>Ga0207674_10010977_pt1 | contig 10194 bp, 10 predicted proteins | sample KBSCornC72_FD_184303 | JGI IMG/M metagenome (GOLD analysis project Ga0207674, IMG submission 184303) | Corn rhizosphere microbial communities from Kellogg Biological Station, Michigan, USA - KBS Corn C7-2 (SPAdes) (version 2) | ecosystem: Host-associated > Plants > Roots > Rhizosphere > Soil ...
GATGCGCGATACGCAACTGTACTGGAGCAAGTAAGAGAGAGCAGACCATCGCTCCCTCGTTGTCGGGATAGCCCGCGTGGACCATGCCGCGCAAGACACCCCAGACGATAATATCTTTTCCGGCAACAATCTCAGCGCCAGGGTTGACATCTCCCAATACGACAATATTGCTGGGATGATGTATCGCCTGACCGGAACGAACGGTGCGCCGGAGAAATAAGGTATCGCTAAAATCGCGCAGATCGCGCGTGGTATTCTGTTCGCTTGTCGGCGCATCTCGGTTGGCCGCGCCAGGCAAGAGCGGTTCCGCAATTCCCAGGTCCCGCGTAATCGCCGGTTGAGCCGGTGTGCGCAGATTTGTCGTGGGAAACAGCGGTGCCATCGACATATGATAATGTGCTAACAGCGCCTCTAACTGGGTACGTTCGCCCACGCGGAGCGAACGATGGCTGGTATCCACCGAGAGCGCGGCTCCGCGAAAAAACGCGGGCGCTTCCGCCAGCCGTTCGGCGAGAGCGTTGAGCAATTCCCCGAAAGGGGTTTCAGGCTCCAGGGTCAAAAGCAGACCATTCCTGGTGCCTTTGATCGCGATAGTTCCTTGCACAGGCTGCTTCTCCTCACTTGCCAGGCCATATTGCAAATCTTCTCGATGCTCCACCAAACGATCCCTTCTCCATGCCCAGGCAGATTTCCCCAACGCTCTGCTTCAACGCGGAACGTCTCTCGATGCCTGGATATCCATTACACACCGTGACACCACTAAGTATAAGCATCTGGCCGTTAAAACGCAAGAGGATGGACATTTTAGCGAGGAATGGCGGCGTGGCGGGCTGGACTCGCAGCGCGCGCGAGGGGCGCTGCTACATTCACAGAGAAATAGCCTCGATTTCTGGCAAAATAATGTCCGATCGAGCCTATATATTATCCCTCAACCCATTCTTCGCCGTTGGTCGCGACCTCTTTTTTCCAGATGGGGACGGTGGTTTTCAGCGTGTCGATGATATAGCGGCAGGCGTCGAAAGCTTCGCCGCGATGAGGAGTAGCAACGACGACGATTACACTGGCTTCGCCAATCTCTAGCCGGCCCACGCGATGAGCGACCGCGACGCGCTCAACGCCCCAACGATGCTCTGCCTCAGCCACAATCTCGCGGATCTTGGCGATCGCCATTTCGGCGTAGACATCATATTCCAGGTAACGCACCTGTTTACCGCGCGCATTATCGCGCACCACACCCTCGAAAACCACGATTCCGCCCACGCTCGCGTGCGCGACCGCCTCAACCAGCGCCGCGCGATCCAGCGGCTCATGGGTAATCACAATTACCGGTTCCATATTTTTTCGCCTCTCTTCAACAAGCTTAAAACATTCCACCGCCGACGGGGGGAATAAAGACCACCTCATCGCCAGCCTTCAACAGCGTTTCCGGCTGCACGTACTGATGATTGACCGCGCAGACTGCTCGTGCCAGCGCGTTCTCCAAACGTGGATAGCGGGTCAGCAAGAGTGTGCGCAGATCAGCCACGCTCGCGCCCTCCGGCAGTTCCAGCGCTTCTTCCGCCATCCCAACTATCTCGCGCAACGCGGCAAAATAGCGCGTGCGAATCTGTATACTCATCTTCTCTTACCTATTTCTCGTTCAAAATCCATCCAACCGCCAGGGTGCGCACTGGAATGTCTCGTCTCTTTCCTGTACTTTGTGAGAAAAACTGTTCTCATTGGCCTGCTATGTTATAGCACTCGTGAGGGTGGGATAGCAAACAGCTTTAAATTACGTGGGCTGAGATGGACTACCAAATTCACTGGTGGGCAGCAAGGGTAGCGTTTTGAGATGCATGTGTTCGGCCTGCTCTGCCAGATCTTTGATGCGCAGCGCGTGGTGAAGATGGGTAGTGGCGGGCAATTGATTGATGGCAAAATAGGCAATCGCATCGGCTTCGTCGCTTTCGGCAATTGTCCCACCTGTGATCGTGCAGAGAAAAGAAAAGATCAGGTCGTCGGCGGGCGGATAGGCATAGACCCCGATAAGTTTTTCGACCTGGACGCTCAATCCAATCTCTTCCCGCACTTCACGTACAACCGCCTGCCAGGGCGTTTCGCCGCTCATCACGCCTCCGCCCGGCAAATTCCAGCGATCAATATCTCGTCGATGGCAGAGCAATACACGCTGTTGAGCGTCAAGAATGATGGCGAAGGCTCCGACAGTGAACATCAGCCGTGTCTCCTTACTCGCAGTATTTCCACATTGATGAGTCTAGCATAGAAAAAGCTGGAGAGCAAGCGGAGCCAGTTGCCCATGGCAAAAGGCCGAACGCGAGCAAATCGCCCATGTTCGGCCTTTCTTTGTTGACAGAGAAAAAAAACTGCTTTATCAGGATGTGAATACCTGTCAGATCACGCGCATTTACGCGTAATCGCGCAACAGGTGAACCTGAATGGGATGGCGCAAAGTGCGCAAAGCTTTGACCTCGATCTGGCGAATACGCTCGCGGGTCAGCTTAAAGAAGGCGCTGAGTTCCTCAAGTGTATGACAGTGGCCGTCGTAGAGGCCGTAACGCATCTCGATAACTTTGCGTTCGCGCATATTCAGCGTTTCGAGCGCGTTAGCGATCTGATCCTGGAGGGCCTGGTGCGTGACCGCCTCAGCCGGGGCGGTTGCACTATGGTCTTCCAGGGTATCAGCGAGATGATACTGTTCGTCATCGATCAAGGGAGCATCCAGCGAAATAGGGGTCTCGGCCATGCTCTGGAGTTCGACGACGCGCTCTTTGGTCAGTTTTGCCGCCACGGCGATCTCTTCGGCGAGCGGCTCGCGTCCCAATTCCTGGTAAAGACGACGTGTAATGCGTTTGATCTTATAGATCAGCTCAACGACATGCACCGGGATGTGGATGGTGCGGGTGTGTTCGGCGACGGCCCGACTGATGGCCTGGCGAATCCACCACGTGGCGTAGGTGCTGAAACGAAAACCGCGCGAGGGATCAAACTTTTGAGCCGCGCGGATCAGGCCAAGATTGCCCTCCTGCACCAGATCGAGCAGGTGAATTCCATGATTATTGTAACGTTTGGCGATGCTGACCACCAGGCGGAGATTTGCCTCGACCAGGCGTTGTTGAGCCTCCAGCTCACCATCCGCTACGCGTTTCGCGATGGCCAATTCTTGCTCAGCCGTTAAGAGGGGAAAACGCCCAATTTCGCCCAAATATTGACGGATCGCGTTATCGACTACGCTATCACCGGCGTCTTCTCGCCCCTCTTTATTTTCATCCTCATCATCAAAATAATTTTCCTCGTCAAAGACATCGCCGTCATCGTAAAAGGTCTCGCGGAGAGACCTGGCGCTGTCAATGTTGTTATATGCCCTTTTTGCAATGGCTACCATCTGTTTCCAACTCCTTTTCCGCTTCATCACGTTCCACTAGATGTGGTAACCGGGGACTCAGGCCAATCCCAACCTGAAAACCGGCAAACTTTTCCGGTTCATCCCCCCTTATCACGTATTCCATGCAATAATTATGCCAATCTTCAGGTTCACTCCCGGTTGGCTGTTCCAATTGGCGCGGGCGTACTGCCAGGCCAATTGGAGACGAACACCTTCGGTGGGCGTGTTCCCATAGACTGGAAATTTTTTCGCGGGGCTGTGGATAAATCCACACTATCGCTGATCCCCTGCGAAAAATCGGTCTACTTCCGTTTATTCGAGAAGTGGACCTGCCCGCGCGCATACCGAACGCGGCGGTCTTCTCGTCTGTCGCGAGCCTTCCCTGCTGGCGAACTGGCCTGGCTGGACGCCGGACCTTATGCGCGAAAGAAAAAATCGATGCAGAACGACACCTGGTTGACCGATACTTCTCATCCCGATCGTTGTCCCCTCTGTAGTCAGTCGCTCCCTGATGGAGCAGCGAGTTGTCCCGCGTGCGGTTTTGCCGTATCTGTTCCGGCGCGAGCTTCGGCCTCTACAACGGATGTACCCACCGTCAAACGCGCCAACCGCTCGACGCCGATTCCCGCGCGAGCCTCTGCGCAACATATTCAGCCCTCATCATCAACCGGCGCATCGTCTCGCCATGCAACGCATTCCTTGCCCGGAAATACCGCTCATTCATCCGTTGCCCACGCCCCTGAGACGGGCTGGCAGTATGAATCGCCCAATTATGAGGCTGCCAGCAGCCTTTCCACGCTCTCGTTGATTATCGCCGAGCTGCCTACTGTCCCGCCGCGCACGACCGAACGGCTCTCAGGCCAGATCAATCAGCCGCAACAGATAGATGAGATCGATACGGTACCACAACCTCACCTTGCAAGCGAAACGAATGATGCACACGAAGAGGCCGGTACATTCCAGCAAACTCACGCACATGCATATCCGCTCCCAACGCTCTTTCCGTCCTTCGACGAAATCGATACGCTGCCTGATCCCGGCGCGCTTTCCACCAAAGAGATTGTGCCGTTAGCAGCGTCAGAGGCCCGCGAAACCGTCGTTGACGCGACTTCGTGGCGCGTCGAACCTGGCTCAACCAGGACACACAACTCGCGCCAGGCGACCTCGCGTTCGCGGCGGCGCGCGCGTTTGACGCTGCTGGATCGCGCGCGCTGGTGGCTGGTGCGCCCTGGCCATATCGAGTTGGTGCTCCGACTCCTGGGCGGCATCCTTCTGTTTGTGCTCACATTCTTGCTCGCCTCTGTCATCGTTCTCAATTTGCCAGGACCGATAAGGGGATTTTTCCCCACTTCGACCCCATCCACCTCGGCGGGTATATCGAGCGCATCATCTCCAACGGTCTCGCCACCAACGCCGACGCTCAGTGTTCCTACAGCTACAGCACAGGCGAGCGTCACACCGACAGCTTCACCAACTAGCGCCGTCACAGTGACACCAGCGGCGACAGCTCCCACCGTTCAGCAGAATGCACTCGCTTCGCCCGCTCGTACCACGCCTGCACCTTCGCTTTTTATGCAGTTAGCTCATCTTAACCCTCTGATCTGGGCAATTGGCCTCTGCTATGTGCTCTCGTTCCTTCTGTTGGGTGCGGCTGCTCGCTTGCGGCGTCGGCGTTGAGTGAGCACGTTACGCTCTCACGCCTCAGCCGCGAACAAGACAACGCTTGACAGCCAGCAGCTACACCCGCGCTGCTCAGGCCTGTTTATGGTCTTCCTTGCGTGCGAGAGAAGCCTGCTGCCATCCTCTCAGCATCCTGAGCCATCTGGCGCTCTGCGGCTCGCCTTTCGATCTGAGCTTCCAGGACCTCTGGTTGCGCACCAATCACTGGGTGAGCCTCGAAATCTGCTGGCGTCGTCACGTCTTCACCCTTACGCATCTGGAAGAGGTTGAAGAGGAGGGTCAGCGTTATACAGAGAACGAGATTAGCCGTCAACGCGATGACCGCGATATAGAGCGGCAGGCTGAATCCCCCTAATTTGATCTGATAGATCGACGAGCTAAAATTTTGCAGCACTGCCAGAGTAGTCCCAACTATCAGCCCACCAATTAGCCCGATGAACAACGCACTGCGGTGGAACCAGTTCGTATAAAGTCCCAGAAAGACCACCGGCAGCGTCTGGAGAATCCAGACCGTCCCCAGCAATTGCAGATTAATCGCGAGCGTGGTCGGAAAGAAGATAATAAAGGCCAGCGCGCCCAGTTTGACCAGCAGAGAAACGGTGCGGGCCATATTCGATTCTTGCCGCTCTGTGCAGGTAGGACGGAAATACTCGCGGTAAATATTGCGCGTAAAGAGATTGGCGGCAGCGATCGACATAATTGCGGCAGGAGCCAGCGCCCCGATGGCAATCGCCGCGAGCGCAAAGCCCGAGAACCAGCCGGGAAACATCTTCGTAAAGAGAGCTGGCAGGGCGCTATTGGTCTGATACGCGGTCGAAGGCTGGATACCAGCCGCAATCGCCACATAGCCCAGCAGGGCAATCAGACCGAGCAACAGAGTATACGCTGGCAGGAGGGCCATGTTGCGGCGGATCACCTTGCGACTATTCGCGCTCAAAACGCCAGTCAGGGAATGCGGATAGAGAAAAAGCGCAAGGGCTGAGCCAATCGCCAGGCTGACGTACGCGCTATACTGGCTCGACGGCAGGCTGGCGTGAAAGGTCGTAGGGTGTTGGAGCGCCTTGAGCTGAACCGCCTCAAAGACTTTGCCCATACCGCCCAGCTTGAACGGAATGTAAATAATTGCGACCAGGACCACCAGCCAGATACAGATATCTTTGACCACCGAGATCACCGCCGGGGCGCGCAATCCGCCAGTATAGGTATACGCGGCCAGAACCACGAAGGCGATAATCAGCGATGCTTCGATGGGGACACCCATTTGAGCCAGGACAACTTCGATGCCGAAAATTTGGAGCGCGATATAGGGCATGGTGGCCAGAATCCCCGTAATCGCCACCGCCAGTGCCAGGCCGCTACTTCCAAACCGCTCGCGCACGAAATCGGCTGGAGTGACATAGCCGCGATGGCGGGCCACGCTCCAGAAACGCGGAAGCACGAGCAAGGCAATTGGGTAGACCAGAATAGTATAAGGGATCGCGAAAAAGCCGAGCGCGCCCGATGCAAAGATCAAGCCCGGCACAGCGATAAACGAATAAGCGGTATAGAGATCACCACCGAGCAGGAACCAGGAAGTGATCGTGCCGAAGCGCCTGCCAGCCAGTCCCCATTCTTGCAGGCGGTTCAGATCGCCAGGTCGCCAGCGCGCGGCTCCGAATGCCAGAGCGGAAACCACGACAAAGACGACGATAAAAACGCTCAGCATCTCCCAGTTAATCATAGCAGACTCCCTTTTCCACGCGAAATAGTTGGTCCAGTTTACTTGATGGCGAGCGCCCCCAAACCTAAACGTTGCGCGGTCGCCATGTCGATCACCATGCTCTGTAGCGCACTTACATCTACATCTAAAAATTCAACAGAGCTGGCCTGAATGCGCTGCAAGTTCGCGCCAATGAAAATCGCATTCGTGAGAACTGCCCCTGTCAGATCGGCCTCCTGCAAAACGGCCAGGCGGCAATTAGTGGCGCGCAAATATGTTCCTCTGAGGTTGGCCTGAGCCAGATTGGCCCGACTGAGATTGGCTTTGCCCAGGTTCGCCTCGCTCAGATCACAACCGAGCAGATTAGCCATGCTCAGATCGGTCTTGCTGAGATTCGTCTTGTTCAAATAGGTGCGGAACAAGTATGCGCGGATGAGATTCGCTTCACTAAAATTTCCCTGGCTCAGATTCGCTTCTACCAGATTGACTCCGCGCATATTTGCGCCATAGGCGTAGACGTTGCTGAGGTTCGCCTTACTGAGATTGGCCAACGCCATATTCGCCTCGCCCAGATTGGCTTTGCTCAGGTTCGCGCCACTCAGATTGGCTCCGACCAAGCGCGCCCGGCTGAGGTCGGCGCGACTGAGGTCAGCTCCATTGAGGATCGCCTTTTCGAGATTGGCCTCGCTTAAATCTGCTCCGCTCAGATCGGCCTCGCTGAGATTGGCGCGATTGAGATTGGCCCCCACCAGATCGGCTTTGCTCAGGTCGGCTTTGATGAGATCGGCCTCGATCAGAGCGGCCCGGCTGAGATCGGACCCACTGAGATTGACGCCACAGAGATCGGTAGAACGCAGATCGCTGGCGCGCAAATAAGCTCCACGCAGGTTCGCACCAATCAAGTTGACGCCAATCAGCACGGCTTTATTGAGATTCGCGCCACTCAGGTTCGCACCACTGAGGTTCGTTTTGCGTAAGTAAGCACCACAGAGATACGCCCCACTGAGATTCGCTTCGCTGAGATTGGCCTCGCGGATATTCCCTCCGCTCAGATCAGTTTTCCGTAGATCAGTCCGGCTGAGATCAGCCCCATCCAGCATTGGAACGCGCTCGTCCCGTTGGGCCAAAATGATTTCGCGCAAGGCCTGTCCTTGCTCCAAAGCATAAACCTGCTCTAACAACGCTGTCTCTCCTTCCGTGCATTCTGCTTAACCGTTTAGCCACCTCTTGCTCGCAGGTCTCATCAGCTTAAAAGCTTCTCCGCAAACGGAGTTTCGACTCCGAGCATAGAACCACGTCAGAAAGGCTCCTGGACCACCCTCTAGGCCCGCTTCGCTTAAGAACTGAAGAGACGAATGATTCCCAACCATTCGAGATTCAGCAGCATATCGCGCATTTCCTCGACCTTTTTCCCCAACAATGCTGCCAGTTCATATTCCGAACGACGTCCATCGATCAACAGAAATAACCGCCGATGTGTTCGTGAGAGGCCAGATTGTTCAATTCTGGCCAGAGCCTCACTCAACGGCATACAAACCGAGGGCGCTCTGACGCCCGCTTCAGTCCCGAGTTTATCCGTATTCGTCCTTGCCACCAGCCTGTCAGTCACATTTTCTTCTTCAGCAGCAGAAATAGGCGGAGGAGTCAACACATCCCTGGCAGGTTGGACTGCAAGCCCGGCTGAGAAAAAAATGTAATACGCCTGGCCCCAGGTGCTGAGCCAGTTGACAGCGTCAGCCCCATTCCGCCTACCCACGTTTGCCTGTGTAATCTGTCCCTTGACGAATGTCAGGATGCCTTCTTCAGAGGTTAACCCCTCTCCACGTCTTACCCGCAATTGTCCGCTTTGTCGTTCCAGTTTGATAGTTGTGATAATGCTAATCAGGCGATCAGTGACGGTTTCACGTTGCTGTGCCATGACTCATATCCTTCCCTGAAGAGTTCAGGGAGCACTCCCCCCATTCTCTGCATTGAACGTGCCTAATGTAGAGTTCCCTCTTTGCTATGAGACATTTTCCCTTGGTGCCTGTTGGAGTCCAAGTGTAGCATGAAAGTTTACCGAATACGCGCTTTTCTTTCCCCACTGTTACTTTTTGGCTAGTGGTCTTTCTTCTATGATTGTAATTGAAAAATCTACATCCACTTCCATCTATGTTGTTATTCTCTTACATATGAGGTTAGAAATACTGTCAGTACGCAAAATTTGCTGGCTACACCGACAGAATAAACCGACGCATTTCACACACGCGCTATCTTCCCTCTGCTCTATGTTGCTGGCGGGTATAGAAAATCGCGAGGACAATTCCCAGCGCGATCAGCAACAGGCCAACCAGGCCGAGAACGATAGAGAGTACAATGCCGATGGTGCTTCCTCCGCCTCCACCGTTTGTGTTCGGGCTAGAAGGCGTAGTGGTCACGGTTGGCACAACCGATGGGCTGGGACTCGGTGACGGCGAGGGTGAAGGCGATGGCGACGGTGAAGGACTGGGACTTGGCGACGGCGATGGACTGGGGGATGGTGAAGGGCTTGGCGTTGGCGACGGCGTGGGACTTGGCGACGGGGACGGAGTCGTGCCAACTGTCGCAGTAGGTGTGTCTTGAGGTTGGAGCATGCTGGCATAAACCGGGACAGGCAGACCCATTTGAGGAAGCGCGAGCCAGCCAAAGGCCAGCAACCAGAGCAAACAACAGGTAAACAGAAGTACGAAACGCTGCAGCTTTTTCAACGCAGAATCCCCCTTTGTGCGCAATCGATGTCAAGATGATGGATGGCTCTTCTTTTGAAACGTTGCGGCCTTCCATCGCGTAACAGCGCGCAAGAAAAAAAGAGTGTGCCATTGCTGCCACACCCTGATTTCTCTTCGTCTTTAGTGCGTTTTGTGGGCCTTCTGGGTGCGCTGACGCAGGGCTTCATAGAGAGCAATGCTACCCGCGACGGCGGCGTTGAGCGAGTTGATCTGGCCATACATGGGCAAGCGAATCAGCAGATCGCAATGTTCGCGCACCAGGCGACTGATGCCCTTGCCTTCGTTGCCCACCACGAGCGCCAGAGGACCTGTCAAATCGGCCTGCGCGTACTCAGTTTTGGTCTCCCCGGCCAGCCCGATGACCCAGATATTCTCTTTCTTGAGCGCGTCGATCGTGCGCGTTAGATTGGTTTCCTGCGCAATGAGCAAATGCTCGGTCGCACCTGCCGAGGTTTTAATGACGGTTGCGTTGACTTCCGCCGCGTGATGCTGGGGCAGCACAACACCGTGAACGCCCGCCGCCTCAGCTGTGCGCATCAGCGAACCCAGATTATTGACATCCTGGATCGCGTCGAGGATCAGCAGGAAAGGATCTTCGTGTTTGCCGCGCGCGTAGTCCAGAATCTGCCCGACCACCTCCCGGCGGGCCTGAGGGTTTCGCCAGAGCTTGCATTCGACGATGACCA
>Ga0207674_10010981_pt1 | contig 10191 bp, 6 predicted proteins | sample KBSCornC72_FD_184303 | JGI IMG/M metagenome (GOLD analysis project Ga0207674, IMG submission 184303) | Corn rhizosphere microbial communities from Kellogg Biological Station, Michigan, USA - KBS Corn C7-2 (SPAdes) (version 2) | ecosystem: Host-associated > Plants > Roots > Rhizosphere > Soil ...
AGGAGCACAACATCTTCGTGATCTTCGTGCCTTCGTGTGAACCCTTTCCCCTTTCTTCCTGCGGGACAATCGTTCCGCCCATGAAACCCTCGCCGATTCCAGCCGTTTTCCCCTTCGGGGAGCTTCAACCATATGAGTCGACTCTCGTCTTCTTTCGGGGAATCATAGGCTTATGGCGGAGCGGGGAGGAAAGACCCGGGGCAAGGGCGCCGCGCGGCGGGCGACGCACACGCCCGCGCCGGATTCGACGCCGCTGTCGCAGCTGAAGCCGGCGGACCTCTACGGGCCGCTCGTCACCGCGCTCGGCGGGACGCTCGATTTTTCCAACATGCTGGCGATCGCCGACATCCTTCCGGTGATGGTCGGCTATGTCGACCGGGACCTCCGCTACGGTTTCGTCAACAAGCCGCTCGCCGACTGGCTCGACCGGCCGCGCAAGCAGCTTTTGGGCAAGCACATCAGCGAGGTGATCGGCGAAGCGGCGTTCGCCGAGCGCGAGGCGCTCTACGCCAAGGCGCTGGCGGGCGAGCGCACCTCCTATGCGAGCGAGTTCGACCATCCGGAGCGCGGGCCGGTCGCGGTGCAGAGCGACTATGTCCCCTGGGCCGACCCCAGCGGCGAGGTGCGCGGGCTCATCATCCTGTTCGAGGATGTGAGCGAGCGGCGGGTCACCGAGCGTGCGCTGAAGGAAAGCGAGGCGCGGTTCCGCAGGATCGCCGATTCCGCTCCGGCGATGATGTGGGTGACCCGGCTCGACCGGGTGCGCGACTTCGTCAACGACGCTTATGCCGAATTCGCGTGCGGCCCCGGGTGCAGCCGCGAAGAGGCTCGGACGCTCGATTGGCGCGAGCGGATCCATCCCGACGACCTCGACCAGATCGTGGCGCAATCGATCGCCGGGGAGGCGTCGCTGCAGCGCTTCACGCTCGAGGGACGCTACTTGCGGCACGACGGGGAGTGGCGCTGGCTTCACTCGGTGAGCCAGCCGCGGTTCGGGGCGGACGGGGAGCCGGTCGGGTTCATCGGGGTCGCGACCGACATCACCGTGGCGAAGGAAGCGGAGCTGGAGCTTCGGCGCCAGGTCGATGAGCAGACCGCGCAGCTCGCGGCGTCGGAGGCGCAGTTCCGCGCGGTGTTCGAGGCCGCGCTCGAGGTGATGGTTCTGCTGAAGCCCGACGGGACCGTGCTGGCGGTGAACAATCGGCGCGAATTGTGGCGTCATCCGAACCCCGGGGACGCGCTCGGCGAGAAGCTGTGGGACGCTCCGACGATGCGCGCTTATCCGCAGCATATCCCGGTGATGAAGCGGGGCATCGCGGCCGCGGCGAAGGGCAAGGTGTTCACGACCGAGATCAAGATGGAGCGGGAGGGGGTTCCGACGGCCTATCTCGACGTGTCGGTGCAGCCGGTGCGTTCGGGGGACGGGACGATCCTCTATCTGCTGTTCGAAGCGCGCGACATCACGGACTTGAAGGCGGCTCAGGAGCAGCTCCGGCAGAGCCAGAAGATGGAGGCGCTGGGGCAGCTGACGGGCGGCATCGCGCACGACTTCAACAATTTGCTGACGGTGGTGGTGGGCGGGCTGGACATCATCGCCAAATCCCCCCTCCCCCACAAGCTCAAGGCTTATGCGGAGAACGCACTCTCCGCAGCCGAGCGCGGGGCTCGGCTGACGGGCCAGTTGCTCGCGTTCAGCCGGGTCCAGCGGCTCGAGGTCCGGCCGACGCAGGTCGCGCCGCTGATCGAGAATATCCGCCCGCTGCTGCGCAACGTGCTTGGGCCGGGGATCAGCAAGACGTTCGACCTCGACCAGGAGTTGATGCCGGTGATGGCCGACCCGACGCAGCTCGAGGTCGCGGTGCTCAATCTCGCGATCAACGCCCGCGACGCCATGCCGGACGGCGGGGTGCTCCACTTCGCGACCCGCAGGATCGAGGTCGCTCACGACCCCGAAGTGCCGGACGGAAGCTATATCGAGCTCACCATCAGCGACACCGGGATGGGGATGACCGAGGACGTCGCGGCGCGCGCGTTCGAGCCTTTCTTCACGACCAAGGAGGTCGGCAAGGGGACGGGGCTCGGCCTGTCGATGGTCTACGGCATGGCCCGGCAGTCGGGCGGGACGGCGCGGCTGGAGAGCGTTCCGGGAGAAGGCACCGCGGTCAAATTGCTGTTCCGCGCGGCGGAGAGCGAGGCTGCGGGCGAAGCCGCCGCCGCTGATGAGGCGGAAGCCGCGGAGCATCGCGCTCCCGCCAAGGTGCTGGTGATCGACGACGACCCCGACGTCCGCCAATTCATCGTCGCGACGCTGGAGGAGCAGGGCTACCGGGTGCGCGAGGCGGCCGACGGCGCGCACGGGCTCAAGGAGGCCGCGCGGGAAAAGCCCGATCTCGTCATCCTGGACTTCATCATGCCCGGCCTGTCGGGCGCCGAGGTCGCCAACCGCCTGCTCTCCAAGCGGAGCGACCAGGCGATCCTGTTCGTCTCCGGCTACAGCGAGACGGAGGCGGTGCGCCGGGTCGCACCCAATGCGCCTTTGCTCTCCAAGCCCTTCCGCGCCGAGGCACTCGACAAGGCGGTGAGGAGCGCGCTCGCGCAGGGCTGAAGCGCCTGGTCAACCAGCGCTAGCAGCCGTGTCTTGCTGCATCTGGCGGATCACTTGCCGATATTTCCTCCCGACCGACAGCTCAACGCCGTTATCGAGCAGTGCCGTCGCACCGCTGCGGCTGCTGTGTAACGCGGTCAGCCGCGCTTGATTGATGATGGTCGAGCGATGGATCCTGATGAAACCGCGGGTCGCGAGCCGGTCGGCCAGAGAGGTAATCGAGCCCCTCAGTAAGAATGACTGATCCCGAACGTGCAGCCGGACATATTCGCCTTCCGCCTGGACCCAGTCGAGCGCTTCCATCGATATCCGCACCATCTGTCCGCGCTGATGGACCCACAAGGACGATTCAATGGGAACGGCGCGGGATTGGCGCAGAGTGTCGAGCTGGCGGTTTATTTCCTGAAGCCGGGCAAGCGCATCGCGCTGCGCGAAGCTAAGCCGAGCGCGATCGATTGTCTTTTCGAGACGGCTCAGCCTAACCGGTTTGCAAAGGAAATCGAGCACGCCCTTTTCGAACGCGTCTGAAGCGAACTGCGGGTACGCGGTCACGAAACAGATGCAGGGCGCCGACTGGGCGTCGATCCAGCCCTGGTTCACGAGCGCCTCGATGAAGTCGAAGCCGTCGACCTTGGGCATCTCGATGTCGACCAGAATGAGGTCTGGTCGTACCTCCGGGATGCGCTCGAGTGCTTCCATGGCTGCTAAATGTGTGCTGACGAGCTCGACATCGTCGAGCCGGTTGAGCAGGTCCGACATGCGCTCGATCGCGAGCGGTTCGTCATCGATGACCATTACCCGCAAAGTCATCACCGCTGAAACCTGAGCGGAATTTTGATCACGTTTCGAAATCCGCCAGCCGGGTTCGCTTCGGTTACGAAGTGGCCCTCCTCGCCATAGTGCATGCTCACCCGCTCGGCGACGTTGCGAAGGCCTAGCCCGGCTCCCTTCGACGGAGGCACATCAGCATTTCCGCCGCTGTCGGAGATGGTGATCTCGAGGTGATCGCCGGTCCTTGTTGCGCCGATTCGCAAATCAACTGACTGGGTGCTTTGCGCGACCGCATATTTAATTGAATTCTCGATCAGCGGCTGGGTGATCAAGCTTGGAACTAGTGCGATGCTGAGGTCCGCCGGCACATCCACTTTGGCATTCAGCCGTCCCGGAAACCGCACTTGCTCAATGCTCAGATAAAGGCCTTGCAGCCTCAGTTCTTCATCCAGCGTGATGAGCGTTTGCGGATCGAGCGCAAGCGTCAGGCGCAGGAAGTCCGCTAGGCTCTCCGTCATCGTCTCTGCTTCCGAAACGCGCTTCGCAGAGATCAAGCCAGCGATCGAGTTGAGCGCATTGAACAGGAAATGCGGATTGAGCTGATTGCGAAGCGCGCGGATCTGGGCCGAGTGGGCGAGCGCCTGCAAAGCGTGGATTCGATTTTCCCGCTCTCGAATATCGAGCGTGTAGGACAGCGACAGGAAGGTTGCCGAAATGGCGACGAATGCCCACAGGCGGGTCAGAAAATAGACGCTCCAGGAGATTGGCAGCGGCGTCAGGGGACCGGGTCCCCCAAAGGGCGCGAATAGCGGATAGTTCACGAGCGCCAGCACCGCAGCACCGGTAATTGCAAGAATGAGTGCCCCAATTGCGCGTGCAATGAGACTGTAATCGCGGAGCGACTCCAGCACCTTGAGCATGCCGAATGAAATTAGCGCGCCAAGTACCGCGCTGATCGCCCTTGGAATCAGAAGTTGGTTGGCCTGAAAAGAACCGGAGAAGAACAACTGCGCGGTTGCAATGGAAAACTGAGCGACCCAAAAAATCACAATGATCACGATCGCTACCCAGGTCGGTAGCCGAAATTGTGTGGCGTGAACGCCACGCGAGTCGTCAAACGCGAGCATACCAATTTCGCCGGGATGTCGTTCATTGACATTCGGCGACTGTTCGTGGGGGAAATCGCTGCTCGTGTTCATTTCTCTGTTGTTCACGACTTCATTGGACCTCCTGCCTTCGCGCGCAGCTTATGTTCACCTCTCGTCAGCGGCAACGGCGATGATCTTTGCGTGCCGTGAAGGGGAGAACAGGGATGAAGAAGGGTCTGCTTTTCGGTTTGCTTGTGGGGACTGCATTGGGTGGCGCGGCCCGGCCCGCTTTTGCGCAGACGCAACCTGCCCCCCCCAATCCGCCGGACAAGGCCACGGAAACCCAAACCGGCACGACAGCCCCGCCCACGGCCAACCCTCAGGGTGCACCCGCGACGGCCTCGAACGAGATCGTCATCACCGGGTCGCGCATTCCCCAGCCGAATCTGACCTCGGCCAGCCCGGTCACCGTGCTCAGCAGCCAGGATATCAAGCTTCAGGGCACGACCCGGACCGAGGACCTCATCAACTCGCTGCCGCAGTCGTTCGCGACCCAGGGTTCGAACATTTCGAACGGCGCTACGGGTACCGCTTCGGTCAACCTGCGCAACCTCGGCTCGGCTCGCACCCTGGTGCTGATCAACGGCCGCCGCCTGCAGCCAGGCGATCCACGCCTCGGCTCGATCGCGGACATCAACTTCGTCCCGGCGCCGCTGGTGAAGCGGGTCGACGTGCTGACCGGCGGCGCCTCGTCGGTGTACGGCGCGGACGCGGTCGCCGGCGTCGTCAACTTCATCATGGATTCGAACTTCACCGGTCTGCGTATCGACGCCCAGGCTTCGACGTTCATGCATTACAACAACGCGTCGTCGAGCATCCTCAACGCCGACGTCGCACGCGGTTTCCGTCCGCCGCACGGCTGGAGCGTCAACGGCGGCGCCCAGGATATCGCCGCGGCCTTCGGCGCCAGCTTCGACGACAACCGCGGCCACATCATGGCTTATGCCACCTACCGCAAGCAGGACCAGGTGCTTCAGGCCAGCCGCGATTACTCGTTCTGCTCGCTCGCGGCGCGCACGGCGGCCCAGGGCGGCCGTGGCAGCGGCACTCCGCCGCGCGACTTCAACTGCGCCGGTTCGGCCACCTCGGCGAACGGCACCTTCTTCACTAACGTCGGCACCTTTCAGGTCGTCGGCAACCAGTTTGTCCCCGGATCGACCCCGTTCAACTTCGGCCCGTACAACTTCTACCAGCGTCCGGACGAGCGTTACACGCTCGGTGCGTTCGCCGAATATGAGATTGCTCCGGGCGCGCGTCCCTACCTCGAAGCGATGTTCATGGACGACACGTCCCACTCGCAGATTGCTCCGTCGGGCGACTTCTTCAAAACGACGACGATCAATTGCGACAATCCTTTGCTGTCGACCCAGCAGTTCAACACGATCTGCGTGCCCAACAACACGTTCGTCGACGCCAATGGCGTGACTCAGGCGATCGCTTTTGCCGGACGGCGCAACGTCGAGGGCGGGGGGCGCGAGGATCACCTCGAGCACACCGCATGGCGTGTGGTCGCCGGGGTCAAGGGCGACATCCTGAAGGGCGTTTCGTACGACGCTTACTACCAGTTCGGAACGACCCGCCTGTCGGAGGTCTTTACGAACGACTTCTCGATCAGGCGTCTGCAAATGGCGCTCGACGTCATCGCCAATCCGGCGGTCGGCGGCGTGCCCGGCGTTCCGGTCGGAGCGCCGGTCTGTCGCGCGACGGTTCTAACTCCCGGCGACGCGACGGCCGCAGCCTGCGCTCCTTACGACATCTTCGTGACCGGCGGCGTCAATCCGGCGGCCTTGGCCTTCCTGCAGACGCCGCTGATCCAAACGGGCAGCGTCAACGAGATCGTGGCCAACACGAACTTCACAATCGAGGGCGGCGAGTACGGCATCCAGACGCCGTGGGCGGACCGCGGAGTGGGTCTGAACGTCGGTGTCGAATATCGTAAGGAATCACTCGAAACGCAGCCGGATCTCGAGTTCCAGTTGGGGGACGGTGCCGGCCAGGGCGGACCGATCCTGCCAGTCAACGGCCAGTTCGATGTCCGCGAAGCATTCGCCGAGCTCCAGGTGCCGATCGTCGAGCACTCGTTCATCGACGAGTTCACGATCACCGGTGGCTACCGCTACTCGGACTACAAGGTCGGGGGCAGCCACTTCAACACCAACACATACAAAATCGAGGCCCGCCTGGCGCCGATCCCGGATATTCTGGCTCGCGCAAGCTACAACCGCGCGGTCCGGGCTCCGAATGTGGTCGAACTCTTCGCGACACAGGCCGTCGGACTGGGCGGAACAGTCGATCCTTGTGCTAGCGCTGCGCCGACGGCCTCGGCCGCGGCTTGCGCCAATACGGGGGTTACCGCAGCCCAGTACGGCAGCATCGTGCCCAACCCGGCCAACCAGTATAACGCCCTGTTCGGCGGCAATACGGCGCTGTCACCAGAGACGGCCGACACCTACACGTTCGGCTTGCTGTTGAAGCCGCGCTGGGTGCCGGGCCTCGCGATTTCGGCAGATTACTTCGACATCAAGGTCAAGGATCTGGTCAGCCCCGGTCTCGGCTTCCAGACGATCATGAATAATTGCCTGGCCACCGGCAATCCGGCGACCTGTTCGCTGATCCATCGCAGTCCGGTTACCGGGTCGCTGTGGTTGACACTTGACGGGTTCATTGACAACCGCAACCTCAATATCGGCGGCTTGAGGACCAAGGGCGTCGATCTTAACGCGTCCTATTCGCATCGTCTCGGCGGACTGGGAACGTTGAGCGCCAACCTGGTCGGCACTTGGCTTAAGGGATTGAGCGTTGATACTGGACTGAATCCGAACACAACGTTCGGGGGAAGTCCGCTTGACGGCAGGTTTGATTGCGTCTCACGTTACGGCAATACCTGCGGCACGCCGAGCCCGGAGTGGCGTCATAGCTTCCGCGTTGGCTTCACCCTGCCGAACGGCCTGGGGATCTCGGGCCGCTGGCGCTATTTCTCGTCGGTCAAGCTCGACACGCGTTCGACGGACTGCGACCTCGGCTCGAACATTCTGCTGCCGACGCCGCATTGCGGGGAGGTGCCGACCGACCCGGGCTATGCTCCAGCCAACGAGAAGATCGCCGCCGAGAGCTACTTCGACCTGACGATTTCGGCGCGTGTCGGAGACCGGTACAACTTCCGCGTGGGCGCTAACAACATCCTCGACAAGCAGCCGCCGATCGTCGGTTCCGAAGTATCGAACACACCGTTCGGTAACGGCGACACCTACCCGCAGGTCTATGACGCCCTGGGTCGGTTCCTGTTCGCCGGTGTGACCGTGGATTTTTGAGGAGAAGCAGACACGAGAAATCTCCGGCTGCGCGGACTACGCAACCATCGAACCGCAGGTGAGATGAGTCCGGGCGGCGACCCGATCGCAGCTTCGACTGGGGGTCCCCCCAACGTATGACAGGGCTGTGTTCGGACGGAGAGGGGGGCATGGAAGGCCGTGGAGTTTTTCCCCTTCACGCCATGCCCCCTTTTGCGACTCCGCGCTTGGCTGCCCCCTAAGAAATTTCCCCCGATTCAGTCCGCCTGGACGCGACCTGGTTCATGGTCGAAGGTGAAGCCGACACGAACGCCGGTGCCGTGGAACTTGGCGCTGTCGGCTTCGTACCAAATGCGGTTCACGCCCACCATCAGCCCGACTCCACCGCCGAGCGGCTGGATCCGGCGATATTCGATATTGCTGTACTTGCCCTTTTCGGGGGTCGGCAGCCAAAGGGCGTCGTGGAGCGCAGTGCCGTGACCGAGCCAGAGCTGGTTCGTCCCATAGGGGTCCTGCACCTTGAGATTCACCAAATGCCCGACGCTGTGGCCGAGATGGTGAACATCGAAGGAGCTGAAGCGGTAGCTGATCATCCCGCCGCGGAAATATTGCGCCGCCCCGAGCGACCATGACACCGCGTCCACGCCGCCCCAATAGCGCGCATAGCGGCCGCCGACCGTAAGCACGGTCTGCGACAGCGGCTTGTAGCTGATGTCCTGGATCAGCTCACGCGTGACGAACACCGGCTCGTTGCTGGCAATGCTTGCCGCGGTGCGCGTCGACAGGCGCGAGCTCCAATCATGAGCCACCGCGACGCTGATGCGGGAAGCGTTGAACTTGTCGCCGCCCGCCTTGCGCGATCCGTGCGCCAGGCCCAGCGACACGATGGTGTTCCCGGTGTCGATGCGGGTTTGCGCATTCACGATTCGACGGCTGCCGAACGTTCCGCTGTAACTCAGATATTCGCCATCGACCGACGCCGCGATCTTCTTGAGATCGGGAAGCGGCGCGGCATGGGCAGAGCCCGCAAATGCGAGCGCCAATGGCGCATAGCGATAAAGTTTCATGGTCGTATCCCCCGGTCAGTATGCTTCGAGTTGTTGGGCGGGCCGATATCGGCCCGTCGGAAGGTTCTTTTCGATCGTGATGCGCGGAGCGAAGATCGACCCCGGCGCGACGACGCGGCCAGGCAGGATGATCACCTGAATGCCGAGCGCGGCGCGGGCGCCGATCAGGCAACCGAGCTTTTCCAGGCCGGTATCGACCGCTTCGCCGTCGACCATGACCTTGACGGTCGCCTTGTCGAGCCGGTGATTGGACGTTCGAACCTGCGCGCCCAAATAGGCCTCGCTCTCGATCTTCGAGTCCGCGACGAAACATTGCGGACCGATGGTCACGCCGTCTTCGATGATCGCATTCTTGATCTCGGTCGCGAAACCGATGCGCGAGCCGTTGCCGACCCGAACCGGGCCGCGGACGATGGCGAGGTTGCCGACCAGGCAATCGCTGCCGATTTCGATCGGGCCCTGGAGGTGCGCCCCGTGGCAGATTTTCGTGCGCTCGCCGATGATGATCGGGCCGCGGCTGGCATCCAGCACCACCCCATCGCAGATGAGGGCCGTCGGATCGACGATCAGGGATTTGTCCGGGTCGGGCAGCGCCGGCCAGAGATCCTTCTGTTCCTGGAGCTCACGCCACCACATGGGCGTGCCTCGTCGGTTTGTCGCGGCTGAGCTCGCGGCCGGTAACCAGGCCCCTGATGCCGTGTGTGAGCCATACGGCGTAGGCAAGCAGGAGGTAGAGAATTGCCAGCGGGGCCATCACGACGAGATGTGCCTTGCGGTGGTGGACCGCGCTGATCGTTCCGAGAAACAGCACGCACAGGACCCAGAAGGCGGGGAACAGGAGCTCGGCCCCCGCGATCGGCCCGTTGGCCGGGATCGCCCGCATCCAGGTGACGGTCGCGGTGCACAGCCCGAGAACCACGAGGGCGAACATCGGCAACATGCTGAACAGCCCAAACCGGCTGAAGAGCAGGGGCCAGTGAAGCCGCATGCAAACGGCATATCCGCGGATCCAGCGAGTCCACCGGCGCCATTCCTCGCGCAGCGTGTGACATTCCTGCGGATAGACGATGCAGAAGCTGCTCTGGCGCACTTTGTAACCGCGCTCGACGAGCGTCCACGTCAGGTCGAGATCTTCGACTTTCGTCCGGTCGGAAAGGCCGACCTCGCGCAGGACTTCGGTGCGGAACAGTCCGCACGCGCCCGAAATCAGGAAGGGGGCACCGCCGAGAATCTGCTGGAACGTGCGCTTGGCGATGATCATCGGGAGCTTCACCGTCGCCCGGATGTGCGGAAGGAGGCCGCCGGCACGA
>Ga0207674_10010982_pt1 | contig 10191 bp, 10 predicted proteins | sample KBSCornC72_FD_184303 | JGI IMG/M metagenome (GOLD analysis project Ga0207674, IMG submission 184303) | Corn rhizosphere microbial communities from Kellogg Biological Station, Michigan, USA - KBS Corn C7-2 (SPAdes) (version 2) | ecosystem: Host-associated > Plants > Roots > Rhizosphere > Soil ...
CGACCGCCGGAAGGAGAGCGAACGCAGAGATGCCAATAGCAAAAGCGATCAGGTTCGCCAGGAGGAACTCTCGCGCATATTTCATTTTGCCCGTGAGTGCCGGCACCAGTGCGGCTGCTGCTAATAGCGGTAGCAGTAAGCCGTAGCTTCTGTCGATGACCCTTCCAAGCCAGTGGGAGCCGGCCCATCCCATAACGCTGGGCACGTTGACCCCGAGCGCTTGATCGATATGGGCAAAGAGTGAGTCTTGCAGCGGCATACGCGACCGGCCTGCGATTAACACGGTCGCCGGAACGAGCACGGCGACAAGCATCTCCCATGGAATTACCAGGGTGGATTCCCGTAAAGCTATTCGTCCCTTTTCGTGCCAGTACACAGGTAACGGTGCAAGCATGGCGAGCAGTACAAAAACTGTACCTACGTGCTTGCCTACCTCGATATGAATCGAGGTTAACCTGCAACCGGCAACGCAGATGACCATTAGGATCAGGCTGGCAAAGGCCATCCGCAGATGGAACCTGGAATGGGTGCTCGATTGGACTCGTTGTTGAGCAATCTCTACAAGGAGGCTCATCGGTCGCTCTCTCCATTCCATATCACGTCGTTTGCACGCCCTCTCACGGTGAAAACGAAGTCTATCGGGACGTGCTGCTCGATGTGGCGCCGGTGGACGAGCCGTAGCCGCCTCCAGAAGACATGGTGTCAATCACTAGCGGTTGCTCGGGCTGCATACTCTTGATGAGCTCTTCGACCGGCATGGTCGCGGGCGGAGGCGGCAGAGCGCGGCCGACGGCTGAGGCCGAATTCGAATTCGAGGTTCCATCCGGGGTGTGCATGGGGATGCCGGAGTTCGCCGGCAGGAACTTGGCCGGATACTTCAACTCCGGCAGAGGCGCTCCAGCAGGCATGGGAGCGACAATCTCCGGCGTCACGATCACGATGAGTTCGGTGTTGGTGCGATTCTTCGAGATCGACTGGAAGAACTTGCCCAGCACGGGAATGTCTCCGATGAACGGCATCTTCTCGAAGGTTTCGGTCTCGCGATTATCGAGCAGGCCACCGATGGCAAAGCTCTGGCCCGGATTCAACTCAACCTCGGTCTTCACTTTACGGGTCGCGATGGCGGGTATGGTGAATCCCGAGATCCGGACGGCATTGGTGAAGTCCAGCGAGCTGACCTCGGGTGCGACCTGGAGACGGACCGTGCCGCGAGGGGTGATGGTGGGAATAAAGTTCAGGCGAACGCCATATTCCTTGAATTGGATCGTGACCGCTCCCGAGGCGCCTCCCGAGGTTCCCTGCACTATAGGGTAGGGGTACTCTCCGCCAGCGAGAAAGCTGGCCTGCTTGCCATTTTCAGCAAGCACGTTGGGTTCGGCGAGGACCTGCACCAGCCCCCTGGATTCCAGGGCCTGAATGGTTGCGCCCAGATTCAGGTCCGGACGAAAGAAGAAGAGGTTGAGCGCGTCCGATATGGTCGCCGTGACGGTGGTTGCCCCGCTGGGAAGGCTGACCGTTGGAGGAGAGAACTGCCCCGTCGATACGGTGCCGATCGTATTGGTTGCGCCCGTGCTGAACAGGTTCATACCGAGCTGGTTGGTCAGGCTGCGGTCGACACTGGCAAAACGCACCTTCAGAAGAATCTGCGGATCGGCGGTCGGGACATCGACGTACAACAGGTTGACAACTTTACCCGCAGTGGCCGCGATCTGAACCGCGCGGTCCGAGCTGTTGAGATCTTTCACCGTGCCGCGCAGAAAGACGAGACCTCCCTCGGAGCTGACCTTCAGTGCTTGTCCGGGGAGTTCGGTCCGGAGCTCGCGGCGAAGCGTGTCCAGGCGATCATTGGCCACAGAGGAACTGGGACGAACCGTCACGTTGAAGAATTGCCGCTCGCCTCCGGTCTCCCAGACAATCAGGCTGGTCTCTCCGGGAGCTTTCCCGTTGACCAGCACCTCGGATGGACTCGTTGCCGTGGCTTCGGCAACATCGCCCAAGCCGACCGAGATTCGGACAATGGGATGGGCACAATCGACCAACACCGACTTCCCAACGCTCAGGAACAGATCATTCGAGGAATCACGGCTGGAAGGGCCAGGTGATTGAGGTGACGGCTGAGCCTGGGCATGGAGGACTGGGCCCACAGAGCCTGCAGAAAAAACTGCACAGAAACAAGCGATGGCAATGGTAATATCGGCGCGGACTCTCACTATTTCTCCTTGTCAGAGACAAATTTTTCTTCACTCCGCTTCGATCCGTTGAAGACTTCGACCAGGTAGATCCGAGCGGCGGGCCTCGGCGCTGTTTTGCGAGTCAGGACCGCGGGCTGGAGTTTTGCCGGGGCCTTGGCCGCTCCGAAGAGCTGGGCCATGCCGGTTCCTGGCGGCGTGGCAATCACGGTATCCAACGGATTGCGCAGGACAAGCTGGATGTGGGTCTCATTGCCGGCCAGACTTAATAGCTCCGCCTGCTGGGGGTTGACCAGCAGGTTGACGACCTGGACCTGCTTCGGCTTTCCTTCGGCGTCCTTCTGAATGTCCGTGCCTGCGGAGAGGACCTGGATACTTTGGAGAAGCGTTCTGGTAACTGGCCCTTCATTCGAGGTGGCCATCGCGGGAGATTTGCCAGAGATCAATACGTCCACGCGCATTCCAGGAGTCACGAATCCCGCCACGCCGACGACATCATCGACCTTGACCGCGCAAGCTCTCATCCCCTGGGGAATGGTCGCAGCAAGACCGCCGCCGGAGCCAGGCGCGGCCAATCGGTTGTCCAGAATCGGCTCACCAAGATAGAGGTCGGAGATCACGCCCCGGCCAATGGCGTCTTTGGTATTGAGGATGACGCCCTTAGGCAGGGGATTGGAGATCTCAATCGTCGTCAGATCGGCAGCGCGGATCACACTTCCAAGCTTGATGTCCGCGGCCGCGGCGACCACGCGCGTGGTCTTCTGATGCCCCGCGATCAGCCTGTTGCCAACCACACGAAAGACGAGGTAACTGCATCCGGCAGCAACGACGAAAGCACACAAGAGAATAATCAGTAGTCTTCTGTTCATTTATAGGACCTGCTCAAGCCGTCTATGTAGCGAGTTCTACCTTCTTGACTTACGGCCATTACCGGGCAATTGGTGTGCCAAAGAAAGAGAGAACGGCCTCCACGCGGAATCAGGGATTTAGAGATGGTCCGCGATGCACGGTGTGAACACATGTATACCAATCGGTCCCCGTGTGTAGCTGGACAGACACGCTCAGGCAGACTGCGCCTTGATTCATTCGATCCATCTGTGACTTACGGCCGTACCGGTTGGTCTGAAAATTGCTGGTTGAGTGTTACTAAGCTTGTGATCCAGTTAGTGTCGAGACGGTGTCGCGTCAGTGCTAACGGTCTGGAGGAGGGAAGTTTCCCGGGGCATGGCATCTTCTCGCATCACCACGCTTTTTTCCGAAGCGCCGCCCTCAGGCTGGCACCCCTCTGCACTTGTGGTTTCAACCGTGCTGCACGGCTTGGCAGTGGGTCTCGTAGTTCTCGCCCTGAAACATACCTCACGGATCATCGATTCCTCTCACGCGCAGCGGTATACGGTCCGTCTTCTGAACCTGCCCAGAGAAGAGCCGAGGATACAGTGGGCGGGCGAGGCTCGGACGGAGCGCTCAGCACAGCAGACCACAGGACGTCAGATAACAGCGCCGCAGACCACAGCACGGGCAGCCGCCGGGGCCGGTCAACCGGCAGCTCCGCCGGTAGCTTCGGTTCCCAGACAACTCGCGAACTTGCTTCCGGCACCCCAGACACTCGTCCAGCCAGATGTGCCGCCTGATCTTCTGATCCCGCAGGAGACCCCGATCCCACTCGTTGTAATGTGGACCCCGGAGGACATCCCGGTCAGGAATATCGTCCCGGCTCCGCCTCAAAAAGCAGCCACGGCTAACGTCCGGCCTTCCTTTGAGCGGCCCAATCATGAACCAACCCTGGCCGACCTCAGGATCTCGTCTACTCCATTCCCGACCCAGATACCTTCGCTTCCACCAAGCACGACCTCGCCCATCGTCGTACTGAGACCAACGCCGCCCAGCCAGGTTCCGGAGACCTCGTCGCTCGGTTCCGGGCGGCCAGCTCCGGCCATGGTGATGTCCATCTCCGATCTCCGATTGCAGCAAGGAACAGTCGCGCTGCCGCTCGTCAATGAGACTGCGCCCGCAGCTTCTTCAGATGCGTTGACTCCCCGACGGCCGGAGAGTTCGGCACAGACAGGCAGCGGCAACCTGGCCGGGAAACAACAAGGAATTGGCACGGCACCGGGCTCAGGCGGCAGTGGCGGCGAGAGCAGCAAAGCGGCAGAGGGAAAAAATCCTGCGGGACAGAATGGTACGGAGACCGCAACAAATACTGATGCTGGATTGGTCAATGGATCTGCCGTCGACCGCATCAACCTGCCGAAGGACGGACATTTCGGAGTCGTGGTGGTGGGGTCTTCTCCGTCGGATGAGTATCCGGACGCGCCGGCAATATGGGCCAGCAGATTGGCATACACCGTTTATCTGCACGTAGGCGCTGCGAAAAATTGGATACTCCAATATTCTCTTCCTCGTGTCGTGGAAGCCGCTACCGTGAACGGTACTCGTCCCGATGCACCCTGGCCGTACCTCATCGTACGACCTCATCTTGTCCCGGACGATTTCAACGCCGATGCCATCATGGTCCATGGCTTTGTCGACGTAGCTGGCCACTTCGAACACCTGGCCGTTGTTTTTCCTCAGCAGTTTGCACAGACGAAATTCCTGCTCGGCTCGCTCCAGCAGTGGCAGTTCAGACCCGCTATCCAAAATGGACAAATGACATCTGTCGAGATCCTGCTCATCATCCCCGAGGAGCAAGAGTAACTTCCCGCTTCCGGGCCAGAGAGAATAAAGATTCGTTTCGGGTGCAAGAGTTGCGGTTCCGCGAGCGCGCAGCTTCGCTCTTACTGCGAGATCACCATCTGCGATGTGCTGCTCATGCTGATTGTCCGCGACGGAACGAACGGAACGGAAAATGGAAAATTATAGGTAACTTTCACCTGAACTACATTGCTCGCAGCATTACAAGAGGTAAATGGGCTGCAAGATGCCCCGCCGGTAGTGAGGGACGAGGTTGGGGTTACGGACAATTTAGCGGGGTCGATTCCAGGAAAACCAAGGTTGAGAACGTATTGCTGGATCTGTGTCGTGGTGGCCGTGCATCCCGACGAGGTGTAGGCGCCACAGGCCGTTCCCCATGACGAGCCCCGGACGATCGCATAGCGCGTTCCTTCACGCGCCGCATTGGAAATAAAGTGATACGAGTAAAGCATCAGGCCCACTTCGATGATGCCGAAGAGGAGGGTCAGCAGGAGCGTCATGGACAATGCGGTCTCGACGAGTGTTCCGCCCGATTCGCCGCGCAAACGACGTCTCCATGCGAGTAGCGGCGAGCCAAGTCGTGGTCGGGATGTGTTTAGCGGTGTCAATTCTGGATCACTCTCATTTGCGCGAACCCATGCAAGGTAAAAGACCTCGGAATTCCGGGATAGCGAAACATTGTGCTGACCTGCGCCTGGGTGGATGCCTGAACGTATTCGACGATAGTGTTGGTTACGCCGTTGGTGGTGCTCGTAGGGCATGTGGTGATCGAGACGGAAGCGCAGGAGCTCTGGGCTGTAGTTGTAGTTGCGCCATTCCCGGAATTTGCCGTCTGGCAAACACAGGCATTCGTCACCCCCGGGGACGGGAACGTCAGTGAAGCAATACTTGAGGCATCATTGATCGCCGCATTTTGCATCCCTGTGAAGTCCGATGCGGTGGCTGTGCTTTGTGAACCATAAGCGACTGCGGCGCGTGCGGCATTGGAGACTTCAATCGCAAAGTAGGCGATTCGTCCCAGCTCTGCGGCGCCAATCATCATCAGCAACAAAAGCGGCGTTACCAGTGCCAGTTCCACGAAGGCGCTTCCAGTGTCGTTATGCAAGTCGCGTTTCAACATACAAACCTCCTGCTTCCTGGAATCACGAGAATCGTTGAGCCGGTCTTCATTCGATTACTCCACCAGAGCGACCCTGGTTATCGGAGAAGTGCCACTGAGATCGCCCGCAATGCTGATGTCCGCGGATTGCTGGCACAGGGTACCAATGACCAGGTCGGTATTAAGGGTCATCGTAGCGCCCTCGTCCTGGAGGAACATGTGCGCACTCGGCGCATAGACGACCCCGTTCAACGTTGTGGTGCTGCTCCCGAAATCGAAGTAGAGTTCGCCAGGAGTGTTGCGGTTGTTGCCTGAGCCAGTTCTGCAAACGTTAGTCTGGGCACTGGCAATATCGGTCGGCGCGTCGATCAGGATTCCCTTGTAAATGCCAGAGTCGGGCGGGCTAAGGTTTATCGTCCCATTGACAATGAAATCGAAGGCGACAGTGCCGGACACAAAGATTGTGATCCCTGTTCCCGATATTGAGCCGGTGAGAGTAGGGCTCTGGGTGAACACGTAGACCCCGGGACTGAGGGCACCGGTGAGAGGAGCGTTGAGGAAGCAGGCAGCGCCGCTGGGGCTGGTGCAGGTTGTGCCGCTGATCGTAGGCTGATTCCCGGTCTGGCTCAGATAGGCCAGCGGGTCGCTTGTCGGAGCCGCATTCTGTACAACCTGGCCGCCTGAAATACTCGAGCTGCCCCCATTTTGAATGGTGCCTGAAGCGCTCACGTATGCGGCTGCGATGCGAGAGCTTCCCCCCATGTCCAGATTGCCGTTGACCGACACACCGCAATTCGGCGTTGCTACCAGGGAGTGCCCTGCCAAACTGACTGCCGGGTCGAACAGGGTGGGATTTTGAACATTGACACAGTGGATGGAAACTATAGTATCGGTCGCCACTGCCCTGGCACTGACCTTCATCCCCGTATAGCTGGAGCTGGGATTGAATAAGTGCATGAATGTACCGATGAATGGAGTCGAAGCCGACTGAGAGACAATCGCCTCCACAAAGCCCGCATTATTAAAGCTCGGATTAGAATCGTCCGTGACTGGAGTGTTGATGGTGACCGTGATGCCATTGGTCCCATTGTTGAAGCCGTTCAGCGCGGCATCCGCCCGACCTGCTGTCGTTGCATTTCCTCCAACCTTCAGCGCTGTTGCGCCAGCGATAGCGGCGCTGTCCGCGGCTGTCTGCACCAGCCTTTTTTGCCGCAGCAGCACTCCTACATCGGTAGCGAACGCCGCAAACCCAAGCAACACAGTCATACTCAGAGCTACCATGATCAGGGTCTGTCCGCTCTCGTCGCGCAAGGTTTTCATGACTTCCTCCCGGAGCACTGCTGCGCTTGGCGTTGTGGCGCAACAAGACCCGCCTTCAGAATCCCGGAGAGCGAATACTCCTTCTCCAAGCAGAAACTTTGTTCTGAGCCAGAAAACTGGGGGCTATCGTACACCCAGTCCTCTTGCGTGTGTCTACATTTACATCCACAGCGAAAGAATTGCTGCTGGACTTGTTTGCACATTTTTGCAGCCACCACTGGCTGCTCAAAACCCCACGTTCGGCACAGGATGACCGTTCTCACAACCAACCGAAGTAGCAGGGGCAGCAGCCGGGTGTGCTTCATGCTCCCCTCGCCCTGGCTCCCCTCAATCCATTTCAGAAATCCGTCGAGAGTCTTCTTATCAACCAGGCTGCCGTCGACGCCCGGCTCTTTATTTGGAGTGTGAAATTCTTGCGTGGCAAAAGCGAGGCCGACTCCATCGACGTCTACCCGGACGACCACGGACTGGACCGCGATATAGCGCCCGGCGCCGTCTTCCGACATGTAGGTTGCTTGTAATGTCATCGTGATCAAGGTGCCCGGATACCAGCGCGCATCGGTAAGCAGATAGAACCCAGTCGAACTAATGTCGCGGATGGTGTGTGGCGCCGGGGCGGCACCATCCCAGTAATAGGCAATTAGGCGAGGCGCCGTCAGACGCGCTGCTCTCCTGCGCTCTCTGGACTGCAACATCTCGTTGAACCAATTCTTCGCTGACTTCATGGTGTCCGTTCCTTGCTCCACTGCTCGTTCGTCCCAGTTAGCCGCTGAGCGATACGATGGTGCTTTTGCTCAATCGGGCCCCCATCTCCTCAGCCGCGCAGATCAGCAGTTGATCTCCGGGCTGGGTCTGCGATGAATAGATAGTGTGAGTCGGGAGTTCCAAAACACTTGCGGCCTGGATCCTCAGGGGCGCAATACGGAATCTGGGGAAGTGCTCTATAAGATGGATGACGCGATAGTTCTCGTCGAGGTAAATCAGATCGAGGGGGAACAGGACACCCAGGGTATGAACTCCACTCGACGGTACGACCCACATCCCTTCATTGAGCCTCAACCTGAGCTTTCCAATCAGCCCTCTCAGACGCGCGAAGGTAGTATCCGCCAGAGCGACGCCCAGGCAAAGAAAGCATTCGCGAGTCTGGTTGTACACGCAATACGTCTGTCGTTCCATTTCAATCTCCCGCTTTTGGCGAGCACTCGCTAAAAGAGCGCTGTCTCCAGGCCTTGCCTCGTTACCCTTTCATGCGCTCATCTTCTCCTGCAATTTTCCTGTAGCCCAAATTTGCAGTTAGCCGGGTTCACTCCCAGCACGCAAACACCGCGTGCTGGGCCCGCTTTCAATATCGACTGTAAGGGAGGTGAACTAGTGAACTCGCTTCCGACGACGCTGAATCAAAACGATCAGTACGACGACAAAGAGTACAGCGGCAACCGCCCGAATAATCGTTACATTGTCCATGTAAATCCTCCCTTCTCTCAGTGTGTGAGGTATTTCTGAAAAGACTCCATCATGATGATCACCGCGGGCCCCAGCGTTACCAGGAAGAGAGAAGGAAAGATAAACAGGACGAGCGGGAAGACCAGCTTAATGGTGGTCTTCGCCGCTTGCTCCTCTACTCTCTGGCGACGCTGAGTTCTGAGGGTATCGGAATGAACCCGCAGTGTTTTGGCAATGCTCGTGCCAAACTGTTCCGACTGGACCAGCACGGAGACCAGACTACGCACGCTCGGCACATCGGTGCGGTCGGCAAAGTTTCTCCACGCATCGGTACGGGCCCTTCCGGCGCGCTGTTCCAGTACGACGATACTCAATTCATCGCAGATGGCCGGCTGAGCTCCGCGTAACTCCTCGGCGGCGCGCGCTGCCGCCTGGTCGAGGCTCAATCCCGCCTCAATACAGATCACAAGCAGATCGAGGACGTCCGGCAGACCTTGCCGAATGCGTGACTGCCGGATGGTGATCCGCCTTCCCAGCCAGAAATCGGGAACCAGAAAACCAATCCCCAGTGCAACGGCATAAACGAAGAACGGATTGTAGCGCGCAATGCCGGTGATCATGGCCACCAGACCGAGGGTCACGGGGACCAGGAGCTTCGCGCTGTAGAAGATGTTCACCGCGGATTCGCTGCGATAGCCGGCGCGTATCAGGCGTTGTTGCACCACGGAGACCTCTGCCTGACTCTTCGGCAGCAACCGCTCCATCCGCTCCGCCATATTGCCAAGCGAGAGACCTGACTTCTGAAGGCGACTCAGGAAGCCGCCCTGCGTAGTATGCGGCGCGAGTACGGCGGAGATTCTCTGAGTCATCGCCTCCCGGTAAAACAGAAGCAGGCCGCCGCTCGCAATCAATAGAAAGACAACCAGGAACGTAAAGATCAGAAAGCCCATAACTCACCTTTAAACGTCCATGCGGACGATCTTGCGAATGATCAAAGCACCTGTGATTGTCATCCCCGCCGCAGTGTAGAGCAGCTTGATGCCGATAGGACGTTTCCACAAAAGACTCATCGTCTCGGGATTAACGAGATACAGGCCGATCCCGAGTACCACGGGAAGAAACGAAAGGATCCATCCGGTCAGCCGCCCTTGAGCGGTATGGACACGGACCTGCCTCCTGAGACGGAACCGTTCCCGAATCACATAGGCTGCCTTGTCGAGTACCTCGGCGAGGTTTCCTCCGCTCTCCTTTTGAATCAGAATGGCCGTTACGACGATTCTTAGATCCTGCAGCGGAACACGAGCAACCAGGTTCTCCATCGCGCTCCTTAGTTCCAGGCCGTAGTTCTGCTCGTCGAAGCAGATTCGGAACTCGCTCCCGATCGGCTCCGGAGATTCATGCGCTACCAGGCCAAGAGCGGAGATGATGCTATGGCCCGCGCGGAGTCCA
>Ga0207674_10010983_pt1 | contig 10191 bp, 5 predicted proteins | sample KBSCornC72_FD_184303 | JGI IMG/M metagenome (GOLD analysis project Ga0207674, IMG submission 184303) | Corn rhizosphere microbial communities from Kellogg Biological Station, Michigan, USA - KBS Corn C7-2 (SPAdes) (version 2) | ecosystem: Host-associated > Plants > Roots > Rhizosphere > Soil ...
GAGGCGGGGTCCGGAGTTTGACCGGCCGGCAGGCCGTGTCAAACGAGTCTCCCCGCCGCAAGGGATGCTCGCGGACGCCAGACCACGGAACCCTACGCACGGCGCGACGGCGCACTGCGCAACGCGCAACGCGCTATCCAAGCAACGACTCGATCCGCCGCACCAGCCGCCCCGTCTCGCCTTGCGGATCCCGGAACCAATCCGTCGACCAGATCCGGTGGATCTGCCACCCGAGGTTCTGCAGCACCTCCTGCCGCAGCCGGTCGCGGTCGCGCGCCGAGCGCGCCGAGTGGTACGTCGCGCCGTCGCACTCGATGCCGATCACGTAACGGCCCGGCCGGTTCGGATCGACGACCGCGAGGTCCAGATAGTAGCCGGCCACGCCGACCTGCGGATGCACGTCGTAGCCCTGCGCGCGCAGCGCGCGTGAGACCTCGACCTCGAAGTCCGAGCCGGGCTCGCGCGCCGTGAACCGCCCGGTCTCGAGATTCTTCTCCTGCGCGAAGCGCAGATAGTCGCGCAGCACGCACAGGCCGCGCGGGCTCGTCTCGCTCACGCGCAGCATCGAGGGATCGAACGAGCAGAAGACGTCGAGCCGGAACTTGGCACGCGTGAACAGCACGTTCAGCCGGCGTTCACCCCCAGTCGCGTTGATCGGACCGAAGTGCTGGGCGAGGGTCCCGCGCTCGTTCGGGCCGTAGGTGACGCCGACGAAGATCGTGTCGCGCTCGTCGCCCTGCACGTTCTCGAGGTTCTTCACCGCGAACGGCTCGAGCGTGCCCTCGTGGCGCGCGCGGAACGCCGCGAGCACGGGGTCGTCCTTCTCGGCGTTCTGCACGAGGACGTCGACGAGCTCGCGCTGCGGCTGGTTCATCGTCACCACCATCAGCGTGCGCTCGGGACTCTGCGCCGCGTGCGCGCGCACGGCGTCGACGATCACCTCGGCCTCGCGCGCGTTCAGGCTGGTGGCGTAAACGGCGCCGTCCACCGCGCGGAAGTTGAGCCCGTCGCCCTCGCGCTCCGTGCCCGGATGCGGGAAGAGCACGAGCCCGTCGCCGTAGAACTCGTGATTGCTGAACGCGATCAGCTCGGGATAGCGGCTCCGGTAGTGCCAGCGGAGCATCCGCAGCGGGTATCGCCGCGCGGCCGCCTGGAGGATGCTCTCCGATCGCTCGAGGACCGATGCGCTCGGCGGCGGCTCCTGTGACGTCGCAGCTGCGGCCAGGGCCGCAGCGATCTCATCGACTTCATCCTCGTCGCTCGTGACCGTGTCGAAGAACGACGTCGGGCCGAGCTGCTTCGGATCGCCGACGACGACGAGCTGTGCTCCGCGCGCGATGGCGCCGAGTGCGTCTTCGGGGCGCATCTGCGACGCCTCGTCCATGACGACGAGATCGAAGTGGAACAGGCCCGGCGGGAGATACTGCGCCACCGACTGCGGACCCATCATCACGCACGGCTTCAGCGCCTGGATCGCGCGGCCCGCGCGCCGGAACATCTCGCGGATCGGGATGTGCCGCCGGGTCTTCTCGATCTCGTGCTCGATCAGGCTCTGTTCCGTCAGCTCGGCGACGGGGCCGTAGCCCACGCCGCGCACGGGCGGCACCGCGTTCGCGCGCTGGGCGATGACCTGCCGCGTGAGCGCGACGAGCTTCTCGTCGAGTCCCGCGAACTGCGCGCGCCGCGACTCGTGCACGCTGCCGGAGAACCGGTCGAGCTCCGGACGCTCGCGCATCACCGCCTCCGCCAGCGTGCGAGCGAGCAGATAGTCGTATACCGCCGGCAGCTGCTCGCACGACACCGTGCCCTGCTCGAGCAGCTCGCACGCGGCGGGGATCGGACCCATCGAGACGCGAACCCGCGCGCGCAGTCGCGCCGCGTAGCGCGCGAGCGTACCCGCCCCATCGACGGCGCGATCGAACCGCGCCACGCGCAGCGCGAACGCCGCGCCCTTCGGCCATTCGCCGTACCACGTCCTCGCATCCACGCCCGCCGCCGTCGCGAACTCCTGCTCCGCGGCACTCGCGACCTCGATGGCGCGCATCACGGTGGTGACGTGCTGCAGCAGCGTGGCGACCCGCGTCTTCGGCTCTCCGCTCGCCAGCCACTCGACCAGCGTTCGCGGCAGACCGCGCTCGTGGAACTGGCCGAGGTACGTGAGCGCGCCGCGGACGTGGCGCAGCGAGTCGCCGGGCTCCGACGCGCCCCGGGTGGGTGCGGGGATGTCGAGCGCGCGGAACGTCTCGACGTGGCTCTCCAGCGCCGCATCGCTCGCCCACGCGTGCTGGAGCGCGCCGAGGCGATCCGACAGCGACGTGAGGGTGACGTCGGGCGATGCCTGCGCGTTCGTCGCTACGCGGATGGCATTCAGCCCGATGTCCCTCCAGCGATGGAGCTGGTCCTCGACGATCTCGAACGGGAGCGTTTCCCAGAGCACGATGTCGCCGAGGCGGAACTTGCTCGCCGCGGTGAGGTCCTCGCCCAGCACGCTCGCCGCGAGTCGACCCTCGGGATTCGTCAGCGCGGCGGTGCTCGCCTCCAGCCACGCGGGGCTCCACGCCATCCAGATCGCGTCGGTGAGCGCGTGCGCCGCCGGCCCGCCGCCGTGGAATAGCGTCGTCGCGCGTCGTGCCCACTCGAACACGGCGATCGCCGACGCGAACGGGCTCTCGAAGCCCTTCGCCGCGTCGCCGAAGAACGCATTCAGCGCCGGGTCGGCGATGAACGCGTCGTGCGCGGTCTTGAACCGGATCAACGACTCGACGTCGCCCAGCATCGTCGCGCGATCGGCGCGGCGCCCGCTGCTCATGCGGCGATACTGCGCCACGGCGCGCCGATAGTCTTTCGACAGGAGGCCCGGCAGGACCATCGGCGCCGACGCGAGCGCGCCGGCCATGCGGCGCAGCTCCGCGATGGGCGGCCGCATCTCGGGGATGAACCGTTCATCGAGCAGCGCGCGAATGCGCATCAACTCCTTCGCGTGCCCCTCGAGGATCGCCAGGCGTTCGCCCGCGTCCGGCGCCTGGAGGCTGGCGCACCGCAGCTCCAGCGCGCTGTCGGGCAGGCTCCGCACCGACTTCGACACCTCGATCATCGCGAGGGCCAGGCCCACCGGGAGCGGATGCGTCACGCCCACCTTCGCGGCGAGCGTCGTCGCCATGAGCTGGACCGCCGCCAGATGCTCGATCACGTCGGACAGCAGCGCGACGGCTTCCTTGAGCGTCTTCACCGTCGCCTGCTCGCTGAGCATGCGGACGGCGTCGCCGAGACGCACCGCGAACTCCTTCGCCTCGTCGGGGCCGAGCGCACCCGGAGCGGCCCACGGACCCTCGACCTGGCTCCAGTCCATCCGTGCGGTGTCCGCCGCCGCGATGGCGGCGCGCGTCGCCGACTCTCCCGCACGGCTGTGCACCGCCGCGATCAGCGCGCTCGGCACGTTGGGATCGGGCGGCACGATGGAGCTCACACGCGCCAGCAGCGGCGTGAGCCCCTCGGGCGAGTCGGGCCACGCCACGCCGCTCACCGCCGACGCCAGCGCCTTCCGCTCGGACTCCGCGTTCGCGAGCGCCTGACGCGCGCGGCGCGCCAGCGCGACGAGCGCCTCGGCGTCGTCGAAGGTGAGATCCGCGCGCGACATGCCGTGCCACGGGTGTGTCTCGCCGGGCGGGATGTCGGCCGCGACCGCATCGTGGGCCGCCGCGAACGCCTGCAGCGCGGCACGGTGCTTCGCCGCCTCCGACGGCGTCACCATCCGCACGTTCGACATCGTGACCCCGCGCAGCGCCGTCACCACGCCTTCGGGCATCTCGTGACTCAGTCGCCGCGCGCGCCAGAGGATGTCGAACGCCGTGACGCCGAGCGATCCGAAGTGGCGGTGCAGGCGCTCGACGTGGCCGGTGAGCTCCTTGCGCGCTTCGGCGAGCAGACCCTCGACCGTCGCCAGCTCCGCGCCCGCGCCATCGGTCGGGCGGATGTCGATGCGCGCCTTGAGGTCGTCGAGGAACTCGCGCTTGTTGCTCGTGTGGCTGTGCAGCGCGAGACAGAAGGGACCGAGCCCCGCGTCGACGAGGCGCGCGAGGACGACGTCCAGCGCGGCCTTCTTCTCGGCGACGAACAGCACCTTCCGCCCCGACGCGATGGCGTCGGCGATCATGTTCGTGATCGTCTGCGACTTGCCCGTGCCCGGCGGCCCCTGCACGACGAGATTCTCGCCCCGATGCACGTCGATCAGCACGCTGTGCTGCGAGCTGTCGGCCGGCACGATGATCGGCGGCGGCCGGCGGATCTCCGCGGGCAGCGCGTCGATGTTGTACTCGGTCGTGCGCGTGGAGCCCGTGTCGTCGGGCGATGCACCGTTGCCGCTGCTCTGTGGATCGTCGCCGCCGAGCACCTGACGCAGCAGCGGGACGCTCAGCAGCGCGTGCTGCGCCGGCCAGGTGGCGGGGTCGAGGTCGCGCCACATCAGGATCTTGCCGAACGACACCAGGCCGAGCGTGAGCTGGCGCCGGAGCGTCCAGCCGCTCGCCGCCGTGCGCAGCACGTCCTCGACCCGGGCGAAGTAGTGCTCGAGGTCCTCCTCCGCCTCCACGCCCGGCAGCACGAAGCCGAAGTTCTTCCGGCACATCTCCTGGAGCGTGACGTTCGTGCTCCAGTCCTCGCCCGAGGCCGCGACCGTGTACGGGTACGTGTGCGTCGACGAGTCGAGCGTGAGCCGCGACAGCGTGACCGGGAGCAGCACGAGCGGCGCCATGCGCGTCTTCTCGCCGGCGACGTCGGTCCACTCCACGAACCCGAAGAGCAGGTGCAGCATGTTCGCGCCGCTCTCCTGGATCGCCGTGACGGCGCTGGCCTGCATCTTCTGCAGCCGCGCCTCCAGCTCGTCGGGGGTGAGCAGCGTCTGCAGCCTCGCATCGCCGTGCCGCGCGACGTCGGAGGCCGGCGCGGCGAGCAGATCGTACGACGGATCGATCCCGAGGCCCGCTGCGAGCTCGCGCAGCTTCTCCTCGCGCTGCGCGCGCGCCGCCCGCGCGGCCTCGCGGCGATCGCGCTCGGTGAGCGGTTCGGTCTCTGCTTCCGCGACCTCGGTGGCGGCGCCGCTCGGCCTGGTGGCGCCGTTTCCGCCGTTCCTGCCACGGCGAGCGAACGCTCGCGGCGCGGGATCACCGATCGGCGCCGGCGCGTTGGCGACCTTGAGCGGGGCGAAGCGGTACGTCTTGCCTGTGATGAGCGCGTCGAGGACGACCGTCGGCACCTCGTCGACGATGCGAAGCGAGCTCCCCCGTGGATGCGTGTAGCTCAGCAGCGGATTGCGCGCGCTGAGATCCAGCAGACGCATGCGCATCCGTTCCAGCAGCCGGCTCGGCGCTTCATCGCGGGGAGGGGCTTCCGCTTCCATGCTGCGGTACGATGCAGCGCGGCGGGTCCGGGCGCTACGGGAGGGGTTCGGTTTGACGAAGATCTGTTCAACCGACGACCGTCTGTTGAGCCTGCTGTTGCCCCGCCGCGCCCGCTTGTGGACTGCGCATGGCACGTGGGACATTGGCGCGCCCTCAGATCACGACGACATCTCCCCCAACGACCATGTCCGAGTCTGCGCAGCCGCCGGAAGAACGCGCGCGCGTCGTTCAGTTCAACCCATTGGATCTCGATCGCACCGTCATCGCCGTGCCGCTGCTGCGCGAGATGAAGGAAGACGTCGCGCGCATCGAGCAGATGGCGATCCTCTCGCCGACCGCGCTCGCGGAGTTCAACGCCGCGATCGAGTATGCGTCCGACTTTCCCGGCGGCGTGAAGGCCGCGCGCGCGCTGGCGCAGGAGTTCGCGACGAGCGCCGCCGAGGCGGCGGTGAAAGCGTCGGAGAAGCGAGTTGCGGCCGCGAAGGCCAGCGACAGCGCGGAGGCGGCGAAGCGTGAAGAGGAACGCCACGCCGAGCTGCTGAAGGCCGTCGACGAGCTCACGATCGAGCCGCCGCTGCCGCGAATCCCGTACAGCCTCGCGCGGCTGCACGCGTCGATCATCCGCCGGATGCAGTCGGCGAACGACCGCATGCTGGTCGGGCCGATCGAGCGCATCCATCCCAAGCGGTTCGAGATCATCATCGACCTCAATCTCACCCATCGGAACGGCCGCGCCGCGGCGCGAGAGTGGGTGATCGCCAACATCGACGAGGCGAAGAAGCTCGCGGGTGTCCGTGACGGCGGTCAGGGCATTCTCTGGCAGAAGGACCAGCCGACGAGCCAGTACCTGTTCGCGCGGCTCGAGGCCCGGGCGATCAGCGCGCTGGTGAAGCTCGACATCGACACGGCGAAAGCCACGGCGGAGAAGCTCACCGCGGCGACCGAGAACGAGGCGCTCAAGAAGCAGATCGAGGCGCCGGCGCTCCGCGCGATCTATCACATCTGGCCCGACTTCGAGGTCTCGGCGTCGATCGTCAAGTCGATCGCGACGGTGAAGTGCGACGCGGCGCACAACGCCTTCTCCGCCCACGGCGCCGGCATCACGTGGGCGGTGATGGACTCGGGGATCAACGCCGACCATCGACACTTCATCCGGCACGCCAACGTCGACAAGCTCTCCACGCTCCACAAGGACTTCACCGTCGACGGCGGCGGTGCATTCAACGACGAGAACGGCCACGGCACCCACGTCGCCGGGATCATCGCCGGCGAGTATCGCGTCTCCGCCGACCGGCCGGAGTTCAAGCCGGCGCTCGCCATCTCGCGTCAGCTCAAGCAGGACTCCGAGGACGTCGAGACCGTCGAGACGAAGCTCGATGCGATCTCGGGGATGGCGCCCAGGTGCAAGCTGGTGAGCCTGCGCGTGCTCGACGAGAACGGCAAAGGCTCGGTGAGCAACCTCATCGCCGCGATCAATCACGTGCAGGAGATCAACGGCTTCGGCCGGCACATCGTGATCCACGGCGTGAACATGAGCGTCGGCTACAACTTCGAGCCGGAGTGGTTCGCCTGCGGGCAGAGCCCCCTGTGCACCGAGGTCGACCGGCTCGTGAAGTCCGGCGTCGTCGTCGTCGTCGCGGCGGGGAACACCGGGTTCGGCACGCTCAAGTCCTCGAGCGGCGCGACCACCGCGGGAATGGCGCTCACGATCAACGACCCGGGCAACGCCGATCTCGCGATCACCGTCGGCTCGACGCATCGCGACAAGCCGCACGTGTACGGCGTGTCGTACTTCTCGTCGAAGGGACCGACGGGAGACGGGCGGCTCAAGCCCGATCTCGTCGCGCCCGGAGAGAAGATCATCTCCTGCGCGACCGGCCACCTCATGACCGACGTCGCCAAGGGACAGGCGTGCGACTACGTGGAGACGAGCGGCACGAGCATGGCCGCACCGCACGTGAGCGGCGCCATCGCCGCGTTCCTGTCGGTGCGCGGTGAGTTCATCGGCAACACGCAGCGGATCAAGGACATCTTCGTCGGGACGTGCACCGATCTGCGCCGCGACCGCTACTTCCAGGGGGCTGGAGTCGTGGATCTCATGCGCGCCATCCAGTCCGTCTGATTCATTACTTCACGTGAGGCACTCGCAATGAACGACATCGCCGGCATCCCCTACTTCGTGGCGGAGTTCGACATCAATGGGAAGCTGAAGGCTCCGGTGACCCTTCCGGCCGACGTCGACGAGGTGATCGTCGTGTCGCACGGCTGGAACAACAACCAGGCCGACGCCGAGTCGCTGTACTCGGCGCTGTTCAGGAACTTCGCGGCGATCGGCGGCGCGCCGCGGGGGAAGGCCGCGATCGTCGGCGTGATCTGGCCGTCGAAGCGGTTCGACGAGCTCGTCGCCGCGAGCGCGGCGAGCAATGGCGGCGGCGGCGCGGCGGGCATGGGCTCGAAGGCGAGCAAGGAGTCCGACGCGATGCTCGTCGCGCGGCTGCGCGAGATGGCGAAGTTCTTCACGTCGGCCGAACAGAAGAAGACGTTGAAGGAGCTCGAGGCGCTGATTCCCGACCTCGAGGACAAGGCGACGGCGCGCCGCGCCTTCGTCGAGAAGGTGCGCTCGCTCCTCGATCCCGGCGCGGCGAACAACGAGGATTCGTCGAAGGCGTTCTTCACCGACGACGGCGCCGAGATCATGGATCGGCTGAAGATCGCCGAGGAGGACTTCGACGAGACGGTCACGGGAGACGATGGCGGCAGCGCATCGCTCCCACTCGGCGTCGGCGTGGTGAAGCCGGCGACCGGCGGCGCCGCGGGGATCTTCGGCTTCCTCTCCGGGATCAAAGCCGCGGCGATGAACGTGCTGAACTTCACGACGTACTACGAGATGAAGTCGCGCGCCGGCAAGGTCGGGGCGAACGGCGTCGCGCCGCTCATCGATGCGCTGCCGGCGCACGTGAAGCGCATCCATCTCGTCGGCCACAGCTTCGGCGGGCGCGTCGTGACGTCGGCGGCCGCGAGCTCGACGACGGACCGGATCGCGAGCATGAGCCTCCTCCAGACCGCGTTCTCGCACAACGGCTTCTCGAAGGAGCAGAAGGGCTTCTTCCGCTCCGTCGTCGACAAGCAGCGCGTGAAGGGGCCGATCATCGTGACGCACTCGGTGAAGGACAAGGCGGTGGGGATCGCCTATCCCATCGCGTCGCGGCTCAACGGCGACACGACCTCCGGGCTCGGCGACAAGAACGACAAGTTCGGCGGCCTCGGACGCAACGGCGCGCAGCACATGGCGGCCGGCGAGGTCAACGAGGGGAAGCTGCTCGCGACGGGCGGGGCCTATCAGTTCCAGCCCGGCGTCATCTTCAATCTCGAGGCGAACGATCTCATCCCGGGGCACAGCGACATCACGAGCAAGGAAGTCGCGCACGCGATCCGGAGCGCGATGAGCTAGAGGAAGTGTGGAGCGGCCTGAAGCGCCGAGCCGTCGCCTCTGACGTGCTCGGCGTCAGGCCCATCCGTCGCCCGCGCCGGCCACATTTGGCACCTGTAATGCACCCTCGGGCGGCCCCGCACAGCAGTCGGAGGCAGCCATGGATCAGGGAACCTTGATCGCGATCGTCGTTGGCGTGCTCGTGCTGGCCGTGATCGGCTGGCTCGTCTGGCAGCGCCAGCGGAGCGAGGCGCTGCGAGAGCGATACGGACCGGAATACGCCCGCACCGTGAACGAGCTCGGCGATACGCGCCGCGCCGAATCGGAGTTGATCAGGCGCCAGGAGCGCGTCGCGGCGCTCGACATCCGGCCAATGAGCGCCGAGATGCAGAATCGATTTCACCAGCAGTGGCGCGCCGTGCAGGCTCGCTTCGTCGACGACCCGAAGGGCGCCGTCACCGACGCCGACGCCCTCGTGGAGGACGCGATGCGGACGCGCGGCTATCCCGTGTCGGACTTCGACCAGCGCGCGGCGGATCTCTCGGTGCATCACCCGCGCGTCGTCGAGAACTATCGCGCCGCGCGCGACATCGCGCACCGTCACCGGCGCGGCGAGGCGACGACCGAGGATCTCCGCCAGGCGATGGTCTACTATCGAGGACTGTTCCAGGACCTGCTCGAGGATCGCGAGCACGAAGCCGAGCCGCGACGCGAAGCCGCCGCGCCGCCGGCGAGCGCCGAGCGTGTGGTCGAGCGCAGCACCGCGCGCGACGACGATCGGTTGGAGATCCCCGTGAAGCGCAGCGGGGAGCGCGTGAGTGATCGAGACATCCGCAACGACCGCGAGGTGAGACCATGACCGACGACCGCGACCCGCGTGCACAGTCTTCCATGGACCGGCCCACACCTCCGCCGGCCGGCGACCTTTCCACGGCCGATCTCGCCGCCGCCGCCGAGCGCAGCGCCGGCGCGTCGACGACGGATCTCAAGCGCAACATCGCCGACCGCGAGGTCGAGCGCGCGCGCGCCGGAAATGGACCCGCCGACGCGAACGCCCCGCGCGATACGCCGCTCCTCGCCGCGGACGTGGTGAGCCAGCTGCGCAACCAGTGGACCGACATCCAGGCCGGGTTCGTCGACGAGCCCCGGCGCGCCGTCGAGCGGGCCGACGGCCTCGTCGCCGACGCGATCAAGCGGCTCGCCGAGACTTTTTCCAAGGAGCGGGCGCAGCTCGAGGGCCAGTGGGACCGCGGCGGCGACGTCTCGACGGAGGATCTGCGTCAGGCGCTGCAGCGGTACCGGTCGTTCTTCTCGCGGCTGTTGTCGGTTTAGGGCGCGGCAGGCGTCGAGAACGGAGTTTTCAAG
>Ga0207674_10010984_pt1 | contig 10191 bp, 10 predicted proteins | sample KBSCornC72_FD_184303 | JGI IMG/M metagenome (GOLD analysis project Ga0207674, IMG submission 184303) | Corn rhizosphere microbial communities from Kellogg Biological Station, Michigan, USA - KBS Corn C7-2 (SPAdes) (version 2) | ecosystem: Host-associated > Plants > Roots > Rhizosphere > Soil ...
TGAGCGTCGTCTCCATCTACGCCGTGTTCGCCAATGCCGAAGAGGCCGAGCGCATCGGCCGCACCGCCGTCGAGGAGCGGCTCGCCGCCTGCATCAACATCCTGCCGCCGGTGCGCTCCATTTACCGCTGGCAAGGCAAGATCGAAACTGCCGACGAAGTTGCCGCGATCCTCAAGACCCACCATTGGCGCGCCGACGCCCTCATCGCGCGCATCGCCGAGCTGCACAGCTACGAAACGCCGTGCATCGTCAGTTCGCCAATCGACAAGATCCTCGGCAGCTATGCCGACTGGGTCGAGGACACGGTCATCCGTGACCGCTAGCTCTTCTTCCTGCGCTTCAGCTGCCGCCGCGCCGCGACCATCCCGGGCAGCAGCGGCAGCCACAAGGTATAGCCGCGGAACAGCAGGGTCGCGGACAGCGCGGCCTCGAACGGAACGCCCATCGCGCGCAGCATGCCGATGCTGACCGCCTCGAACGAGCCGAGTCCCATCGGCACGGGCCCGAGGGTGACGACGATCGAAGCGAGGATGAACGCCGAAAATGCCGCGCTGAAGGGTGCGCGAACGCCCAATGCAAACAAGCAGAATTGCATCGTCAGTCCGTCGAGCGCGAAGATCGCGCCGTTGAGCAATGTGAGCTTGCCGATCAGCCGTCCGTTCCGGACGAGCGCGGTCGGCGCCTCGCGGATCATTTCGAACAGCTCGCACACGGTCCGGATTCGCCGCAGCCATTTCGGGATCGCGTTCGCGCCCTTGCGCTGAAGCCACAGCGCCAATGCCGGTATTGCCGCCGACAGCGCCAGGGAAGCGCTGATCAGCGCGATGACTAGCCAGCTCGTCTTTCCTCGCAGCCACAGCAGGACCAGCGCGATAAGCGAAGCGACCCCATAGGATGCGTAATAAGCCACGATGGTCATGATCAGCGCAGCGAGCGCGACCGCCCGCGTGGCGCCGATCGCCTGCAGCCGATCGACGACGACGACGTTGCCGCTCATGCCCGCGGTCGGGACCATCTGGTCGGCGAAATGCTTGCTTAGCGTCAGCCCGAGTAGCTTGCCGAACGCGGCGCGGCACTTTCCGGCGCGAAGCACGAGCTCCCATTCCACTGCGAGCGCGACATAGGTGAGCAGCTGGGCGCCAGCCGCGGCGAGCAGCCACAGCGGCTGAGCATGCGCGACGAGACCAGCAAACTGCTTGACGTCCGCCCAGTGCAGCGCCGCGACCACCACACTGGCGACCAGCAGCAGCGCCAGCAGCCACGAGCGCCAATTCGCCGCGAAGCCTGAGGTTTGCTCATCATTGCTGGTCGTACTCGCCACTGCAGCGCCAACGCTGCTGCAGCGTCGCTGTGCCTCGAAACTTGCGGATCGCTAGCGGTTGTTCGCCTTGCCGAGCTTGTACGGCACCTCGTCGAGCTTCCGCCGCAGCTGCTCGATGTTGGCGCCCTCGTCGTCCGGGCCGCCGTACTTGGACTCCAGTTCGACTTCCTCGGGCGTTTGCTCGCGGAAATAGCTGATCGTCAGCCGGCGCCCGAACACTTCGTCGCCGCGGATCTTGAGCTCGGCCTGGTGCTCGGGCGGAAGATTGTCGCGGATCGTCTCGAGATAGCGGATCAGGTCATCGAGCGAGGTATATTCGCTGATGTCGATGAAATCCTTGACGCGTCTGGGCACGGGCAATGCTCTCCGGCGGGTGCGGAACTTGGGCGAAGCAGTTGCGGCTAGTGCCGCAATCGATAGGACCCACGCCCCTCAGAGGCAACGCACGACAGTCCCGAATTTTCCGGCCGAAATGGCAGCGCGCGGCGCCCGGAGCCTCAGACAGGATTGGTCGCGCCACTCGACGGCACAGCCGCCGCGCCGCACTGGCCGCTGATATTGGATGTCACCCTAGGCGCCTTGCCCGCACCCTGCGAGACCACCTCGGTCGTGCGCGTGCAGGTCCCGCCGCCGTTGCTGACCGAGACGATCGTGGTGCTGGTCCCTCCGGCCGGAAGGTTGCCGTACGAAGCGATGTAAGGCGCCGCCCCGCCAGGGCCGACCGGCTGGCGCGCCATCTCCTGCGCCCGACGGATCATCTCCTGTGACTGGCGCTGCATTTGCTCCATCATCCGGTCGAAGCCGGCGAAGGACGGGAAGGCCATTCCCCAGGCGTCGGTTGCGTCGGCCACGGTCGGTGGCGCGACCGTCACCTTCGGCGCGACATCGCCGACATATTCGACGTGCACGACCGATCCGTCGGGCAGCGGAACATCCATCTTGTGGGTCTTGGGGGTAGCGGCAATCGCCGTCCCTGCGAGCGCGGCGGCGGCGATACCGATGGCGATTGCAGGAAGCTTTTTCACGAACGTCCTCCGGCTGTTGCAATGGAATCAGGTGGCAAAAGCTATGCCGCGATCCTGAACGCCAGATTGCTGCATGGCCGGATTGATGTCGGTCATGTCCCGTAGATGCGCGCAACGGCGGAGCCGCCCTGCGGCCCCGCCGTCGCAATCGCTGTCAATTCCGGCCTGTTAGATGACCCCGAGAAGCCAAAGGATCAGGATCAGGATCAACAAGCCGCCGAGACCGATATACATAACATCCTCCCGTTTTTTGCTTTCAGCTCCAACGGCGGGGTAGCCGCGCCGTTCCAGTCGTTGCGCGGCCGCATCGAAGTCGTTCGAGGTATTATTTTACCCATCTGGAAAGTACCAGATTTGCTTGACTTTCTGCCGCTCGGAAGCAAATAGCGCAGCCACGGCGGTGCCGGGCGATGGGCTCGGGCGCCGCCTTTCTCTTTCGAAGAGGTTCTCTTAAGCCATGAAGGCGCTGATGAAGACGACCAAATCGGCCAAGCCGGCCGAGGTCGAGAAGAAGTGGCATCTGATCGATGCGGACGGCCTGGTCGTCGGGCGTGTCGCGACGATCATCGCCAATATGCTGCGCGGCAAGCACAAGCCGAGCTACACTCCGCACGTCGACTGCGGCGATCATGTCGTGGTGATCAACGCCGACAAGGTCCGCTTCACCGGGCGCAAGCTTGAGCAGAAGACCTACTATAAGCACACCGGTTTCCCGGGCGGGCTCAAGGAGGTCACTGCAGGCAAGGTGCTCGACGGCCGCTTCCCCGAGCGCGTGCTCGAGAAGGCGGTGGAGCGCATGATCCCGCGCGGCCCGCTCGGCCGCGACCAGATGCGCGCGCTTCACCTCTACAACGGCACGGAGCACCCGCACGCCGGCCAGAACCCCGAACCGCTCGACGTCGCGTCGATGAACCGCAAGAACAAGGTTGGTGCCTAAATGAGCGACACCCGCGAAACCATTGCCGAGCAGCTCGGCGCCACTCCCGCTCCGGCCCCGGAGCCCGAAGCCGAAGCTCCGGCCGAAGAGGCGCAGGCGCCCCAGGCTCCTCCCCCCGCCGAAGCCGCTCCGCTTCGCGAGCAGCAGCTCGACAAGTACGGGCGCGCCTATGCGACCGGCCGCCGCAAGGACGCCGTCGCGCGGGTGTGGCTGAAGCCGGGCTCGGGCAAGATCGTCATCAACGGCCGCGAGCAGGAAGTCTATTTCGCCCGTCCGACGCTGCGCCTGGTGATCAACCAGCCGTTCGGAGTCGCCGGACGCGAGGGCCAGTATGACGTGGTCGCGACCGTCGTCGGCGGCGGCCTCTCGGGCCAGGCCGGAGCGGTCAAGCACGGCATCGCCCAGGCGCTGACCCGCTTCGAGCCCGCGCTCCGTACCGTGGTCAAGCAAGCCGGCTTCCTCACCCGCGACCCCCGCGTCGTCGAGCGCAAGAAGTACGGCCGAGCCAAGGCCCGCCGCAGCTTCCAGTTCAGCAAGAGGTAAGCGAGCGCAGCGCCGCCGGTGCGAAGCACCGCCGAAGCAGCGCGAAGACTTACCGATGCCGGCCGGCGGGGCGGCTGGTCTAAAGCCAGCCGAGCCCGTCCGACGTCACGCGGATTCACTCCGCGTGACGGCAGCAACATCTACTGCAGGTGCGACGTCGTCCTGAAAACCGACCCATCCCCCGGGTCGCGAACGGTCGTCACCAGGGACTTGCCGTCAGCCGACAAGCTGTAGGTGCGTTCGACCAACGGCTTGCCGTTCAGCGAAATCGTCTCGATCCGGGTGCGCGCATCCGGAGCGCGGACCATAGCCTTATAGATATCCTTGCCGTCGCCCGTCACCGGCGCCGCCGGACCTCCGATCTTTGCGGTGTAGCGGCCGTGACGAAAGTCGATGCGGGTGAAGTCGCCGCTCGCCTCCCGCAACTCGACCGACCGATATTCGACCGGCACCTCGACATAGCGCAGGCCCAACCAGCGGCCCGAAACAGCATGCGCCCCGCGCGGCGCCGGCGCGACCCGCTTGGCGAGATATTCGGTGCGCAGGCGCTTGGCATGCCCAGGCCACTTGTCGAAGGATACGTAGGTCGCCGTCTTTCCGTCGCGCGCGACCGTCATCGTCGTTTGCCGCTCCATTTCATGGTCGCGGATGCGGGTGACCATTGTGCGCGGCCCGGCAAGTGCCACAGATTCCGAGATCACTGAGGCATCGCCCGGCACGGGTCGCATCTTTCCATCGGCCGGATAGCTACGCGGCGGCTGGCAGCTGTTGCATTTGTACACGCGGTTCGCGACCAGATAATCGTCGAGGCCGGCTTGCCCCATTTGCGTGCTTAGGTCGGCAACCCAAAGGCCATCGAACGGACTTCGCGCGGGCGCGGGCGCTGCGGCAAGGCCTGACGCGGCGACGAGGATGAGTGCTCTCACTTCGCCGGCAGCATCCGCGCGAAATAATTCGCGGTCGCGGTGTCGGCCGCGACCCACGAATGCCAGCGCAGGAATCCGTGGATCTCGTTCGGGATCACGAACTGCTCGAACGAGACTCCCTTCTTCTCGAGCCGCCGCGCGAGGTCGATCGTCTGCGCGAACGGCACGTTGCGGTCGTCGTCGCCCTGGATCAGCAGGACCGGAGAGCTCCAGCCGTCGATGCTCGCGTCGGGTGATGACTCGAACGCGACCTTCATCGCTTCATCCAAGTCACCCTTCTCATAGCGCTTCGGCTCCTTCTCGAGCCGCATCCCGATGAAGCTCGACCAGTCGTGCACGCCGTGGAGGTCGACGCCGGCCTTGAAGATGTCCGAGTTGCGCGCGAGCGCCATCGCGGTGAGATAGCCGCCATAAGAACCGCCCCAGATGCCGATCTTGCCCGGATCGACGTCGGGAAGTGTCTGCAGATATTTCGCCCCGGCGACGACGTCCTGATATTCCGCCGCGCCCGCTGGACCCGCGTGATCGGGCCGATGGAAGCCGTGGCCGTAGCCGATGCCGAGACGGTAATTCACCGACAGGATGGCATAGCCGTGGTTCGCCAGATATTGGTTCACCGCGTAGCCGTTGCTGTAATAATCCATATAGTGCCAGCCGAGCAGCATCTGCCGCGGTGGGCCGCCATGCACGAAGATGATCGCCGGTTTCCGCGCGCCGTTGCCGTTGTCGAACAGCTGGCCATGGATGATCCAGCCATCGGCCGCGGCGAAGGTCACCGCGCGCGGCGTAATGAGCTGCGTTTCGGGAAATTCGGCCGGCACCGCGCCCGCGTTGAGCTCGTGGCGATCCGACCCATCGAGATTGATGGCAGAAATCGTCGGCGGCGCCGTGGCACCGGCGCTGACGAACGCGGCTTCGGTTGGGCTCGCCGCGACCGGCGACCATTCGAGGCCGGTCCCGCTCGTCAGCGCGACCGGCGCTGCTGCGTCCACCGGCACCCGGAAGACGTGGCGGCGATCGCCGTCGTTGGCGGTCGTCCCGGTATTCGCATCGAAGATCACCGATTTGCGATCGCGGCTCATCGCCACATGCTCGACCATGTAATCGCCGGGAGTCAGCAGCAGCGGCACCCCGCCCGCCGCCGCGATCGAATAGAGGTGCGGCCAATTGTCGAGATCGGCGAGAAAGATTAGCCGATCGCCGTCGGCCCAATGCAGGTTCACCTCGCCCGCCGTCTCGGGAAACGAGCCGAGCAGCGTGTTCGGGCTCTGCCATACCCGCGTCGCGCGTCCACTCGCGACGTCGGCTACCCACAAGGAGAAGGGCTCCGGCGTCTGCTTGAGCATCGGCTTGGGAGCGCCGCCTTTCCCCGGCTGCCGAGCGAACGCGATCCGCGTGCCGTCGGGCGACCAGGTTGGATAGCCGTCCAAGTCGGTCGAGGGGGCGAGATAGGTCAGCTTTTTCGTCTCGAGGTCATAAACGCCGATGAAGCTGTGATCGCCATCGCGGTCCGACACGAACGCAAGCTTGCCGCCGTCGGGCGACCAGGTCAGTGCGCCGTCGTCGCCGCGGTCGAAGAACAACCGCTTCGGTTTGCCTTTCCCACTGAGCGGCGCCGTCCAAACCTGCTTGTCCTGGATGTAGGCGAGCTCGCCGCGCGAGGAAATGGCGGGCGCGTCGCCCTCGACCACCTTGACCGGCGCGCCGCCAGAAAGCCGGGCCGCCCAGATCGTGATCTTCGGCTCGACCGGCGAAGATGCGGGGTCGGGCTGCAGCTTCTCGTCCCAATTGGCGTCATGATCGCCGCCGCGCACATAGACGAGCTGCTTGCCGTCGGGCGAGAAGGTCAGCTGCGTGATCTCCTGCCCGTCGTCGGCCGTATATTGCGTCACCTGCCGCGGCTTGAACGCTGGCCCGTCCGCGACCCAGACGTTGCGAACCCCCTTGAGCACGCGCACGAAGGCGATGGCGTCGCCTTTCTCCGCAGCCTCGAGCTCGGGAACGAACGGATAAGCGAGCACCTGCTCCATCGTGAACGAACCGGCATTCGGCTGGGCCGCGACGGACGCAGGCGCGACGAACAATGCGCCGGCCGCAATGAATGCCGCGCCCCGGCGGCTAACGCCGGTCCGGTTCTTCCTCCTGAGTCCCCGTGCGCTCACCGCGTCCCTCCCCTTCCATCCGCCCGAACCGCTATTTGTGTCGGACGAACACCATCACCGCAATGGGCGGCGAAATGCGGAGCAGAAGCTTCACGCATGTCAATTCGTCATCGGCCGCAGCTGTGGGCTTCCCGAGGCGCCCTGTTCGATTCTACGCTGCGGCATACCGGGAGGGTTCAGATGCGTTTCTTCTTTGCCATGGCCGCAGCCGTCGCCAGCCTCGCCACCGCAGCCGCGGCCGAACCCATTCTCCTCAAGCCCGCGCGGGTGTTCGACGGAGTCGACCCCCATCCGCACGCCGGCTGGTCGGTGCTGGTTGACGGCGACAAGATCACGGCGGTCGGCCCGAACCTCCCCGCACCCGCCGGAGCGAAGGTCATCGACCTTCCGAATACGACGATCATCCCGGGCATGATCGAGGGCCATTCGCACCTGTTCCTGCATCCCTACAACGAAGCAAAGTGGGACGATCAGGTGCTGCACGAGGCGCTGGCGCTGAGGACAGCGCGCGCGGTGGTCCATGCCGAAAAGACCCTGATGGCCGGCTTCACCACCGAGCGCGACCTCGGCACTGAAGGCGCCGGCTATGCCGACGTCGGCCTCAAGCAGGCGATCAACCAAGGCATCGTTCCGGGCCCACGACTGCTGGTCGCCACCAAGGCAAATGTCGCGCGCGGCGCCTATGGGCCCAAGGGCTTCGAACCCGGCGTGAAGATTCCGCAGGGCGCCGAGGAAATCAGCGGCGCGGACGAGATGACCAAGGCCGCCCGCGACCAGATCGCCGCGGGTGCCGACGTCATCAAGATGTACGCCGACTACCACTACCTTCCGGGCGAGCCCAGCCGTCCGACCATGACCGAGGCCGAGATGGCCGCAGGAGTCGCCGTGGCGCACGACGCGGGCCGTCTCGCCGCCGCCCACGCGACCACCGCCGAAGGGATGCGCCGCGCGATCCTCGCGGGGGTCGACACGGTCGAGCACGGCTACGGCGGCACTCCGGCGGTGTTCAAGATGATGCACGATCGCGGGACGGCGCTCTGCCCGACGATCGCAGCCTCGGAAGCGTACGCGCGCTACTTCCAGGGCTGGAACGGGCAGGAGCCTGCGCCCGAGAGCGTCCAGGAGAACCGCCGCTCCTTTAGAGAAGCGATGAAGGCCGGGGTCCCGATCTGCATGGGCGGCGACGTCGGGGTCTTCGCGCACGGCAAGAACTGGCTCGAGATGGAGGCGATGCAGCGCGCCGGAATGCCCGCCGCCGAGGTGATGATCGCCGCCACCTCCGGCAACGCACGCATCTTCCACCTCGCCGATCGCGGCCAGGTGAAGCCGGGCCTCCTCGCCGACCTCGTCGCGGTCGACGGCGACCCGACCCGCGACGTCTCGGCAGTCGAGCATGTTCGGATGGTCATGAAAGGCGGGCAGATTGTCCGCGGACCGTAGGACCTTTCTCGGCAGCGGGCTTGCGATGATCGCCGCCGCGGCCGCGGCCCAGGACTATCGCGATCCGGCGGAGATCGCTTCGGGACCGGCGGCTCCGCCATGGCCATCGCAGGAGCGCTTTGCCCTCTGGCCCGGACCGCCGCCCGGAGCCCCCCGCCAGCTCCCCCGGCCGGCTTGGACGATGTCCGGCGACCCCGGCTATCGTCAGCTGTGGATCAAGGGAATTGCCGAGCCCGAGGTGAACGTATTTCGGCCGGCGCTTCCCGACGGCTCCGCGATCCTCGCGATTCCGGGCGGCGGTTACGGCTTCCTTGCCGTCCAGAACGAAGGCGTCGACGCCGCCGAGCGCTTCAACGCGGACCGCGCGACGCTTTTCGTCCTCTCCTATCGCTTGCCTGGCGAAGGCTGGGCCAACCGCTCGCTCGCGCCGCTTCAGGACGCCCAACGCGCCATGCGCCTGATCCGGTCGCGCGCGGCGGAATTTCGGATCGATCCGGCGCGGCTAGGCATCCTCGGCTTTTCAGCCGGCGGTCACCTTGCCGCCGACCTCGCGGTCTCGCACGACGAGCGCACCTATGCGCCCGTCGATGCCGCGGACCGGCTCTCCGCGCGTCCCGCTTTCGCCGGACTCATCTATCCGGTCACGAGCATGGCCGTCGGCCTGACCCACGGCGGCTCGCGCGACAATCTCCTCGGTCCCAACCCGACGCCCCAGCTCATCGCCGCGCGCTCCCCGCTGCAGCACGTCAGCGCCGCAACGCCGCCCTGCTTCCTGGTCCACGCCTCCGACGACGACACCGTCCCGATCGCCAACAGCTTCGCCTGGGCGACAGCGTGCAAGAAGGCGCAGGTCTCGGTCGAAGCGCATCTCCTCGCCGAGGGCGGCCACGGTTTCGGTTTCCACCTCCCCCGCGACAATCCCGGCTCGCGCTGGCCCGACCTGTTCGCACTATGGATGCGCAAGGACCGCGGATGAGGGCGTTCACGCGAGCGGTCGGCCCGAAGCTGGCCGAATGCCAGTTGACGCATCTCGAACGGGTGCCGATCGACGCCGCCAAAGCGGCTGAGCAGCACGCGGCCTACGAGAGCGCGCTTGCGGATGCGGGGTTCGAAATCATACGGCTGCCGGAGCTTCCCGACGATCCCGAGGCCGTTTTTGTCGAGGATACGGCGCTGCTGCTGGGCGGGCATGCGATCATCACCCGTCCGGGTGCGGCCTCGCGGATCGGCGAAGCGGAATCGACCGCTGCCGGTCTCGCGGGAGAGTTCGAGCTCCACAGGATCGAATCCGGATTTCTCGACGGGGGCGATGTGCTGCGTATCGGCACGACGCTCTACGTCGGTCTTTCGTCGCGTACGGACCTCGAAGGCATTGCTGCGCTCCGCGAGCTCGCTTCGCCTCTCGGCTATGCGGTCGTGCGGGCGCAGCTGATGGACTGTCTGCACCTCAAGACTGGCGCGACCTTCGCCGGCCACGATGCGAGCGGGACGCCCGTCCTTCTGTTCGACGCGCGCTGCATCGACCCGAAGCAATTCGCCGGCGTAGATGCGGTTGCGGTTTGTGGGCGAAACGGAAATCCCAATTCGCCCGCGGCCGTCCAGCGGAATGCCTTCATCGATTTGTTTCCAGGTCGCACCGCCGTTGGTTGATTTAAAGATGCCGCCACCCGGTCCGTTCGCCGGCGCATAAATAAACCAGGGTGGCCGGCGCACATTCCAAAGAGCGGCATAAATGATTTGCGAATTCGTGGGATCGAAGTTCAAATCGATCGCGCCCACGTCGTTGTTCTTGAAGAGCACCTTTTCCCAGGTGACGCCACCATCATGAGTTCGATAA
>Ga0207674_10010987_pt1 | contig 10189 bp, 12 predicted proteins | sample KBSCornC72_FD_184303 | JGI IMG/M metagenome (GOLD analysis project Ga0207674, IMG submission 184303) | Corn rhizosphere microbial communities from Kellogg Biological Station, Michigan, USA - KBS Corn C7-2 (SPAdes) (version 2) | ecosystem: Host-associated > Plants > Roots > Rhizosphere > Soil ...
GGACGGCTGGGGCAACACTACCTAGGTATGGCGTAAAGACGCTTCGGAGAACTCTGGAATGATGCGTGTCTTTGAATTTCTTGTTGCCCTGGTCATCGTGGCGGTCATCGGTGTCCTGGCCGCCGTGGTCATGCCCGGCAGCGGCCACGTGGAACGCCAGTTGGTCATCGGCAAGGACATGCGGCAGGTCTACGACGTACTCGACAATTACCGCCGGTTGCCCGACTACTCGGTGCTGCGCTCGTTCGACCCGAACATCCAGTTCAACTTCTCCGGCAAGGCCTACGGCCCGGGTGCCGAGGTCAGCTGGACCAGCACCGACCCGAAGGTCGGCAGCGGCGGCCTGACCATCGCCAGCGCCACCCCGGACTTCGACAAGATCGACAGCAACACCAAGACCGCCAGTATCGTCTGGAACCTGGACAACAGCTGGCGCGGTATGGACAAGCATTTCACGCTGGACCTGGAGCGCCAGGGCAGCCGCGGTCAGCTGACCCAGGTCACCTGGTCGTATGACGTTTCCTACGGCTGGAACCTGATCAACCGCTTCGCCAACCTGTACATCCACGGCGACCCCGATTCGTTCATCCAGTTCAGCCTGAACAACCTGCAGAACGTGCTGGCCGGCGTGCCGAACATCGACTACAGCCAGCTGATTCCGTACATCGAACAGACCCAGCCGACCCCGGTGCTGCTGGTGTCCACCTCGATCCAGCGCAAGGACGGCATGGAGGCCGTGGAAGACGCCATCGCCAAGGCCAACACCCAGGTCCAGGCGGCCGCCAAGAAACTTGGCGTGAACGTCACCGGCTCGCGCATCCTGATCACCACCAACTACGGCGATCAGACCTACAGCTTCGACGTGGCGTTCCCGATCGACTCCAGCACGCTGACCATCAACGGCCAGAGCGAACAGTTGACTGCGGCGACCCCGCCGTCGCTGGATGCCTCCGGCGCGCCGGCCGAGGTCAGCAGCGCGGCCGCCGCTGAGGACGCCAGCGTTGCCGCCGGCAGCCGCGACCGCTACGGCCGCCTGGTGGTGGACGGCAACGTGCGCGCCACGCTGGCCTTCGGCGGCGCGGCGTTGAAGGGTGTGTGGAACGGCACCTTCGCCGGTGTGCCGCAGACCCGCGACATGCTCAAGGCCTACGCGCAGACCCACGGCTACAAGTACGACGACGTGGTCAATCGCGCCTATGACGTGATTGTCACGCCGGAAGTGAAGGACGCCGGCGGCAACATCACCACCTACGCGAAGTACAACGTGTTTCTGCCGATCAGCAACGCGCCGGAGCAGACTCCGGAGCAGGAGGCCGGCCTGCAGCCGCCGACGCTCGACGAAACGGCGCCGGCTGCGGCGGGCACCGCCCCGGCACCTGCCACCAGCGCTGCCGCGCCGGCCGAGGCGGCCAGCGCCGGCCAGTAAGCCGGGCGCCGCTGCAGTGCATCGAAAGGCCCTTCCACCCGGAAGGGCCTTTTCTTTTCGGGCCGCGGACCGGTGTCTTGCGGTACATTGCAGGGCGGTTCGCAGCGACGCTCGGCGGGCCCGCCCGCGCCCGATACGGCACGCCGCCACAGCCCACCACCGGACATGATCGAGACCGACCAGCTCACCCGACGCTATGGCAACCTGACCGCAGTGGACGCGCTGAGCATTCGTGTCGAGCCGGGCCAGGTGCTCGGCCTGCTCGGACCCAACGGCGCGGGCAAGTCCACCGCGATGCGCATGATCGCCGGGTTCCTGGTGCCCACCTCGGGCACCGCGCGGGTGTGCGGCTACGACGTCGGCCGCGAGCCGTTGAAGGCGAAGCGTGCGCTCGGCTACCTGCCCGAGGGCGCGCCCAGCTACGGCGAGATGACGGTGCGCGAGTTCCTGCAGTTCATCGTGCGCATGCGCGGGTTCAAGGCCGAAGCCGGCTACCGGCACTTCGACGCGGTGGTGCAGCAGCTGCAACTGGAGGAGGTGCTGGGGCTGTGCATCGACACGTTGTCGAAAGGTCTGCGCCGGCGCGTCGGACTGGCCCAGGCGATCCTGCACGATCCGCCGGTGCTGATGCTGGATGAACCCACCGACGGCCTAGACCCGAACCAGAAGCATGCGGTGCGCCAGCTGATCGACGTGATGGCGCGCGACCGTACCATCCTGGTTTCTACCCACCTGCTGGAAGAAGTGCATGCGCTGTGCAACCGGGTGGTGATCATCGCGCGCGGCAAGCTGCTGGCGGATGCCACGCCGGCCGAGCTGGAGGCGCGCTCGCGCTACCATGGCGCGGTGTCGTTCAGCGCGCCGGGCAGCGGCATGTCGCAGGAGATGCTGGGTCGCCTGCCGCAGGTGGCGGCGATCGAGGTCGATCCGCTGGATGGTCGCATCACGGTGTTCCCGAAGCCGGGAACGCGGATCCTGGAGCCGGTCGAGACGCTGCTGCGCGAGCAGGGCCTGGAAGTGTCGGAGATCCAGCTTGAGCGCGGCCGGCTGGACGAGGTGTTCCGCCAGATCACCACCGGTGGCGATGATCTCGCCGGGGGCCGCGCATGAGTCCGGTCAACGCCGTGCTGCGCCGCGAGCTGCGCAGTTATTTCGTGACGCCGGTGGCGTACGTGTTCCTGGTGATCTTCCTGGTGCTGGCCGGCATCCTCACGTTCTACGCCGGCGACTTCTACGAGCGCGGCCAGGCCGACCTGCAACCGTTCTTCATGATGCACCCGTGGCTGTACCTGATCCTGGTGCCGGCCATCACCATGCGCATGTGGGCGGAGGAAGCCAAGGGCGGCACGCTGGAGCTGCTGCTGACCCTGCCGCTGACGCTGTGGCAGGCAATGCTGGGGAAGTTCCTTGCGGCCTGGCTGTTCATCGGGCTGGCGCTGGCGCTGACGTTCCCGATCTGGATCACCATCAACTACCTGGGCTCACCGGACAACGGCGTGATCCTGGCCGGCTACCTGGGCAGCTGGCTGATGGCCGGCAGCTTCATCGCGATCGGCGCGTGTCTGTCGGCGTTGACCAGCAGCCAGGTGGTGGCGTTCATCCTCACCGCGCTGGTCTGCGTGCTGCTGATCCTGGCCGGCCAGCCGCAGGTGCTGGATTTCTTCTCGGGCACCTTGCCGCGCAAGCTGATCAACGCGGTGGCGCATCTGTCCATGCTGCGCCATTTCGAGGCGATCGCACGCGGCGTGCTGGACACCCGCGACCTGACGTACTTCCTGCTCAGCACGATCGGCTGGCTGGTCGCCGGCGTGCTGCTGCTCGACCTGAAACGGACGCGCTGACGCCATGCCCCGCTCGCGCCTGCATCGCCTGTTTACCACGCCGCTGCAACTGACCCGGCGCGGCGTGCTGTATGGCGCGCTGGTGCTGCTGGTGCTGTTGTTCGTGCCGTTGATCGTGGCCAGCAGCCGCTGGCTGCATGCGTCGCGGGTCGACCTCACCACCGACAAGCTGTACACGCTGACGCCGGGCACGCTGCATATCGTCGATACGCTGCAGCGGCCGCTGCGACTGACCTTGTACTTCTCCGAACACGCCACCCGCGACCTGCCGCAACTGCGCAGCTACGAGCAGCGCGTGCGCGAGATGCTGCAGGAGATGGTGGCGCGCTCGCATGGGCATATCCGCCTGCAGATCATCGATCCGGTGCCGTACTCCGACGACGAAGCCAGCGCCGAGGGCAGCGGCCTGACGGCGGCGAACGGCGGCAGCAACGGCGAGCGGGTGTTCTTCGGCCTGGCCGGTAGCGCCATGTCCGGCGGCTTCGAGAACGAAAATGTCGACGACCGCGTGCCGGAGAAAACGTTGGCGATCGCCTTCTTCGATCCGGCCCGCGAGGCTTTCCTGGAATACGACATCGCCAAGCTGCTGTACGAGTTGAACCAGGCCAGCAAGCCGCCGATCGGAGTGATCAGTTCGCTGCCGGTGCAGGGCAACCCGATGCTCGGCGAGCAGCCGTGGACGGTGCTGCAGCAGCTCGGCCAACTGTTCGACGTGAGGACGCTGGACGCGTCGACGCTGCAGAAGGTCGGCGACGACATCAAGGTGCTGCTGCTGATCCATCCCAAGCGGCTGCCACCCGACGCACAGTACGCGATCGACCAGTACGTGCTGCGCGGCGGCCGCCTGGTGGTGTTCGTCGATCCCGATGCGGAACTCGACACCTCGCCATATGCGCCCGACAGCATCACCTTTCCCGACCACGGCTCGGACCTGCCGCGGCTGTTCAGGGCCTGGGGGGTGAGTTACGACCCGCACAAGGTGGTGCTGGACCGCGCGCGAGCGCTGCAGATCGAACTGGCCGGCAGCAGCCTCAACCATCCGGCGATGCTCGACCTGGGCGCGCAGGAACTGAACCGCAACGACGTGGTCACCGCCAGCCTGCAGCGGATCAACGTGTCCACCGCGGGTTACTTCGACCTGGCCGCGGATGCGCACACGCGGCTGGTGCCGCTGCTGCAGAGCAGCGCCGAGGCCGAGGTGGTGCCGACCCAGCGAGTGCTGGACGCGAGTGGCGATCCCACCGCGCTGCTGCAGGATTACAAGCCGGACAACGCCCACTACGTGCTGGCGGCGCGCCTGCGCGGCACCTTCGAGAGCGCGTTCCCCGAGCGCGCCGGCGTGGCAGGCCACCGCGCCAGGTCGGCGCCGGACGCCGAGGTGATCCTGGTCGCCGACACCGACCTGCTCAGCGACCGGCTGTGGGTGGAGCCGCAGACGATCCTGGGCCAGACCATGATGCGGGTGTTCGCCAACAACGGAGATTTCGTCACCAACCTGGTGGACAACCTCAGCGGCTCCTCGGCGCTGCTGTCGATCCGCGGCCGTTCCACCTCACAGCGGCCATTCACGCGGGTGCAGGCGCTGCGCAACGTGGCCGACCAGAAATTCCTGCAGAAGGAGCACGAGCTGGAGCAGGAGCTGGCCGACACGCGGCGCCGGCTGGACGAGCTGCAGCCGGCCAAGGGCGGTCACGGCAGCACCGTCACCGCCGAGCAGCGCCGCGAGATCGAGCAGTTCCGCCAGCGCCAGCTGGCGATCAACAAGGAGCTGCGCGACGTGCAGCACCAGCTCAACGCCGAGATCGACGCGCTCGGCCTGCGCCTGAAGTTCATCAACATCGTGCTGGTGCCGGCGCTGGTAGTGCTGATCGGCCTGCTGTACGGCTGGCGGCGCACCCGCTACAGCCGGCGGCGGCGTTGAGAGCCAGTTCAAAACCCCTGACGCGGGGCATCCGGAGGCTTTGGGCAGGCTCTGAAGCGGCAATCTGTCGCAAGCCGGCGGCGCTGCTGCGGCTGACTCCGCCGCTGCGCGGCATTATGCTGGGCGGTCGCCGGCCGTCGCCGGCGCAGACAGAAGTGCCGGCGCAGTGACCGCAACCTTGCTGAAATGGATCGTGCCGTGGGAGTTCTCGTGGGTTCTGCTCGCGTGCTTCGTGACGGCCAGCGTGCTGTACCTGCGCGGCAGCCGCCGGCTGTCGGTCGGTTTCGGGCGCAAGCTGGCTTTCTGGTGCGGCATGGCGATCATCTACCTGTCGCTGCACACCTACCTGGACTACTACGCCGAGCATGAGTTCTTCATGCACCGTATCCAGCAGTTGCTGTTGCACCACATCGCGCCGCTGCTGATCGTGACCGCGTATCCGGCCACGGTGTTGCGCGCCGGCCTGCCGCTGGCGTGGCGGGTGCGCCTGCTGCGGCCGCTGCGGCGTTCGTGGCCGTGGCGGCTGGTCAGCGGGGTGCTGCTGAACCCCACCGTGGCGACGCTGCTGTTCATCGCCTTCATCCTGATCTGGCTGATCCCTTCCATGCAGACGCTGGCGATGCTGGACTGGCGCATCTACCGCTTCATGAACTGGAGCATGCTGGTCAGCGGCTTCGCCTACTGGTCGCTGGTGCTCGACCACCGGCCGCATCCGCCGGGGCGGATGACCGCCGGGCTGCGCGTGCTGTCGCCGGCAATCACCATGACGCCGCAGATCGTGGCCGGCGCCATCGTCACCTTCTCCAAGACCGATCTGTACCCGATCTTCGAGATCTGCGGCCGCGCGTTCACTTTCAACGTACTGACCGGGCAACTGATCGGCGGCGTGATCATCTGGGTGCCGTCGGCGCTGGTGGAAACCATCGGCGGGCTGATGGCGTTGCGCATGTGGCTGCGGCTGTCGCGTAACGGCCGGCTGCCGCGCAAGCCGCTGCACCGCCCCGCCGCCCGCCGCGCGGCCGCGGCCGATGCGGCCGTGCCGGACTGAGGGTTTCGTTCCGCGGCTCAGTGACCGTGCGGCATCGCGCCGTGGTCCATCGCCGGCATCGCGTGGTCGGTATGTTCATCGCCGGCGTCCAGCGCATTCGCCGGGCGCGCGACGAAATCGGTGGTCAGCGTGCTGCCGTCGCCGAACTGCAGCGTCAGCGTGACGGTGTCGCCGGGTTTCACCGTTACCTTCGGCTGCATCAGCATCAGGTGGTAGCCGGCGGGCGCCAGTTCGGCCTTGCCGTGTGCGGGCACGTTCAGCGCGTCGACCATCGTCATACGGCTCATGCCGCCCGCGCGCGAACTCTGGTGAAGCATCACCTCGGCGTACACCGTGCTGCCGGCGCCGCGCAGCGCGACCGGCCGGTCGCTGTCGTTCTCCAGCGTGACATAGGCACCGGCCGGCAGCGCGCCGGGCAGCACGCGGATCCATGCGTGGCTGGCGCGGACATGGTCGGCATCGGCGGCGCGGGCGCCGCTGGCCAGCAGCAGGCCGGACAGCACCATCGACAGGGCGAGTGGCTTCATGGGGTGGCTCCGGTGGCGAGCAGCAGGTGCAGGTCGTGCACCAGGTCGTCCTGCGAGGCGGACGGCGTGGCCAGCACGCGGGCGCGGCCGTCGCGGTCGAACACGTAGATCGCCGAGCTGTGGCTGACTTCATAGGTGCCATCGGCCGAACTCGGCTCGCGGGTGAAGGCGGAGCGGTAGCGCTTGCTCAAGGCCTCGACGCTGCGCGCATCGCCGACCAGGCCTACGGCCCGCTTGTCGAACGCGTTGACGTAGCCGTGCATGATCGCCGGCGTGTCGCGTGCCGGGTCGACGCTGACGAACAGGATGCGTGCGTCGTCGGCCAGCGGCCCCAGTCGCTGCATCACCACGTGCAGCTGCGCCAGGGTCAGCGGGCAGACGTCGGGGCAGTGGGTGTAGCCGAAGTAAAGCAGCGCCACCTTGCCGCGGTAGTCGGCGCCGGTGACGGCCTTGCCGTTGTCGTCGGTGAGCTTGAAGTCGAGGTCGGGCATGTGCCCGCTGATGTTGGTCAGCCGGAACGGCAGCGGTTCGCCGCGGTGGCAGCCGCCGAGCAGCAGGCCGGCGGCGAGCAGCAGCAACAGCAGGGCGAGGTGCAGGCGGTGGCGGGGCTTCATGCGAGAATCCTGGGTCTTCATCCGTTCAAGCATACGACACCGGCCACGTTGCCGGGTTTGCCAGCCAGAGGAGACGGGCACGATGCGACAACCTGTCAGTACCCGCACCGCCGTGCTGGTCGGCGTGGCCGGCGCCAGCGCGGTACTGCTGGGCGCGTTCGGCGCGCATGCGCTGCGCGGCATGCTCGATGCCCGCGCCAGCGAGCTGTGGCATACGGCGGTGAACTACCACATGTGGCATGCGTTGGCACTGGCCGTGGCGGCCAGGCTCGGGCGCGGCCGCAGCGGGCGGGTCGCGACGGCGGCATTCGCCGTCGGCATCGTGTTGTTCAGCGGCAGCCTGTACGCACTGGCGCTGGGTGCGCCGCGCTGGGTCGGGATCATGACGCCGTTCGGCGGGCTCGCCTTCGTTGTCGGCTGGCTCGCGCTCGGGTGGGCGTTGCGCACGCGTAACGAATAGTTCTGGCGGGTGTCATCCGCCGGTCATGGCCGGTTGCGATGGTGCCGGCATGAACACGCAGATCGCCCTCCGCCATCGCTTCCTGGTGATGTGGTCACCCGGCCGCATGCCGCGCAGCCTGCCCGTCATCGTGCTGCTCGCGCTGTTGTCGGCGTGCCTGCTGTGGTGGTGCTGGCCGGCCGCCGATCGTGCGGCGGAAGCGCCTGCGATCCAGCCGCTCGTGCACTGGCAGGATGCGGATCACGACTGGCTGCTGGTGGTCGACCCGGCGACCCGCGAACTGGTGGTCTACGACGCCACCGACGGCCGTCCACTGGAGCGGCTCGGCGCGAACGACGGCTTGCCGGACGTGCAGTCGATCGTGCGGCAGGGGTCGTGGCTGTTCGTGACGGGCCAGCAGAAGGTGCGCCTGCTGAAGTTGCCGGAGCTGCAGGCGGTTGCCGCGAGCAGCCGCTAGAGACTGCCGGCCAGCGGCAGAGCCACGTGCAGCACCCGGTCGGTGCAGAAGTGCGCCAGCATCGCGCGCTCCAGCCCGTACGCCCAGAACAGGCCGCCGTACACGTCGGCGACGACGGCATTCGACAGCACGATGCGCGCGACCAGCAGAGGCGTACCGAGCAGGCTGGCAGCCTGCGCGACGGGTGCGACCAGCGCGCCGGCGATGCCGAGCAGCACGGCGAATTTCAGGTGCGGACCGCTGACCGGCACGGTGGAGGGGTGGCGGACATGCGTGCGTGCTCCCCCGTGAGCGGTTCAATCCGCGTCGTGGTCGTCGGCTGACGGTTTGGCCGGACCGGCCTTCAGCCGGCCGGCCTTGCGCAGCGCCTCGCGCAGCACGTACTCGATCTGTGCGTTGAGGCTGCGCAACTCGTCGTCCGACCAGCGCTGCATCGCGTCCAGCACGGTGGCGCTGATGCGCAGCGGATAGGCTTTTTTCTCGACCGCCATCGGAACGCGTCAGTTGTACAGCGTGCCGGTGTTCAACACCGGCTGGGTACCGCGCTCGCCGCACAGCACTACCAGCAGGTTGCTGACCATGGCCGCCTTGCGCTCCTCGTCCAGGCTCACCACACCGCGCTGGCTGAGCTGGTCCAGTGCCATCTCGACCATGCTCACCGCACCCTCGACGATCTTCGTGCGGGCGGCGATGATCGCGCCGGCCTGCTGCCGCTGCAGCATCGCCTGGGCGATTTCCTGGGCGTAGGCGAGGTGGCTGATGCGCGCCTCGACCACCTGCACGCCGGCCTTGCCCAGGCGGGTCTGGATCTCGTCGCGCAGATGCGAGTTGATCACCTCGCCGTGGCTGCGCAGCGACGGCTTGCCGTCGTCATGGGCGTCGTACGGATAGCTCTGCGCCATTTGCCGCAACGCCGATTCGCTCTGGATGTGCACGAAGTTCTCGTAGTCGTCGACGCAGAACACCGCCTCGGCGGTGTCGATCACCTGCCACACCACCACCGCGGCGATCTCGATCGGGTTGCCGTCGTTGTCGTTGACCTTCAGCTTGCCGCTCTCGAAGTTGCGCACGCGCAGCGAGATGCGCCGGCGGCTGCAGAACGGGTTGGTCCAGCGCAGGCCCTCCGTGCGCACGCTGCCGGCGTACTTGCCGAACAGCTGCAGCACCTGGCCTTCGTTCGGCGCGACCTGGAAAAAGCCCTTGAGCAGGAAGCCGTCGATGGCCAGAACCATCGCGCCCACGATCGCCGGCGTCGCCGGTTGCCCATCGGCGGCAGACAAGACCAGTGTCATGCCGATCGCGGCAAGCACGATGCACACCCCGATGAAAGGAATGCCGGCGACGGAAAAACCATTGCGTTCGTTCATGTGTCGTCTCCCTTTGGTTTGCTGATTAGATATCAAATTGATATCACATGCAAGCGAGCTGGCCAAACGCTCCCCGGCGGCGGCGCAGACGCCGCACCTGGCCGCATACAATGTCGTTTTGTCCGTACCGGAGAACCCGATGAAGCCATTCGGCACGCCCCATTCCGATCACGCCTTGCGCGTGCTGCTGCTCGGCGCCGGCGAGCTTGGCAAGGAGGTGGCGATCGAGTTGCAGCGCTATGCGGTGGAAGTGATCGCGGTGGATCGCTACGCGAATGCGCCGGCCATGCAGGTAGCCCACCGCAGCCATGTGATCGACATGCTCGATGGCGCCGCGCTGCGTGCGGTGATCGAGCTGGAGAAGCCCGACCTGGTGGTGCCGGAGATCGAGGCGATCCACACGCCGACCCTGATCGCGCTGGAGAAGGAGGGGCAGCGGGTGATCCCGACCGCCCGCGCGGCGTGGCTGACGATGGACCGCGAAGGCATCCGCAAGCTGGCCGCCGAGGAGTTGAACTTGCCGACCTC
>Ga0207674_10010988_pt1 | contig 10189 bp, 10 predicted proteins | sample KBSCornC72_FD_184303 | JGI IMG/M metagenome (GOLD analysis project Ga0207674, IMG submission 184303) | Corn rhizosphere microbial communities from Kellogg Biological Station, Michigan, USA - KBS Corn C7-2 (SPAdes) (version 2) | ecosystem: Host-associated > Plants > Roots > Rhizosphere > Soil ...
CGATTGCACCTCCCGCACACGATCGGAGAGCCCCGTCCCGCGCTTGTCGAGCATCAGCACGCGGCTGTGAGTAGCGAGACCCTCGACGTGGCGAACGAGCAACGGCTGCTCCCACGACGAGAGCAGATCCCCGGCGATCCCTCGCATGAAGACCAAGTCGGGAGGGCCTGTCCCTACGAGTTGATAGGCGACAGAGACCTCGCCGCTGTGGGCATAGCTCACCTCCGGCGTATGCACGGGCTGAGTTTCCCTTATCGCAGCTCCCGCCGCCGCGCGGCGCGACCGTTCCCGCCTTCACCCTGAAACGTTGGGGGACGCGCGGTCGAGTAGGACGTTGAGGCTTCTGGAGGGTTCGAAAGAACTCCCCTGAGGTCCATAGCAGGGCCTAGTCGCGCGACCTTCGGCGGGAGAGAATCGACGGGTGCAGCCCGAGCTCCCGACTGGGACGGTGACGTTTCTCTTCACGGACATCGAGGGGTCGACAAGGCTGCTGCAGGAACTCGGTGATCGGTACGCCGAGGTTCTCGCTGAGCACCACCGCGAGCTTCGTGCAGTGTGGCTGCGACACGAAGGGTTCGAGGTCGACACCCAGGGCGATGCGTTCTTTGTCGCGTTCGGTCGTGCGTCCGACGCTGTGGCGGCGGCTGCGGATGCGCAGCGCGCGCTCGCCGGAGGGCCGGTTCGCGTCCGAATGGGGCTGCATACGGGGGAGCCGCTCCGAACGGGCGAGAGCTACGTTGGAATCGACGTCCACCGGGCGGCGCGGATCGCGGCCGCGGGACACGGCGGCCAGGTTCTTCTTTCGCAGGCGACGGCTGATCTCGCCGGGGCTGACGCGCGCGACCTCGGCCTTCACCGGTTGAAGGACCTCAGCGCGCCGGAGCGTCTGTTCCAGCTCGGGGTCGAAGACTTCCCGCCGCTGAAGACGCTCCACGAGACGAACCTCCCGATTCCCGCAACGCCGTTTCTCGGCCGTGAGCGCGAGATTGACCAGATCGCCGCACTGCTCCTCCGCCCAGACGTCCGGCTCGTGACGCTGACCGGGCCGGGTGGGAGCGGGAAGACGCGGCTTGCGCTCCAGGCGGCCGCGGCGGCTGCGGACCACTACGACCGCGGCGTCTGGTGGGTGCCGCTGGCCTCCATTGGCGATCCCGCCCTGGTCGAAAGCACCGCGAGTCAGGCGCTGGGCTCCAAGGACGCGCTGTCGGCCGCGGTGGGCGACAAGCGACTGCTGCTCTTGCTCGACAACTTCGAACATCTACTCGACGCTGCCGAAGGGGTCGGCCAGGCAATCGCGTCCTGTCCGCGGCTGACCGTGTTCGTCACGAGCCGCGAGCCGTTACACCTGGATGGTGAGTGGGAGGTTGCCGTCGACCCGTTGCGTGAACGGGAGGCTGTGGAGCTCTTTGTGCAGCGGGCCGCTGCCGTTCGCTCCGACTTCGCCGCGAACGGCGAGGTAGCCGAGATCTGCCGGCAGCTCGACTGTCTGCCGCTCGCGATCGAACTGGCGGCGGCGCGAGTCAAAGTGCTCACGTTGCCCGCTCTGCTGGAACGGCTCGAGCAGCGACTGCCGGTGTTGGCGGGCGGCTCGCGGTCAGCCCCGGAGCGGCAGCGCACGTTGCGTGCGACGATCGCCTGGAGCCACGACCTGCTGATGCCGGCCGAGCAGGACCTCTTCGCACGGCTCGCCCTCTTCGCCGGCGGTTGCACGCTGGAGGCTGCCGAGGAGATCTGCGGTGCAGACCTCGACGGGATCGCCTCGCTCGTCGACAAGAGCCTCATCCGCCGGAGCGGCGCGCGTTACTGGATGCTCGAGACGATCCGCGAGTTTGCCGCGGACCGGCTTGAAGAGCTTGAGGATGTGGCGGAGCTCCGCGACCGACACGCGGCCTGGTACGTCGCGCTTGGCGAGCGCGCGCGTCCCGAACTGCAAGCGCGCCGGGGGCGCGAGTGGCACGACCGCCTCGATGCCGAGCACGCCAACCTGCGGGCGGCGCTCGAGCACCTGCTCGCGTCCCAGGACACAGAAAGCGTGTTGCGGCTAACAGGTGCGGTGTGGATGTTCTGGGCCACGCGGGGGCATTGGACCGAGGGCCGGCGCTTCCTAGCGGCCGCCCTTGCGCTAAACGGCGATGTGAACCCCGAGTTGCTGATCGATGCGTACTGGGGTGCCGCGATCCTGGCTATCTGGCAGGGCGACGTGGACGAGGGCGAACAGTGGGCAATGGATCTGCTGGAGCTTTCGCGAAAGGAGGACCTACTGCGTGCGGAGGCCGTGGCAGTGCACACCCTCGCGATGGCCGCGCCAGATGGTGACCGAGCGCGCACGCTGTACGAGGAGTCGCTGGTGCTCGCGCGCCGCGCGGACGACGGTTGGCTCGTTTCGGCCGCCCTGAACAACCTCGGCGGCCTGTACCTGCGAGAAGGGGACTACGAGCGCGCGATCGAGCTGTTCGAAGAGAGCCTTGCCATCGGCGAGGCCCGCGGCGACCTCGATCGACGCGCGCGCGGGCTCACGCACCTCGGCAAGGCGGTCCGCGGGCTCGGCGATCTCGCCGGGGCACGCGCGTACTTCCTCAGCGGGCTGGCCGCCGCCGGTGAGATAGGGCTGATCGACATCGAACTGGATGCAGTGTGGGGTCTTGCGTCGCTCGAGGCCGTGGCCGGCGACGACGTCGTCGCGGCGCGGCTGGTCGGCTGGGTCAACGAGCAGATCGCCCGCCTCGGCGCGACCGGCGGGGCTGAAGACGTCGTGCTCGAGGAGAGCCTCCAGGATCGGCTTGGCCCGGAGCGATTCTCGGCGGAGCTGGCCGCCGGAGCGGGGCTCACACGAGAAGAGGCGATCGACCTCGCGGTCAGACCGAGCGATTCGGAAACGCTGGGCTGAGCTAGACGCTGAGGTGATTGAAACTCGCTTGGGTTCGATTCCCGCCGCCTCCGTCATTACCGACATTGCGCAAACCCGTTGAGCGATCAGCTCTCGATGTCCGCCAGGGCTGTTGCGATGTCGCCGGCCACGGTGACGATGAGGTCGTCGTCAGTAAACAGTCGCGTTCCGTCTGCCTCGGCGACGGCGACGTAGGCCGCGTCGTACGCAGTGAGGCCGCGCGCGGTCCAGTATGCGACGCGGACGAGATCCGGCTCGATGAATTCGAAGCCGAGCTCGTCGAGGGCGCCTGCGAGCTCGAGGAGGGAGCTCTCGGACCATCGCCAGCGACGACCCGCGACGTTGACGATCTCGAGACGCAGCAACGGCGGCGCGAAGACGATCAGCTTGCCGGCCTCGAACGCGGCGCGTAGCGATCGCGCAGCATCGAGATGGCGCTCTCCCTCGGCGCGGAACCACTTCATGACGACCGAGGCGTCGAGGACCACCTCGGTCATCGAGCGTCGCGTTCCGCCCGGATCGCGTGCGTTGAGTCTTCGACGGGGCCTGCCGCAAAGAGCTCATCGAGCCGCGAGAACGCGCGTTGCGCCGTGCGGGTCGCGCCGGGGCCTTCCGAACGCGCCGCGTCTCGCTCAGCAAGCTGCGCTAGATAGGCGCTGCGAGAGAGGCCGCGGGCCTTCGCGATCCGATCGACACGGCGCAGCAGTGCGTCGTTCAGCGAGACGAGGACCTTGGCCATCACCCAAGGATATCCCGTATATCCTCGGCGGTCAAGCGACCGTCAGGGAAGGCGCGAGACGTACGACAGACAGCGACCCCCAGGTGCGAGCCCAGCGGGAGCCAACATGCGATGCTCTGCCGGTGGGCGTGTCGATCCTTCCCGACTCGCGCGCCGCGCAGGAGCTGGTCGCGCGCCACGCGCGGCGGACGCCGCTTCTGACCTCGCGGTTGCTCTCCGAGGAGACCGGCTTCGACGTCCGGCTCAAGGCCGAGCTGTTCCAGCGAACCGGGTCGTACAAGCTCCGCGGGCCGCTCGTGAAACTCGCGCGATTGTCCGACGCCGAGCGCGCGCGTGGGGTCGTCTGCTCCTCGGCCGGGAACCACGCGCAGGGGGTCGCGCTCGCGGCCGCGCTGCTGGGCGTGCGCGCCGTCGTCGTGATGGCCGAGAACGCGACACCGTCGAAGATCGAGGCGACGCGCGGTTACGGCGCAGAGGTCGTCCTCCACGGGACGATCTGGGACGAGGCCGATGGAAAGGCCCGTGAGCTCGTCGAATCCCGCGGCCTCACCTATGTGCACCCGTTCAACGACGTCGACCTGATCTCCGGTCAGGGGACGGTCGGGATCGAAGTGCTCGAGGACTGGCCTGAGGTGGAGCTCATCGTGGTGCCGATCGGCGGCGGCGGGCTCATTTCCGGGATTGCGACCGCGGTCAAGCTCGAGCGCCCCGACGTCCGCATCGTCGGCGTCGAGTCGGCTGACGGGCCGGCGATGAAGACGAGCGTCGAGCGAGGAGAGCTCGTCACGCTCGACCGAGTGGACACGATCATCGACGGCCTGCGCGTGAAGCGGGTCGGGGAGACGACCTTCGAGCTCGTCCGTCGCTTCGTGGACGAGATCGTCGCGGTCCCCGACGAGTGGATCTTCGAGAACGTCCTCTGGACGATGGCGCATACCAAGCTCGTCGTCGAAGGTGCGGCCGCGGCGACCGTGGCCGCACTCCGCGGCGGTCAGGTTGAGGCGCCGCCCGGCACGAAGGTCGTCTGTGTCCTCAGCGGCGGCAACCTGGACCTCGCCCAGCTCCGCGGCCGTCGCTGGAACTAGGCCCGGAAAGAGGTATCTACAGGCCCGCCTGCGCGAGCAGGCGGGCCTGGCGTGCCGTTACGCGTCGAACCGGCCGACGAGCTCGCCGACCTGCGGCCTGCTCTTGTGGCCGGCCTCCTGCATGATCGCCGGCACCTCGGGATCGGAAGCGAAGTTGCCCCAGCCTTCGAGGTCCCAGTCGAAGATCGCCCAGACGCGCTCGGCGTCGTTGGGGTCGCGGAAGACCGTCGAGCCCTTCGAGCCGTGGAGCTTGCGCTTGTCGGCGCCCGTCGTTCCGTAGATCTTCACGAACGTGTCGAGATCGTCGATGGTCGTTGTTGCGAGGATCACGTCGCCTCCTGTTGTTTGAAGTGTCCTCGCGAGTGTCGTGCCGGCGTGATCGGCGCACATCGGGCGAATGCCCTACGCGCGGTGGACGAGCTCGTGTTCGAACGCCCAGACGGTTGCGGCAGCGCGGCTGCGCACTCCGGCCTTCTGGTAGACGTGCTGGACGTGGTGCCCGACGGTCTTGGGGGAGATGCCGAGGCTGTCTGCGATCGCCTGGTTCGACTGTCCGACGACGAGCGCGAGGAGCACCTCGAGCTCGCGCTGCGTCAGGCCGGCGGGAAGCTCGCGGGATCGCTTCGCAGGCTGGTGCCCGGCAGCTGCGAGCACCGCGTCGACCGCGTCCCGGTCGAGTCGTCCTTCGGTCGCCTCACGAATGAGCTCCGCTTCTGCCTTCTCGGGCTCGAGCGCCGGGCGGTGCGCTCTCGCTTCTCGCATCGCCGCGTAGCAATCCGCGGCCGCGAGAACGCGGGCGGCGACGTCGAGCGCAGGTGCGCGCACGCCGCGGTGGTACCCGGAGCCGTCCAGGCGCTCGTGGTGAGAGCCGGCGAGTAGCCCGATCGGTGCGAGCGTCGTCGACTGCGCGAACGCGCGCTCGGTGAAATGTGGATGCAGACGGACGCGCTCCCACTCGCCGAAGCCGAGCGGGCCGGGCTTCTCCCAGATCGCGTTCGACACTCCGACACGGCCGAGGTCGTGTGCGAGCGCCGCGCGACGCAGCACGGCGACGACATCCGGTGACAGCTCCAAGCGCCAGGCCGCTGCCTCGGCGAGGTCGGCGACGTTCGTCGAGTGCTCGCGCAGCCACGGCGACTTGAGGTTCGTCAACGCCGCGACGGCACCGAACCCGGCATCGATGCCGGCATCCGTGAGCACGACCTGCGGCCACGGCTCGCTGTCCATTGCCGCGTTCCACATGCGTGTCTCGTCGACCTGCGAGAGCGTGTCGTCGAAGCACGACAGTGCGAGGTCGACGAGCCGGGGATCGTACGCCTCGCCGGACCGACGTTCGAGCACGTCGCGCGCGTCATCGCGGCCTCCGGCGGTGAGAAACAGCGAGTAGTCCCTCGCTACGTGAAGCACCCGTGCCGGGAACGGCAAGTCCTCGCCGCCGACGCCTCTCGGCCACCCGCGCCCGTCCCAGCGAGCGAACACGAACTCGAGCGACGCTTCGATCCCGTCGCCGAGCGCGAGCCAACCGGCGAAGCGTTGCGCCACCTCGCACATCGCGGCGAACGAATCGGCTGACTTCTCGGGGTTCGCGAGCACCGCTTCGACGATCTGCTCGCGCACCTCGGGCGGACGACCGGGCGCGACGTGCGCGCGGTAGAACGCGATCACCTGGCTCACGTCAGAGGGGTCGATCAGGAAGAACGCGGCGCGGTGCTCGATGTCCTCGCCGAACACCTGCGTCGCCTCATGCCCGTTCGACGTGCACCCGGACGCGTGAAGCAGCGCAACGTAGTACGTGTCGCGGATCTCCGCCGGCGACCCCGCGGCGCGGTCGGCAAGACGCTCCGCAAGCACAGCGGTGCGGAGTGCATGCTCGAGCGGCTGTCCCGTCCCGAGATCGGTTGCGAGCGAGATCGCGCCGACGAGCTCGGCGGCGCGGACGCGCGCGGGATCGCCTCGCATCAACCGCGGAGCGATCCGGCACCGCCGTTCACGTCGCCGGCCGCCTCGAGTGTCACTGCCGTGTTCATGCCCGCCCTCTCACGTGCTTGCTGGATGAGCGGAGATGATCTCAGAAGTCGCATGTACCTTGACAGGTACATACCCGAACGGTTACATTCACGACATGGACGCGGTGATGCACGCGTTGGCGGACGAGAGCCGCCGCACGATGCTGGAGATCCTGCGCACGAAGCCGGCGACTGCCGGCGAGCTCGCCGACGCGCTCCCGATTGCCCGCCCGGGCGTGTCGCGGCACCTGCGGGTGCTGCGCGAAGCGGGACTCGTCGACGTCGAGCAGCAGGCGCAGTGGCGTATCTACCGCCTGCGGCCGGAACCGCTCGCCGAGCTCGACACCTGGCTCGCGCGCTACCGGGCCGTCTGGGTCGAGCGACTGGACGCACTGCACACGGAGATCGCCCGCGGGAAGCGGGGGAAAGGGAGGACGACATGAATCGGATCCTGGGGAGCATGCGCCGCATCGACGAACAGCGTGGCGCGGTTCGCGTGGAGGATGTCTACGACACGGACATCTCGGACCTCTGGTCTGCGATCACCGACCCGGAGCGGCTCGCCCGGTGGATCGCGATCGTCGAAGGCGAGCTGCGGCTCGGCGGCATCATCCAGGCGACCTTCACGAGCACGTGGGAAGGCCCGGGCCGCATCGACGTGTGCGACGCGCCGCACCATCTCGTGCTCACGATGGAGCCCGAGACCGACGACGAGGCGGTGATCGAAGCCGTGCTCACCGTCGAGCAGGGCCGGACGCGGCTCGTGATCGAAGAGCGCGGTCTGCCGCTCGAGGTGCTCTGGAAGCACGGCGCCGGCTGGCAGGCGCACATCGAGGACCTCGGCCGCTACCTCTCCGGTGACGAGTCGAACTGGAGGGCGCGCTGGACCGAGCTCATGCCCGACTACGAGCCGATGGCGGTGACGTGACCGCCGGCAGCTGAACCGCATTCGCCGTCCATCGACGTTCTCGTACCGGTCGTCGAGCGCCACGTTGAAGCCGGCGCGGAACGGGCGAAGAGTGCGGCCATGGACGACATCGCTGACCGCATCCGGACGCTGACGAACCGAATCGCGCTGCTCGAGCAGCGCACCGCCGACGAGACTGCGGCGATCCGCGCGGAGCTCGTGGCCCTGCAGGGTGAGCTCGTTGCGCCCCTGCCTGCTCCCGCGCCGGAGCCTGTCCGGAAGCCCGTGGCTCCGCGCACCGAGCGCGAGCGAGTCGATCATCTGTCGTGGCTCGCCGGCCCGACGGGTCTCGCCGTCGCAGGCGGGGTCGTCACGCTTCTCGGCGTCGTCTTCGTGTTCGCCCTGGCGGCGAGTCGCGGCTGGATCGGACCGGTGGTGCGCTGCTCGATCGGCGGCGGCGTCTCGATCCTGCTCGTCGGGCTCGCGGTGCTGGTCCGCCGGCGGTACGGCCACGTCGCGGCGGGTCTCGCGGCGGCCGGCGCCGGGATCGGCGGTCTCTACGTCACCCTCTACGCCGCGAGTCGCGGGTACCACGTGCTCGGCCCGGATGCCGTGTGGGGCGCGGTGATCGTCGTCGCGATCCTGGCCGCCGGGCTCGCGCTCGCGTGGAGCTCCGAGCTGCTCGCAGTGCTCGGGCTTGCGGCGGTCGTGATCGCTCCGCCGACCGTCGAAGGCAGGCTCACGGCTCTCGGTCTGACGGCATCGGTGATCGCAACCGCTGCAGCGCTCGCGATCGGCCGCGGCCGGAACTGGCGGCTGCTCGGCGGCCTGTCGTACGCCCTCCTCTTCGCCCAGGTCGCCGCGTACGTCTTCGACGCGCGTCGCCACACCGTCTTCGACGGCCTCGGCGGGTACAGCGCCGGCTGGCAACACCGCCTGCCCGCGACCTCACTGGCCATCGAGACGTTCGTGCTGGCGATTGCCGGGGCGGCTGCGTACGGACGGGGGCGCCGCAGCCTCGACGGCTTCACGTCGGCGCTCGCGACGTCGACGCTCCCGTTGGCGCTCCTCGCGATCTGGTCGCTGTTCGACGGATCGGGCGAGCGTGGCGTCGTGCTCCTCGCGATCGCTGCCGCGTATGCGTTGTGCGCCGGCGCCGCTGCCGAGCTGCGAGAACGCGATCTCGGCGTGCTGCTCCTCGCGCTCGCCCTCTTCAGCGCCGCGCTCGCGACCGCGTTCCTGCTGTCCAACGGCGGCCTCGTCGTCGCGTGGACGCTCGAGGGCCTGACCTTCCTCGGACTGGGGCGCATGCTGAAGCGCCCGACCTTCCAGGCGGCAGGGCTCGCCTATCTCACCGCCGCGGCCGCGCACCTGCTCCTCTTCGAGACACCGCTCGAGCATCTCTTCAGCGAGCAGGCGCATCCGGCGCGGCATCTCGGCCTCCTCGCGCTCTTCGTGCTCGCGCTCGCAGGCGCCGCTCTCCTTCTCCACGGCTTGCCGCTTCTCCGCGACCGGTTCGAGCTCGCCGCCGCCGGGGCCTCGGCCCTGCTTGCCGTCTACGCCGGATCGCTCGCATTGCTCGACCTGTCGCAGCGGCTCGGCGGCGGCGTGCTGCACGCGAAGTTCCAGCGCGGCGAGACCGTGGTCTCCGCACTGTGGGCGCTCGTGGCACTCGGCCTGCTCGCGGCCGGGCTCTCGCGCGGCTCGAAGGAGCTGCGCTACGCGGGCCTCGCCCTGCTCGCCCTCGCACTCGCGAAGCTGTTCCTCTTCGATCTCTCACAGCTCTCTTCACTGACCAGGGCAGCGAGCTTCCTCGCGGTCGGCTTGACGCTGCTCGCAGGCGGCTTCCTCGTGCAGCGCCTCGCTCGCGACGGTGCAGCCCGTAGCATCGGCCCGTGACGGTCGAGGTGAAACGGCTCACGGTCGGCGAGGCTCGGGCGGGGCTCGACGCACTCGCCGCGGTGCTGGCCGACGCTGTCGACGGCGGCGACTCGGTCAGCTTCATGGCCGGCTTCGGCGACGACGACGCGCGCGCGTTCTACGAGTCGCTGCTTCCTGAGATCGAACGCGGGACGCGCGTGCTGCTCGCGGCGTACGTCGACGGCGAGCTCGTCGGGACGGTGCAGCTCGTCCACGCCTGGCCGCCGAACTCGCAGCACCGTGCCGATGTCGCGAAGCTGGTCGTACACCGGAGCGCGCGTGGACAGGGAGTGGGGCGGGCGCTGATGGAGCGGCTGGAAGAGGAGGCGCGCGCGGACGGCAAGACGCTCCTCATTCTCGACACGGTCGCCGAGCGCGCCGCCGACCGGCTCTACGACCGCCTTGGGTGGACGCGCCTCGGCACGGTGCCGGATTACGCGCTCGACCCCGACGGCACCTTCTGCGACGCCACCTTCTTCTACAAGCACCTGTGACGCGGCGCCGCTACGGTGACGTAGGACCAACACGATGCGTCTTCTCACTCTCGCTCTCGTCGTCCTCGCCACGGCAACGGCGGCGACTTCCGCTTTCGCCCACAGCGACGCCTCGTGCACCGGCGCGCAGCTGACAGGCACGTTCAACGTC
>Ga0207674_10010990_pt1 | contig 10184 bp, 7 predicted proteins | sample KBSCornC72_FD_184303 | JGI IMG/M metagenome (GOLD analysis project Ga0207674, IMG submission 184303) | Corn rhizosphere microbial communities from Kellogg Biological Station, Michigan, USA - KBS Corn C7-2 (SPAdes) (version 2) | ecosystem: Host-associated > Plants > Roots > Rhizosphere > Soil ...
TGTGTCACTGTACCTCAACGAAAGTTCGGAGAGCTTTCGAGATCCAGTAACCCGGGACGATCATTCCGAGTTTCACTTTGACGGTGTCTCGGTCGAGAACCGCTACATGGTGTTGAACCCGGCAAATCACGCGGTTGGATTGACTCTGTATTTGGAACCGCGCTACGCCGGCGACGAAGCCGAAGTAGAGGAAAAGATTATCCTCGGGCAGCGATTTGGCGATTGGAAATGGGCGCTCAATTTGACGCATGCAACTGAATGGGAAGACAATTTTCATTCGACCGAAGGCGAAGTGGAAGTAAGCTTTGGAATTACGCGGCGCCTTAGTTCGCACTGGAGTCTTGGTTTGGAAGCGCGCGACCATAATGAGCTTCCAGATTATCGGATTTGGGAAAACACGGCGTTGTATATTGGCCCGGTCGTGACTTATCAGCAGGAAAAATGGTGGGCGACTTTGACCATAATGCCGCAAGTATTGGGTGCAAATTTTGCTGAGGATGTGGACCGCGACCATAATTTTGAATTGGAAGGCCACGAACGAATGAATGTCCGATTAATTGTAGGGTTCAGTTTTTGAAAGAGAATATCGAACTAGTATTGGTAATACTTCTCGGGCTTGGCATAGCTGGCTGTGCCGAGCCCGTCAGGGCCAAGGACCTGGCTGATAACAATATCTCAGCCGGGCAAAAGCTTTATGTCGTGAAATGCGCGAAATGCCACAAGTTCTACGATCCGGCGAAATATTCAGAGGCCGATTGGCAAATGTGGATGACCAAGATGAGCAAGAAAGCGAAGCTCAAACCCGAGCAGCAGGAAGCGGTATCGCGGTATATTGACGAGAATCTGCGGCACTCCGCCGCGACTAATAGTATTTCAGTTACAAAATGAGCAGGTTCTAGAAATCATTTCGATTTTGGAATCGGCTTCATTGTCAGCGGATCGCGCAAAGGAAGTTCTTTAAACTGTCCGGTTGCAACATCAGTCAATTTAACGGGATGATTTGGATGGCCGAGCATGATCTCCTCTTTTTGACCGACAACGAGAATCACGAGCTTGTCGTGGGTCAGATATTTATTCGCCACGCGCTGAACATCATCCTTGCTGACCGCTTCAATTCGTGAGCGGTACTTTTTCCAAAATTCAGGATCTTTTGCGTAACGGCCGGTGAATTCATCCTGCGCAAACGTATTGGCAATCTGAGCTTTGGTTCCGAAAGTTCGTGGAAAACGATCAATAAAACCGCGCTTCGACGTATTTAATTCATCGTCACTGACGGGTTTGGCTGCAATGTGTTTCATTTCTTCGAGCACGATGGAGGCAGCGTAAGCGACAGTGCGCGACTTGGATTGAAAACCGGCCGTAAAGGTCAGCGGATAATAAATGCCTCCCGGAAAGCTGGAATGAGCATCGTAAGCCAAGCCCTCATCCGAGCGCACTCGATTCATGATGCGGGAGGTAAATCCACCGCCGCCGAGGATGTCGTTCATGATAATAACGGAAAAATAATCAGGATTATCCCGTTGAATGCCAGGAAGCATCATGTCAACCCTGCCCTGATTAACATCTTTGTCCACGATATACACTCCGGGGCCGGCGAAAGTGGAATTAGTAGGAATGGAAGGCAAAGTTTCACCGCGGAATGGCCAGTTAGCGAACAATGTTTCAAGCTTTCCAACCATCGCATCACGATCGAAATCGCCGCTGACGGCGATGACAAAATTTGAAGGGAAGAAACAGCGTTTGTGAAAAGCTTCGATATCAGCTCGGGAAATCGCGTCGAGCGAGGCAGCCGTGGAATAACGATTTGCCCAAAAATCTTCACCGAATGCGAGAAAGTCGTGCTCACGCTCTTCAATGGAACTTGAATCGTCATTCCGCTCTTTCATGCCTTGCAGCATTTGCTGTTTGCGCAAAGTAATTTTGTCGTCTTGAAATCGAGGTTCTGTGAGAACCTCGCGCAAAATTGCGAGTCCCTCGTCGAGGTCCTTCGAAAGCAGATTGAGGCTGACGCTACCCTGGTTCTCGCCGATGCCTGAGTTAAGTTGCGCTGCCAGAAACGCGAGCCTTTCCTCGAGTTCCTCAGCCGTTTTAGATTTTGTGCCCCCGCGCGCAAGGAGATAGCCGGTCAAGTCTGAAATTCCTATTTTGCCCGCTGGCTCCAGATACTGGCCGGTATGGGCATAAACGATGATGTTGACTAAGGGAAGTTCGCGATCCGGCACGACGTAAGCGACAGGACCAGCTTTAAGGGGGACCCGAAATGTATTTGGCGCGGGTGGATCGTACACCAGCGGCGGGAAGGAAAGCTTTTCTGGACGCTCTGGAATGCCGGTGGCTGCCAAACCAGGAATCGCTCCCCCCGCAAACAGCGTTAAAAAAGTTAAATGAAATAAATAAGTTAAATGACTTAAAGAGGTTTTCGTCATTTGATATTCGGATTTGTTTCGGATTTCGTTATTCGAAATTGGGATTTCTCCGGCGGTCTGACAATGCGAGGAGCTCCAAACTAAGGAACCGGCTTTTCTTCAGTCTTACTCGCGGCGCCTTTCCGCGTGTAAATTGCGACCGTGCGATTTTCTTTGGTCAGATATTCGTTTGCGACGCGCTTTACGTCAGCAACAGTCACGGCCTGAATTTTCGCCGCCCCTTCATTCACTTCGTGCCAATCGCCGAAACCGTCGTTGAAAATCAAATGCATCATTATCGGGAAATTGGAAGAGAGACGCCGATATTCACTGGCAGCAAAATTGTTTTTCACTTTTTGCAACTCCTCCGCGGGAATATCTTCTTTCTTAAGCTTCTCGATAGCATCGTAGATCCCCTGCTCTACCTCCTCAGGTTTATGGCCGTCGCGAGCTTCACCTCCGGCACTGAAAGAACCCGCCCATTTTTGGGAATTCTGGTTTGCATACGTGCTGGTTGCCACTCCGCTCCCAAGCACAAGTGATTTGTAAAGGCGTCCAGTGCGATCCGAGAGGAGTTGTCCGAGGATTTGACACGCATACGAATCCCGATGCTTGAACGCCACTGAGTGCCAGGTGATATCCACTTGCGGATTTGCCTCGGCTTCAGCGTACATACGTTTCTCGGCCATTTGCTTCACTTCCATCGTGACGACATCGGGCGGGTCCTTCTTTCCGCGCGGAATTCGGTCGAAATATTTTTTAGCCAGAGTCTCGGCCTGGTCAGGTTTGATGTCACCGACAAGGAGAAGGGTAATATTCTGGGGTGAGTAATAGATTCCATAAAAATCGTCGGCTTGGGCTTTGGAGATTGCAGGAATATCCGACGGCCATCCGACTACGGGCCAGCTATAGGGGGAGGATTCCCAAAACATCGCATTCAGTTCTTCGGCGAATTTTCCGAGCGGAGTCGATTCAGTGCGCATGCGACGCTCTTCGAAGACTACATCACGCTCCGCATAAAATTCGCGGAAAACTGGATGCAGAATTCGCTCCGATTCCATCCACATCCAAAGTTCGAGTTTATTGGCTGGAACATTAATGAAGTAGGCAGTCAAATCTTCCGTCGTAAACGCGTTCATTTGAGAACCACCGTTTCCGGTGTAAATGCGATCGAATTCGTTTTTAACCAGGATTTCGCGCTGCTCCGAAATGAGTTTATTGAACTCCTTTTCGAGCTCTTTATAGCGCTCAGACTTGTTTTCGGGTTTCAGAAGATCGTCAATTTCGCCAAGCCGATATTCCGCGCGCATTTTCTTTTCTTCCGCGCGCATCTGGTCCCGGAGCTTTTCCTGTGCGTCGATGATTTCGAGGTCTTTCTTGTAATTCTTCGTGCCGATGGTCGGAGTCCCTTTGAACATCATATGCTCGAAAAGGTGCGCAATCCCGGTGATTCCAAGCCGTTCATTCGAGCTGCCTACGTGCGCAATCCAGCCGCCGGCAAAGGAGGGTTCGTCATGGCGTTCGACCATCAGCAGACGCATCCCATTTGAGAGTTGTTTCTCGACCACTGGAACTTTCTGAGCGCGCAGTGTCAATGCAGCACAGACGGTAAATAGAAGAATTAAGGAGCTTTTACATTTGAGACGTAAAAAGAATTTCATAACCCAGCCAGCTTCAATGTTTCCCGGTTCGGCGCTAACTTACTTCAACGGATTTCAATCACAAACCAAATTTCGCTTGAGCAAAGTCGGCTGGGCGCATCTTGCTATACAGAACCTCAAAAGTCTCTGCGCCTGGGGACGGGCGCCCTCCTCCCCAATTCTGGGGTGACCAATCGAGTTGATACCTGCGCGTCAATAGTTGTAACTTGACGCAATTCGGCATGCGGATCACCAACCTGAATCCTGACACAGACATCGGGGCCTCCGCCTGGTTTGCCGAAATTGAAGGGCACCGTTTGCTGATGGATGCGGGCATTCATCCGAAACGGGAAGGACACGCGGCCTTGCCCAGGTACGACCTTGTGAAAAATGAAGAGGTTGATGCCATTGCCATTTCGCATTGCCATCACGATCATGTGGGCTCGCTTCCGGTCGCGGTGCGATATTTTCCCAAAGCCCATGTGTTAATGACTGAGCTGAGCTACTTCCTCGTCGAACGGGTCTTGCACAATTCGGTGAATGTGATGAAGCGTCAGCGAGACGAATTGGGCATTCGCGAATATCCCCTTTTCAGTCATGGTGAAGTGGAAGAAATTGCGCCAATATTCCAAGGGTTTCGATATAACCGCGAGGTCGATTGGGCATTATTCGAAAAAGCCCGTGCTGGATATCTTTCGCCAACGCTTGAATTCTACGACGCGGGGCATGCGCTCGGCTCGGCGGGCATCATGGTGCGCACGCAAAAGGAAACGCTGTTTTACACAGGCGATGTTTGTTTTCATGACCAAACGATCCTGAAAGGCGCCCGATTCGAGGATGTGAAGGCGGACGTGCTCATTATGGAAACCACCCGCGGCAATCGCGTTCTGCCTGCGGGCTTTTCCCGTGAAAATGAGATCGAGCGTTTAAGCCAGGCAATTCAACGCGTACTCGCCCGCAAAGGCTCGATTTTGATTCCCACATTTGCGCTCGGGCGAACCCAGGAGATTCTCGCCCTTTTGTCCGTGCTGATGGGCGAAGGCAAAGTGGAACGCCAACCCATTTACATCGGCGGCCTGGGACGCGTATTCACTGAAATCTACGATTTGGAATCGCACCGGACACACCGGCAGCATCCGAACCTGCAATTGCACGAAGCTCTCAACCTCGTCGTGTTGGAACAAGGGCAAGCGGACAAAATGCGCCTCAGCGGCGGACTGATTTTTGTCATCACCGCCGGCATGATGAGTGAAAATACTGCCGCCCATAATCTCGCTGTGCGAATGATGGATGACGAACAGCAGGCGATTTTCTTTGTCGGCTACACGGATCCGGACACCCCGGGTGGCCGATTGAAAGCTTCAAAACATGGTGAACCGTTCATTTTCAGCGCGAGCGCGGGCGAAAGCACAAGGCGCTGCGAGATTGAGGACTTTGACCTGACAGCTCACGCGAATCGGGGGGACCTTTTGGATTTTGTCGGTCAGGTCGAACCGCGGGCCGTGTTGCTGAGCCATGGCGAATCAGATTCGCGGAATTGGTTTGAGGAGCAGATTCGGACGCGCTATCCGAAAATTAAAGTTATTCAGCCGCAACCGGGCCAGGAAGTTGAGGTTTAAGGCTGATTTAGTTTATCCAATTCCATTGCAGCCTCTGTCACAGGCCGGTCAGCAGCTTCATCCACGACCTGACGCATCTTTTGAAACCATACTCGCGACGGAGTCGGTTTTCTGGCACGACGGTGGGAGCCGCACTTCTGTTGCGGATTCTGCAGCTCCAATTCCAATTGAAATCGCCGTGTTTTCATACCCTTCTGTTTGACTCAACATAGGGTCAATCCGAAGGATTCGCAAATGGCTGCAACGTGACGATGTGGTGACAAACCCGTGCCGAGGGCTTTATTTGCGGGTGGAAGATTCCAGCGCCTCCTGGACGAAAGGATTGGTCTGTCGCTCGTGTTCGAGAGTAGTCGCAGGACCGTGACCACCTAAAAGGCGGGTTTTTGGCGGTAATTCCATGACTCGTCGAATCGAAGCTTCCAAGGCAGCATGATCGGAATCGGGCAGATCGGTTCTGCCAACGGAGCCGCCGATGATTAAGTCGCCGCCAACGAGCAGGTTTTCTTCTGGAAAATGGTAGGAGACGTGTCCTGGTGCATGGCCGGGTGTGTGGATTACAACGACTTCCATCGAGCCGAGTTTTAGGATTTGGTTATCGACAACATGTCCGTCGGCACAGAGCGGTGGAATTGCTAGTGGCAGCCCAAAAAGTCGTATCTGGAGGTCAGGATTTTGTGTTTTCGGTTCATCCAGCGGATGGAGCAATACCTTCGCGGCAGGAAAACGCTGTTTGACCAGCGCGTGGTCAGCGAAATGATCGAAGTGACCGTGAGTCAGCCACAATCCGATCAGATCCCATCCTCGTCGGGCGATTTCTTTGAGCAGTCGGTCAGTGGTGTGATCAGGGGCATCGAAGAGAACGGCCTGCTTCGCCGATTCATCGGCGACCAGATAACAGTTCGTCATCGCGACACCGCCGGTGGCTGTAAGAACTGTCATTGCGCCGGAACAGCCATACCAATGTCGGCCGACAATTTATTCGCTGCTTGCGGGTCCACCCACCTTACGAGCGCGGTGAAATTGAGCAGCGTCGGACTGTCAGGCTTCGCGCGAAACATGTTTCTCAGGCTGTTGGTGATTTTATTGTAAGTCGAATTGTATTTCTCGTGCATCAGGCGTGTGACGTATGTTTCCATGACCGTTCGCGCGATCGAATCGGTTCGACCGTCCGCGAGGTAAGGCAACGCGCAAAAGATTCGTATTAAGGAGATGGCATCAGCTTCGATGAGTGTGAGCCAGCTTTGGCGAATTTCGTCAGCGTCATACTTGGCATGCAAGCGATCGCGGATGGCGTTTGCGATGACCGTGGGATCGTTTCGACGAGTGATGATGTCCTTGATTTTATCCCACGCTAACTTCCGTTCGATCTCGGGCGGAACATTTTGCGGGGCTTTGAGTAGTTCGAGGCCTTTCAGGCCAAGAATTGTTCCGACTGCTTTGCCAAGAGCCTCGGCTTCATCCATACGGAGCCGTTCGCAGGACATGATGGCGTTGACGACCAGCAATTGCATGTCCGCATTGACGAGACGCAAAAGGCCAGCGATGGTCTCTGGCGAAGGTCCTTTTTGCGGCGGCGGCGGGATGAGATGTTTGACAAACTCGACGAGTTCTTCAGGGCTGGGCGCCCGATCGGAACGTAAGCGGAGGACATAACGCAGACTCCGCCCGGAACCGCCGCTCTTTCCAATATTATTAACAACCATATAGCGATGGTCCGGATTAATGATATAGGCCAGCAGCGATTCAGCCTGTGCTATGAATTTTTCATCCAGTGGCTCTTGCGGACCAGTCACGACCAATTGTTCAACGAGGACCGGTAATCGCTGTGCGAATGTGACGTCCGGCGGCTCAGTATTTTGATGCTCGTAGAAATGCAGCAGTTCGATGATGAACGAGAGTTTTTGGAAGGTGTTTCTGAGCGCGCGCGCTTGTTCGGTGGACGCTTTGCTCCGTTGAATACTTTGATACAACTCTGGCAACGCCTTCCACTTTTCCGGAATCGAACCGGTCCCGGAATGTTGCTGGAACAAAGCCTCAAAATCATTTTTGAAACTTAAAACGATCTCTTCGGGCTTGGGGCTTGGGTTCAATTTTGGATCAGTCGTCATGTCATTGAAAAAGGTCAATGCATCGGGTCCGAAATCTTTGACGACTCGTTCCCTGGCGACCTGGCCTTTGATGAAGCAACGGTTGGCACGAATCATCCGTTGCGAATAAAACTGCTCCGGATCTTTCAAGAGCGATTGAAGCAACTCCGATTCGAAGGAGGAGCCCGACTGAATTAATTCGTCAACCAGTGGTTTGAGCGCCGCCACCAAATCACGCTTGGTGTGCTCCAAAGTTTTCAGAATCGTCGGTTGAGGCATCGCCACATCCACCGTGCCTTTCACCAAGGCGGCGAGATATTGGCTGACGTTAGTATTGTGTTCGACCAACCGAGAGACAATGACTCCGATATCGTTGATCTGAAGCTTGCTAACCAGGCCGGTAATAAGAAGAACCAATTCGCTGTGCGACTTTTGTCGATGATCGATCACACGCTCCAGTAAGAATCTTAAGCCCTTGTTTTCCTGTTCCAGTAGATTTCGCTCAGCCTCTAATTGCCCAACTCTTGTCGTCAGCTCATGCCAACCCGTTTGAATTTCATCGAGGGAAGCCGCGGAAGGCGCTGCGGCTGGCGAAGGGCGCACTGCCGGCTCTGGAATCGGGGGTGCAGTCTCGAATTGCGTCATCCCTTAATCTTCCCAATTTCGCAATATTTTTCCATCCCTTTTTGAACCCAGAGATTTGGCCGGCTATGAACGTCGGGTGCTGCGTTGGTCACAAAGCGGCATAGGGCACAACCTCGCGGATGCAGCAGCATGCTGGAGCCTCGCGTCAGCGTCCTGGAGTGCGGCAGCCCTATTCCGCTTTCTTCCGACTGTTGGATCGAGCGATGGCAAGTGACGCCCAGGGGTAAACCCGGTTTAGGTGCCTTTACCTATTTACCAGACACGCTATGCCAAATTTGTTTGCAATTCACACGGGCGCGCAATTGATGCAAGAGGCTGTACAATCCCAAATCCGCGCGAGAGATGAATGCAAATTCCGGATTCGCGAGTTTGTCGCGCAGTGTGGCTCCCATTGCACGGCCAAGCGATTCCAACATCTTCGCATTTCCAAAATTGACGACCGTATCATCTCCCTCAGGATGCAAAATCCCAGCCATCTCTTCCAAGATTGGCAGCATCTTGCGCGCGCGCTGATATGGGACGTCCTGGCCAAATACCAGCCGAAGGATATGTTCGGCGTCTTTCTGGCTGTTTCGCCAACTCCTGGCAACGACGCAATTGATTAAGTCAGTTGCGTCAAAATGGATTCGTTTCACGCAGCCGAAATCGACCAGGCCGAGCCGGCCATCCGGTTGGAACAAATAATTTCCCGGATGATGATCAGCATGGACAGCTTTTAATTTGTGGAGTTGGAAATAGTACAGCTCGACCAAATGCGAGCCAATTGTATCCCGAATCGTTTGGGCGGGCTTGTTTTCGAGGAATGCGGACATTGTCAGTCCTTCAACGAACGACATCGTGAGCACGCGGTCCGTCGTCAACTCCCAATACACTCGTGGAATTGTCAGATACTTGAACCCTTTTAATCCTTCGCCAAAAAAGTCAAGGTTCTTTCCCTCTTTGAGGTAATCCGTCTCTTCCAAAAAACCGCGCTGGATTTCATCGAAGATCACCGTCGGGGTATGCCCGGTCAACCGGCCAGGAAACGCCGCCGAGCGCAACAGTTTGAAATCATTTTCGATCGACGCGCGAATGGCGGGATATTGAATCTTGACCGCGACCTTTTCTCCGCCTTTCGTAACGGCGTGATGGACCTGGCCAAGCGACGCGGCGGCGAATGGTTCGGGGTTGAAATCACGAAATACTTCCTCCGGATATTTGCCGCATGAAGACTTGAATTGCGCACGAGCCAGCGCCGGGTGCATCGCCGGAGCGTGCATTTGCAGATTGGCCAATTCCTTTATGGCACCTTCGGGAAGTGCGTGCGTCTGCAGACTGAAAATCTGGCCTAGTTTCATCGCCGCGCCCTTGAGGGATTGCAACTCCTGCCGGACACGCCTGGAAGCATTTTGTTGAAAGCGCTGCTGCCGCTCGGCCCGTTGATCCTCACCGAGCAAGAAATTTTGCGCCTGATAGCCGAGATAGCTGCCGGTAAGCGTGAGGCCCAGCTTTCCCAGACGGAAACCGCGAGCCAATGCGCCGGAATGAACGACTTTCTTTACCAATCCCATCCTCCCTTTTTGAGAAGATGCGTGGCGAGTTTGAGGCAGCGATCAAGCAAAGCCAGGGTTTGCTCCTTGCCGGCCGAACGGTCCTGCAGCCAATACGTTATCATGGCGAGATGAAAAATACCGAAAGCGTAAGCCCCGATGTCGCCGACTTTTGGTATCTCTTCCTCCACTTCAGCCCTTTCGAGAATTTCACGAATGAATCGCAGATAACGCAGATTATGCTCCTGGGACTGAATGC
>Ga0207674_10010991_pt1 | contig 10184 bp, 8 predicted proteins | sample KBSCornC72_FD_184303 | JGI IMG/M metagenome (GOLD analysis project Ga0207674, IMG submission 184303) | Corn rhizosphere microbial communities from Kellogg Biological Station, Michigan, USA - KBS Corn C7-2 (SPAdes) (version 2) | ecosystem: Host-associated > Plants > Roots > Rhizosphere > Soil ...
GCGCTGCCGCTGGCCGCGGCGCTGGCCAGGTTCGCATTTCTCACCGGCCGCCGCACCACCGCGCCGGTCGAGGACCTGCTGACCAGGGACGGCCCGATGCTGGCCTGCGAGGCGTGCTGGCTCGCCCTGTTCGTGGCCGGCCTGTTATCGGAACGGTGGGACGTATGGAAATTTTCCCGAACGGGCCGGGTTCCTCGCCCCGGATCCTCCTTCTCGGCGGCACCAGCGAGATCGGCCTGGCCATCCTCAGCGCGCTCGCCGCGCCCGCGCAGACCCAGGTCATCCTGGCCGGCCGGGACGAGCAGCGGCTGGCCGCGGCGGGCAAGCAGCTGCCCTACCAGGTGCGCACCCATGTCTACGACGCCACCGAGACGGACACCCACCAGGCGTTCGCGGACGCGATCTTTGCCGACGGCCCGCTGGACATGGTCATCTCGGCGGCCGGCATCCTGGTCCCGCAGCCGGAGGTCGAGCGTGACGTCCGGCGCGCCGCCGAGATGGTCGAGACCAACTTCACCGGGCACGTCACCAGCCTGCTGGCCATCGCCGGCCAGATGCGTGCCCGCGGCCGCGGCACCATCGTGGTGCTGTCCTCGGTCGCGGCGGTCCGCCCGCGCAAGGCCAACTTCGTCTACGGGTCGGCCAAGGCCGGGCTCGACTCCTTTGCCCGCGGGCTGGCGGATTCGCTGCACGGCACCGGGGTCCGGGTGGTGCTGGTCCGGCCCGGGTTCGTGGTCGGCCGGATGACGGCAGGCATGAGCCCGGCGCCGCTGTCCAGCACGCCAGAACAGGTAGGTGCGGCCACCGCGGCCGCGCTGCGGGCCGGCAAGTCGTCCGTCTGGATCCCGGCCCCGCTCGGCGGCCTGGCTCTGGTCCTCCGCCTGATCCCGCGCCCCGCCTGGCGCTCGATTTCGCGCTGAAGCGCGTAGATTCTGAAACTGTGAGGGTGCTGGTCGCAGAGGACGACGAAAGCCTGGGCGAGGTCGTGGCCCGCGGGCTGCGGGAACAGGGCTACGTGGTGGACCTGGTGCCCGACGGCGAGGCGGCAGCCGCGTACCTGCGCTTCTACCAGTACGAGGTGGCGGTGCTGGACTGGCGGATGCCCCGGCTGTCAGGGCTTGACCTAGTGCAGCGACTGCGCCGCGGCGGTACGGTCAACGGGTCTACCCCGGTGCTGATGCTTACCGCGCGGGACACCCCGGCCGACCGGATCGCCGGCCTGGACGCAGGCGCGGACGACTACCTGGTCAAGCCGTTCGACTTCGGCGAGCTGCTGGCCCGGATCCGGGCGCTGCAGCGCCGGCCGCCGGCCGTCCAGGCGCCCCGGATCAAGGTCGGGGACGTCGAGTTCGACCCGGCTGCGCGGGAGGTGCTGGTCCGCGGGCAGCGGCCCGCCTTTACCAGCACAGAGCTCGGCATCCTGGAGATCCTCATGCGGCGCTCGCCCGGCGTGGCCGACCGCCGCGCGATCGCCCAGCACGTGTGGGACAACGAGGCCGACGCGTTCGGCTCGAACACCATCGACGTGCACCTGGCCCGGCTGCGCTCCAAGCTCGCGGGCGCCGGTGTCCGGATCCAGACCGTCCGCGGCGTCGGCTACCGGATCTCTTCGACGTGACAGCATGAGAATCAAAGGATCCAGCCCCGCGGTCCGGGTCGCCGCCGTCGCCACGGCGGCCATCGCGGTCGTCTACGTCATCGGCGCGATCGTGCTCAACGCGCTGGTCGCCCGGCACATGACCCAGGTGGTTGACGACCAGCTCGAAGACCGCCTCACCGTCACGCAGCACCATCCGGACACGCTCAGGCAGCGGGTGGCCCGCAGCGGCGCGACCAGCACTGACCTCGACGCGGACGGCGCGCCGGTGTTCCTCTGGGCGGTGAACACCGGGCGGGTGGTCGTCGCGCACAGTCCCCGCGCGCCCGCGCTAACGCCGACTGTGCTCACCGCGGGCGCGCTGCACGACGGGAGGGCGGTCACCGCGGACCTGCGCGGCGCGGACCCGTTCCGGCTGAAGGTGGCGCGGGACCACAGGTTGTGGCTGCTGGCCGGGCAGAGCCTGGCCGGCGCCCGGCACACCCAGCGCCTGATGCTGGACGTCGAGATCATCGCCGGGCCGTTCCTGCTGCTCGCCATCTTCGGAGGCCTGCTGGTGGTGGGCTTGCGCGCGCTGGCCCCGGTCGAGCACTCGCGCCGCCGCCAGCTCGAGTTCACCGCCGACGCCTCGCACGAGCTGCGTACCCCGCTGAGCGTGATCAGGGCCGAAGTCGACGTGGCCCTGTCCGCCCCGCGGGAGGCCGCCGAATACCGCGACTCGCTGCGCCGGATCCAGGGCGAGAGCCACCGGCTGCGCCAGCTGGTCGAGGACATGCTGTGGCTGGCCAGGTTCGACTCCAAGCCCCCGCTGCCCGGCAGCGAGCCGGTCGACCTGGCCACGCTCGCCCAGGCCTGCGCCGACCGGTTCCGCGCCGTCGGCCCCGCCGTCAGCGCGGAGACCCCGGACGGCGCCGTGCTGATCAGCGCGCCGCCGGAGTGGATCGACCGGCTGGCCGGGGTGCTCGTCGACAACGCCTGCCGGTACGCGGGCCCGGACGGCACGGTCCGGATCGAGGTCCGCGCGCAGGGCAGCCGGGTCAGCCTGACCGTGGAGGACAGCGGGCCCGGCATCCCCGAGGCCGAACGCCCGCTCCTGTTCGACCGCTTCCACCGGGCCACCGAGCACGGCTCGGGATCCGGGCTCGGGCTGGCCATCGGCGACTCGATCGTCCGCTCGACCGGCGGCCGCTGGCAGGTCGGCGACTCGCCGCTCGGCGGCGCGCTCATGTCGGTGTCCTGGCGGCACGCCCAGCCGGCCCGGACCGCCGCGTCCTTGGCAGGCCGCTCACCGCAGGCGTAGGCTGCGCGCTCGGAAGTATTTTCACAAGGGGGAGTCCAGATGGCCGACTTCGCGCAGACGATCACGACCGCCTACGCCACCGACGGGGCCGCGCTCGACCTCGGCCGGGGCGTGCACGATGGCGCGGTCGTCACCGCGGCGACGGTCAAGCTGCCGCTGCGGATGGTCAACCGCCACGGCCTGATCGCCGGCGCCACCGGCACCGGCAAGACCAAGACGCTGCAGGGAATCGCCGAGCAGCTGTCCTCGGCCGGCGTGCCGGTGTTCGTGGCCGACGTCAAGGGCGACCTGTCCGGCGTGGCCGAGCCCGGCGACGCGGGCGGCGCGGCCGCCAAGCGCGCCCAGGAGCTCGGCCTGCAGTTCCAGGCGCGCGGGTTCCCGGTGGAGTTCTTCGCCCTCGGCGGCATCGGCCCGGGCATCCCGATCCGGGCGACCGTCTCGGACTTCGGGCCCCAGCTGCTGGCCAAGGTGCTCGGCGCCAACGACACCCAGGAGCAGTCGCTGACCCTGGTGTTCCATTACGCCGACGCCAAGGGCCTGCCCCTGCTCGACCTGTCCGACCTGCGGGCGCTGCTCACCTTCCTCGCCTCCGACGCGGGCAAGGCCGACCTGACCGGGATCGGCGGGCTCTCCTCCGCCACGGTCGGGGTGCTGCTCAGGTCGCTGACCGGCCTGGAGGACGGCGGCGGCAACGAGTTCTTCGGCGAGCCCATGCTCGACGTCCACGACCTGATGCGCACCGCCCCGGACGGCCGCGGGATCATCTCCTGCCTGGAGCTGCCCGCTGTCCAGGACAAGCCGACGCTGTTCTCCACCGCGCTGATGTGGCTGCTGGCCCAGCTGTTCGAGGAGCTGCCCGAGGCGGGGGACCTGGACAAGCCGAAGCTGGCGTTCTTCTTCGACGAGGCGCACCTGCTGTTCGAGGACGCCACCAAGGCGTTCCTGACCTCCGTGGCGCAGACCGTCCGGCTGATCCGGTCCAAGGGCGTCGGCGTCTACTTCATCACCCAGACCCCCAAGGACGTGCCCAGCGAGATCCTCGGCCAGCTCGGCAACCGCGTCCAGCACGCCCTGCGCGCGTTCACGCCGGAGGACGCCAAGGCGCTCAAGGCCACCGTCTCGACGTTCCCCAAGTCCGCCTTCTACGACATGGAGACGCTGCTCACCGGCATGGGCATCGGCGAGGCGGCGGTGACGATCCTGTCCGAGACCGGCGTGCCGACCCCGGTCGTGCACACCCGGATAACGCCGCCGTCCTCCCGGATGGGCCCGGCCGACGACGTGGAGGCCAAGGCCAAGGCGTCCTCGCTGTGGGCCAAGTACGGCACGCGGGTGGACAACCAGAGCGCCCGGGAAATCCTGGCCGCCCGGATGGCCGCGCCAGCCGAGGAAGCTGAAGGGGTTGAAGGGTCCGAGCCGGCCCAGCCCGTTCGGCCCAAGCAGGCCGCGGCCCCGCACCGCCAGCCTGCCGCCGAACACAAGGAAGCGGCGGGCGCGATGGCGGGCGGCGTGGCCGCGGTGACCTCGTTCCTGAACTCCAGGGAGGGCAAGCAGCTGCAGAAGCAGGTCGTGCGCGGCGTCTTCGGCCTGCTCAAGAAGAAGCGGTAAGGAACGACGGCCCGGTTGGCCGGACCGCCGCCCCTGCCCGTCAGTAGGTCTGGGCGCTGCGTACGTCCAGGTTGCGGAACTGCGGCTCGCCGGTGCAGATCGACTGCAGTTCCTTACCGAACGCCTCGGTGGCCGGGTGCCCGGAATTGGCCATTGCCTCGGTGTAACCGGGGAATTCCACCACCGCGACGTAACGCCCCGGCCGGTCCCGGTCGGAGCCGAGCACGGCCCAGCGCACCGTGTGCTGCGCGCCGATGGCCTCGGCCCACCGGCCGACGATCGCGTCCCACTCCGCGATGCGGTCGGTGTCGAACTCGATGAGCTGGACGAACGCTCCCGGCGCGGAAACGCCGGGCTCGTCGGTCAGCAGCCCGCGCATCTGCTCGCGCAGTTCGGGGGCGTCGTCGTGGCCGTGCACGGTCACCGCGTGCTGAGACGCGGCGGCGACGAGTTCGTCCGGCTCGCCGGTGATGGCCAGCGTGCAGCCGACGTCGTTGGGGGCCGAGCGGCAGTCGATGATCTTCCTGGTCATGATGGTCTCCTTCAGTGCTCTTTTTCGGTGCTCTTTTTCAGGGACGGGCTTCGTAGACGGCGTTGAACGGGGTCTCCGCGGCCCGGCGGAACCGGCTGAACCCGGCCTGCGCCGCGACCTCGCGGATGGCTTCCTCCCCGGCCTGGGCGCCCAGGGCATAGCCGCCGGCCTGCGAGCGGGCGGCCGGGACGCAGATGAACGTGGAGAACGAGTAGTACACCCGGCTCACCGGGTTGAGGTTCGCGGCCAGCGTGTCGCCGGCCACCGGCTCGACGATCAGCCAGGTACCGTCGGCGTCGAGGGCCTGCCTGATGTGCCGGGCCGCGCCGACCGGATCGCCCATGTCGTGCAGGCAGTCGAACGTGGCGACGAGGTCGTATCCGGTCCCGGAGAAGGTCTGCGCCGACGCGACCTCGAACCGGGCCCTGTCCGCCAGGCCTGCCTCGGCGGCGTGCTTGCGCGCCGTGTCGACGGACGCCTGGTGGTAGTCCGAGCCCAGGATCGCGGACGTGGGATAGGCCTGGGCCAGCAGCACGGTCGACGCCCCGTGGCCGCAGCCGACGTCGGCCACCCGGCCGCCGGCGGCCAGCTTCTCCGCCACGCCGTCCAATGCCGGGATCCAGCTGGAGGTGAGGTTGGCGACGTAGCCCGGGCGGAAGAACATCTCGGTCCCGGCGAATACGTCCTCGTGGTGCTCGTGCCAGCCCATGCCGGCCCCGGACCGGAACGCGTCGGTGACCTGCGACTCGGCCCGCAGCGCGCCCAGCGCGAGCAGGAACGCACCCGGCAGGTACAGCGTCCCGTCCGGGTCGGCCAGCGCGAACGCCTGCTCCTCGGTCAGCGAGAACCGCCCGGCGGCGGGATCGCAGCTGACGTACCCGCCCGCCGCCTGCCCGCGCAGCCATTCCGCGACGTACCGCGGGTCGGTTCCGGTCCGCCGCGCCAGCTCCTCCGCGGTGGCCGGCCCCTCGGCCAGGCTTCGGTACAGGCCCAGGCGGTGCCCGACGACGACGTTCCCGGCCGCGATGGTGGCGCCCAGGTCGCCGACGAACCGGCCGAGCAGCTCGCCCAGCTTGTCTTGATCGATGGTCATGATGGTCCCCTTTCGTTGGGTCGCGGCCAGCCTCCCCGGCCCCCGTCTTCGCCTGCGTCAACGCAGCGTCAACCGCGGGACCGCGGTTTACAATGAGCGCGTGCTGCAGGTGCGGCTCCTAGGAGGAGTGGCCGCGGACCACGATGGCGAGCAGCTCTCACTTCTCCCGCCCGTCAGCCGGTTGCTCGCCGTCCTCGCGCTGCGCCCCGGGCCCCAGGACCGGGAGACCGTGGCGGCCACCCTGTGGCCCGGCGCGGCCGGGCCCGCCGCGCGGGCGAACCTGCGGACCGCCATCTGGGCCCTGCGCAAGGCCGTCGGCGACGACGCGCTGATCACCTCCCGGACCGCGGTCGGGCTACGGCCCGAGGCCGTCACGGTCGACCTGGCCGACGGCCTGCGCCGCGCCGCCGACGGCGACGCCGATGCCGCGGCCGCGCTGTGCCGCGGCGAGCTGCTGCCCGGGTACGCCGAGGACTGGGCCGAGACGGCCCGGCGGCGGCAGCGGGCCGAGCTGGCCGAGACGCTGGCCGCCCGGTCCGCGGCCGCCGAGCGTGACGGCGACGCGGCCGGCGCGGCGCGCTGGTCCCGGCTGCGCTGCGAGCTTGATCCGCTGAACGAGGCGGCCCACGCCGATCTGGTCCGGCAGCTCGCCGCGGCCGGCGACCGGGCCGGGGCGCTGGTCGCCGGGCGCGAGGCCACCGACCGGCTGCGCGCGGAGCTGAGTGTGGGGCCCGGGCCGTCGCTGCGCGCGGCGCTGGCCGAGGCGCGTGGTCCCGGGGTATCCGGCCCGGCCACGGCCTCCGGGTCCTCCGGGTCCTCCGGGGCCTTCGGGTCCCGGCCGCTCTACGGGCGGGCCGCCGAGCTCCGTACGCTCATGGCGGCCTGGACGGCGGCGCGGGCCGGACACGGGCGCGTGGTCCTGATCACCGGGGAGGCCGGGATCGGCAAGACCCGCCTGGTCGCGGAGCTGGCCCGGCGGGCGGAGAACGCCGGGGCCAGGACCGCGATCGGCGCCGGGGTGGACGTCGGCGGCGCGGCGCCGCTGGCCACCTGGCAGGAACTGGTGCCCCAGCTGGCTCGCGGCGTGCCGGCCCCGCCGGAGGACGCCGACTGGCCGGCCGAACTCGGCCGGCTGGCGCCGGATATCGCCACCCAGCTGGGCCGGGACCAGCCGCCCCCGCCGGTCTCCTCGCCGGAGCTGGAGCGGCTCCGGGTGTTCGACGCGGTCCTGCGGCTGGTGGAGTGGGCCGCGGCCGGCCGGCCCGTGCTCCTGGTGGCCGAGGACGTGCACCGGGCCGACCCAGCCAGCATGCAGCTGTGCGCGCACATCGGCCGGCGGCTGGCCGCCCGGCCGGTGCTGTTCGTGCTGACCCGCCGGGACAAGCCGGACCGCCCTGACGCCGACGCGCTGCTGGCCGACCTGGCCGGCCGCGGTGTCGAGGTGGCCGAGCTCGAGCTCGGTCCGCTGGCCGCGGTCGAGCTCGCCGCGGTGGCCCGCAGCGTGGCCGACCTGACCGACCAGGCCGTCGATCAGGTGATCCGCGCCGCCGACGGCAACCCGCTGCTGGCGGTGGAGAGCGCCCGGGCCCTCGCCGCGGGCCGCGATGCCCCGCCGCAGAACCTGCGGGCCGCCGTCCGGGCGGCCGTCGGGGCCCTGGCCCGCCCAGCGCGGGACCTGGCCGAGATGCTCGCCGCGGCGGGCCGCGAGCTGTCAGCGGCCGAACTGGCCGCGGCGTACCTCAATCTGGCGCTAACCGACCGCGACGCCGCCGAGGCCGCCGTGCTGGACACCGGGCTGGTCGTCCGGGTGCGCGGCGGGCTGCGCTTCCGGCACGCGCTGCTCGCCGAGGCGGTCCGGGCCGACCTGGGGGAGCAGGGGCGCCGCTACGAGCAGCTCGCGCTGGCCATCGAGGCGGCCGCTCCGGCACCGGACCAGGTGGCCGCCGAGGTGGCCGGCCACCTGCACCGGGCGGGCCGCGACGACCTGGCCGGGCCGCGCTGGCAGCGGGCGGCCCGGCACGCCCGGTCGCTGGGCGCGATGCCGGAGGCGGCCCGGTTCTGGGCCGAGGCCGTGCGCTGCGACCCCGAAGCCGCGGACCTGCGGCTGGAGCTGGCCGAGGCCTTCGGCTGGCTCGGCCAGGATGCCGACTTCGAGCGCGAGTGGCACGCGGCGCTGGAGCTTCTCCCCGAAGAACGGCAGTCGGTGGCCTGGTCCCGCCGCGGCCAGGTGCACCGCACGGTGGTGTGTAATCCCCGGGCGTCGCTGGCCGCCTACCAGCGGGCCGCCGAGCTGCTGCCCGCGGACGCGCCGCCATCGCAGCGGATAGAAATCCTGCTCGGCACCGCCTGGGGTGAGTCGTCGGCCGGCGATCCGGCCCGCGGGGCCGCGCTGCTGGGGGAGGTGGCCTCGCTGGTCACCGAGCCCGATGACCGGATCGTGGCGGAGATGGCCAACGCCGAGCTGATGTCGGTCATCCGGCTGGGCCGGTTCGGCGAGTGCGAGGCGGTGGCCGCGCGGGGCGGAGCCGCCGCGCGCCGGGCGGGCCGGCCGCTCGTCGCCTTCGGGGTCTGGATCCAGACCGCGTGCGCGCTGAGCGGGTCCGGCGACCTGACCGGTGCGCTGCGGGCGGCGGATGCCGCCGTGGCGGCGACCCGCGGCATGACGGTGATCGAGTTTCAGTGCCTGGCCGCCCGGGCCTTCGTGCTGTCCCGGCTCGGCCGTCACGCCGAGGCGCTGTCGCTGGCCCGCGAGCAGCTGGCCATGGCGGAACGGATGGACTCGCCCGCGATCGCGGCCCGGGCTCGCCACGACGCCGGGCTGATCTCGCTGGCGGCCGGGCGCCATCTTGAGGCGGCACACCTGCTCGAGCAGGCCCTGGCCGAGGGGGCGGAGGTGAGCCGGCCGGCCGCACGGCTGGCCCAGGCCGAGGCCCTGGCCCGCTCCGGCCGCCCGGACGAGGCCACGGCCGAGGTGCGCCGGGCGGCGCTGGAGCCCGTGCGCAGCAGCGATCAGCCGTGGGCGCTGGTACCGCGGATGACACGGGTCCAGGGCCTGATCGCCCTGGCCCGCGGCGACCGGGCCGGAGCCCGCCGCCGGCTGACCGAGGCCGCGGATGGCTGGCGGCGTCACCTGGGGCACGACCCCGGCGCGGAGTTCGTGGCCAACTTCGTCGACCTCGGCCGCCCGCCGATCGTCGGCCTGGTCGAGCCGGACTGGGAACTGCGCCGCCTCACCGCCGAACTGGCCGGGCTCGATGAATTCGATGAGCTCACGGAGGTGCCGTTATGCCGGGATTCGCGCTGAGCGCGCAGTGCCGCGCGCCCGTCGAGGAAGTGTGGAAGCTGCTGTTCGACCCGGCCCGGTTTCCCCAGTGGTGGACGGGCGTCGAGACCGTGCGGACCGGCCCGCCCGGCGAGTTCACGCTGTGGCCGACGGGTTACCCGGACTTCCCGATGCCGCAGAAGCTGCGGGTGGACGAGGTGAACGAGCGGATCACGATCTCCTGCCAGGTCTCCGACATCGAGCTCGTCTGGCAACTCGCCGAGGCGGGCACCGGCACCGCCATCCACGTGACCGTCAGCCTGCCCGAGCGCGAGGCCCGGCGGCTGGACGGACAGCATCAGCTCATCGAGGAGTCCCTGCACCGCCTCGCCGCCCTAGCCGAGGCCGCCACCTAGCCCCTCACGCGTCCGCTCCATGATCATGGCCAGAAACCGGTGCTATCCGCCTTGAACTGGCCACGATCATGAAAGCGGCAGGCGGACGGTCGCGCGCAGGCCGGGGGCGGCGTCAGCTAGGGACACCGAGCCTCCGTGGGCCTCCGCGGTCGACTTCACGATGGCCAGGCCCAGCCCGGCGCCTTCTTCCCCGGCCCGGCTGCGGGCGTCGTCGAGCCGAGCGAAGCGACCGAAGGCCCGTTCGGCATCTTCGGCGGGAATCCCTGGCCCGTCGTCGGCGACGGTAAGCACGGCCCACCCGCCGTCGTCCCGCACCGACACGCAGACCCGGCTGGCCGCGTGCCTGACCGCGTTGTCCAGCAGGTTCACCAGCAAC
>Ga0207674_10010992_pt1 | contig 10183 bp, 10 predicted proteins | sample KBSCornC72_FD_184303 | JGI IMG/M metagenome (GOLD analysis project Ga0207674, IMG submission 184303) | Corn rhizosphere microbial communities from Kellogg Biological Station, Michigan, USA - KBS Corn C7-2 (SPAdes) (version 2) | ecosystem: Host-associated > Plants > Roots > Rhizosphere > Soil ...
AGATCATTCGCTTCATAATTTTCCTTGCCGAGGGCGTCATCGTCAGTTGGGTGATCGAAACGCGCCGCATCGCCAACGACGCGATGGACCGCTCGAACGAGCAGTTACGGGCGCTCGCGGAACGTCAACAAACCGTTCGCGAATCGGAACAGAAGCGCATCGCGCTCGAGATACACGATGAGCTCGGACAGGCCCTGACCGGTCTGAAGATGGAGGTTCACCTGCTGAAACGTCAGATGGGATCTAACGGCAATAACGTTTCCGCCGATAAAATGTCGGAAAAACTTTATGAACTTTCGTCGACCATCGACGCGACCATCGGAACCGTTCGCCGAATCGCAACTGAGCTTCGACCTTCTGTCCTTGACGATTTCGGACTGATCGCAGCCATGGAATGGCAAGCGCAGGAAGCGGAGCGGAAAACGGAAATTCCCGGTATTTTCAGGACCGATACTGACCATTTGAATTTGAATCCGCAGGCGCAGATCGCAGTTTTTCGCATATTCCAGGAGGCCTTGACGAACATAGCCCGCCACTCGCAGGCGTCGCATTTTACAGTTGATATCGATTCGAATGCCGACCCGATCGTCATAACGATCAAGGATGACGGTATAGGATTTGACCCCAAAAGCCTTTCTAACGTTCACTCGCTTGGGATCATCGGGATGAAGGAACGCTCGAATTTGATCGGAGCTCAATTTTCGATCTACAACAGGCATTCCGGAGGCGTTGGTGTAGAAATAAGGATACCGCGATCGTTGCAGTTGTCGGACAAGACAGAAGAGGAGTACAGCATAGAAAAATGATAAATGTACTTATCGTTGATGATCACACAATTGTCCGTCACGGGCTCGCGCAGATCGTAAACGCGGAGAGCGATATGACCGTCCTTGGCGAGGCGCGAAACGGCGACGAAGCGCTTGAGCTGGTCGCAAGGTCGACTCCTGATGTTGTGGTTCTGGACATTACAATGCCCGGCAGAAACGGCCTCGAAACGCTGAAAGAGATCAAACGTCGGCAACCGGACGTATCTGTGATCATGCTGAGCATGCACCCGAAAGACCAGTACGCCGTGCGCGTTTTAAAGGCAGGAGCGTCGGGATACATAACAAAAGAAAGCGCGCCCGAAGAACTCGTCGTCGCCATTCGCAAAGCATACGAAGGTGGCAAATACATAAGTCCAGATGTCGCAGAATTGCTCGCATCTTACATCGGCCACGATTCGTCCGAAGAGCCGCATCGCCGCCTTTCCGACCGCGAATTCGAGGTTTTTCGCCAGATAGCTATAGGCAAGAGCATCTCGCAAATATCTGCCGACCTTAATTTGAGCGTAAAAACCGTCAGTACCTATCGCACCCGCATCCTCGAAAAGACGGGATTTACCTCAAACGCCGACATTGTAAAGTATTGCATCGAAAATGCTTTAACCTGATCGCACAATCCTGCTAACCAAAAAACATACAAAGACAGCTTTCCGATTTGTAAAGAACTGTAAAGAAGTGTAAAGTTATATTCGCAGACGAATATAGAGTTCGCCTCTTATTTACTTCCTACAAAACGCGCACGCTGGTGCGGATATAAAAATACGGGCCCCCGAATGCTCAGGATACCCGTGTGTTTACGTACCATGATTGGTAACAAATCTATCCGTGACATAAGACGATGAACGGATTCGTGTGGCCGATATATTTTCAACTAAAACGGAGTTTTCCGACATGCGATCCAATATTTTGATTCTCGGACTTCATCGCGTAGGCTATCCGCCAAAGAACGCGAAAATTCGCGGTCTTTTCACGTCGCCCCGACTTCTTAACTTTCAGATCAGGCTTCTGCGAATGCTTGGCTATCGGTTTATGACGCTTAGCGATGCTATGGCGGCGCCGGGCGGTCGCATTGCGGTTTTGACGTTCGACGACGGATACGCCGACAATTTCACAAACGCAATGCCGATATTGCACAAACACAAAATTCCGGCGACGCTTTTTGTAATAACGGGCGATGTCGGACAGCGAAATGTGGTTTGGGACGAGGCCGGCGAAGACCTGCCAGCTGACATTCTAAGTTGGGAAATGATCGGCGAGCTTCACCGGCGTGGCTGGGAGATCGGCAGTCACGCACACAGGCATATTCACTTTGGCATGCACGACGAGGCCGTTCAGTCCGAAGCCATCAGGGTATCGATCGAACAGATCGAAAAGAACCTAGGCATTGTGCCGATGTCGTTTGCCTATCCGTACGGAAGCTTCGGCGCCGCGACGAAATCGCTTCTTCGTCAGCAGGGAATTCGCTACGCCGTCACAACAGAACCTGTCGGCTGGACCGAGGACTCCGTGACGCCCGATCTCCTGGAACTCAGGCGCGCGATGGTCGGCGGGCGAAATTTTCACCACTTCGTCAAAGCATTTTGCCGGACGATACGCGCTGCTGCATCGCTTCCAATCGGTGCTAAGCAAAGAACGGAAACATCGCTCGCAGCTCCGATCGAGAAGATCAACTGACCCGATCATCCTGTCGTAGTTTACGGCAGACCAGAAAATAATGCCGGGCGATAAGTGACGTGAAATGGTACAACGCCGCTTTTGAAGCAAATAGGGTTTGGGTCTCGCCGAAACGCAGATAGAGATACTGAAAAACGTAAACGAACGCCGCAACGGGCAGCCACAGCCACTCGGCCGTTTTTGCCGGAACGTACCTGACTTCTTCGACCTCAAATCCCGCTTCATATAGAGTACGCGTGAGGTTTTGCAGCGGGATGATTTTCCACGTCGGCTCGTCGGGCTTCATGAAAAGATGGGTCTGTCGAAATCGGCCGAACAAAAGAAACAGCACTCGATTTCGCACCGAGAATATATTGTCGTTCGAGACGATCAGAACCCCGTCCGCATCCAGATAAGGTCCTAATTTTTCAAAGAACTGCTGCGTATTGTCAAACTCGGTGACGCCGCTGATCGATGTAATTAAGCGGAATTTTTTGTCCGTTCCGATCTCGAACGGCCGCCGCGCGTCTATCGTAAAAAAATGGTGTGAGTTTTCCGGTGACGGTTTTATATCCGCGCCGAATGTCTCGGCCGCCGGAAAAAAGTCCTTGAGCGCGTCCAGAAATGCCCCGTCGCCGCACGGCACGTCCAACGCAGCCGCATCTTTCCACTCGGCTTGACGCCCTAGCAGATATTCTATGATCGAACGGTTCACGCCCGGAACTGTATTCCCGCGCGGAATTTTCGCGAGCTTTTCGAGATCTGGCATAGACGAACCGGATTATCGCACGAAAACAGGCTGCGGCAATATCGTGTCAGCTAAATTGTTCTCTGTAGGTTGAGAATGCTGACGTATAAGGGTCGTTCCATATTCCTTTTCTTTGTCTTCCATGGCCCTTAGCCATTCGTGAGTCGCTTCTATCAATTCGTTTTGAAGCTTTGTGAGTTTTTGGGTTTTGGCAAATCTTTAAGCCGCGGCAGGTGCGAGTAATCGCGCAAACCGTTGCGGTTCGTGTTCTGTTCCGTTTTCTTTTTCGCAGCCATACCAACCTCCCCGCGCTATCTAATCAAATTATTGATGAAAAACGGCCTTTGATAACTTTGCCGAGCTTTCCTATAATTCAACCAAAACATGGGAGATAACTTTGAGAAGCAAACAATTTGAAGGCAGATCGGCCATTGTTACAGGGGCGACGCGCGGCATCGGCAAAGCCATCGCGTTGGAGCTTGCAGACCGCGGGGCGAATGTCGCGTTCAACTATTCGAAAAGCGCCGACGAGGCCGAAAATCTGAAGGCCGATATCGAAGCACGCGGCGTCAAAGCGTACGCAGCACAGTGCGATGTTGCCAATACCGAAGCCGCCGCTGAGTTTGTAAAACAGGTAAAGGATTCGTTCGAGAACATCGATTTTCTGGTAAATAATGCCGGCATCACTCGCGATCAGCTCATTCTGCGGATGAAGGAAGAGGATTGGGACGCGGTTATCGACACGAACCTCAAGGGAGCGTGGAATTTTTCAAAAGCTGTTCTGCGTCCGATGATGCGCAATGAGAACGGCGGATCGATACTGAACATTTCATCGATCAGCGGCGTTTCCGGCATGCTCGGCCAGTCGAATTATTCGGCGTCAAAAGCCGGGATGATCGGCCTGAGCAAGGCTCTTGCAAAAGAGGTAGCCAGCCGCAAGATCACCGTAAACGCCCTTGCGCTTGGCCTGATCGAAACCGACATGGCAGCCGAGATGAACGCCGAATACCGGGAAAAAGCGCTTGCACAGATCCCGCTCGGACGCCTCGGCAACGTGCAGGAGGTCGCCGAGATCGCCTGTTTTATGCTGTCCGGTTCGGCCCGCTACATCACCGGCCAGGTCATCCAGGCCGACGGCGGCCTAGCTATGTAGATGCAAGCAGCCGGACTCTCGATCCGTACGCGACCCGTACTACTAAATGCACGGAATAACTTTTTAAGGTTATTCCGTGACTAATGTCTTCAATTCCGCGTCACCGCGTTACATAGCCTACTGGCTCTCGTCCGGACACCCGTTTTTATTCCAGAGGTGTGCCATCTGGCACTGCGTCCAATGTCCGACGCGCACCGGAGGCATCCCGTCGATCTTGGTTTTGCTGTCGCCCGGAGGCTCCTGCAGCCGGCCGTTGACTAATTGAAGGCTGGCGTACAAGACGCCGCCAACGGGATCGTGATCGTTCTTTTCAACCAGCCCGCAGGCGTGTATCAGTTCGTGAACTATCACCAACTCCTTCACATCGTCCTTTACCTTTTGCAGCCGGCCCGGCAAAAAGATCACCGCTTTATCGACCCTGCCTTTGTGATCGATATTGGCCACTGTCTGGCCGTGAACGTGCTCGGCGTCGAAGTTTGCCTTTGCCCACGAAAAATCCGGATCCTGGCCCGTGCCGTGCGAAAACCTGACCACTATGTTCGCCCCGATGTGATTGTCTGCTTTATCGAGAGTGACACCGAACGGCAACTGGTTATTGAACGTGTCGACGGCCTTCATCACCAGCGGTTTCCATGCTCCGGCGTCGTTATAATAAGTTAGCTTTGCGTCTTTAATGACTCTGTCATACCACTTTGACGGCATAATTGCTGCTCCTTTTCGCGGCGTAAAATTTTACCGGGATTCTCGCCACTTATATAGGTAAGCAAATATTCAAGATCCATTTCACACGCCTATTGACACTGGCTTTAGAATAATTGCAGCGTAAAATGAAAATCCATCTTTTCTTCATCCTTCTTCTCCTACCGATTTCGATGCTTTGCCAATCGCCGGCCAAACGCAGCTTATCGTTGCCGCCAAAACCTGCGCCGACCCCTGATAAAAAGTCGGTTGACGTTGAAAAGGTTGACTTGGACAGAACGGAAATAACGCTGAGCTGTCCGCCCGGTTATAAGTCACAGTCACAAGGGTGTCCAGACGACAGCCAGCTAATAAGTGTCCATACAAAGGTGTCAAATGAAAACATCAAAGGACTAAAGTACAGGTACACCGTCACCGGCGGTTTTATTCGCGGCTCCGGAGCAAGTGTAAGATGGGACCTTTGGGATCTACAGCCCGGAACCTATGAGTTGAAGGTTGCTGTAGATGACGGCTGCGGCTTTTGCGGAGCGTCAAAAACGGCTACTGTCACCATTGCGCAATGTCCGAATTGCGGCGGTGATTGCGAATGTCCTGAGATTGGTGTTACCGGCCCGTCAGAAGACACGACGCCGGGAGAATCAATGACCTTCACCGCAAACATCAGCGGCGGCTCTCAAGAAAGCGTAACTTACCTATGGACCGTTTCAGCCGGCAAAATTGCAAGCGGCCAGGGAACGCCGTCTATTACCGTTTCAACCACATCCGAAATGGCCGGCACAAACGTCACGGCAACGGTCCAGATCGGCGGCCTTGACGAAAGGTGCAATTGCGTTCCGTCAGCATCGGCAACAGGGTCAGTTCGATCTCAGCAATAAAAAAACTTCGGAATAACTGACAAGTAATAACTTAGAATTGATAACGGAAGTCAAAGTTATGCGCAATTCGTTAGCCGCCATTCCGAACATTTATCTCGAAATTTCCAGGCGATTTTAACTGGGGAAAAACGCACATCCCCCGTGATATGATTAATCATCGTGAAAGCCTGTACTCTTTCCAACCCTGCTCCGGTTGAAACTCGCCCGCTGACCATTGCCGATATACCAAAACCAACCGCCGCTGCGGACGAGGTACTTATAAAGATCAATGCCTGCGGTATTTGCCGGACCGACCTGCACGTTGTCGAGAACGAATTGCCGGTTCGCAAATCGCCCGTGATTCCCGGTCATCAGATCGTCGGCACTATTGAGGACCTCGGCTCGAACGTCAGCGAATTTTCGACGGGCGACCGCGTCGGCGTCGCGTGGCTGAACAGGACGTGCGGGAAATGCCGATTCTGCACGACCGGCCGCGAAAACCTTTGCGAACTTGCAGAATTTACGGGCTGGACACGTGACGAAGGTTATGCGGAATATGTTGCGGCACCCGCAAATTTCGTTTATCGTCTGCCGGAAAATTTTGCTGACCTTCATGCTGCGCCGCTGCTTTGTGCCGGCATTATCGGCTACCGAGCGTTAAAACTGGCTAACATAAACTCCTGGCCGGGTGCACGGCTCGGCATTTACGGGTTTGGAGCGGCCGGTCATATTTGTATTCAGATCGCGCGTGCACGCGGCGCCGATGTTTATGTCGCAACACGCGACCGCGACCGCCATCAAAAACTTGCCGAAGAACTGGGCGCCGTCTGGGTCGGCGATACTTTCGACGCGCCTACTGTTCTGCTCGACGCCGCGATCATTTTTGCGCCGGCCGGTGAGATCGTTCCTGCTGCTCTAGAAGCTCTTGACCGCGGTGGAACCTTGGTTTTGGGCGGGATTCATATGAGCCCTATCCCGCAGTTCGAATATTCGCTTGTTTATGGCGAGCGCGTAGTTCGCAGTGTGATGAATAACACGCGCGCGGACGGCATCGAATTTTTAAAGGAAGCTGCCGCGATCCCGATAACGACTTCGGTTCAGACATTTCTGCTCGAAGATGCAAACGAAGCTCTGACCGCGCTGAAAACCGACGCCGTTCGCGGCGCCGCCGTCTTGCAGATTGCCTAACCGGTCCGAAAGCCTTAAACTATTGCAAAAACAGAGGTCAGTGCCACCTTCCTTGGGATGCAGGTTATAAGGTTTTCTAGTTACTGATCACTGACCACCGACCACTGAACACTTTATGATCGATGCACTCGACCCGAAAATTACGGACAAGCCTTTGGCGCGATGCTCTGAGTGTGACCGCGAAAAGGAACATTACAACGTTTGGTATTCCCCGACCGGCGAAAAGCGCGTGATCTGCTGGCAGTGTCTGGCGCGCGCGGAAAAAGGATTTAACGCAAAGCGCAATTTTCGGCGCGAGGCGCGGTCCGGATACATCCCGAGATAGGCGTTCAATAAGTTAAAATAAACTTTTGACTTACTTGATCAATGTCGATCTTGAGCCGGACCTGACTGTCGATCTTGCGTGATCTTTTGCGAGACCAAATGCCGAAATTGCGAGAACGATCGCGAAAGAATCGATATATTTAGCCCATTCTGCGAGATCGGCGCGCCGTTTATGACGATCAGAAAGATCACAGAATATCCCGAAAAGGTCCTTGCTGAGATCGGCAAACCCGTGACCGAATTCGACGACGCGCTCGCCGCGCTCTGCGCCGATATGTTCGAAACCATGTACGACGCTGAGGGTGTCGGCCTCGCCGCGCCTCAGATCGGCCTGAATTTGCGGCTTTTCGTGATGGACTGTGACGGGATAAAACTGGTCGCCGCGAACCCCGAGATCGTGCACACCGAGGGCGAACAATCCGGCCAGGAAGGCTGCTTGTCGGTCGGGAAGGTTCCGGCCGTTCTTAGCAGGCCGCTGAAGGCCCGTTTGAAGGCCCAAAATGAAAAGGGCGAGTGGTTCGAGCGCGACGCCGAGGGCTATGCCGCGCGTGCTTTTTTGCACGAGACCGACCATTGCGACGGCACGCTGTTTATTGATCATCTACCCAAGATGCGCCGCGCGATGGTGCTCCGACGGTTTAATAAAGACAAGCGATTTAGCTAATTCCGATAAGTGTCCTATAATCAGCGATAAGTTCAATAGATTTAAATATTTCAAGCAAAACAGGAAGGGGGATTTCGGATATGAAAACGATTCTATGTTTCGCCCTAATTCTGGGAGCCATTGCGGTTTGCGCGACCGTTTCGTTCGCGCAGTGCGACCGTACAAGTCAATCGCCGATACGGTGCGGATTTTATGACGAAGGTTATCAGGACGGAGCGAACGACGCTCGCAATAATCAAAACAACGATTATCGCCGCTACCGAAATAAGTTAACTTCGCAATATGAAAGCTATTACCGCGACGGCTACGATGCCGGGTACCGCTCGGCCGGAAGCGGCGGCTATGTGCGGTGGACGTCGACGCAGCGAAATGCTTACGACTCGGGGTACAGCATGGGCCAGAACGACCGGCGATACACATCGCGGGACGCTTCGCGGAGCGACGGAGGCTTCGTCGGGGCGTTGTTTCCTTATTTTCAGCAGGGTTACAACGACGGTTTCGACGGCCGCCAACGGCAATACGACGTGCCGATCGGTGGGAATAATCCCGGCTATCCCGGGAACCCTGGATATCCCGGAACGGGCAATAATTCAGGCACAGTTAATTGGAGCGGACGGGTCGACGACCGAATGAATATCGTTATTCAAGGAGCGACGGTAAGGACGGATATTATTTCCGGTTCCGGTTACGGCAATGTTGAACAAAACACGAGCGCAGTGCTGCCGCGCCGAGCCGTGACCGTTACCGCGACCCGACTTGAAGGGCGCGGCGACGTAACGGTTGTGCAGCAGCCGAATCGTTCGAACGGGTTCACGGCGATCGTCCAGATATACGATTCGAAAGGCGGCGCGGATAATTACCGGGTGCGCATTTCCTGGGAGCGCGGGGGCAACCAGCCGGAAGAACCTTATCAATCTGGAAACGTTCGCTGGAGCGGCCGTGTCGATCAAACCGCAAATATCGTGATCTCCGGCTCGGACGTCCAGACCGTTAACGTTTCCGGCAACGGCGTCAGTAACGTTAATTTCAATATAAACGGAGCTTTAGCCTATCGCCCGGGAACGGTAACCGTGCGTAAACGTGACGGCCGCGGCAGTGTTACGGTGCTGCAGCAGCCGAATCGAGACAATGATTATACCGCAGTGATTCAGGTCTTCGACCCGGACGGCGGCGCGGATAATTATGACGTTGAGGTGAGTTGGTAGGTGTAACTTGTGGATAAATAAGGCTCTTGTGAAAATGTCACAGGAGCCTTATTTCCTGGACGTTAGTTCTAAAAACACCCCAATCATGTTTTTAAATGTTTGGTCGGAGGAAGTGTTGACTATTGGGCTGACTAGAGCTACGTTATTTCTGTTCAAAACTGATAACTATGCCTATTCACCCCGGCGGCTCGTTTGGCCATTACAATATCCTCTCGCAGATCGGCGCGGGAGGGATGGGCGAAGTTTATCTTGCTCACGACACCAAGCTGGAACGCAAGGTGGCGATCAAGTTTCTGCCTGCCGAATTGTCAGGAAACCCCGATAGGCTTGCGAGGTTCGTCCAGGAGGCCCAGGCCGCTTCCGCCCTGAATCACCCGAACATCATTACGATTCATGAGATCGGCGAACGGGACGGTTCGCATTTTATATCCAGCGAGTACATAGACGGCCAGACGCTGCGCCAGCGGATGTCCAGTGAGCGTATCTCATTCGATGAGTTCCTCTCGATCGCGATCCAGACAGCTGAGGCGTTATCCGCCGCCCACAAGGCAGGTATCGTGCATCGCGACATTAAACCCGAAAACGTCATGCTCCGCCCCGACGGGTACGTGAAAGTGCTCGATTTCGGGCTGGCAAAGCTCAATAACCACAACGGCCTCGCCTCGGCCGGTGACGATGAAACACGAAAGCTGATCGACACCAGCCCGGGAGTCGTGCTCGGGACCGCTGCGTACATGTCGCCGGAGCAGGCCCGAGGGAAAGAGGTAGACGCGCGATCGGACATCTTCAGCTTCGGCGTGATGATGTACGAGATCCTCGCAGGCAAGGTGCCCTTCCGGGGCGAGACGATGATGGACGTGATCTCGGCGAT
>Ga0207674_10010994_pt1 | contig 10183 bp, 4 predicted proteins | sample KBSCornC72_FD_184303 | JGI IMG/M metagenome (GOLD analysis project Ga0207674, IMG submission 184303) | Corn rhizosphere microbial communities from Kellogg Biological Station, Michigan, USA - KBS Corn C7-2 (SPAdes) (version 2) | ecosystem: Host-associated > Plants > Roots > Rhizosphere > Soil ...
GTATCCCTGCGACGAGACGTCTCTGGCCGGCGCCATTGATGCCGCGGCGCAGGGACTCATCACGCCGATCCTGGTCGGGCCTGCGGCCACCATTCGCGAGATTGCGCGAGCCAAGGGTATCGACCTGGGTGGCGCGGCCATCGAGGATGTGCCGGACAGCCGAAGCGCGGCCGCACGGGCCGTCGCGCTGGTGCGGGAGGGGAAGGCCGAGCTGGTGATGAAGGGCAGCCTGCACTCGGATGAGATTCTGGCCGCCGTGATCTCGAAGGAGAACGGTCTCCGCGCCGGCCGCCGTCTGAGTCACGCCTTCCTGATGGACGTGCCGACCTATCACAAGGTGCTGATCGTAACCGACGGCGCGATCAACATCGCGCCCACACTCGAGGACAAGGTCGACATCGTTCAGAACGCGATCGATCTGGCGCGGTCATTCGGGGTGGAGCGGCCCAAGGTGGCGATCCTTGCGGCGGTCGAGTCGGTGAATTCGAAGATGCCTGCGACCCTCGACGCGGCGGCGCTCTGCAAGATGGCCGACCGGGGCCAGATCAAAGGTGGAGTGCTGGATGGCCCGCTCGCGTTCGACAATGCGATCAGCCGTGAGGCGGCGGACATCAAGAAGATCAAGTCCGAAGTCGCCGGCGATCCCGACATCCTGGTCGCTCCCGATCTCGAAGCGGGAAACATGCTGGCCAAGCAGCTCAGCTTCCTCGCCAACGCCGACAGCGCCGGCCTGGTGCTCGGCGCGAAAGTTCCCGTGATCCTAACGAGTCGGGCCGACAGCCTGCGTGCCCGCATCGCGAGCTGTGCGGTCGCCGTCCTCGTGGCACATGCTCGCCGGCAGCAGCCGGGCTCCTGAGGCGTTGGCCATGGATGATTATGGTCTGGTACTCAACGCCGGCTCCTCCAGCCTCAAGTTCTGCGTGTTTGTCGGACACGCGAAGCACGAGTGGCAGCTGGCTGCCCGCGGGCAGATCGACGGGATCGGCACCTCGCCCAAGCTCTCTGTCAAAGATGAAGCCGGTGCCAAGCTGGCCGACGGGAAGCTCGACGCATCGGTGAAGGACGGAAAAGCCGCGCTGGCGGTGCTGGCGGATTGGCTGAAAGCCCACTGGGGCGGAGCGAAGGTGTTAGGCGTCGGGCATCGGGTGGTACATGGTGGGGCGAAGTACGCCGGTCCGTCGGTTGTGACTCCCGAGGTCATCGACGATCTGCGGACCCTCATCCCACTGGCGCCGCTCCATCAGCCTTACAACATCGGCGCGATCGAGGCCGTCGCCGAACGGCTTCCCGACGTGCAGCAGGTCGCCTGCTTCGACACCAGCTTCCACCGGGGTCATTCCCCGGTGGCGGAGCTGATCCCGCTACCGAAAGACCTGCGCGACTCGGGCGTGCAGCGCTACGGCTTCCATGGGCTCTCGTACGAATACATCGCCTCCGTCCTTCCGGACGTGGCGCCCGGGATTGCCGACGGCAGGGTGATCGTTGCCCACCTTGGCAGCGGGGCAAGCATGTGCGCGCTCCGGGAGCGGAGGAGTGTGGACAGCACGCTCGGCTTCACGGCGCTGGACGGGCTCTGTATGGGGACTCGCCCGGGGTCGGTCGATCCCGGAGTGATCCTCCATCTGTTCCAGACGGTCGGCCTGTCGGCCACCGAAGTGGAAAAGATCCTCTACAAGAAATCGGGATTGCTCGGCGTTTCCGGGATCAGCAACGACATGCGCGATCTGCTGGACAACCCGGACCCGGGCGCGCGCCTGGCGGTCGACTACTTCGTCTATCACGCCGCCAAACAGGTCGGAGCGCTGGCGGCGGCGTTGGGCGGCGTGGACGCACTGGTCTTCACCGCGGGAATCGGCGAGCACTCGGCCGAGATCCGTCGCCGGATCTGCGAGGCGTCGGCGTGGCTCGGCGTAACGCTGGATCCGGCAGCCAACCAGAAACATGGACCCAGGATCACGACTTCCGGCAGCAAAGTATCGGCCTGGGTCGTTCCCACCAACGAAGAGGTGATGATCGCCCGGCACACCGGAACACTGCTGGGCATTTCCGCCGGCCACCAGCCGGCGGCCACAGCTGGAGTGTGACATGACTGCGATCGCCGAGATGCCGAAAGCCACTGTTCCCTCCGCGGAGTTGCCCTGGGAAGGGTTTCGCGGGGCGCTCTGGCAGAAAGAGATCAACGTTCGGGCCTTCATTCAGCTCAACTACGCCGAGTATGACGGCGACGCGAGCTTCCTCGCGCCCGCGACGGCGCGGACCACGATGATCTGGGAGAAGCTGACCGCGCTCTTCCCGGAGGAGCGGAGGAAGGGGGTGCTGGATGTCTCCCAGATTCCCAGCTCCATCACGGCTCACGGCCCGGGCTACATCGACAAGGAGCACGAGATCATCGTCGGGCTCCAGACCGAGGCTCCGCTCAAGCGGGCCATCATGCCTAACGGCGGTTTCCGGATGATCGTCGGGGCGCTCAAGACCTACGGCTACGAGCCCGACCCCAACGTGGTGGAGACCTTCACCAAGTATCGGAAGACGCATAACGAGGGCGTGTTCGACGCGTACACGCCCGAGATACGCCGCTGCCGCAGCTCGCATGTGCTGACGGGACTACCTGATGCGTACGGGCGCGGCAGGATCATCGGCGACTATCGGCGGGTCGCGCTCTACGGCGTGGACCGGCTGATCAAGGAGAAGAAGAAGGAGAAGTCGGCGCTCGATTCACGGCCGTCCAGCGAAGACATCATCCGCGACCGGGAGGAGCTGTCGGAGCAAGTCAGGGCCTTGCAGGAGCTCAAGGAGATGGCCGGGAAGTACGGGTACGACATCTCCGGCCCGGCCCGCACGGCCCGGGAAGCGGTGCAGTGGCTCTATTTTGGCTATCTGGCGGCGGTCAAGGAACAGAACGGCGCCGCGATGTCGTTAGGGCGGGTCTCCACTTTCCTCGACGTTTATTTCGAGCGCGATTTCGCGGCGAGCCGTCTGACGGAAGAGCAGGCCCAGGAGATCATCGACGACTTCGTCATCAAACTTCGCATCGTCAGGTTCTTCCGAACTCCGGAATACGATGAGCTGTTCGCCGGGGACCCGACGTGGGTCACCGAGTCGATCGCCGGGATGGGCGACGACGGCCGATCGCTGGTCACCAAGACCAGCTTCCGGATGCTCCAGACGCTGTACAACCTCGGACCCGCGCCCGAGCCCAACCTGACGATCTGGTATTCTGCCCGGATGCCGGAGGGCTTCCGCAGGTTCGCCGCGAAAGTCGCGATCGACACCAGCGCGCTCCAATTTGAGAACGACGAGATCATGCGGCGCACCTGGGGCGACGACGGCGCCATCGCCTGCTGCGTGTCGCCCATGCTGGTCGGGAAGCAGATGCAGTTCTTCGGGGCCCGGGCGAACATGGCGAAGGTCCTGCTCTACGCCATCAACGGAGGGCGGGACGAAAAGAGCGGTGAGCAGGTGGGGCCAGCGTCGGAGCCGGTCAAGGGCGAATACCTCGATTTCGACGAGGTGGTGGACCGGCTCGAGAAGATGATGGACTGGCTGGCCCGCGTGTACGTGAACGCGATGAACGTGATCCACTACATGCACGACAAGTACGCCTACGAGCGGATCGAGATGGCGCTGCACGACTACGCGCCGGTCCGCACCATGGCGTTCGGCATGGCGGGACTCTCGGTGGTGGCGGACAGTCTCTCGGCCATCAAGTTCGCGAAGGTGAAGGTGGTGCGCGACGAGACCGGGCTGATCACCGACTACCAGACCGAGGGCGAATTCCCGCTCTATGGCAACAACGACAACCGCGCGGATCAGCTCGCGGTCTGGGTCGTGAGCACCTTCATGAACCAGCTCCGCAAGCACCCGACGTACCGGAACGCCATCCACACCCAGTCGATTCTCACCATCACGTCGAACGTGGTGTATGGGAAAGCCACCGGGAATACACCGGATGGCCGGCGCGCCGGCGAGCCGTTCGCTCCCGGCGCGAACCCGATGCACGGGCGGGACAGCCACGGAATTCACGCCGCGGGAGCATCGGTGGCCAAGATTCCGTACCGCGATGCTCAGGACGGCATCTCGCTCACGGCGTCACTGATGCCCACGGGACTGGGCCGGGTGGAAGAGGACCGCATCACCAACCTGGTGTCGATTCTCGACGCGTTCTTCACTGCCACCGGCTTCCACATGAACGTGAACGTGCTCAACCGCGACACGCTGATGGATGCGATGGATCACCCGGAGAAATATCCCAGCCTAACGATTCGGGTGTCGGGCTATGCCGTCAACTTCGTGCGGCTCACCAGAGAGCAACAGATGGACGTGATCAACCGCACGTTCCACGGCGGGTAGCCGCATGACGACCGAGACGCCCGCGGTTTCGCTCGAAGCCAAGAGTCCCTACGAGCTGCGCGTCCATCTGGGCGACGGGCTCCCCGAGCAGACGGTTCGCGAAGCGCTCGCGAGCGGCGACATGGGGTTCCTCCACTCCTTCACTACCGGCTCGGCGGTCGATGGGCCGGGTGTGCGGTTGGTTGCCTGGACGTCCGGTTGCATGTGGCGCTGCCGCTATTGCCACAACCCGGACACGTGGACGTTGCGAAACGGCTTTCCGGTTTCGATTTCTCGAGCGACCGAGGAGCTGCGGAAGTACAGTCACGGGCTCAAGATCATGAAGGGCGGATTCACCCTGAGTGGAGGTGAGCCGCTGATGCAGCACCGCTTCGCCGTCAAGCTGCTTGCTGCCGCGAAGAAGATGGGCGTTCATACCACCATCGAGACCAACGGATACTACGCCGACAAGGTCAGCGATGCCGAGCTGGAATACATCGATTTGGTGATGCTCGGGATGAAGACCTGGGATGCGGCGCGGCACAAGCATCTGGTGGGGCTCGAGAACGGGCCGACGCTCGCGTTCGCGCGGCGTCTGGCCGAGCGGAAGCGGCCCATGTGGGTCCGGTTTGTGCTGGTGCCGGGTCTGACCGACGATCTGGATGATCTGGCAAAGACCGCAGAGTTCGCGGCCGGGCTCGGCAACGTCGAACGGGTCGAGGTGCTGCCGTTCCACCAGATGGGAGCGTACAAGTGGGAGCGGCTCGGGCTCGAGTATACCCTCGAGGACACGCAACCGCCGACGCCTGAGCTGTGCGAGCAGGCGTGCGAGGTGTTCAGGAAGGCGGGGCTCAAAGCCTACTGAAGTGGCGTGTGTGACGACCGAGCCGAGTAGCCGGGCGAGCTGCTGGTTCCATGCCTAACGCCGCAGACGGTCGGGCTGCGGATGGCGCGGGCGACGCCGCGCGTTTGCTTGATCCGCCCGCAGCAGACACTCGGCGTTAGGCGCAAGCACCGGGGAGGCCGACATGCTGAACGACACCAACATGAAAAAATTCCGGGCGAGCCTGCCCTGCGGCGCGTGATAGTCCCCAGACCCCGGTCGACTACGCGTGGCCGAGAAGCTTCTCCAAGCGTGCCTCTGGAATGCCACCTTGGACCCAGTTCCCCGACTGGAACGTCGCGTCGAATGCGGTCTGCGCCGCCATCACGCGGTCGACGTACTCACCTCGTCGTCGAAGGGAAATCCGTTGCACGGTGACTCCGACAATCGTCGAGCGTGCTCCGATCCCGCTGTGAGTAGCCCACGACCACGCGTTCTACTGGCCGACGACGACGCGGCGATTCTGAATGCGTTCGAGCGGCTGCTGACACCGTCGTGCGACGTGGTGGGCTGCGTCTCTGACGTCGGCGCGTTGTTAGAAGCTGCACGCAGACTCCAACCCGACGTCATTGTCGTCGATCTTTTCATGCCGACAGACGAAGGACTAGAGACATGTCGGCAGCTCAAGGGAGTAATGCCACGGGCGAGGATCGTCGTGGTGAGCGGCGCTAACGATGCGGCGACTCGGACCAACGCCCTGAAGGCGGGGGCTTCAGCCTTCGTTTCCAAAATACAGGCGGCAGACGACCTGTTGCCCGCCATTCAAGAAGCGATCACTGCCTGATCTGTTGCGGCGGTTACGGCCGGAACTGACGTTGGACGCCATGAACGCCACTCGTACCAAGGGTCATCCGCAGCTCAGGATATCACGCAGACTCTTGCGGGACACCGTCGAGGCGACTGGCGGCCGGGTCGTCCGTTGTCTGCTCCATGGGCGGCGCTGCTGCAATCGTGAAGTAGAACGTGCTCCCTCGCGCTGGCGCGCTCTCGACCCAGACACGACCGCCCTGGGCCTCGACGATGCCCTTGACGATGACGAGTCCTAATCCCGCGCCCGCGCGTTTTGTGTGCTGCGCGCGCCAGAACCGATCGAACAGGCGTGCCTGGTCCTCGATGGCGATCCCGGGCCCAGTGTCGGCAACCCAAAAGAGCACGTCACCGTCTCGAGGGGCCGCTCCGATAGTAATGGACCCGCCTGGCGCGGTGAACTTGACGGCATTGCCAATGAGGTTGTCGAACACCTGGAGGAGCCGGTCACGATCCGCCCAGATTTCGGGAACTTCCGGCGACATTGCGAGCCGAAACTCGATCCCTGCCGACGACGCCAGCGCACGATGGACTTCGAGCGCATCGGAAACAAGCTGCGCGCCGGCCAGGCGGTTGCGTTCGATGCTGAGCTGGCCGGCTTCGATGCTGGTCACGTCCAGGAGGTCCTGGATGAGGCGGTTCATGCGGGTCGCCGCCCGTTCGATCACCTCGGCCGGTTGCCGCGTCCGGCGCTCGGGCCCCTGCCGGCTCAATCCAACGAGTCGGGCTTCGATAAGGATTAGCGAGAGTGGACCCCGGAGATCGTGAGCCACGATGCCGAGCACCTCGTCCCGCATCTGGATCGCTCGTTGAGCCGCGCGATAGAGCCGGGCGTTATCGACCGCGAGTGACGCCCGCTGGGCGAGTTCGCGCGCCACGCGCAAGTCGTCCGGCCCGTATATGCGGGTCGGGGTTGCGGACAGGAAGGAGATTGCGCCTAGGAGTCTTCCGGCCGCGATGAGGGGGATGACCATGGCCGATTGCAAGGCGGCCGCGAATAGGGTCTGAAGATGGTCGTCGTTCTCAGCGAGCTCCTGAACGTCCTGGGTCGAGAGACGCGCCACGAGGACCGGCTGCATTGACTCCAGCGCCGACTGGACCAGGTGCACCCAGCCCTGACTGAGCGGAACCCGTTGCAGCATCTGGCAGATCCAGACCTTGGAGGGATCCTGGCTGACAACCCTCGCCCGCCGGACTTCGCCCCGCTCATCGACCAGATCGACGATGCAGAAGTCGGCGAGACCCCGCGTGGCCATTTCGGCGATGCGTGAGAGTGTCTCTTCGTAGTCGAGCGTTGTGGCGAGCACCGGGCCGACCTCGGCGAGGAATCTCTGCTCGCTCTCGTTTCGCTTCTGTTCCGTGACATCGCGCACGACGACCGTGAGAACCGGCGAACCGCCGACCTCCAGATTCGAGATCGCCGCATCGGCCGGGAACTCCTCGCCGTTCTTGCGGAGGCCAATAACGACACCGTCGCGCATACCCATCTTCCTGGCGATTCGTGGTATCGTCGCGAATCTTGCCACGTGTTGACGGTGGACGGCGCGAAACCGCTCCGGAATGAGCATATCGAGCGAGGCGCCGATCGCCTCCGCCTCGGAGTAGCCGTAGATCTTCTCCGCTCCCTCGTTGAACAGCGTGATGCGCTGTTCCGCGTCGACGGAGATGATCGCGTCGGCGGAGAGGGAGAGGATGCCGGTGGATCTGGCCTCGGACAGGCGCAACTCGGCTTCGAGCCGCTTCCGTTCGCTGATGTCACGAACGAACCCCTGCCATCTCCCGTCCGGAAGAATCCTCGCGCTCACCTCCACCGGGAGGTAACTCCCGTCCTTGCGGCGAAGCTTCCATTCGTCAACCTGGCTGGCGCCCTGGAGGAGCAGCTCCCGCGACTGCCATAGCCGCTCAATGTCCGCCGGAGGAAGCAGGTCGACGATAGTCTTCCCAACAATCTCGTCGCGAGAATACTGCAGCATTTGAGAGCCCGCGTCGTTCACGTCCGTGTAGCGGCCGTCGGTGTCGGCCACGAAGATGCCGTCGGGTGCCTGCTCGACGAGAGCCCGAGTCCGAGTACGGCTTGCCTCCAGCTCTCGGTGTGCGAGATCGAGGGGCATCGAAGTGACGACGAGCAGAATCAGACTCACCGCGGCCATCGCCGCCGCCAACATGGCGGCGGGGATGGGAATCCCCACGATACTGCGGTCGGCCGTGAAGCGTGTGATGAGGAAGCCGAGCAGTAGCGGGGCAACGATGACCGGCAGCGCGAGGCGTCTGAGCAGAATCCCACCCGGGCCTGGTGAGGTGGCCACGCGCATGACGCCCTTGTTGGGATGGGCGAGCAGCAAACCCATCGACGTCATGAAGAGGCTGACTGCCGTGGGAAGGCTGAGGCCGATGACGGGGGTCCGGGTCAATCGATAGAGCGGCGTCGCTCCGAGGATGATTCCGGTGAGGCCCGTGAAGGCGACGAGAGCACCACAGAAGACGAGCCACTGCGATAGCGTCACACGAGCTGTCGCGCGGACGTTGGAGAGAAGGAGCGCGGCGGCGAGAACAGTCAGGGCGAGCGCCGTTGGCGGCGAGGACCGCCCAAGAGAGAGTGGGCGGTGGACGCTCGGGAGGACGCGATCGATGGGCAGATCGATCCCCAGCGCATACTGGGCCAGCTGTCCCGCGCCGATGGCGAGCACGGCGAAGGCAGCCAGAAGAGATAGGGTGTTCCACCAGGGTCGGTGTTCGTCTCGTTGGTGCGTCGCTCCTGCACCGCCGATCAGTAAGAGTGCGAGCGCCGTTTTCGGCATCATCGGCGGCAGGCCGGGCACGATCGTCGTGAGAGCACGCACGCCGCTCACCCAGCCGAACAGCCCGAGGCCCCCAAGTGTCGCGCCTCCAAGGCACAGCCACGTACTCGCACGAACAAGCCGCAAGCCCGATGCAGAGCTCGTGATTGCCATCTGGTTGCTCGATTTTCTGTGAAAACTCGCCGATTGCCCGGCGTGTGGACGTTCAGCGGACTGAAGGGACTGCACGCCAGCCGCGGCGTGCGCGCGGTCCGTCGCGCGCTGAGCTTCGACGAGCGCCGGCATCCAGCGCGCCGGGTCCCACCGAGCCGTTCAAGAGCGTTGTCACCGGCTGGCCACGCGTCTGCCGGTCTTCCCTGACATCACGGCGAATCGTGACCGCGAACCGAGACGAGCAGCATTACGACGTTTAGTCAAGTTTCGAGCCGCTAACTCGCAGGCGATCCCGGCAGGTCGCGGGTCCGCGGGTATACGGCGCTCGCCGGCATCGGTGCCAGCGTGATCGGCACAGGCGTGCGGCGTTAGGCGCCGGCGGCCCAAGTCGAGACGCCGCGCCGGGTTCCGCGCCCCCGCGGTCGTGCCTTGCGGCGGCGCAACCGCTGTGGCTCCCGCCCACTCCGATTCGAGGCGCCCGTGCCACTCCCCCGTCGCGTCGTGGACCAGCGTCAGGGTAGCGGCCAACCTGAAACGGACCCTCAAGGGAGCGCAGTGCCCCTGTCGACCCGTCGCATTGCCCGGTCGACCTCCCGTACCTTGGCGACTATTCTGACATGGTTGCGGTCGGCAAGACGTTCTACGGGGTTTTCGCCGCGCCTAACGACACGACGTCGACAACGTTTACGTCCGCGGCCGTGTTCCAACGCAGAATTTCGGGCGGCCACCCAGTGTCACTCGACGGGTAGCCCGTGCCGGTGTCGATCGATCCCTACTTCTTCAGCATAGAGAAGTAACGTCACCGATCCCGACTGTTCGACATCACGTGGGATCTGCTGTACGGCGACCCGCCGTTTCGCACAATCCGCTTTGGCGGGGATCGTTAGGAGCTAATCACATCCCGGTGCAGAACATGATGGCTGCCTTCGGCGTCCCGGATACATGATCGACGGCATGCCCGTCGCTGGCTTCACGTCTTGGGTGAGTGGTTTATACCGCGCGCGCAAAGCGCGCCTCCGTTCCGTGCGCTGCGCGCCACGTTGCCCACCGTCGCCTGGGACCCGTTCTGGGACCCGTTCAATACCGAAACCGGCACGAAACGTTTGGCGGTGGGCGAACCGAGCATCGCGTCTTCAGAGGAGAGTTGGCGCGTATTGCACTCAGCCCTTGTTTTTCCGCCTCCTTCCCAAGCTGGACGTCGTGGGTTCGAGTC
>Ga0207674_10010996_pt1 | contig 10182 bp, 8 predicted proteins | sample KBSCornC72_FD_184303 | JGI IMG/M metagenome (GOLD analysis project Ga0207674, IMG submission 184303) | Corn rhizosphere microbial communities from Kellogg Biological Station, Michigan, USA - KBS Corn C7-2 (SPAdes) (version 2) | ecosystem: Host-associated > Plants > Roots > Rhizosphere > Soil ...
CGACGACTTGAGTCGTGGCGCCTTCATCACCGAAGTCACGACGCGGCGGACGATTGACTGGTGGCGTAAGGTGCTGCCGATCGATGTGTATCTCGAGGTCGGCGCTTACGCGTGGTCGGGCACGCTCAATCAACCCTCAGGGACTTTCGCGGAGCGCGTGGCACGCGTCAGGGAGAACCCGCGGCTGCTGATCAATCGCGACATCTTCCGGCAACTTTCCGCCGCACGTGAAGTGGAGTTCGAGATGAAGTTGCCGACGCTGAACATCTCGACGCCACCAGCGCCGACCCGCTAGAGCGAAGTTAGCGGCGTTTGCCCGTATCGTCGCGATAGCCGGCGTCGTAGCCGGCGCGGAACCCGGCGCGGTAGTTGTTCCTGTACGCCTCGAGCGTTCCGTAACTGCGCGAAAAGCCCTGGTCGGCCTCGCGGTAATCTCGGTGCCCGACCGGATCATAGCGGCGGCGTTCCCGCCGATCTTCCTGCGCATGTGCGAAGCCGTCGGCATAGCCGCGCGCAAAGGCTGGCTCCTCGTTCACGCTGACACGTCCGGCCAGCGGAATCGCACCGAGGCGATCAGCGTTGCGGGCTCGGGCGCGCCCCTGGGCGTCAGCAGTCAGTGGTGTTACGAAGACCAGAAGGGACAGCACGAAACCGAAGAACCGAACCATCTATCCGCCCGGTGAAGAAAGCAGGCGGAAATTTGAGTGCAAACGATACGCCACGAAAATTGACGGTATTTGGCACAAATCGCGGGCCGACGACCGCCGAGCGGCACCTGCGCCGGTCGCATCATTGTCCTGTCCGCAGAGCATTACAGCCTTTCTGGATTGAAGGAGGCCCATGCGTCAGTCCCTGAAAACCATCGATGCGCACGTGGCGGGCGAGCCGCTGCGGCTCGTTGTCGAAGGCATGCCACGGCCATCAGGAAAGACGATGGCGCAGAAGCGCGACTGGATGGAACGGCACGCTGACGGCGTCCGACGCGCGCTCGTGCTCGAGCCTCGCGGACACCGCGACATGTGCGGCGCGATGCTCACCGAGCCGGTGTCGCCGGGCTCCGACGCGGGCCTCATCTTCTTTCACAACGAAGGGTATCCCGCGGTGTCAGGCCACGGCGCCATTGCAGCGGCGACGATTGCGTTCGAGCGAAATCTCCTGCCGCTCCATGCCTCCGGCATCGCAGGTCAGGAGGTGGCCGTTGCGTTCGATACGGTCGCTGGTACCGTGCACGTGCGTCCACGCCTGCAGACGCACGGCGACAGCTACTCGGTTGATTCCGTGATGTTCACCAACGTGCCGTCGTTTGTGTGGAGCGGTGGTCAGAGCATCCGCCTTGGCCCGCGCGAACTGCGCGTCGACATCGCATTCGGCGGTCTCTTCTACGCCATTGTCGATACGGAGGCGATCGGCATCCCATTGAATGGATCGCGAATACCCGAGCTGCGCCGGCTTGGCATGGACATTCGTTCCGCTGTCAACACAGCGATCACGGTGGCGCACCCTGCGGATGAAACGCTCGCCGGGGTCGCAGGTGTGATCTTCACGGGCCCGCCGCAGGATCCCGAGGCGCATCTACGTAACGTCACCGTGTTCGCCAATGGTGCCGTCGATCGCTCGCCGTGCGCTGCTGGCACCTCGGCGGTGATGTCGGTGCTCGATGCAATGGGACTGCTGCCTGGTGGCCACACGTTCGTCCACGAAAGCATCATCGGAACGCTCCATCGCGGCCGCGTCACCGGACGCTCGCAGGTCGGCGAGTATGCCGCCATCGTCACGGAAATCGAGGCGACAGCTTCGGTGACAGGCGAACATACGTTCTTCGTCGACGACGACGATCCACTGCACGACGGTTTCGAGCTGTAGAGCAAGTCAGGCCGCGGCTCGGCGGAAGTACACGAGCGTCGCTGCGGCAAGTGCGACGCCGAGCGCCGCGAAGGCGCGATGATGCTTCGAGACCACGAGCTCGAGGCTGGTCGACCGCGCGGAGCTGTCGAACCGTCCGTGCGCCCCGAAGTCACGCGCGTCGTCCACAGGCGACCACAGGTTGTGCGGGCGCTGCGAATCTTCTGGTTCCGACGCTTGCTGGGCATCGTACCCGTGACGTGCGAGGTAGCGATCAGCCAGGCCGGCGGCAACGCGATCACCAACAATCGCCTCGATGGTTGGAAAGCCGACAAAGTACTCACGGCGCGGATGCTTTGCGGCCCAGACGATGGCATCGGCGGCGACTTCGGGTTGAAAGATCGGCGGCACAGGTTTGGCGCGCCGCGGCAGCCGGCTCTTCACCCAATCGAATTGCGGCGTGTTCAGCGCCGGCAGGTGAACCATCGTCACCTGAACGGCGCTGTCGTCGTGCAGCAGCTCTGCACGAAGGGAGTCGCAAAACCCCTCCATCGCATGTTTCGCGGCACAGTACGCCGACTGCAGCGGGATGCCTCGATACGCGAGCGCGGAGCCAACCTGAATGATGACGCCGCGATTGCGCGGCTTCATGCGGCGTAACGCTGAAAGCGTCCCGTGGACGGTGCCGAGGTAGGTGACGTCGGTGACGCGCTTGTACTCGGCCGGGTTCATTTCGACAACGCGTGAGAAGACGCTCGCCATCGCGTTGTTAATCCAGATATCGATGGGCCCGAAGGTTTGCTCGAGGGCCGCGGCCGCTTCCTCGACGCGATCGGCATCGGCGACATCGCCCTTGAGAATCAACGCCCGTCCCCCCGCGGCGGCGACATCGCGAGCAGCCCCTTCCAGGCCAGCACGTCCGCGCGCGAAAAGACCGACTGAGGCGCCGTGGCGCCCGAACGCCTGCGCCACCGCGCGGCCGACGCCCGCCGAGGCGCCCGTAATCATCACGACTTCCGGGCGAATCGCGTCCAATGACATATGGCCGGACGGATGCAACACCGTCGCCTATCAGCGGACGAGGTGGGCGCCCGCCACCCTTATGGCATGGACCCCACGTTGCGGTTGATCCAGTATTTCCGGTTGGACTAGCTCGTGAAAGCCGCTGGACGTACGCTGATGCGTTCGCACACCTTCACGCGCCGCGTCGTTCTCGATCGATGGTTCCTGAGGTCCGCACAATGAGGGAAAACGGTAAGGCGGCGCTGCTCGTCGTCGATATACAGAATGATTTCTGCGCCGGTGGCGCGCTTCCCGCTCCAGGTGGCGTCGAGATCATTCCGGCGGTGAATCGCCACGTTGTGGATGCGAGCCGCCGCGGAATCCCTGTCTACGCGACACGTGACTGGCATCCGCCGAGAACGAGCCATTTCACGGAGTACGGCGGCGACTGGCCGCCACACTGCGTGCAGGGGACCTCGGGCGCGGAGTTTCATCCCGAGCTGAAATTGCCGCCGGACGCCATCATCGTCAACAAAGGCGACGATCCACGACGCCACGGCTACTCGGCGTTTGACGGCCACACGACCGCGGGGAAGACGCTGCTGGACGATTTGCGCGATCGGCATATTACCCGCGTGTATGTCGCGGGGATCGCGACTGACTACTGTGTGAGAGAGTCCGCGCTGGACGCCTTGCGCGCCGGTCTGGAAGTCCGCGTTCTGCCGGATGCGATTGCGGGAATCGACGTCCGTCCCGGAGATGCACAGCGTGCGCTCGATGAAATCGCGGCGGCTGGTGCGCAAATCGTTCCGGGTCTTGACGCGGAGCCGGTCTAGCTTGCTTACCGGCGTGGAGCTTCGACCAGCGTGTGCGTGCGCGGGTCGATGATGAGCGGCGGCGGTTCGGTCTCGATGAGATAGCCGAACTCGCCGCGGAAGTCCTGCAGGGAAATGCCCGCCGCCGCGGCTATCTTTGCGAGCTCGTGCGGGTCTTCGAAGTCGTCTCGGCGCAGGCGGATCATGTAACGACGCGCGATGCCGTAGCGCGTTGAGTGAACGTCGACCATTCGGACGCGCGTCCGGCCGTTGTCCGCATCGGTGACATCCGAGAACGGAATCGGAACAAAGTTGCCGGCCTGCATCGAAATCATCACCGCGCTGCCACCCGACAGCAGATATTTCGCGGCGCAATAGCCAAGATCGCGGGTGTACTCCATGTCGGCCGGAATCGGGTCGGCGCACCGCAGTTCGTAGCCGATGTTCTTCGCGGCAATCGTCGTCTTGAGGGCGAACGCCGCCAGCCGCTTCTGAACCTCGCTTTTCAGGATTTCGCCGATGTTCACTTCGGCGATGCGGATGTGACCGTGGGAGTCGCGCTCGACTTCCTCGAGCCGTTCGAGATCGGCGGGGTCGATTCCAAGGACCAGACCTTCCGCGATGACCGCGACGCCGTCGCGCCGGCCGTAGCTCAGACGTTTGATGATCGCTCCCACCAGCGTGTCCACCACGGTCTTGAGGCCAATGCGATGCGGCGCGAATTCCTCGGGAATGAGCGTCAGCGTCGCGCCGGCCGCTTTGCCGATGCCGAGGGCGAGATGTCCCGCTTTCCGCCCCATCGCGATCACGAAATACCAGCGCGAGGTTGTTTTCGCGTCGACCATCAGGTTCTTGACGATTTCGACGCCGTAGTGTCGCGCCGTGTGGAATCCGAAGGTGTCCACGTTGGGCGGCAGGTCGAGATCGTTGTCGATCGTCTTGGGCACGTGGACCACCCGAATGCGCCCACGGCCGTGTTCCTCGAGCTTCATCGCCGAGAACGCCGTGTCGTCACCGCCGATGGTGATGAGCATGTCCACATTCAGTCGGAGCAGCGAGACGATCGACTGTTCCAGGTGCTCGGGGCTGACGGTGGGGTTCGCGCGCGAAATGCCGATGTGCGATCCGCCGCGGAAATGAATGCGGCTCACGGACTCGATGGTGAGCGCCGTCGTGTGTTCGATGTCGCCGCGCATGATCCACTCGAAGCCGTCGCGGATACCGACGACTTCGACGCCTTCGAGCTGGCTCCGTATGGTGGCAGCGGAGATGACGCTGTTGATGCCCGGGGCCGGGCCGCCGGCGACCAGGATGGCGAGCCGTGTCTGGTGAGTCATGACAGACACACCATGTTCGCAATGACACGACCCGGCAATCAAGCGGACATTCCTGTCGGTATCGGGACTGCTACTCGAAATTGCCGCGCATACCCTGGAAGCCGTGCCGCGCCTGTTGCAGGAAACAGCTGATCACGCGCCGGTCGTTGTACCAGTAGCCGACAATGTGATTGAGCGTCGAAAAGCAATGACGCTGACAGTCGACCTTCATGTCATCGAGCTGCTGGCGTTCAAAGTTGGGTGAGCCAACCACGCCCCAGTCGTGGGTGGCGGAGTACATCGGAAAGCAGGGCGCCAGCGTCCCGTCGACGCGGATGATGAGTGTGTTGTGACCGGCGCGGCAGTTCCACGGCTCGAGATCCCCATGCATGAAGTCCTTCATCTGCGCGAGCCGTGAGATGGAGTTCGTCATACCGTAGCCAGCGCGCTGTTTGTCGATGAGCCAGTCCAGCAGTTCGCAGACGCGCGCCTGATCGTCGGGCCGGATGTACGTCGGGTTCTCGTCCAGATGCCTGAAATGCGGTTGGTCGATCAGGGGCATCTCGTTGATGTGGTAGTCGGTGGAGATCCCGTTCTCGTGTGCGATTTCGGTGAGCTGCCTCACATCATCGAGGTTGTTCCGGCAGATGTTGATGTTGAAGAAAACCGTGTATCCGTAGCGGTACTGCTTCTGCACCAGATAGTCGAAATATGTCCGGATCGGATTGAGCGCTTTTGGCAGTCCGTGCTTCTCGTCAACAGCGTCGACCGCGAGGTTGAAGGTGGCGACGCCTGCGTCCGCAAGCCGGTCGATCACCTGCGGCTTCAGAAGCCGCCCGTTGGTGGGGATGTAGATCCAGAACCCTTTGCGCGCGGCGTAGTCCACGACCTTGTGCACGAACTGCGGTCGCAGCAGCACCTCGCCTCCCATGAGCGCCAGCACACGGCACGTCGTCGAGTGCAGCCAGTCGATCGATGCGCGCGCGACTTCCTCGGTCATGCCCTTCACGCGATTGTCGAAGGAGTAGCAGTAGTGGCAATCGAGATTGCATCGAAATTCGGTGAAGAGATACGCGACGATCGGGTGAAGGTCGCCCGGCAGCAGCCGCGACTTGAAATACGGAAATGCCCAGCCGCGCATCGCATGGTAAATCTGGCTCGGCGTCCAATGACGTCCAGCGTCCTGCGGCAGGTACTCGCGCGTGAGTAGTTCTGGCCGCCGGGGGAATGGTGGTTCCGGCAGTGGTTCGGCGCCCGTCGGTGGGAGATATGGGGTGCGAACGCCTTCAGTCAGTTTGTGGCGGTGAAGCGCCAGCGGAAACGTCGTCGACATCGCTGCTCTCCTTGCCCAGCCAGGATCGAAACTCGACGCGCAGCCGATCGGCGTCATCGCTGATCGCGCGCGCCAGTTCGCCGGCGAGACGGCTCTGCTCCGACAGCCGCCGCCATGCCTCCGTTCCGGTTTTTTGCCGCGCCAGCCGCGGGTCGTCGGCGAGTTGCTCGCCCGCGAGTCCGTATTCGCGCAGCAGCTTCATGCATTCGCCGCTCACGTAGTCGGCAAGCGACACGTATCCGATTTCGAGGTAATCGCGCAGCTCCGATGTCAACTCGCCGGTTGCGTGGAGCGCCGTGACGCACGTCCTGAACGCAGTCCGTATCCGTTCCTTTGACTGCGGCAGATCGTCGATTACACACGGGTAGATGTTGGCCTCCGCGTGCGCCTCGACGACTGTGAGGTACGAGGCGACGATGCGCTGCGCTTCCTGCGCCGTGAGTGGCTCCACGCTATGCTCCTAAATGCGGGACAGTCGTTCCGCCGGCGTGGACGACCGGCAGAAGCTTCCGCGACATCTTCATCTCCTCGGCGAGCTCCTGATGACGCTCGGCAAGCGCAGCGAGCTCCGCCTCCCGCAACAACTCGTCGCGGAGCTGCCGCTCGTATTCAGCGAGATGCTGATCGATGTCGGCCGCGGAGACAGGCCGCTTCTGCATGTCCTCGATGTATCGCTTCAGGAAGTAGTGGATCGTTTCGACGCGTATCCTGATCGACCCGCTTGGCTTGTTCTCGTCGATGTCCTTGAACGAGAAGTACGGGGTACCGGACTTCTCGATGATCCCTTCGACGACGGAGTAGATCGGCGCATCGTGGCCGCACTTGAAGCTCGAAAGCTCGAGGGCGACGAGGTTCGGATGCCGCGCGGTGAACTTCGCCGCCCAGACTTTCTGGTTCGTATTCGCGGAATAGCTGTTCTTCCAGACGTCCTGGATTTCGAGCGGATCGCGGATGGTACCGGACCGGACCTCGTCGCCGAACAGGCGCTCCAGCAGATCGGGATCGATCGGCAGCGTGCTCTGAGAGAACACGGGATATCCGAGCTTCTGGAACTCCTCGAGGATTTCGTGGTTCAGTCCGGGATCGTGATGGTACGGCCGCGCGAGCACCACGATCCCGACGCGCCGTTCGCGTTCCAGCTGATCGAGGACTTCCCTCGCGCGGCGCTGGATGTCGGCTTCGTATACGAGCAGTTCACGGAATGCGACCTCCACGGCGCGCGCGTTCTCTTCTTTCGATAGTCCGAGGAATGGCTCCCAGGTCTCGAACAGCTGCTTGCGGAGTAGCGGCCGGTCGGCGAAGTTGATCATCGGGCAGAGATAGCCGACGCCCTGCTGCGCAAAGACGTCGCCTTCCTTGGTGAAGGCAGCCTTCGCCGTCTCCGGCGTCACCGTCACGGTCGGACACGCGTTCGAGCCCTGCAAATGCTTCAGCGAGGTATGCAGGACATCGACCATGGGGAAGAAGATGTAATCCAGCTTCTTCTTCGCGTGTTTGACGAGCAGCAGGTTGTGGACGTGCGCGACGCCAATCTTGGCTGGAAAGCACGGATCGATGGCGCCACGGCCAGCGCCCTCGCGATACAGATCGCCGCTCGTGTAGTCCGAGTAGACGATGTTGCCGCCGAGGACGCCGAGGCTTTCGAAGTACGCGTTGAAGAACGGCGCGTACGTGTACATGTTCAGCACGCGCGGGATGCCGATGCGCAGCGTGTGGCGCCGCTCCATCCGCGCTGCCCGTTCCCGTGCCGCGCGCGTCCACTGGCGCTGCGGGACTGGATCCGCCTCGCAGTCGACGCCTCGCGGCCTGAATGCTTCTTTCGCTGCGATCTCAACGAAGTTGGGGTTCGCCTTCTTCACATCGTCGATGCCGGCCTTGATGCCGCGCATCTCGTTCACATCCTCGACGCTCCCCTTTTCGCACGTCGCGATAATCAGCCGCCGCTCATCGTCTGCCTTCGCGACCTTGGAGACGAACGTGATCGGGACGGCCACGGGCTGGGCCGGCTGAAGCCGGCCCCTACCTTCTTCAGCCGGACCTTCGGGCATCTTGATATCGATGAATGTCCGAAGGCAGTTGTTCTTGCAGAAGTTGCAGCGCGTGGCCTCGTTTCGTGTCGTCCGATAGCTGATCTTCCGAACGGCATCGAGGCCGATGAACGTCGTGCGGTGCCCACGGTTGTACAGCCGCATCGCCTCGACGCCAGCGCCGATGGCGCCCGACTCTCCGCAGTGCTCGTGAACGATGATCTCGGGCTCGTTGTCCGCACCGCGGAAGTTCGATCGGATGAAATCGACTTCGGCCTTCACGGCCGCGAGGTTGTGTTGTGTACCGCCCTGCAGGATGAACCGCGTGCCGAGCTTGGCGAGGTTGGGGATGCTCGCAACGTACAGAAAGATGTTCTTGGGCAGTACCGCGGCGAGCCCCGCGAGGATTTCCTCGGGCGCCCACCCCTGACGCTGAAAGTTGACGATGTCGGACTGCATGAAGACCGCGCAGCCGTACCCAAAGAGCGGCATCGACTGGGCCGCGAAGGCCTTGTCGGCGAAGTCGCGGACGCCGATGCCGAAGCCTTCGGCGGTCGATTGCAGAAAGTAGCCATTGCCGGCCGAACACTGTGTGTTCAGCTTGAAGTCCTTGACGCGGCCATCCTTGAGCACGATCAGCTTGATGTCCTGGCCACCGACGTCAACGATGACGTGCGGATCCTGGTAGAACCGGATGGCCGATTCGGTATGCGCGACGGTTTCAACGAGCGCCGTATCAGCCTGCAGGACGTCCTTGAGGATGTCCTTTGCATAGCCCGTGGTGCCGACGCCAAGTACTTCGAGTGTTGCGCCGCAATCCGCGACCTGCGCCCGGAGGCCGTCGAACATGTCGATGGTGTCCTGGATGGGGTTGCCCTTCGACAGCTGATAGACCTTGCAGAGCACGTCGCCGTCGGTCGACAGCAGGGCGGCCTTGGTCGATGTCGATCCGCCGTCCACACCGACGAACCCGCGAACGATCTCACCGCGCCGGAAGGTCGAGGCCGTGAACGTCTTGGGCGTGTACGCGTCCCGGAACGCGCGCAGCTCTTCGTCAGAGTTGCTGAGACCGCGTCCTCCTGACGCAGCTTTCTCCGCCTCGCGTCCCGCGGTGATGTAGTGTGCGAGATCTGCCGTTCCGCGATATCGCCCGACGTGGCGCTCCTCGTCGCGGCCGAACTGCACCGCCCCGATTGCGGCGAAGTACTGCGCGTTGTCAGGCACCTTGATGAGTGACTGAGGTGCCGCGCCGTCTGGCACAGCGACGCCGCGTTCCTTCCACGTCTTGGGGATGCTGTGCTGCCACGCCTCTCGCATGCCGCGAATGAAGGTGTTCGGGCCGCCGAGCAGCAGCACGTGCGGACGCAGCGTATGGCCGCGCGTCAGCACCGTGAGGTTCTGCAGGACGATCGCGTCGAAGAGCGACGCCATCAGCTCGTCGGGCGGCGTCCCCTCCTTCTGCAGGCCGTTGATGTCGGTCTCGGCGAACACGCCGCACTTGCCCGCCACGGGATGTAGCTTGATGCCCTTATAGCCCATCTCGCAAAGCTGGTCGGACGGAATGCGCAGTTTGGCGTTGATCTTGTCGATCACGGCGCCGGTGCCGCCCGCGCACTTATCGTTCATGGACGGAATCTTCTTCTTGCGGCCGGTTTCGGGGTCGGTTTTGAAGATGATGATCTTGGCGTCCTGCCCGCCGAGCTCGATGACGCTGCCGCACTCGGGGTACATGCGCTCGACGGCCAGCGAGACGGCGTTCACTTCCTGCACGAACTTGGAACCGATGTACTTGGTGAGCCCGTTACCGCCCGAGCCCGTGATGAACATGCGCGAGTTCCTGGTGTTGA
>Ga0207674_10011000_pt1 | contig 10180 bp, 12 predicted proteins | sample KBSCornC72_FD_184303 | JGI IMG/M metagenome (GOLD analysis project Ga0207674, IMG submission 184303) | Corn rhizosphere microbial communities from Kellogg Biological Station, Michigan, USA - KBS Corn C7-2 (SPAdes) (version 2) | ecosystem: Host-associated > Plants > Roots > Rhizosphere > Soil ...
CAGGTCCACCCAGGCCATGCGGATTTGCAGCAGGGTTTCGGCCTCTTCGATGTCGCCGGCCACGAGATCGCGGGTGATCTTGCCTTCGTCGATCTTGAGGTCCTGCAGCATCGTCGCAAGCAAGGTCTCGGCCTCTTCGGGCGTGATCTGCGCGATCAGCACCCAGAGCACGCCGGCGATCCCCGCGAAACCGGAATCGACCTGCACGCCCGGCAGGTTGACGCCGTTCTTGCCGAGCGCCAGCACCAGGCGAATCGTCCAGCGCTCGATGTCGAGCGCCGGAAGCTCGGTCAGGACGAACGTCTTGCCCTTGTCGCGGCCGTCCGCGTCGATGGTTACCCGGCAGGTCTTGCGTGCCATCAGGACACCTTCGCGCCGACGATCTTTTCCCACGTGATTTCGAACTTCGGTGGGCCGAGTGTCTTTTTCGCTTCCGGCATCGCTTGGAAGCGGGTCAGGTAGCCGTTCGACATGGCGTACTTGAACCCGATCGATGGGATGATGATCGTCGCCGATGCGGCGATGACTTCGCGCACCGCGTCCTGCGCCAGTTGCCAGTTGGTGAAGAGGGCAAGCGAACCCGAATCTGCCTGCAGGGTGATCGTCATCTTGTACGGGTTGAAGATGTAGCCCGCCGACAGCTTGCCGTCGATACCCATCATGGTTTCGACCTTTTCGACGGCTTCGGCCGCGAAAGCGTCGTCGGTGGCGTAGCCCTGGATCGACTGTGGCGCGGAATACACGCCGGGAACGATGAGGGCGAACGAGGAGTTGGCCGAGGTGATCGTGCTCATGATTACTGGACCTCAATCGATGCAAGGGAAAGGGCCTGCACCGAACCGCCGTCGGTGTAGTACAGGGTCATGGGCGGCGACTGGCGCGCGACCCGGGTCGAGGCCGGCGCGTCCTTGATGTCGAGGTAGTAGCCCGACGCGTTCAGCGGCTGCGACACGTCGAAGCCGATGGCGTTGTAAACCTCCTGCACTTGCGACGCCGACAGGGCGACGCCGGTGCGGATCGTGCCGAAGTTCGCTGCTGCGTCGATTGGGTCCGCGAGCGCGGCATGGATCAGCGAGTAGCCGGCCGCGTTGTACGGGATAGAGCCCACCGACGTCAGCAGGTTCATCATCGCGTCCTGCAGATCGGCGTTGAACTTGATCTGGCAGACGTAGGAATCGGCCCACTTGTACGCGCCGGTGATCGAGCCCGGGTAGAAGAACTGCCACTGCGTCGAGCTGGTCGCGAAGTCGCCGTAGTAGTTGTAGCCGTTGGCTTCCAGCGCGGATGCCGCGGCGCTTGTGGTGACCGAAGGCGTCAGGCCCGAGAACGAACGCTCGGCCAAGGTCGTGCGGCCGTTCTTCTGGGTGAAGTTGAGCGATGCGGCCCAGCCCAGCACCGCGGCGGCTTCCAACGCGCCCTCGGCATCGGTTTGCGCCCAGATGCCGATCGTGCCGTCTTCGTTCGCGGCAATGACCGCGGACAGCCAGGTTGCGGTACTGCCCTGCGTCAGCGCGTTCACGTCGGTGTCGTAGCCGGCGTAAAAGTAGCGCTTGCTCTGCACGGCCGTCCACGCGCTGAAGGCTTCCTTGTCGGACAGCACCGGCTCGAAGGTGGTCGAGAACCCGGCCCAGTCACCCGCGGCCGCCGCGAACACCGGCATGGCCGTGGCAGGCGTCGATGCGGCCGCACCTTGCGACAGCACCGCGCCGGTGGCCTGCGTGAGGTTCAAGCCCGCCGCAAGCGTGCCGCTGGCAAAAGCTGCCGTCGACGTGGCGCCGGTGGAGTTGCTGGTGAACACGAACGCGCTCAACTGCGTGTCGTAGTCCAGCGTGAAATCCGGGCTGGTGAACGCCGCTTCGATCGTTGCGGCTGCGGACGTGAAGCTGGTGGCGGCCGAGAGGTTGATCGATGCGGACGTGTTGGGCGTGCCGTCGATGGTCACGGTCAGCGTGCCGGTGAGCGCCTGCAACTGCGTCAGGGTCATGCCGGCGAGCGAGCCGGAACGCAGGAACGCGCTCGTGGCCGCATCGCTGTAGGCGCCGAAATACAGCTTGCCCGGCGTGGTGGTGGCGCCGTTCTGGCCCTCGAAGTAGATCTGGGCCATCTTGTATTCGGTCGAGGTCAAACCGAAGAACGCGCCGACATCCGCAGCCGTCGAAAATGGCAGCATGGAACCGGATGGAATCGAGGCATTTTCGGACAGAATCAGGCCGTTGAGATCAAGTGCCGAGCCGGCCGCAGAAAGGACGCTCGGGACAACGTTTGCAATGCGACTGGCGGGGATTGCCATGGGGATGTGCTCCGATTGCGGAAACGAAAAAGCCGCCCAGTGGCGGCCTCATGAGGGTGAAACGGAATGGCGTTACGGCGGAAAGACGGCGTCCACTTCGGCAGGAACAACCGTGAGCCCGATGGCGAAGTCCTGCGGCAACGTCACAACGGGGTTGTATTGCGCCACGAAATCGAATGACCACCGCGATTCGTACTGGTTTTCGGCGTTGATCATCGTGAGGTTCTTGGGTTCCTCGGCGTACAGCGGCTGCATGTCGATGCCGGACGCCGTGAATCGATCGCAGGCGTAGGCCGTGCGGATGACGCGGCTGACCGCGGTCGCGGCGTCCTGCGCACCGGGCCCGTAGAAATCAAGTTGGCACCGCCACTGACTGGACGTGCGCACGTTGTCGGTGCCGGGGTTCGAACCGCCAGCGACGTACGATTCCTCGGGCGTGGCGATGTAGCCGGCCGTCATGGACGTCATGACCACGAAGTTGCCGAGCGGCATCGGCGATCGGTTGTCCTGGCCCTCGATCACCTGCCAGCCGGTATCGAGCAACCCGAGCAGGAACGATCGCAGCGCCGTCTGCAGTTGCGAGTTCGTGATGGAGATCGCCGCGCTCACGGGTTGACCTGCAACTGAATGATCACCTTGCACCAGTCGGGCCACTGCTCGGGCACCGCGACCACGAGCCAGGTCTGGCCCTGAAACACGATCTTGTCACCGCCGGTGCCGGCGCCGCGATAGACGCCGTACGCCGCGCCTTTCATGTACGCGCTGCGCACGATGCCCTGCAGGTTGAGGTTCTGGACCTGCTGCAGTTCCTTGAAGCTCAACTCCTGCATCTGGATGGACACCTGCATCGGCGATGCGTAGGACGGCGCGCGCGATCCATCAGGGTTCGTGGTGGTGCCGGTCGCCTGCAGGTACTGCGCCGATACGAACGGATTCACCGCGCCGATCGCGCCCGAGACGATGCTGTGCAGGTCCATCAGGTCTTCACCTCGTAGTCGACACTGTTGAGCATCACACCGGTATCGATCAGTGGCTTGTCGAATCCCTTCTCGCGCACGGTGGAAGCCGCCAGTGGCGGGCTGGTGAGGTCGCGGATCGATCCCTGCAACTCGCCCTTGATCAGTTCGCCCATGCGGCCCAGCGTGGTCCCGGCGTCGTAATCGGATGCCTTGAGCACCTTGCCGATCTTCTTGCCCCAGTCCGGCGCCTTGGTGTCCAACATAGTCCGAAAGAACGGTCGCGCCGGCACGGTCACGGTGTGCGCGGGAATGGTCACGGTCTGCACGAAACCGGATTTGTCCGCTTTCACGAAGCGGTTGCCGACTTCGCCGGACTTGCTCATCTTGAAATGCAGGTCTTGCGTGCGCTCGGGGATGTTCATCGAGCCGCCGAATTCCTGCACGGCCGCGACCATCGGCACCGGCGTGCCGTCCGGATAGGTCGCGCCTTCCAGAAACCCGATGCGCACCGCTTGCGCCGACGAAACACGCGCAAGCAGGCGATCCAGGTATTGCTGCAGCTTGTCGCCACCATGAAAGCCGTCCGCGCTCACCAGCGCCTCCAGCCCGGCAGCGGATACGGGTGCGCCTGCGCGAAGCCCGGCACGTAGTGCATCGCGCGGATGCTGGCGGTCATCTGCCAGTATTCCGCTCCGTACTTGGTCTGTAGATACCATGCAGCCGTGGCGGGCTGCGTGCCGTAATCGGTGGCGACCGAAACCGACCCTTCGCTGGCGTTGTTGATGCGCCCGACAAGCTGCGCGGGCGTCTGTCCATTGACGCCCGAGTACAGTGCCGCGAGGTGCGCGGTCAGCAACCACAGGAGTGGCGTGCGCTGTTCGATCTGCTGCACCGGGCTCGCGTCGGAGTTGTCCAGCACCAGCGTCGATTCGTTGAAGTACGCCGTGAGCGTATCCGCGTTGACGGTGGTGAACTCTGGAAACCGCGCAATGAACAATGCGGGATCGAAAACAACGACGCCGGTGGTCATGTCAGGCCGCCTCGGGCTTGCCTTCGTAGGCTTCGGGCTTCACGCCGGGGACGGGCGTGTTCGGGTCGATCGGCTCGAAGCCGGTCTTCACCGCCGCCTGCTCTTCGGCCTTCGCGGCCGCCGAAGCAGGTTTGTCCTGCGCGAAGATGAGATTGCCTGACAGCAGGGCCGAATCGGCATTCGCCTTGCACCAGGCATCGAAGAAATCTTTGTCCACTTCGGTCATGCCGTAGCCGCCGATGATGCGCGAGGATTTCGCGCCGGCGAGCGTGACGCGCTTGCCTTGGTGGGCGAGGATGACGCCATTGACGAGCTTGCAGCCTACGGTAACGTTGGGCACGGGGAGTCTCCTTGGAAGAGCGTGCCCGCCACGGGGGCGGGCACAAAAAAGCCGCTCGGTGAGCGGCGGCATGGATGCAGCTTGATCGTACGGCTTAGATGCCGTACATGTTCGCGATCGCGATCGGGCGGAAGATCACGGTGCCCCACGAACCGGCCGACTTCTTCTGCTTGAAGCTCGACAGGTCGATGAACACCGGGTGCGCGCGCAGCTTCTCGGTGAAGCAACTGGTCGCTGTGCGCTGGCCGTCGATCTCGTCCACGATCAACTGCATCAGTTCGGTCGAACCCGTGCCGGCACCCGAATACTCCACCGCGGAGATGATTCGCATGTTGGGGAAGTTCTTCTTGAGCTGGTCGTAGACGTTGACGTTGTACTGGTTCGTCTTGGTCAGGTCCGGCTCGCGATTCGGGGACAGCGCCAAGGTCATCTTGGCATCGCGATCGATCAGGCCGTTGAGCTGGCTCACCAGTTGCGTGTACAGCGACTGGATGTCGCCGTAGATCGCCGCGCCGTCCTTGGTGCTCCACAGCGTGCCGCTGCCAGTGCCGGTGGCATTCGGCGTGATGCCGGCTGGCAAGCTCGGGTCATTCAGCAACCCGTAGTTGTCCAGGCCCGACACGCCGAACGCGGCGATCTTGTTGGCGGCCTTGTTGATCGTCAGCACCGATGCGATGTTGAGGTTCTGCGCGAAGTTGACGCGCGCTTCGCCCGCAATCTCCATCTCGCGTTCGCCCCAGCGGGTGACGGTCTGGAAGTGGTAGGACTGCCGCGGCACCCAGTTGACGTTCGCCGAGCTCTGGCCGTTGTTGCTGTAGTCGCCGTAGCTCGAAACCTCGCCGGTCGATTCCACCACCTGGAACTGCGCGGTGAGCGTGGTCCAGTCGCCCTTCTTGGCTTCGCCCACGATCTCCGCGATCTTCATCGGGGAGACCAGGATGCGGATCACTTCCGGGTCGAGGTAGTTGGCGAGGAACGCGGGGATGCCTGCGTTGCTGGTGGTCACCATGGACGGTTGCGCGTCCATGGCGAGTTGGAAGTCGTGGGCGAATCGCGGATCGACATAGCCGCGGAAATCGCCCAGCTCGATGCCGCGGGCTTTCAGCTCGCGGGTTTCCTGCTGGATGTTGATATTCATGGGTCAGTTCCAGGTCGTGATCTTGACGAGTTCGTTGATGGCGGCAACCGAACCCACATACCACTTGGTTTCGGTGTAACCGGAGATGGTGGCGCCCGCCGTACCGGTCTTGATGGTGCCGTCGGTATTGCTGGCGAACACCTTCTGCCCGAGCGAAGCCGCGGTCAGGGTCTTGGCCCAGAAATCGCCCGCGGACATCAGCGTCACCGGCTGGCCGGCCGGGATGTTCATGGACGCTTCGGCCAACCACGTCACGATCAGCGCGTTGAAATCGCGATGAATGAACCCCGTGGGCACGCCGCTGCCGGCGTTGGTGACCAGCCCGTTGGCGTCGGCCCAGCCGAAGACGCCGACATTGGCGCCGCCGGTACCGGCCACAAAAGTGCCGGGACCAGCGAGCACGCTGGCATTCGGGTTAGCCGAGGCGAAATCACCCGCCACGGCCGGCGCGGGGGTCGTGTTGACAACCGTTTGGAAAGGCATGTTCAGATCCTCGCGATCGGAGATGCGGTGGGGAAGCGCTTGCGGAAATCATCCGCAGCGGCCGAATCGGCGGCGAGACGCGGGGCGACCGCGCTCTTGTTCTGCACCGCCATCTTGATCAGCGCGGGCAGCGCCGAAGGGTGCACGTCCTTGTTGTCGATGCCGGCCGAATCCAGCGCGAAGCGATACACCGCTTCCGCCGAGTCCATCGCGGCGATCTCGCCGACCAGCGGCTGCACTTCGCGCTCGGCCTTGCGGATGGCCTGGGCATTCGCCGTGGCCGCCTTGACGGCGTTGTCGGTCGCGAGCTTGATGGCCGCATCCATGGCCGCCTTCTTGTCCTCTTCGTCCTTGGCCTTGGCTTCCTCGGCTTCGCGCTCCTTGCGCTCGTCATCGTCCTCTTCGTCCTTGGCCTTCTTGTCCTTGGCCTTCTTGTCGGCGGCTTCCTTCTTTTCGTGGGCGGCCTTTTCCTCTTCCTCTTCGTCCTCGTCTTCGGCCTTGTCGGGATCGGCGGGAAGATCGGACGCTTCATCGGCGGCTAGCTTCAGCACCTTGGCCAGCGCTGCTTCGTCGACCTTGTCGGGAAAGAGGGTCTTGGTGTCCTTGGCGATCTGCTCCGGCGATTTGGAGCCCTGCATCAGGACATTGAGTTGGGGGATCGCACCATCCGCCGCCAGCAGCGGGCGCAGGTGCGTGCTGAGAGCGGCGCGAACTGCAACCGCTACTTGACGACGCTTGTGTTTCATGGAGTAAATCTCCGTGGGTAGTGAGTCGCTGACAAGCACGTCAGCACCTGCGCGGCCCTTTTCGACAAGGGCCACGTGATTCCCGATGATGTTCGTCATGCGACCGTCATACGGCTCGCCTTCGAACACACCCGGGGTCATGTCCGCGTCGTATCGGTACGACGAAGACAATTCGCGCTGCTCGTTGGATTCGATGGCGGCAATGGCATCGCCGTCCCAGATCACCAGCGAGTTGAAGAGGTAGGGCGGCTCGAACCGAGCATCGGTTCCGGTGGCGCCCACCACGTATTCTTTCTGCGGATCATTCGCGGTCGAGACCACGTGCACCGCCATCAGCGGCACGTTGTTGAAGCTCGCCGCGGCCTTGGCTAGTTCCACGGGATCGCGCAGCAGGTTGTAGACGCGATCGGCATCGAGCCCCAGCGCCTGATAGTTCGGAATCTCGCGACCAAAGTAGGGACACACGTTGGCCTTGCTGATCGGACTCAGCGCGACGTGCATCCGTCCGTCGATGTCTTTGCGGCGCACGGACTGGAAATCGAAGGCGAGCGCGTCGGAGGCCATGCCGGCTTCGCGGTAGGCGATCGCCGCGGCCTGCTTCGGGTCTTTGCCAGACCTGATCAGTTCGGCAATGTTGGCCTCGATCACTTCCTTCGAGGATCCTTGTTTCAGTGGCATCGTTTCAGTCCAGTCCGGGAATCACGGCGTTCCACGTGCAACGGCAGTTGATCTCTTCGCCAGGCATGACCCACTTGCCGTCCAGGTGCATGCCCTTGTTCAAGTCGAACCGCTTGCCGTTGGCCTCAACATGCGACGGCCGCGGATGCTTGCCGGCGTGCGAGTGCTTCCAGATGCCCTCGGTGATGCCGATCTGCTTTTGCCTTTCCGCCTGCAGGGTCGACGTCGCCTTGGCCGTCTGATCCCGCGCGATCAACGCCGCCCGGCGCTTGGTGACGTCGTAGCGTTGCTGCAAATCCTTGGACAACTGGCCCATGTCGTGGCCGCGCGCGACCGCGCGCATCACGATGCCCTGCACATCGGTCAGGTGTTCGGAGGCGATGGACTTGATCAAGCCCACCTGCTCACCAATCACCGCCTGGTATGCAGTGCGCATCTCTTCCGACATCGTGAACTTGACCGTCGGCAAGCCGCGATCGCGCAGTCTTCCCAACAGTGCCGCGTCCGCATTCACGCGAACGCGCTCTGCCAACTCCTGCGAGAGCGAGTCGGCCATCTTGTTGAACGAGGTCTGCCAGCGCTTCGTGAGCTTGCGCAGGGCCTGATTCAATCCAACGGTCGGCAATTCATCCGCGGCCAGCGACTCAGCGCCAGAGGCCCGGTACTGGGCCTTGAGCCAGAACACCAAGGAGGTCTGCATCTGCTCGATCGCGGTGTCCAGCCGCTTGCGATACCAGGCCTGTACCCCCGCATTGGGGCTAACCGCCCGAAGAACCCTGTTTGGCGGTATCGCGGTCTGCGGATTCCTCGCCCTCTTCTCCAGCTTCGAAGTCGTCAGCAGGGACTTCATCGGCATTCTCCAGCGAGGTGTACGGGGTGTTCGGATCGGCAATCAGTCGTGCCCGCGCCTCGGTGGCATCGATCACCCCGGCCTCGATCAATTCCGCATCGGTGTCCGCCTCGGCCTTGCGCTGGCTCGCCATCTCCAGTGAGGAAAGCTGGAACAGCGGCTCGAATTCGAACGTGATGTCAGGGTCGATTTCGCCGAACTCGTCCAACTGGATCACGTCCAGCACGCGCTTCAGCGGATCGCGGAACATGTTTTGCTGCGCGGCATGGATCGAGTCGTAGAACACCCGAATTTCGCCGTCGGAGTTGGCGTTCAATCCGGCCGGCGTGATCCCCAGCAGCTTCACCAGCGGGATCGAGGCAACCGATGCCATCTGCTCCTGCGCCTGCGCCTGCAGCTCGTGAAGACCCGACAGTGGCGTATTGAGCTGGTAGAACTGTTCCGTTTCCTTGTTCGTCACCATCAGGCCGCGGTTGTCGCGGAGCCGGTTGAACAACTGCACGCGCTTCAGGATGTCGCCGGTGCCGGTCAGGTCAGGCGCCAGCAGGGTTGCCAGGTCAGTGGCGAGCCCATTGATCGAAAACGAGTGCACGACGTCGCTCACCGAGTCGCGCGTCCGCAGCCAGTTGTCGATGTAGGGCCTTGCAAGCTGAGACATCGAGATGCCGCCGAACGAATACGCGGCCTTCAGCATGTCCGGTACTGGGCGGCTGATCATCATCACGAAGCGGCTGTCGTGGACGATTTTGCCCATCACGTACCAGGTCGAGGGCTTGTAGTAGTCCTTGGCCAGCGGATTGGTCGAGTTGTAGAGGCCCGGGTACGTCCACATCGGTTCGACCACCCGGAACCCGTTCAGCGAACCCTTACTGATCTTGTTCTCGGACAGGATCAGCGGTGTCTGCAGCTCCGTTTGATCTTCGCTCGCTGCCACGCCGCCGGGCTTGCGCACGTCGATGTAGATCTGTCCGCGTCCGAAGAACCCGTCGTGCTCCGCCATCTTGCGAAACGCCTCGCGCACGTGGTGTCGCGTCAGCGCCGCTTCCAGCTTCTCCAACTTCTCAGCCTTGTCGCCCTCTCCCACCACGCGCAGCTTGATCCACTTGCGCGTCATTTCCTCCGCAAGGGTGCAGGTGATCTTGCGGTACTCGGGCAACTGCGCGAGCTGCGCGAGATACGGATAGCCGGGGAATCCATTCTCAAGCGCCATCCCGTAATAGCTGGCGGCATTGCAGAAATCGTAGGGCGTGGCGTCCATCGCCGCGACCGCGGCCTTGTCTGCGGCCGGCACAACGCCGGGCGCCGGCACGTACCGCGCGACGGTCCGCTTCTCCGGCGCTTGCTTGGCCGGCCCCGCCAACGCCAACAGGACATCCCAGTTGATCCGGCCTTTCTTGCGCGCAGGCGCGGCCGGCGCGGGGCGTGCGCGCCTGAAGAATCGACGGAAAGGGTTCATCGGGCAGCTACGCGACGCAGCAGTTCATCGGGGATGATCAAGCCGTGACCGCGGGCAGACAGCGCGTTGAACGCACGGCTCCCGGCGTCAACGATGTCATCGTGCGCGCCATTGGGAAACACTCGCATCTCGTTGATCACGTCGTCATTCCAAGGTGCCCGAACCATCGATACGTTGCCGACGTTCACCTGTGCGGCGAACGGTTCGGCC
>Ga0207674_10011001_pt1 | contig 10178 bp, 6 predicted proteins | sample KBSCornC72_FD_184303 | JGI IMG/M metagenome (GOLD analysis project Ga0207674, IMG submission 184303) | Corn rhizosphere microbial communities from Kellogg Biological Station, Michigan, USA - KBS Corn C7-2 (SPAdes) (version 2) | ecosystem: Host-associated > Plants > Roots > Rhizosphere > Soil ...
CCGCGCTCGCGAATCAACCGGTCGCAGCGCTCGAGCGCCACTTGACCGGCGTGCTCGATCTCTGCGCGTATCGCCTCGACGCGTGGATCACGTCGGTGGCGACGCGCCGGATCGCGACGCTGCGTGCGCGAGACCCCCAGGGCCTTCAGCTCGGCGCGTATGGCTGGGTCGAAGACCTCGCGGCGCGGAGCGCTTCCGCTGCGTCGGACGGCTTCGTCCTCGCGCCGTCGCTCGCGCAGGCTGCCACCGCCGCGATCCTGCGCAGCGGCTACCGCTCGCGGCGACTCTCGGGCGCTACCGACGACGCGCTCGCGATCGATCTATCGTCGGAGCGCGCGCGCCAGGCGCTGAACCTGCTCGCAGGGACGCGGCGCGGCCACTAGCACGAAGGTATACGCCTGACTAGTGCCATTTCCGCGAAAGGGCCGGCCTCGCCGACCGCGCTTCTTGCTTGTAGCCGGCTTGTAGGGGCGCGCTACGACTTGGCCACTGGGTCTCGCATCGTCACGAGCTCCTCCGCTGCCACGCCGTTCCGCCGCGCCTCGAGCAGCGCGCGTTTGGCCACCGCCTGCGCCAGGCTGCGCCGCTCGCCGGCGCCGCGCCGGACGGTGGGGGAAACGAACGTCCCCTGGCCCCGGCGCACGTAGATGACTCCCTCGCGCTCGAGCTCCTGGTAGGCCTGCGAGACGGTCCGAGGATTCACGACCAGCTCGGCGGCCAGCTCGCGCACGGAAGGGAGCGGATCCTCGGCCCGCAGCGTGCCGACGACCACCGCCCGCCGCACTTCGTCCATGATCTGGAGGTAGAGCGGCCGCGCATCATGCGGTTCGAGGTTCACCAGCATGGCGCCGCCGTGGCAGTGTTGTACACAAGCGCAACACTACATCACTGGATGTCGCGGTGCAAGAGGGTAGGAGAATTCGCGGTCGCCCGTCACTTCGTCCGGCGTGCGGCCGGCCCACGAGACGCTCGCCAGCATCGGGTCCGGCCGCTAGATGCGCAAATGAACGGTGGCGCAGGACGCCAGGGCCAGCGTCAGCGCCCGTACGGCGGCAAGGTGCAAAAGCGCACGATCGGATCTTTCGGAATAGTGGTGCGCCGCTCGGCAAATGCCATTTGCCCCCTTGGTGCTCCGGAGGGTTCTTCCGGCATCCGCATCCCATTCGTTCTACCGGAAGGAACCCGCCGCGCTGTAGACACTCCGGAAACTCGACTCATACCAACCTGCTCTGCTGATCGAGTGGGAGAGGAGGACAACGGTGTGAAGGTAAAGAGCTGAAGGCGCATAACAGCAAGTGAGAGGATTCTTTATGGCCCCTTTTTACGCTGATGAAAGTGAGACATGCTTCGTCGATTTCGAGAGTCCGCATCGTGCGCTCGTGTTCGCTGGCTCGAATGTGATGCGCGTGATGTGGAAGCGAAGGCTACGGCGGCGTGTCTGCAGCAAGAGCAACACCTTCGGGTGGTGGGGATCGATGAAGTGGACGGCGCTGATGTGTGGGACGCCGGCCCGTTTTTCATCGCGATGGGACGCTCACCGAGTAGGTCGCTAGTTTCTCGTCGTGCGAGCTATCTTCGCCGTACAGGATGATCTGATACGAGCCTGGCTCGAGAAAGCTGCGCGGGACGAGGATGGCGAATGAATCGTCGGAGCTGCGCCGCAACGGCGAGCTGCGCCAGAGCGCGTGGCCGTCGCGCACGATCTCCAGGCGGTATTCGTCGAACGGCGCCTGGCCGATGAGCGGGACCACCATGAAGTACGAGTCTCCGGCCGGGGTGAGCGCGACGGGGCTGTCCGCGCCGCCGCGATGGCCGTCGGGCGAGAGCAACGTCTCGTTCCACGCCACCGTCGGCCGCGTCAGGCTCCAGCGCGCCTGCAGGAAGAGGCTGGCGAAGACTACCGCCAGCGCCGCCGCGATGGCCGGAAGCGCCCGGCGGAAGGGGAGCACGCGGCCGGGCGCAGCGATTCCGACCTTCTTCCGCATCGCCGCCCAGCGCTGGTCCACTACAGCCTCGGAGATCTCATCGTCGTCCGGCCAGAGGGCGGCGCGCGCAAGCTCCGGATGAGCGACCAGCATCGCCCGCACTTGTTCTTTTTCCTTCCTCTCCATGAGCTCGTCGCGCAGGTACGCTTCGAACTGTTCGGCCGAGGGGAGGTCGCCCGCCTGCTTTAGGTTCTCTTCGTTCAGCTCCGCAAGGAGCATCTCGATCTCGTCATTTTTGTACATCGTCGTCTCCCAGGCGCTGGCGCAGATTCTTTTTGGCATCGCGCAGGCGCGACCTGACAGCGTCCATCGTGATTTTGAGGGCTTCAGCGATCTCTTCATATTTGAAGCCTTTCACTCGCAAAGTGAGGCATTGGCGCTGCGCAATCGAAAGCTCGGCCACCGCCTGCCGGATGCGCACGTCCCGGCGCTCCATCATTTCGCGATCGGCGAGATCGGGGGGCTCCGGCGCGACGGGCTCCGCGGTGCCCACGAGGTCATTCGTGCTGACGGTCACCCGCGGGCGTTTGATGGCGTTGCGGTCCCGAATGTTGTTGAGCAAGACCGATCTGGCGATCTTTTTCAACCATCCCTTGATCATCTCGTCCGGGCTGCGGTACTGATCGAGCTTCTCGTAGACCCGTTTGAAGGTGTTCTGGGCGAGATCATGCGCCTCGTCGTCAGAGACGCCGCTAGCGCGGAACAGCCGATAGACGAATCCGTAATTATTCCGATAGATCGCCTCGAACCGTTCGCCCTTGTTCATCGCGCTGGTCTCATCTCCGGTAGCATGTATCTTATTGAAGGCATGAAGGGGTTCGGGATTGGTGTCGTTCTTTTGTCGGCGCTCGCGATGGCGGCCGCCGGCCATAAAGACACCGAAACCATCGGAAAGTGGGTACGCGCTTCGGGTCCGCTCCCGAGCCGTAGCCCCGAGCTCGGCGTCATCCCCTCCTGCGAGGCGGCGATCACCACCCACGACGACGCCCTTCGCCTCCTCGCCGGCAGACCCGACTGCACAGGCAAGGCGATCGCCGCTCTCAAATGGATTGCCAAGTCGGTCCCGGCGGTCTGGACGGACGTGGCGGCGGCGTATTGCGTGCGCGCTCGCCGCGAGAAACGCTCCGCCGATTATCTGGACGCGCTCCAGGCCGCCAACCACGCCATTGTGGCCACCCCACAATTGCCGGCGACGCGATTCAATCGAGCCCTCGCCCTGGAGAACCTCGGACTGACGGACGAGGCCATTACGGCCTGGGACGACTTTCTCAGCGTCGGCCAGTCGAGCCAGGCCGCGGCCGGCCGCCTGCACCGCGAGCGCCTGGTCCGTATGCGGGACGCCGACGCCGCGCGCGCCTGGGGCCGCACTCGCGGCGCATTGCAGGCCGCAATGCAGGCGCACGACCGCGCCGCCATCGCCCGGCTGATCACTCCGTTTCCGTCGACCGCCGAGCGCTATCTCCTGGACGACCTCCCTTTGGAGTGGAGCGCGCCGCCGCGGCCCGAGCAGTTCCTCCAAATGAGGCTGCTGGCAGAGGAACTGACGCGCATCACCCGCGACCGTTTCGATCTCGACGTGGTCGACGCATTGGCGCGGTCGCCGCGAAAATTGTGGCGGGGGCATCGCGCCTACGCCAATGCCCGCCACAAGCTTCCGAACATCCGCCCGACGTCGTTTCAAAATGCGGCCGACCTGCTCGACGGCTCGCCGCTGCAGTTGCTCGCCCTGGTCTTCATGGTTCCGGGCAATTCCTGGAAAAAGCCGGCGCAAGACGTCGCCTTCCTCGACAAGCTGATGAATCGGGCGGAGCGCCTTTCTTACGCAGGCGTGCAGGCGCGCATCGCCTCGATGAGCGGCTATTGCAAGCATTTCAGCAGCCGCGACTTCGATGCCCTGCTCTCCTATGACGCGGCGGTCACGTATTACGGACGTGTGAGGGACGACGAGGGCGTCTTCGCCTCTCACGTGCGAAAGATCGGCATTTACAACACGATCGGGCAGAAGGATCTGGCCTGGGCCGAAGTGGCGGCCGCGCTGCCGTTGCAGTCCCGGGTGGTGGAGACGCGTTCGCGGCATGCCTTTCTCGGGGAGACGGCCAACGCCGCCTTCGCCCTCGATCATCCTCTGGTCGCGTTGCGTTATCAGGACCTGGCCGTGCAATTGGCCACGGGCGATGCGGATACCGCGCAATTGCCGAGCGCGTTGAGCCGCCGCGCCAAAATGGAATTGGAGGTCGGGTACTTCAATCAGGCCCGACGGGATCTCGAAAAGGCGAAGGAGCTCTCCGCGGCGGCCAAGGACGACCGCATTCGGCAGTCCCTCGACGTCCACATTCTGGAAGTCGACGGGCACGCCTGGCTGGCCGACGATCCGGCGCGCGCCATCGGCGCGTTTACCAAAGCGCTCGACGACGCCAGGCGATCGCAGGCGAAGACCGACATCGCGCGGCTCCTCGCGGCGCGCGCCGAGGCGAAGGTGAAGACGCACGAGATCCAATCGGCGGAGGACGACCTGCGCGATGCGCTGGAAACCCTGCGCGAGGAGGAGAAGGGGAACCTCGATCAGCGGCGGCCGGGCGTCGGCGAAGAGGTGTGGAGCTCGTATTTCTCGCGGTTTCAAGGCGCCTATCGCCTGCTCATTCGGCAATTGATGGAGGACAAGCGCCCGGAAGAGGCGTTCGTCTACGCCGAAAAGGCGCGCGCCTACGACCTGCTCAACCTGGTGCAGAGGGCCGATCTCGATGCGCTCGAACTACCGCAGTTGCAGGCTCTGATCCCGCCCGACACGACGATCATCGAATACTGCGTGCTCGAGGACCGGACGTACGTCTGGATCGTCACGCGCGAAAGCTGCCGGCCATTCGAGCTCTCGGTCACGGGGGAGGAGATCGCGGGCTGGAGCAGCACGCTGCAGACGGCCGCGCACCATTACGACCTGCGCACCTTCGAGGCGACTATCCGCGCCGCATACGAACAGCTGATCGCGCCGTTCCTGCTGTCTATCCAGAAGCCGACCCGGCTCGTGTTCGTCCCGGACGGCGCCATTTACGGTCTCCCCATCGCTGCATTGCAGGATACGAACAGCCGCCGTTACGTTCTGCAGGAAGGGGTGGTGTCGATCGCGGCGAGCGCGAAGATGTACCTCTACTCGCTGCAACGCGACGAAACCATGCCTCGGGACGAGGAGCCCAGCGAGTTGCTGGTCGGCGATCCCGCCTTCGATCCGGCCTTCAAGGAAACGATGAAACTGCCGCGGCTCCCGCTGGCCAGGCGGGAGGTGTTGCGGATCCGCCAGATTTACGGTGCGAACGCGACGGTGCTCACCGACATCAATGCCACGGTCGCCGAATTCCTGACCCTGGCCCCTCTGAAGACGATCGTCCACGTTGCGGCGCACGGCATCCCGAACGCGGCCGATCCATCGCACTCATTCCTACTGCTGGCGCGATCGGGCGCGAATTCGGGCGCCCTCGACGCCGAGCAGTTATGGCAGAAGCTCAGCCTCACGCACACGCGGCTGATGGTGCTGTCCGCCTGCAGCAGCGCCGGCGGCCTGCCGGTCGGTCCGGAGGGGGTCACGCCGCTGGTGCGCCCGCTGATCGGCAAAGGAGTTCCGGCGGTGGTGGGCAGCCTGTGGGAAGTGGACGACGCCACAGCCGAGCCGCTGCTCGTGTCTTTCCATCGCCAATACCGGCTGGGCAACGACGCGGCGGAGGCACTTCGCACCGCTCAACTCGAAATGCTCAAAAAAAACAATCCCGGCCTGCGGTCGGTACTGGCGTGGGGGCCGTTTCAGGTGATTGGCTATGCCTCTTCACCCTTCGCGCCCTCACGCCGGCAGTGAAGGAGAACCGTCGTGCATTTCGTACTTCATATTCTGTTCAGTGGTCTCATTGTGTTCGTCCCGAGCCAGGACCGGCAGGAAGTGACCGTCCTGTTGCTCAACGTGGCGCATCCGCACCATCTCTCCGATGGCTCGGCGGTGCAGAAGCACATCCCGGTGCTGCTGGCGCGCGCCGGCGGCTGCACGGGCGATTGCCCGCGGCGCGATCCGGCGCTGGCCAAGCACCTGTTCCGCGATCAGTCGCAGAGCATCGCGCTCGATTCCCTCGAATCGGCGCTCCTCAACGGCGGCGGCTGGATCCTGTCGAAATCCGACCTCGCCATCCTCAAAGGGAGCTCCGGCGCGGCCGACTTGCCTGCGCTGACCTTCGCGGCGACGCGCCCGACGGTCAACGGCGTGCCGGCGATCATCCCCACCACGTCGCAGGAGCGCGAGGCGTTCGACTGGGTGATCAATCTCAAGGAGCTCTGCCCCGACTGCTCGATCGACTCGTCCATGTTCGCCGCGCAGCCGCCGGCGATCGTCGCGGCGCGTTTCAAGTTGCGCACCGGGAAGATGTTCACCTATTCGATCGCCCGCATCGGCAATGACGTCACGCCGGTCCATTTCAGCCGGCTCGACGGCGACGGCGAACCCGCCTCCTACACGCAGGCCATCGCCACCTGGGTCGGCGCGGACGTGGAAGTGGCCGGCGACAGCGTGCAGATCGTCGACACGAAGTTCGACACCGGCGCGACACGCACCATGACGCTCACGCCCGACAGCGCCGGCAAGATCGAGCTCGTCCTGTTGAACCTTCCCCCCTTCGTTCCGCCCGCCTCTCCCTCCAACAAGGCGCCGCAGCCTGGAAAGCATTACGAGATTTACTACGACATTCTGCAGTCGCCTCCCGCGCCGGAGACCCGCTTCGTTCCGCGCGCCGGAGCCGCGCCGGGCGCTCCGCAATATCCCGCCGTGCCCTGGCACGACATCCATCCTCAGACCGCGCTCTGGTCGGACCTTCTCAACAGCGTTCGTCTCAACATCGGGCGGACCGCGTATGACCGGCTGCTCTGCCCCCCCACCCAGGATCCGTAGTCTCTTAAGGATGCGTGCTCCCCCGCTTTTTGGGCGGGGGAGCACGTCCGTCGAGTGGTGGAGGAGGCATTCCATGAGGAGAATCGCAGTGGTCTCGATGATGATCCTGGTGGCGGTCTCGTGCGAGTCGAACCAGTTGCCGACCGAGCGCAGCGGCCGCATCACCGCGGCGCGCAACTTCTCGAGGCGGTTTGCGGTGTCCAGCCTAGCGGCGTGGAACGTGCGCGCGGTCGCCGCGGCCGAGGATTGCGGCGTCCTGTTCATCACCAGCTCGGTCAAGCTTGAGAGCTCGATGATCGAAACGATGCATTACGGCACCGGCCCCTACGACGTGAACCGCGGCGGCGTGCAGCGCTTCTGCCGCGAGCGCTCCTTCCGCGGCGTGGTCTATCGGGACGCGTCGGGGCGCACCTGGACCTTCGGAGCGACGGACGCCGCCGAGGCGGCGGCGATGAGACCGTGCAGTTGACGGCGGCGCGCAGACAGAGAGCGGCAGCCGCCGCGATTGGATCTCGCACTGGACCTGCGTCGCCTTGCGCATTCGGATTGCGGTGCCTGACGATTCTAGGCCAGGACGCGCCGCCCCGACGTATGCCGACAAGGTCTCCACGGTCACGTCGCCGCGGCAGTCTTTTCGCCGCGCCGCATTGCAGGCCGTCGATGACCGCCGCGGTGAAGAACGCCGTTCCGCAGCACGTAGTCGTCGTACGCGTAGTCGTTCGGACCGGGCGGCGGAGCGCTGATCGGGGGCCGGGGCGCGGCCCTCGCTGGAGCTTTCTGGCGGCAGGCGTTGACGAAGGCGAGCGAGCGCTGGACGTCCGAGTCGTAGATGACGTCGCAGATCTTGCTTTCAGAAGCGCGCTGTCGTGCCGCAGGAGCGTGGACGTCGCCGTGAGCAGCTGCTGGGCTCCGCGGGCGTTGACTCCGTGCGTGGCGAAGCCGACCGCCAGCAGCCCGCCTGCCGACGGCGCGCGACTGGTTCTCCAACAGCCTGACGATCTAGGGCTGCGAGGCGCCGTGGCGAGAGGCGCCGGCCGCAAGAATCTCTTTCAGCCGCGTTTTCGAGATTTCCTTGCTCGGGCTTCCCGACAGGGCCAGCGCGACGCAGCGAGGCTCCAGCAGTCGCGCGGCGGGATTCATCGAAAGCGCGTGGGCGAGATCGACCGCGTCGTCGACGGCGTAGGGAAGCTCCGAGATGGATCGATCCTTCGGGAACGTCCGGACGCCGACGAAGAGGCCGGCCGAGCTGCCGCTGTCGTGAGGGGCCACCGGCGCTACGCCCGCGCCCGCTGCCTGCAAACCCCGAGAGTCGCCACAAAGAACAGAAAAAAGGGTCTCACCTTCAGTCCTCTCTCGGTGAGTAAGACACGGTTTTGTGGCGAGGGTGTCCATGAGAATCGCAACCATCGTCTGCCTCTGCGCGACACTGCTCCGCGCGGAGTTTTCCACAGCATCCGAAGCCGTCCGCCGCCGCGCGCTGCTGATCGGCATCAACGACTACACGGCCTCGCAGTTCATGCGGCAGCCGATGCTCGGACCGCCGGCGGCCCGCGATTGGCCGAACCTGACCGGAGCGGTCAACGACGTGCAGGCGTTCGCGGCCATGCTGAAGCAGGTCTATGGTTTCCAGGAGGGGGATATCGTCGTGCTCATCGACCAGGCGGCGACGCGCGAGGCGATCCTCGCCGCGATCGACGAGCACCTAGTCAAACCCTCCGGGCGCGGCGACGTGGTGTTCGTTTACTTCGCGGGGCACGGCTCGCAAGTCCGCAACTCGCGCTCGGAGGAGCTCGACAAGCTCGACGAGTCGCTCGTGCCGGCCGATTCGCGCCGCGGCGCGAAGGACATCCTCGACAAGGAGCTGCGCGCTCGGTTCAACGCCATTCTCGACCGCGACGCGCGCCTGACCGTCGTGCTCGACAACTGCCACAGCGGGTCGGGCGTGCGGGGGCTGCCCACCGGCGCGATGCCGCGCGGCGTCCGCGCCGACCTGCGCGACGTCGCCGACCGCTCTCACGGCGGTCCGCCGCCCGAGCAGCGCGGCGCGCTGGTGCTCACCGCGTCGCACGAGTTCGACGAGGCGTGGGAGATGCGCGACGAGCAGAACCGCTTTCACGGCGTCTTCAGCTGGGCGCTCCTCCGCTCGTTGCGCGACGCACCGGCCGGCGAGCCGGCAGTGGACACCTTTCTTCGCGCGCAGGCGCGGATGCGCGCGGAGACGCCCTATCAGGATCCGGTCATGGCTGGCGACGCCGACGCGCGACTCAGTCCGTTCCTCGGCAATCGCACCGACCAGCGCGACGACCACGCGGTGGTCGGCGTCGAGCGTGTCGGCACCGACGGCACGCTGCTCCTGCAGGGAGGGTGGGCGAACGGGCTGTCGGAAGGAACCGTGCTGCGCATCGCTGGCGACGACTCGCCGCTCCGCGTCAAGTTGATCGAGGTCGAGCTCGGGCGAAGCAAGGGGCGCGTCGAGGGCGGCGGCTCGTCGTCGATCGAGCGCGGGATGTTGCTTGAGGTGACCGGATGGACCGCGCCGCGCGGCCGGCCGCTGCGCGTCTACGTGCCGAAAACGCAGGCGAGCCTCCCCGCGCTGGCCCGGTTGGCGCGCACTCTGTCCGCGGCGGCGGCGCAAGCGGGTGTACGGTGGATTTCCGACCCGACGCTCTCGGCGGCGACACCGTTGCTGCGCTATTCGCCGAACGGTTGGGAACTGGTTGGCCCCGACGGCGAGCGGGAAAAGGTCGGCACCGACGCGAACGCCGTTGCCACGATGGCCAAGCTGCCGTCGGGGTCGTCGCTCTTCGTGCAGTTCCCGGCGCCGGCGCCGCTGCTGGCCGGCTTGTCGAGCGAAGGGATTGATGCGGTCGGCGCGCCGACCGACGCGGACTACATCCTGACGGGCCGCTATTCCGCCAAACGCCTCGCGTACGCATGGGTGCGCCCGCTGGTGAAGAAATCCGACCGCCGGCTAACCGGGCTTCCGGTGCGGACGGCCTGGACCTCCGAGAGCACCCGCCCCGGCAGGCCGATGAGCGCCGGGCGTGTGCTGTGCGACGCGGCGCGCCGCCTGCGAAAAATTCACGCCTGGAGCACGCTGCAGACGCCGCCGCGCATGGGATACCAGTATCGGCTGCGCTTCCGCCGCACCGGCAACGACGCGCTGATCGAGTCGGAGGCGCTGATCGGCGAGGAGAGCTACCAGCTGGTCCTTCACGCCGGCTTGCCGCGCCTAGCGCGGCACGTCGCGCCGCGCTACGTCTATGTGTACG
>Ga0207674_10011002_pt1 | contig 10177 bp, 8 predicted proteins | sample KBSCornC72_FD_184303 | JGI IMG/M metagenome (GOLD analysis project Ga0207674, IMG submission 184303) | Corn rhizosphere microbial communities from Kellogg Biological Station, Michigan, USA - KBS Corn C7-2 (SPAdes) (version 2) | ecosystem: Host-associated > Plants > Roots > Rhizosphere > Soil ...
TTGTGTCGAAGCACTGTCCCGACAATCGGAACACGTAACAGGTCAAAAGAGTTTCGCGGGTTGCTGTGTGGCTGGAACACGGGAGTGAACTACTGTCTATGCCGGCAAGACTCCCTTGATTTCGAACTGGCGGTCCATCGACACGCGGCCGGGCAACTGAATATGAACAATGAATACCCAGTCTCCCGCCATCGAGATGTCGATGACGCTAAGGTAACGTCCCGGCTCAGATTCGACCACGCTTGCGGCTATCGGTTTCATGCCCGGATGTGTCATGTATCCTTCGATACTGAGCCCGGCTCGAGTTATCGGTTTTCCTGAACTGTCTGTCAGCCCCAGCGTTACTCGCACCTGACCAACACGAGGCGGCTGAGGTGACACTTCGTGAGTGAGTTTAAGATCCGACAGTCTTTCACTCGTCCCTCTGCAACCTTGCACGACGAGGATGCAGAGGCAAAGCGCAATCAGGCAACTACTGCGGGCACCGGCTCTTGCTTCAACGCACAACTGCATGCGGCTGCTTCTTCACCCTTCGGTGGGAACATGTGATAGTACATCCCAATCATCATCGGTATGAATACGATGGCGTTGTAAAAGAGATGAAGTTCAGGTCGAAACTTCGGCATCAGTAATTGCACAAAACTAATCGGCACCGGTGAGCCGAACCAGTAGTGATGCGTCAGCGCCTGCCATTGCAGCACAAAGTGTTCGATGTGATGCCAGAACTGAATCACTAACGCGACGGTCCACCATTTACGAGAGGTTCCTGTAAAACCTTTTCGGAGAGTCCAGATTCCGATCAGCATTACGATCGCGTAGCCGTAGTGCAGTACTTCCGAAGTCACCAGCCACGGATAGAACAAACCAAGAACGCCATTCGATTGCGGCCTGGGCCAACCGAGCACATAGATTTGATAAGCTTGCGCCAGGTGCTCAGCCCAGTGTGCGAGCACGACAAGCATGAAAGTGTTCAGGGCACGTTTGTGCCAAACGGTGTTCAGCTTCTCGTAAAAACCTGGGCCGGCAGAACCGATGTGCGCATGGGCCGCGTGGGCTGACATCTCGGACCTCCCTTATGAACTGTTACTGAGTGCGGTGATACAGGTGCAGCATCTTAAGACTGTCGTCGCAAATAGTAAACATGAACTTGTTGACGTCAACCATTAGTTGGAGAACAGCTTCAAACCTCGGGTTGAAACTCTTCTGTAAATCCTGTTTTAATCTGGTAAATCCTGTCTACTATGACCTATCAAGACATCTATCACCGCTGGCGCGCCAATCCTGAAAAATTCTGGGCGGAAGCTGCCGAGTCAGTTCACTGGTACAAGAAGTGGGACAGAGCGCTCGACGATTCGCGAGCGCTTTTTCCTCGCTGGTTTAGTGGAGGACTACTAAACACCTGCTACAACACTCTCGATCTACATTGCGAGACTGGACGCGCCGATCAAACCGCACTCATCTACGACAGTCCCGTCACTCAAACGATTAAAACTTTCACGTATCGTGAGTTGCTCAATGAGGTGTCGCGCTTCGCGGGAGTGTTGCGCAGCCGAGGCGTGGAGAAAGGCGACCGCGTCATCATCTACATGCCGATGGTGCCCGAAACTCTGATCGCGATGCTCGCCTGCGCGCGCATCGGTGCCATTCACAGCGTCGTCTTCGGCGGCTTCTCTTCTCCCGAACTCGCCAAACGTATCGACGACGCCCAACCTCGTCTGGTTGTTTCAGCATCGTGTGGCATCGAAATCAACCGCGTCGTGCCTTACAAACCTTTATTGGACAAGGCAATCGAAACCGCATCGTGGAAACCTCAATCGTGCATCATCCTGCAGCGTCCGCAAGTCTGCGCGCCGATGATTAGCAAACGTGATCTGGACTGGCACGAGCTGATGGCCGGTGCAGAACCTGTTGATTGCGTTCCTGTGCTCGCAACTGAGCCGCTGTACATCCTGTACACCTCAGGAACGACAGGCGTGCCGAAAGGTGTCGTGCGTGATAACGGCGGACATCTCGTTGCTCTGAAGTGGAGTCTCCCGAATATTTACAACACGCACGCCGGTGAAGTCTTTTGGGCTTCATCGGATCTTGGTTGGGCCGTCGGTCACTCTTACATCCTGTATGGCCCACTCGCCAACGGCAACACGACGGTGCTTTACGAAGGCAAACCCGTGGGCACACCTGATGCCGGCGCATTCTGGCGCGTCATCTCGGAGCACAAAGTCGAAACGATGTTTGTGGCTCCAACAGCGATCCGCGCCATCAAGCGAGAAGATCCTCGTGGCGAACGTATTCAAGGGCAAAACCTCGAACACTTTCGCACGCTCTTCGTCGCCGGTGAACGCTGCGATCCGGACACGCTCGAATGGGCCACTAAACACCTGGGCGTGCCGGTGATCGATCACTGGTGGCAGACTGAAACCGGTTGGCCCGTCGGCGCGAACATGGCTGGACCAAACATGCTACCGATCAAACCCGGCTCGTGTGGTGTGCCGATGCCTGGTTACGACGTACGGGTCGTCAATGACGAGGGCAAGGAAGTTTCAGCGAACACGACCGCCAACGTCGCAATCAAACTCCCCCTCCCGCCCGGATGCCTCCTGACTCTCTGGAACAACGACGCCGGCTGCCAGGAGTCGTACTTCAACTCTTATCCCGGCTACTACAAAACAGGGGACGCGGGTTTCAAAGACGACGATGGTTATTTGTGGATCATGGGCCGCACTGACGACATCATCAACGTCGCCGGTCATCGTCTCTCGACGGGCGGCATGGAAGAAGTGATTGCCGCACATCCCGACGTCGCGGAATGCGCTGTGATTGGAAAAGCGGACGCAGTCAAAGGTGAAGTGCCGCTCGGCTTATTAGTACTCAAAGCGGGCACCGATCGAAGTGAGGACGATATTGTCAGCGAAGTGATTGCGATGGTGCGCGAACGAATCGGACCAGTGGCATCATTCAAACAGGCACGAGTTGTGAATCGTTTACCTAAGACGCGTTCGGGAAAGATCGTGCGTGGCACAATCAAGAAGATCGCCGACGGAGTTGACTACCAAATTCCTGCAACGATCGAAGACGCAACAGTCCTTGATGAGATTAAAGCTGTATTAACTTGACGCTTACCAAAGCGCCAACAAGTTGGCGCACTCCAAGGAGTGGCTACTCTTCTTGTGGTTTTTGTGCGTCTTTGTGGCTGCTTTCGATCACCCTGCGGCAAACGCTCGCCTGCGCCATCACAGACAACGGCTTCCGATTGACTGTCTTCGCCAGCATGATCGCCGCATTGAAATCCAGTCTCGATAATACGTCTGCAAGGCCGCCGGCTTGAGGTAGCGATGTTCTAATAACGCTGATGCCTCCCGATCCCCCAGTCATGTACTTAGCATCAAGGAGTAGCGCGTCCTCTTCGGCCGTTGAATCCATCAGACTCCACGGCGTCTCATCCAGTTTCGCTTGATTCAATACTTGAATACCCAACCCAATCTCTTCAGTGATCCTTACGAGATCAGTCTTCGGAAACGCAGCCGCAACTCGCAGCGTTGCGGCGGCCAACTCAACCGAAGGATCCGCCTTGCTCGCGAGCGACTGCGCAGCGGTAAGCGCCTGCATTCCACTCTGTGAATCACCCGACTCAAGAAATGCACGTCCAACTCGTGCGAGTGCGCATATGCGTAATTCTGTCGTCTTGAGCTCATTCGCGACATTCCACGCTTCCTGCAAATTCTTCTTCGCGGCCAGTTCAGCAGAAAGACAGAAATTCAGCGGTTCGAGAATCATGGCGCGCTTTTCCTCGTCGTTAATTTTTAACGCCAACTCTTTCGCTCTTTCGTATTTCCGACTCCAAAACAGTTGGAGTGCTGCTCCCAGATAGAGACTGTCTCTACGCTCCCCTTGCGGCGCTTCGTTGGCGTTTTCAATCGTTTTCTCGAGCGCTGTTGATTCCTCCTCGGAGTCTTCAGCAGGAGGACGCTGCGGTGGAGCATCCCCGTTGGCGCGGAGTTCCTGTTCCACGCGGACGAGTGCCTGCTGCAAATCGGTGGCGCCACGCGGCAAATCAGCCTGCATGCTTGGAAGTATCTGCTGAATGACCGAGTGCAACGCACCCAACTGCATCTGCACAAGAATTCGATCCTGAGCGGATTCACTCTTGGGGAGTTGTTGGAGGTTCTCGACGATAGTAGTCAGAGCGCAGTCAAGGACCAGGCGTTTTAATTCTGCGGACGCGTTGATACGCGCTTCGTTCTTTTCGCGACTCCATGAGATACCATTGAAATAGAAGTCTGCTGGTTGATATGCGTAGTCCCACAGCATCAGCACGTCGAACAGATTACCCGGATGCTGTCGACTTACTTTGTTGATGGCTTCTGTTACTAAAACATCCGCAACATCGCTGTCTTTTGCACGCAGTTGTATGAGGAAGTATCGGAAACCTTGTGACAATCCGTCCTGAAGTGAATACAAAGCGATCGTTGCGGCTCGTTTAGAATCGGTTGCGATAAAAGTCCGAGCGATACCTAACAGCGCTTCTGAGCTTGGAGTCGTAACACCATCGAGTTTGTATGCCTTTTCATTTGGCGTGGGAGCATCTTTGGACTGGCCCTGAATCAATTCCTTTACAAATGCCGGATCACGCTTTGCAACCCGCGATAACACGCGGTGCATGAGTTGTCGCTTCTGCGCGGCAACCTGCTCTTTTTCATCGTCGTTCGTACCTGGACGTAGCTTGTCGATCTCTCTGAAGCTGCGCAGGAGCAATGTGCGAGCATATTCCTTATCAACGAGCCAAAATGCATCACCGATCTCTGCGAGCACTGTTACGCGGTCTTCGAGGTTCTCAATCTCATTTGCATTCTGAGCCAGTGAGTGAAGCAACGAGATCGCACTCAGACGCAACTGCTCTGCTTCTTCGATCAATCCGGTTTGAGGTTTGGTTTTTTGTTTCCGATCGCGTTGCTGCGCTGCTGCTGAGGTCAGCAACGTTGCGGACAGTACGAGCAAAAGAACGAGTCGCCGCAAGAGCATGAGAATTCTCCTAACTGCGTCGAAGTAGTTACATGATCATTTAGGTTTCCTGAACATCGCATCATCGATCGCGACGTTGGTTTCGATCTCGTCCAATTTGATCTGTACACTAAACGACTCAAAACCCATGCGAACACTAAATGGCATCTTTACACCACGAACATCCCGATAGTCTTCCACATGCACCTTGACGAAAACGGTCCCGCGATTCGGGACAGAGCGGGCCATGTCCCAGCGGGCGAGCAAGCCATTTTCGACGTCGAAGAAAAGTTTTTCCGCCGGACCCTTGGGAGGTGTACCCTGGATTACATACATATCGCGCCCCTGTATCCGCGCCCTGGTTTCCAACTTCATACTCTCGAACAAACTCTTGATCCTTCCGGCGCCGAAGACTTCGGCATCGCGTTCCAGCTCTGCGAGCTCCTGTGGGCTGTTGTCAGAGTAGGTACCGGCGGGCGTTTGCGTCCAGCGGTTTTCCCCGTCGAATCCTTTCGTGAGTCTGCCGATGCGTGGGAAGTCGAACACGGTTAAAGTTTTGTGAGGTTCCTTTTGCCAGCCTTCGATCGTTCCCTTCGTTCCGGGAACCTCGAACGTTCCTTTCATTCTCAAACTGGTTATGCTGGAGATAGCTTCATGGCCACCCAATGCCTCTTCGTAATGCTTCAGTATCTGATCGATGACGGCTTGCTCGGTTGGCGACGGAGAGGGAGCGGGAGAAGTCCTGGTGGTTCCAGAGCGCACACAAGAGAGTTGCACTGTTACCAGAAGAGCGCCAAGCAGCAGAACTGGAGGAAGTCTCAGCAGCATGAATCGATGACCTTGGGCCACAAAAGCACAGAATGCACAAAAGGCACAAGTGTTTTCAGGAACACTTGCGCCCTCTTGATGATTATCGGCGTAATCTGTGGATACTATTTCAACTGATAGAACAGCTTGTCGTAAGTAAGACCATTCACTTCGAACGGCGTTGTAAGAACGACTCCTAATCCAAAAATCGTAACGCCCGGATCGGTCGGGCTGTTGCGGTCAGTTCGATTCAGAAAACCACCTTCAAACTTTTCTCTTGCCCCATCTGAATAAACTTTTGTCGCCGTCAGCAATCCACCATCAATCTTTGCGTTCTCGAGTTTGAACGCACGAGACTTCTCGGACCCGCTTGCCTGTATGCGGCCGTCGCTTCCTATTTGAACGGTGATCACGTACCCCAGATCCTGAACTTCATATACACCGGAGTATTCGCCGATGTTCGACTTCACGGCTGGTTCGCTTCGAACGTCCTTATACTTCTCCATGCGAACGCCGTATTTTTCTTTGACAGCGTGTTTATTCTTCGTAAAAGCCGCGGCGATCTCTCGCGCCTTCGTCTGGCTGGAAAGCTGCTGCGCTACTACGCTGGCAACGCAAGCAATCGATAACACGATCACAACAAAAGTACGCATAGTTCTCCTCCTTGATGGTCTTCAAAAATATAAACACCGTCTGTCGTTCGCTTGTGGCACGTTTATGCCATTGTTCGGAAAGTAATCGAATAACGCAGGGCATCGACATGGAGGATGCTGTGTTCCCACTCCGCTCTCGCCGGACCTGTGAGATGGTACGCAGAACGCGGCTCAGCGAGGACGTTAACGCGCTCCCACTCTGCATTCACCTTGCGCCTGAACCGCAACACGCACGGAGCGAGCAACGAAATCCCAACAACCTGACCGAACACGGGCTTGTCTCGATGCCATCCAATCCCTGCGCCCGGGCGATACTCCGTCACCAACACGTGTTCGAAAACAGTTGGCTGTAAGCTTGCAAAAGCAGCTGCATGTGATCGTAGATCCAGCAGAAACTCAGGAATGTCATCTGCCTTGCGAAGCTGTCCTCCTCCGGAAAACTCATACTTCCAACCGAACGACACAACACGACGCTTGCCTTTGTAACCGTGAAACTCAAATTCCTGAAACGGCAACTTTCGCACGCGCTTGATTAGCGCTTCTTCAGCATCCCTCTCAATGAGTTCAGCCTGATAACGAAAGCCTTCAAGACGATTTGCCGTCTCGTCGTCTGCATTTTGAAAAAAACTAAACTGCACATTAAGCCTTCTTCACCTTCGCCGGAACCATAACCACCTTCACGTCGACTTTATCCCCGTTGACTTCAAAAACGAGGTAGTGATAAGAGCTGCTGCAGTTCTTTTCCGCATCGCTCGGGCAACTGTCGAGCGGCGCTCCAGCACCTCCGCTAACGAGATATGTTGGACCATCCGACGAGGGACTTTTCTTCGAGTGCGGCTGAATAGTATCGCCGGTGGCGTTGAAGTAGAGGTGTTCATGCGCCGCAATCACGTACGTAACGTTATGATATTTTGCGAAGAGTGCTTCCAGTGCATCGGCATTTTCTTTGTTGAGTCGCGAACCTTTCTTCGCTGGTTTAATTGGATGATGCATAAAGACAAAGATGTGAGTCTTGTCTTTGTTTGCGTCTAGATCAGCGGCAAGCAGTTCCATTTGCTGCATACTCACAAAACCCGGATCGAGTTTTAATTTCTTTGCAACGACTTTACCTTCCGAACGAACAGCCGTGATCGGCGGAACTTCTTCCGTATCCACGGCGATGAAGCGCGAGTTCCCATAGTTGAACGCTCCATACGCCGGTGCATCTTTCGGATACTTCATCTCTTTAAGATACAGCGCCTCCATCTTCCCGTCCGGAGTTTCAACCGTCTCGTCTTTAGATTTGTTAACCAGGTCCATTTCATGATTACCGGGCGAATTGAACATCGGCACACCGGCTTTAGCAGCCTGACGGAAAAACTCCTGGTATTCAGCGATTAGAGTTTTGTGATGCATCTTCTTGCCGGCGATTCGGAAGCCTGCGATTGTGTCGCCGGACCAGAGAATGAAGGCCGGTTTGAATCGTTTGGTGTCTTTGAGGATGTGCGAGAGTATCTTTGGTTGCTTGATCGCATTACCTGACGGACGATTGTCACCCGCGGCAATGAAAGTGAATTGCGTGCTTTTTGGATCGTCTGAAAGTTTTCCCGTGCTCGGCACATGCGGCAACTTTGGCAACATGTCGCTCTGAGCAGAAGCGATACTAGACAGCAGCATTACGCAAAGGATCGCGGTGAGATAGCGCGTTTTCATCGGGGGACTCCTTCTCCAAGTCTTAATTTGATCGCAACCACAATAACTCAAAGTTCCGAAAGGCGGACCGAATTTTTGTGCTTTTTGTGCGTCTTTGTGGCTTAATATCGCCGAAATGATTAGACGATTTGCTATCAGTGTTTGCCTCCTCGTGGCATTTGAGAGTCTTCTCTTCGCGCAGACGAATTCCCTCGCCCGCAACGTCACGATCTATCGCGACAGTTACGGTGTTCCTCATGTATTTGGTCGCACTGACGCAGCCACTGTGTTCGGCTTCGCCTATGCTCAAGCGGAGGATAACTTTTGGCGTGTCGAGGAAAACTTCATCCTCGCTCTTGGTCGTGCGTCCGAGTTGTACGGCGAGAAGATGCTCGATGAAGATCGACTCAATCACGCGCTCGAAATTCCACGATTAGCGCAGGCGGAATACGCGCGTCTCGATCCTCGCATGCGTTCATTATGCGATGCGTTCGCCGGCGGTTTCAACTACTATATCGAGCGCCATCCTGAAGTACACACGCGACTCTTAACAAAGATCGAACCGTGGTACACGCTCGCTTTCATTCGTTACAACTATTACCAGAATGGTTTTGCGCGCGATCCAAATCTTCGACGACTCGGACTGCAAACCGCTGCGTTCGACAACGATCTGAAAGACCAGACCGGCTCGAATGGATGGGTAGTTGGACCATCAAAAAGTGCATCCGGTTATGCGATGCTTTTCATTAATCCTCATCTGCCGTTCTTCGGCCCCGGCCAGGTTTATGAAGGTCACATTCATAGTGATGAAGGTTGGAACTTCACCGGTTACACGCGCTTTGGTTTTCCGCTCCCTTACGTCGGCCACAACGAAAACGCCGGCTGGGTTAGCACTGACAATGCAGCCGACCTAACAGACGTATACTTCGAAACATTCGACGATCCGGCCCGCCCGCTCGCATACAAGTACGGCAAGGGATATCGACTCGCCATAGAGCGCGTCGAAGAGATCAAAGTTAAGACGTCGAACGGTCTCGAGACACGCAAATTCACGATGCGCAAAACTCATCACGGCCCGATTCTCGGCGCGCGCGACGGCAAAATGCTTTCGCTACGCATGGCTAAGTTTGAGTCAGACGGCTGGCTGCGCGAGTGGTACGACATGACACGTGCGACGTCGCTCGTCGCGTTCAAGCGAGCGGTGGCGCCGCTCAATATGAATTTCGGGAACGTGATGTACGCCGACCGCCAGGGAAACACGTGGTATCTCTACAACGGCGCCGTGCCGCGGCGCGATCCGCATTTCGACTGGACCAAGCCGCTCGATGGCAGTGATCCGGCGACTGAATGGCAGGGCTATCACACGATCAACGAGTTGCCGCAACTCACAAACCCAAAATCCGGATGGATGCAAAACTGCAATACAACCCCATTTCTGTTAACGGACGTAGGCAATCCGGATCCGAAACAGTTTCCGAAATACATGGTCCAGGAGGGAGACAACCCTCGCGGTGCAGTGTCGAGAGAGATCCTCGCGAGTAAACCAAAGTTCACGTTTGATGAATGGACGCGAGTTGCATTCGATACGCGAATTATGACTGTCGGCAGAACATTGCCCGGGCTGCTAACGGCACTCAAACAGCGTCTTGATAACTTTCCCGCCTCGGCTGAGAGGTCACGATTAAGCGAAGTCTACGACGAACTTTCTCGCTGGAATCATCGCAGCGCGAACGACTCGGTCGCTACGACCATCTTCAGCCTCTGGCACGAACGCATAACAAGAGATGAAAAACTGAATGTCTTCACAGCACTTACCGATGTTCTAAACACGCTGCAACGTGATTTTGGAACATGGAAAGTGGCATGGGGCGAAATCAACCGCTTGCAACGTCTTGACGAAAGCAGAGACGAGGACTTTCAGGATTCTAAACCGAGTATTGCTGTCAGCGGTGTGAATGGTAACGACGGCGCGGTGTTCACGTTTTATGCAACGCCTGAAAGAGGACAAAAGCGACGGTACGGTGTTGCTGGCGGGACGTATATCAGTG
>Ga0207674_10011003_pt1 | contig 10176 bp, 8 predicted proteins | sample KBSCornC72_FD_184303 | JGI IMG/M metagenome (GOLD analysis project Ga0207674, IMG submission 184303) | Corn rhizosphere microbial communities from Kellogg Biological Station, Michigan, USA - KBS Corn C7-2 (SPAdes) (version 2) | ecosystem: Host-associated > Plants > Roots > Rhizosphere > Soil ...
CACGCGGATTCTCAAACCAGAGACAGCGCGCCTCATGCACAGTCGTCTGTTTGCTCTCGACGACAACATGAATGCGATGTGTTACGGCTTCTACGAGGAATCGCGTAACGGCCACCGCATCATCGGCCATGGCGGCGACACGGTTTTCTTCCACAGCGATCTACACCTGGTGCTGGACCAGAAGGTTGGTTTCTTCGTCTCGTACAACAGTGGCGGGCGAAGCGATAGCCCGGGACGAACAAACCTGTGGCAAGCGTTTCTCGATCGTTACTATCCATACACGGCAACACCCCCGACTTCTGCCACTGCGAAAGAAGACGCCAAAGCCGTCGCCGGCCGGTACGAACTGAGCCGTCGTGCTGAAATGTCATTCCTGAAAACGGCTTCGTTGCTCGGACAATTCACAGTGACGCCGACTGACGATGGCGACATTGAAGTACCGTCTCTAACAGGCGCGAATGGCCAACCGAAACGGTGGCAGGCGATCGGCCCGATGACGTTCCTCGAGCGTGGTGGTCAGGACAAACTCGTCTTCAAACCCGATCAGAACGGCGTGATGCAAATGGTTTTGCCGTACCCGTTTTTTGTCGGCCAACGGGTCGGCGCGTTACAAAACGGAAAGCTGCTCGTGACTGTTCTCGTGATCTCCCTCGTGCTGATGTTACTCACGTTGATACTCTGGCCCGTTGGTTGGTTTGTGAGACGTCACTACGGTCACAAGCTGGAGTTGAGTCCCCGTGAGCGACTGCTGCGAATCCTCGTGCGCGTGGTTTTTGTGCTCAATTTGATCTTCGTCGGCGCTCTGTTCGGACTTACGACGTATGGCCTCCAACACCTCGAAGTCTTCAGCGATCGTGGAACTCGATGGTTTCGGTTGATTCAGATTGTGGGCGTCATCGGAGCGATCGGATCGCTCGTCGTTCTCGTCAACGCGGCGCTCACGTGGTTTGGAAAACGAGGGAGTATCTGGATGAAAATACAAGCAACAATTTTGTTGCTTGCCTCTCTCGGCGTGCTTTGGTTCGCGTTCGCTGGTAATCTTTTGCGCTTTAGTTCTACTTACTGAATTCTCATGCAAGGAACAGCGCGAAGTGCAATGAACGTCAAAACCGCCAAAACGCAGCCAGAAATACGCACCATCACCCGGCTCGTCCCACCCACCGGAAATCTGGTCCAGGGCCAATCTGAGCTCGCCATCAATCCAAAACTCGCCGAGGCGGCGGATCGATTTATCAGCTCGAGCCGCAATCATTACAGCCCGGCCGAAGGTGTCGGCGAGCTGCGCGAAGCAGTGGCTCAAAAGATCGCGCGCTTCAATAACATCGAGGTGGATCCCAAAGCGACGCCGTTGTGGTTGCTAATTACGCCGGGAGCGACGGCCGCGCTTATTGCAATCGCGCACACACACTTAAAAGATTCCTCAGCGCTCGTTTTTGAACCTTATTACCCCTATCACCGTCGCATACTTGATGAGCTTGGCGGTCACTCGAATGTGTTGCCACTGCATGGTGAGGGTCTGGAGCTCGATGTTGATGAACTGCGTGCGCGATGTCGCGAGTGGAAGGACCGGCAACAGTTTCCTCTGCGCGCCATCATCGCGTGCAGTCCGGCGAATCCCACTGGCAAAGTGTTTACAAGAGCAGAGCTCGAAGCGATCGCCGCGGTGTGTCAGGAGTTTGATCTGCTGTGCATCGCCGACGAGGTCTACGAGCACTACGTTGTAGGCGACAGAACGCACATCTCGATGGCGACGCTCGACGGCATGTGGGATCGAACGATCACTGTTAACTCGTTTTCGAAGTCGTGGAATATTTCGGGCTGGCGACTGGGTTACGTCTACGGCGATCCAAAGCTGATCGCGCCGATGAATAACTCGAACAATGTTTTCTACGTTTGTTCGCCGACACCACTGCAACTCGCGCTCGCCGAAGTGTTGATGTCTGACCCGAATTACTATGCGATGCTGCGCGACAAGTTCATGGCAAAGCGACAGATAGCAGTCGACGCACTGACCGCGGCCGGATTCACGATTTACGACTCGAGTTCGGCGTTTTATGTTTGGGCGCGCATCCCGGAGGGATTTGGCGATGCCATCGACTTCAATCAGATGTTGATAAGCAAGGGTGTTGCGGGCGTGCCTGGAGGTGCTTTTGCGGATAGCGATGCGCATGATAATTACATGCGACTCTGCATCGCGCGTGAGGATGATATATTGAATGGCGCGCTCGAGAAGATACAGAAGGCCGTGTTGTCGTAAGGCTGGTTTGACAGGATTACAGGATTTGAGCAAGATTAACACGATTATATTTCTCGTATTGCTGTTGGCTTCAACAGCAATCGCCCAAACAGCAAAGCCTGCCCCAGCGCCCGTCGAATGGCGCCCGTTTCTCGGCGAATACGTCGGCCAGAATGGCGAGACGCTCATCGTCCTCGAGAGGGATGGAAAGCTCGTCGCACTCAAGCGCGGCGAGACGGCGCCGGCGAAAGAGGTCTCACCGAATTTCTTCCTGCGCGATAAGAATAAAAAGGTCTCGCACCTGAAGATTGATGCGTTTATCTATGAACGCCGGCCACTTGGTCCGGAAGAAGGTGCAACGCAACTCAAAGTTAAACCGCTGCGACCAGTCAAGGAGTTGATCAAAGAAGCACTCAACGCGCAGCCGCCACAGGAGACCGGAGACTTTCTGCCTTCAGATCTAGTCGAACTCCGCAAGCTTGACGACACGATCAAACTCGACGTTCGTTACGCCACCAGCAACAACTTATTCGGCACCGAATTCTATTCTCAGCCACGCGCGTTTCTGCAACGAGCACCTGCCGAAGCGCTCGTCCGCGTCAATCGCAGGCTGAGGCCGTTGGGCTATGGTCTACTGGTCCACGACGGTTATCGTCCGTGGTATGTGACGAAGGTTTTCTGGGATGCCACGCCGCAGGACAAAAAGATTTTTGTCGCCGATCCGTCCAAAGGTTCGCGTCACAACCGCGGCGCCGCAGTGGATCTCACACTCTACGATCTCAAGAACGGAAAGCCGGTCGAGATGGTCAGCACTTATGACGAGACGACCGATCGGGCTCATCCTGATTACCCCGGCGGCACCTCGCTACAACGCTGGCATCGCGATCTCCTTCGTCGCATGATGGAAGCCGAAGGCTTCACCGTGTACGAAGCGGAGTGGTGGCACTTCGACTACAAAGACTGGCAACGGTATCGCATCGGCAACGACACCTTCGAAAAACTCAGCGCCAATTAGCCAGGCGGGAGGCGCGAAGTTTGACTTCAAGTTTCGGCCACGATTCGGATTGAATGCAAAATCCGCGGCCTCCGTCCTCTACGACTATTACAACCCCGAGGCCCGCGCCGTCGTCCCACCCGCCACATTTACGGTCAAAGAAAAGTAGCCACGAAAAGGTACAAGCGCCAAAGGCGCGAAATATGATAGCCAGGGGCAAGTGCGACGCGAAGCGGAGCACGTCGCCCCTGGTTAACACCCAAAAGCGTCGCCGGAGGCCTGAAAGGCCGAAATAGTCGCCGGTCGTATTCCGCCCTTTCAAGGGGAGTAATACTGCGATATCTATTTCGGCCTTTCAGGCCTCGACCGCCTTTTTTTATAAGCAACCAGGGGCGACGCGCTCGCTTCGCTCGCGCTTGCCCCTGGCTATCATATTTCGCGCCTTCGGCGCTTTGCGAACCAGGAAATGCGCGCCTTCGGCGCTTTGTGGCTAAAGATTTGTGGCGTTGAAGGTGTCGCCCTGGCGGATGTCGCCGGTTTCGTAACCTTTTTTGAACCAGCGCAGGCGCTGTTCGGAGGTTCCGTGGGTGAAGGAGTCGGGGACGACGGTGCCTGTTGTGCGGCGCTGGATTTGATCGTCGCCGACGGCGCTCGCCGCGCGCAATGCTTCTTCGATGTCGCCGGATTCAAGTAGATTCTGATTCTGCACGTAGCGCGCAAACACACCGGCAAAGAAATCAGCCTGCAGCTCTAAACGCACTGAGAGTTGATTCGCCTCTGCCCCGTTCATTCTTGCCGACATCGCATCCACACGGTCCGTGATCCCAAGCAGCTTCTGCACGTGATGACCCACTTCATGTGCGACGACGTAAGCCTGGGCAAAATCGCCGGGTGCGTTGAACTGTCTTCGCAGCTCTTCGTAGAACGCCAGATCGATATAAACCTTCTCATCTCCCGGACAATAGAATGGTCCAACTGCAGCACCTGCAATTCCACACGCTGAGCGCACCTGATCCGTAAACAGCACGAGTGTTGGTTCGCGATACTGCCGGCCGTTTTTCCGAAACACGTCGGACCAAACGTCCTCGGTCTTACCCAGCACCACCGCGACGAAGTGTTTCAACTCTTCCTCTTCAGCATTTTGCGGGCGTGAACTTGTGGTAGCGGGTGGTTGCTCGGAAGGAACCTGTTCAAGCAGTCGCGAAGGATTCACGCCAAACAGCAGCGCGAGGACCATGATGACGAGCGTTCCCAAGCCTCCGCCGGCTGCTACTCGACCCACGGACAAACCACGTCGATCCTCAATATTTGAGCTCTCTCTCTCGCCTCTCCAACGCATAGTGTTCGCTCCTTCCGTTGCACCGCATTGTCGGCGAGAAAGTCCCAACGCTTTGTGTCGTTAGAACGATACTTTAGTTGTTTTTTAGTCACACGACGCGTTTTACGGCGTCGGATTAGCAGCTCCCATTAGTTTCTCCAGCTTCGCAAAACGCGCCAGCATGTTCTCGTAAATGCGATCGGTCTTCTCATGCAGATGCGTCACTTCGAGTTCGGCTTTGATGTTCACTTCATACTCGATATCGGATCGCACACGATCTTTCTCGGCCTGCCGGTTCTGACTGACAAGCACGAAGCAAGAAAGAAAGATCGCTTCGAGCGAGACGATCATAGTGAGCAATCCAAAAGGAAACGGATCCCATTGCGGAATGCCCGTGCGAATTTCGTTAAGCGCGATCCAGATAATGAACCATGCGGCGTTGATCATCAGAAACGGCATACTGCCGCTGAACCATGCGATCCAGTCCGCGACCCGTTGCAGAGGAGTGCTGTGCTCTTCCATCTCTTCGTTGACGTTGCGCGAGACGCGCGTGCGCAGCAGTTCGTCAGCCTTACGCGTCATCGTGCTCATCGCGGCGAGCATATTCAGTGCAGCTTCCGGACGCTTCTGAAAGAGCAGTAACAGATCGTCACGATCGAGCACGAGCAGTTCCGAATCGCTCAGCGCGATCGCGGTAGCTGTTCTTGGACCACTATCGAGCAGCGATAGCTCACCGAAGAGACTTCCTTCTTCGGCGATAGTGAGCACGATCTTCTGACCCACAGTGTCTTTTATGTAGAGCTCGATTGAACCGGAGCGAACAACGAATAACGCTTCTCCGGGGTCACCGGTGTGGAAGAGTGTTTCTCCGGCATTTAGCTTGATGGCGTCGACGACATTTGCGAGTTCACATCGATCGTCATCTTTTAGAAAATCAAAGAACTCGATTCCTGAAAACAGCGAGACATCACATCCCATATAAATTCGACTTCCTTGAGAGTAGTGCGCCTAAAAAATGGCGCCCGGGGGTTTAGACCAGCAGGATGATAGGTCGTCGTGCAAGATTTGGGAACAAGTTCGATGACCCGGCGTCTAAGTACCCACCCATGAAACGCTTTCTACCCAGATTTTGGGTTTTTGTGATGGCCTTTGGCTTAGGCGTTAGCATTTCGGCTATCTGGCGTATCTATACACTCCCCGCCTTCATACCTCCGGCTCAAGATTTCGTGATTGCACCCGTTGAGGAGTCGACCAGGGCTGGTATGGAAGGGCCTTACGCTGATCTGACAGAGGGGCCGCGATTAATTGAAACTGGTCAAACCCATAGTTGCGGAGCCCCGACCGGGCCTCGGGTCTACAATTACAGCGATGGCGGACGTATCACGGTGAACTGCCGAGTATTCAAAACGTCAGCGGCCGCAACTCAGATGTTACTGTACCGCATGAGAGGCGCCACCATTGAAGATCGAGCAGCTATCATGGATGACGGCAATCAGGTAGGCCAAGAGATCCTTATAACAGCTCCTCAAATCGTCAGGATGCGGATAAAGGATAACCTTCTTTGTGAAGTGGAAGCCTCGTCTCTATATCACCTGAACTGGTTTGAGAAACGGCGCTAAAACACTAAAGGGAATGGTTACCTCCTGGGGACCACTGGAGCAGCCGGCGATCTCACATGGGTCGAAGTTAAACTGAATCCCACCCTCGGTAAGGTTCCAACTCGCAAACGTTTCGGCTTTCGGTGCGATCGGGCCGTAAACTTCCAACTCCCGTGTGCAGTAGCGCGCGATGAATTCGAGATACTGCGAGTTGGGTTTGAAGAGGTTCGCCAGCTTTAACTCACGATGCGACTTGAGGTCATAGTTTATGACGTGACTCTCGATGGACGAGTGCGCGGCGCCGATGTAGTAGTCCTCAGTCATGAAGAAGATACTAAGGATGGAGTCCGTAGCTAACACGATGGTGTAATCCACATCGACTAAATTGTGGGCGTCTGGGAAACCTATTTCTCGGCGCTTCTTCTCCGCTTTGGATTGTTTGAGCGGCCATTGGTAGCGATTGATGGCAAACCGTTTTATCTGCTGATTAAGGTTCTTGATATGACGGGCGTTCGAGCCGGCAATCTGCGGGTAGCGCACGTTAATCTCGTAGAATAGCTGTTCGCTCTTCAGGTGTACCTCTTCAGAAACTATCTTCAATCGACGATTCGCAAACACAACTTCCGAGGGTTCGGGTTCTGGCGTAATCTCCGGAACGGGTGGCGCAGGTTGTTCCGGAACATCGATCTTAGCCGGGGCCGTTATTGGTTTGATAGGCTTGGACCACGATTGCACGGTGACAATGCCGGCTGTAAACGCCAGTACGCCGCCGATCAGAGTTAGGAAGATAGTTTTCGTCATGATGACGAGGAACGGTAAATCTTTCGGGATGTTAATCTGCAGGGTGAGAGCCTCACGCTGTCGTGTGGTTCGCCACAGTCTTTGGACAGGATTAACAGGATTTGCAGGATTAACAGGAGACCGTTGTAGAATCTCCAGCCGTTACACAAACAACCCGTTGGGAGCGCCTGAATGAAGGTTACTTCGCTTGCTCTTCTGATTCTTGCCCTTGCAGGTACATGCACTGCTCAGCAAACACAATTGACAGTCACCGCTGTCAATAAACTCAACATCGCCCGTCAGAGTGAAACACTCGAGCTGACCACCGCAGCTCTCGCGCCGCTTGGCGAAAAGGATCTGATGAAGCTGCACGTGCGCGACAGTGCGGGCAAGGAAGTGCTTTCTCAGGCTGTCGACACTGACTACGACGATTATCACAAACCCGACGTGCTGATCTTTCAGGCTGACTTTCAACCTAACGAGACAAAAACCTTTACCGTCGTTGCGGGAGCAAAGCGCGAATACACACGCGAAGACTTTCGCGCCTATGGCCGCTTCGTGCGCGAGCGTTTCGACGATTTCGCGTGGGAAAACGATCTGGTTGCGCATCGCACTTACGGCAAGGCGTTGATCACCTGGAAGGGCGAACCACTGACAAGCAGCGCCATCGACATCTGGTCCAAGCGCACCTCGAAGCTCGTAATCAACGACTGGTACATGATCGATAACTATCACGCGGATCACGGTGAGGGCGTCGATGCATATTCTGCCGGGCCGACGCGTGGCTGTGGTGGGAATGGCATTTGGAGCAAGGGCCAACTGTACGTCCCGACTAACTTTGTCGATTCACGGGTGCTGACGAATGGTCCGATCCGCGTGATGTTTGAATTGGTCTATGAGCCGTTTGATGTGAATGGCGTTAAGGTGTCGCAGGTGTTGCGCGTGTCGCTCGATGCCGGCAGTCAGTTAAATCATTTTCGTGCTTCGTACCAGGCGCCGTCGGGTGCTGAGTCGCTTGCTTTAGCTGTCGGACTCAAGAAGGTGAAGGATGCGCAGAAGAACCTCAACGCGGAGCGCGGTTGGTTCACCATTTGGGAACCGGTCGAAAAGAACCAGGGTATGCAAGGCCTGGCGATCATCGTTGACCCACGCACATTTGAGGGTGTTACTGAAGACAGTCGGAATCATCTCCTCGTGCTTAAGCCGGGAATTACCGCGCCTGTTTCTTACTGGGCCGGCTTTGCATGGGATCGCGCCGGGAAGATCACTTCAAGCGAGAGTTGGAACGCGTATGTGGAGCAGTTTAGTGAAAAGCTGCGATCTCCGATTCAGATAAATACGCGTTAATACAATGAGGAGAAGACGATGATTTCAAAGATGGTTTCCATTGTTGCCTGCGTTATCTGTCTTGTCGGCCTCGTCGCCGCCCAGCGAGAAGCACCAAAAGAGGTGCGCAGCAAGCTGTTTAAGAAGGCTCTCGCTGACAATCCGGACGTGCGTGAGTGTGTCGAGAAAGAGGAGGGAGGCGCTCGCGCTGCTGAAGAGAACATGTCGGTCGAGGAAGTCGACCTGAATCGTGACGGCGTTTCGGAGTATGACGTTGAGTTGTCGGGTCCGTGCGTCTGTGGGATGGTCAATTGCACTATTTACGTCTACCGGCAGACACCCAACGGTTACGAGCAGATCCTTGAAGACGCTGCGGGCTTCGGTCTCCAATTGTTGAAGACATCGACCAGGGGTTATACAGACCTGCGCGTCGATGCGAGAGACTCAGCGGCTGCAGAGATACAAACGATTTACAAATTTGACGGCAACCGTTATCGAGAGGCGAGATCGCTGCTCGTCAATAAGCAAACTGGCGAGAGTAAACCGTCTTCGCGTCGAGTTCAGTTCAAGCGCGGTGCTTCATCCACGACTGTGCAAGGCCGAGTGTCACTCGAGCTGTCGGATACCTGGATCATCGGTGCTCGTGCCGGTCAGGTGATAACGGTGCAACTAACGTCACCGCGTAAGGTGAGATTCATGTTGATGACATCACGCACGACCGAGTCGCTTGCTGACAACACGCAAAGCTGGACCGGCACACTCCCCGAAACCGGCGACTACCTCCTCCTCGTCGACACCGACGCCAAAGCCGCCCCGTACTCAATGACGATAACTATCAAATAACTTCTCGGAACGTACTGTAGGGGCGGCCCTCCGTGGCCGCCCGTGGCTTAGCTAAAACGATTCAAGTAACGACAGCTTTGGTTTGGCGAACATCTATCAAAACCACGGGCGGCCACGGAGAGCCGCCCCGACAGTACGTCCGACAGGGTGTGAATATTCCCAGGCGCTCATTTCCCCGAGTCCATGTGCCAACCGACGTTCACCAGGTCGTTGCCTCGTCGGACAAACATTTCCGTCGCCCGACCGCTCGCCGTCGATCGTTGTCCGTTGACTTCGGTCTCATACAAATACGTCGTGTAAATAATCACCGTGTTGCCGTAAACCTGCATCTCGGTCTTTGGAAACTCGAGCCGCACAAGCTTTGCGCCGCTGTCGACAAATCTCTTCGCGTTCGCGAGAATCGCCGCTCGATCAGACCAGGCGTCTCCGCCGGGATCGATCGCAATCGTCTCTTCCGGAATCAACTTTTCCAAGGTCGCACGATCGTTAGTAAACCACGCCTTCCAGACCGCCTCGCGCGCCGTGAGTATTCGCTGCCGCATCTCCGGACTCAAATTCGTCGGATGCGACATCTGCTCCGCGCGCCATGCGGGATCGACAACCGTGTGCGACGCCACCTGAATCCAGCTTCCTTTGCGTTTCGCATAAACATCCATGATGCGAAAGCGACGCAGCGTGATTGTCGTGTTGCCATTCTTTAGCTGAAACTCACCAAAGAAATTCGCAACAGCCAGTTCGGGACCATAGAAATGCACGTCGAAGTCACTGACCTGGTACGTCGTGCCTGCTGGAAAATAAGGCTGCGACTTGGGAGCATTCGCAGGCTTTGGCCACTCGATCCCGTTCGCTCTCATGTACTCATCGATACCCTTGATCGGCGTGCGCGAACCCTCGAGCAGACCGCGCCAGTCTTCCGAGTGCGTCGCGAAGATCTTTTGTTCGTCTCCATCGATGAACGCCTGAAAGATACTCTCAATGTGAGCACGAATAGCCGCCGCATCAGCCGCGCGATCGTCGTCATTAGCCACAGAAGTTTTAGCCACAAAAAGGCACAAAAAGCACAAAAGAAATATTTTTGATA
>Ga0207674_10011005_pt1 | contig 10174 bp, 13 predicted proteins | sample KBSCornC72_FD_184303 | JGI IMG/M metagenome (GOLD analysis project Ga0207674, IMG submission 184303) | Corn rhizosphere microbial communities from Kellogg Biological Station, Michigan, USA - KBS Corn C7-2 (SPAdes) (version 2) | ecosystem: Host-associated > Plants > Roots > Rhizosphere > Soil ...
CCGCCCCGAATGACCTGCGTGATTCCGAGCTCGATGTCGTCGACCACGGACGCGAGTTGGTAGGTCGCGGTGCCGTCGGCCCTTAGCAACGTCGTGCCCCCGGCTATGAGGCGAACGGATCCGTCGTCGTCCTGCTCCGCCTTGCCCGACTCGGTTGCGCGCTCCGCCGCCGCGGAGTACGACGCACCGCGCTCGCTCTGGCGCACTGGGCCCTCGTCGAATGCGACGCCGAGCCAGTCGAGGTCCTCGAGGATGGCCGCTTCGCCGCCGTCGACCGTGCGGCTCGGGTCGGTGTCGTCGATCCGCAGCACGAGGGCGCCGTCGTGCCCGTCGGCGAACCGCCGGTTCGCGACGGCGGTCAGCGCGTTCCCGACGTGCAACGATCCGGTCGGGCTCGGCGCGAAGCGGACGCGCACGGACATCGGCTACGCGTCGATGGGCACGTGCCCCGACTGCCCGGCCACGCGGTCGAGCCAGGTGCGGATCGCCGGGTACGGCTCGAGGTCGAACCCGCCCTCGTGCGCGACGTGCGTGTACGCGTAGAGCGAGATGTCCGCGAGCGTGTAGCGCTCGCCGACGAGGAACGAGCGGTCGGCGAGATGGCTCTCCATCGCGTCGAGGGCCGCGTAGCCGGCCTTCGTCACGCCGGGGAGCCGTTCCTCGTACCGCTCGCGCGGGAGCTCCGAGTACGCGATCAGGAACCGGGCGACGGCGATGTTGGGCTCGTGGCTGTACTGCTCGAAGAACTGCCACTGGAGCACCTGCGCGCGCTCGTACGGGTCGTGGGGCACGTACTGCGTCCCGTCGCCGAAGTACCAGAGGATCGCGTTCGACTCGCCGAGCGGGCGTCCGTCGTCGAGCACGAGCGTCGGGACGCGCAGGCCGGGATTCAGCTCGCCGAGGACGTCCTTCCGGTTCGAGCGATCGACGACGCTCATCTCGACCGTCTCGTACTCGAGCCCGAGGTGGGCGAGGAGGAGGCGCACCTTGTAGCAGTTGCCCGAGACCGCCGAGTTGTAGAGGCGCAGCACGTCGACAGCGTAGTCGCGACTGACTACGCTCAGCCGATGGCGGTGAAGCGTCTCACGGACGAGCAGCTCATGGAGATGCTCGAGCTCGCCCGCAAGGCGGACAGCGTCGAGCTCAAGCTGACCGTGCCCGCCGCGGACCACCGCACGGCGATCGCCGGCCTCGGTCTCGATCCGCTCGAGGCGCAGATCCGGCAGGTCTTCTTCTTCGACACACCGCAGCTGACCCTCAACGCAGTGGGTGTCGTCGCGCGCGCGCGGCGGATCCAGGGCCGCGCCGGCGACACGGTCGTGAAGCTCCGGCCGGTCGAGCCCGGCGAACTTCCGGCGGAGCTTCGGGAGTCACCCAACCTGGGCGTCGAGGTGGATGCCATGCCCGGCGGCTACGTCTGCTCCGCGTCGCTGAAGGGCAAGGCCGCCGCCACGGACGTGCGAGCGGTGGCGAACGGGAGCGCCTCGATCCGCAGCATCTTCTCCAAGGAGCAGCGTGCCTTCTACGGTGCGCACGCCCCCGAGGGTCTCAAGCTCAAGGACCTGGCGATCCTCGGCCCGATCTTCGTCCTGAAGCAGAACTTCGAGCCAGGCGAGCTCGGACGACGCCTGACCGCGGAGCTCTGGTTCTACCCGGACGGCTCCCGGATCCTCGAACTGTCGACGAAGTGCACCTCCGGCGATGCGTTCCAGGTCGCCGCCGAGGCGCGGTCGTTCCTCACCGAGAAGGGCGTCAGCCTGAACGGCCGCCAGGAGACGAAGACGAAGGCGGCCTTGACCTTCTTCTCGAAGCAGCTCGTCGCCGCCGGCTAGCGGTAGTCGGGGTTCGCGAAGTCAAAGCGGCACCCCGCGTCCCACAGCGAACGCTGGTTGCCGTGGGCCGGCACGCCGCCCACGTCCTTCAGCGCCCGCGCGAGATGGAGAACGTTCCACGTCATGAAGGTCGTGTTCCGGTTCGTGAAGTCGTTGTCCGGCCCGCCCGAGCCCTCGTCGAGATAGGACGGTCCGGGACCCGCCTCGCCGATCCAGCCGGCGTCGGCTTGAGGCGGGATCGTGTATCCGAGGTGCTGCAGCGAGTAGAGGATGTTCATCGAGCAGTGCTTGATCCCATCCTCGTTGCCGGTGATCAGACAACCGCCGACCTTGCCGTAGTACGCGTACTGACCGTGCTCGTTGAGAAGGCTCGAGCACGCGTACAGCCTTTCGACCACACGCGTGCACACGGACGACTTCTCCCCGAGCCAGATCGGCGAGCCGAGGACGAGGATGTCTGCCGCTTGGACGCGCCGGTACAGCTCGGGCCAGTCGTCCGACGCCGCGCCGTGCTCGCGCATGTCCGGCCAGACGCCGGGCGCGAGGTCGTGATCGATGGCGCGAACGACGTCGACCTCGACGCCGTTGCGCTCCATGATCGCCGTCGAGATCCGCATCAGCCCCTCGGTGTGCGACTGCTCCGGTGACGGCTTGAGCGTGCAGTTGACGTAGAGCGCCTTCAGGTCGGAGAAGTCCCAGCGGCTGGTGCTGCAGAGCTCCTCCTGGAACGACGTCAGCCTCATGGGGGGCCTCCGGGTCATGGTTCGTAGGTCGTCAGCTCGATCTCGTTGCCGTCGGGATCCGGGAAGTAGACGGAGTGCGCGTTACCGTGATCCTCGAACCGAAACTCGATGCTGTACGCGTCCAGGCGTTCCTGTGCTCGCGCGAGATCGTCCCGGCCGACCATGAACGCGAGGTGACGCAGGCCCGTCGACTCGGACTGCCGCCCGGGACTGTCGACTTGCGCCTGGAAGAGCGCGACGCACACGCCGAACTCGCCCATGAAGACCGGCCAGTCGTCGCGGCGCGGGTCTCCCCGCTGCTCGAGGCCGAGGACGTCCCGATACCACGCGATCGAACGTCGGCGATCGCTGACGTTGAGCGACACGTGGTCGAGGCGTTGCAGTTCCACGACAGAATTCCACCATGTCCGACTCGTCCGACGGGCTGCTGCTCAGCTGGTACGCGGCCAACGGGCGCGATCTGCCATGGAGAGGGACACGCGACCCGTACGCGATCCTCGTCAGCGAGGTGATGCTGCAGCAGACGCAGGTAGAGCGCGTCGTCCCGCGCTACCTTGCCTGGCTCGAGCGGTGGCCGAACGTCCGTGCCCTCGCAACGGCCTCTGCGGCCGACGTGATCCGCGAGTGGCAGGGGCTCGGCTACAACCGCCGCGGGCTGAACCTCCATCGCGCCGCGTGCCGTATCGCGAAGGATGGATGGCCCGACGATCTCACGGAGTTGCCCGGCGTCGGGCCGTACACCGCCGCCGCGGTGCGCCGTTTCGCCTTCGGCGACGACGTCCTCCCCGTCGACGTGAACGTCGCCCGCGTCCAGAGGAGGACCGGCGTCACGTTCTCGTCGAGCGCGGCTCAGGCGCTGATGGATCTCGGCGCGACCGTCTGCCTGGCCCGCGTCCCGCGCTGCGGGATCTGCCCGCTCGCCGGTATCTGCCCATCGCGCGGAGTCCGCGAGGAACCTGCGCGAAAGCAAGGGCCGTTCGAAGGCTCCTTCCGGCAACGTCGCGCGACGACGCTGCGGATCGTCACCGAGGCACCTCGCGAGCTCTCCGGCCTCGACGACGAGGCCGTACGCTCGCTCGAGCGCGACGGCCTCGTCGTCGTCGCGGATGGGCTCGTCGCGCTGCCCGGCTAGATCCGGTGCAGCACCCAGACGTTCGGCTCGACGTGCGTGCCGATCCCGTCCTCGACGACGAGCGTGGCGAGCGCGCCGGGGAAGACGTACTCGCCGTCGCCGGGGAACGCCATGTCGGTCCACTCCGCCCAGTCGGTCGCAGGAGCTCGAATCACCATCGACCGTGGGGCGGCCTCGAGGATGTCGCCGCCGACGCGCTCGTGGATACGGAGCCACGGATCGAAGTGCGAGCCGTCGTCGCGCCGCCAGAGCATGTACTGCTCGATCGGGATAAGCGGGTAACGCTCTTTCCACGTCGGGCGCACGGGCGCGATGACGCCTCCCGACAGGCCAGCGGCGCGCGCGTTGTCGACGAACGTCTGGATCATCCGGCTCGAGAGCTGCCGGCCCTGCTGACCCGGAGCAACGCTGATCGCAATCGCCATGAGCGCGGTGTGCTCCCGATCGGAAGTCATTCCGCGGACGAAGCCCTCGTCCCATCCCGACGGGAGGTCGGCACTCGTGCCGTCCCACGGAAGGGGGACCGCGTGCGCCTCGGCGAGCAGCTCGTCGCCGTCGACGAGCGCGACCTGGAAGTCGGGGAAGTCGGTGTACAGGCGACCCCAGTACAGGTTCCCGGGCTCGTTCTCGTTCATGTACGCGGGAAAGGTCGGCCTCGTCAGCTCCTCGAAGCGGCGCTGCATGAGGTCGGCGCGATCGGCGTAGCGGACGATCTTCACCGGCGCAGCAGGGCCACAGCCTGCGCGGCGAGGCCTTCGCCGCGACCGCTGAAACCGAGCCCGTCGGTGGTCGTCGCCCGCACGGCGACGAGCTCGGGCGGGACGCCGAGCGCGCCGGCGAGCCGCGTGCACATCTCGTCGCGGAAATCGGCGATCCGCGGCTCCTCGCCGATGAGGACACAGTCGGCGTTGACGAGCTCCCAGCCCGCGTCGCGCACCTCTCGGTACGCCTCCCACAGCAGGTCGAGCGACGACGCCCCACGGTACTGCTCGTCATCCGACGGGAAGAGCGACCCGATGTCGCCGAGGTTCGCGGCTCCGAGGATGGCGTCGATGAGCGCATGGGCGACGACGTCGCCGTCCGAGTGGCCGGCGAGGCCGCGCGGATGCTCGAACGCCACGCCGCCGAGCACGAGCGGCACGCCCTCCTCGAGCGCATGCGCGTCGTAGCCGATTCCGATCCGGAGCTCCATCAGGCGAGCGACGCTAGCGCGTCGGGAAGCGACGCGAGATCGTCGAGGGCGAGCGCCGCCTCGGGCGGCGTGGGCTGCAGGCGCCCCCACGGCCCGCGTCGGATGTGGACGGCCACCATGCCGGCAGCGGCTGCGGGCAGGACGTCGTTGTCGACGCGGTCGCCGACGTAGGCGACCTCGCTCGGCTCAGCCTCCATTAGCACTGCGACCTTCTCGAAGAAGGCCGGATCCGGCTTGCGGACTCCGAGGCTCGCGGAAGACGAGACGACGTCCGCCGGCAGCGCAGAGTCGCGCGCCCAAGCCTCGAGAGCCTCCGTCTGATTGCCGATGACGCCGACTCGGAGTCTGAGCGCGCGGACATGCTCGAGGCACTCCCACGCATCCGGATAGAGATCTTCGAGTGCGTATGGAATCTCGTTCCACCAGCGTGGCGGTTTGTCGATTCCGAGGTGTCCCCAAAGAGCGTCGTGCTCCTCGCCGCGCTCGATGGTGACGCCCAACGCGGCCCACACGACGTGCGGCTGGAGGCCCTCATGGTCGGCGAGCCGACGCCACCACCGCTCCTCGTCGACGAGCGTCTCGCCGACGTCGAAGACGACCGCCCTCAGAGCCACGACTCGACGAGGGCCAGGTCGGCCGGTGTCGTCACTTTCATCAGCCTTGCGTCGCCCTCCACGACGGCGACTCGGCCGCCACTCCGCTCGACGAGAGAAGCGCAGTCGGTCGCTCCTGAGAGGTCACCCGAGAACGCGCGACGCAGCGCAGGAGCGAGGAACGCCTGAGGCGTCTGCGCAGCCACGATGCCGGCGCGATCGACCGTCTCGACGATCTGGCGATCCTGTACCCGCTTCAGCGTGTCGGCCACGGGCAGAGCCGGGACGGCACCGTCGAACCCCTCGCCCAGCGGGGCCAGGAGTCTCTCGACGACAGCGTCCTCCAGAAGCGGCCGCGCCGCATCGTGGACGAACACGACCAGAGCTCCTATTGGAACCTCGAAGAGCGCCGCGGCGACTGACGCCGTGCGCGTCGTGCCCCCGGTGACGCAGGCGACGACCTTCGACGCCGCGAGCTCCTCGGCGAGGAGGATCGCGGGCTCCTCCCAGCCGGGAGGGGCGGCCACCACGATCGCGTCGACGAACTCACACCGATCGAGACGATCGAGGCTCTCGGCGAGAAGCGGGCGACCCCCGAGGGCGGCGAACGCCTTCGGACGGTCGATCCCGAGCCGCTCGCCCGAGCCGGCGGCGGCGATGAGCGCCCAGGTGGCCCCGACCTCGGAGCCGCCCGAGCCGTTACGCACTCGCGGTTGCGGCCTTCGGCTTCGCTCGTGACTTCGGCTTCGACTGACCGGCCTTCGAGAGCACGTCGTCGAGCCACTCCGCGGCCTCTTCCTCGTTCATGTCCTTGGCGTACATGAGCTCGGACGCGAGGATCTTCTTCGCCTTCACGAACATCTGCTTCTCGCCGGTCGAGAGGCCCTTCTCGTTGTTGCGCACGGCGAGGTTCCGGACGACCTCCGCGAGCTCGAAGATGTTCCCGGTCTTCATCTTGTCGCGGTTGTGCTTGAAGCGGCGGTTCCAGTTCTTCGGCATCTCGGTCGAGCCCCCCGAGAGCGTCCGCACGACCATGGTGACGGTGCGCTGGTCGATGACCGTTCTCAACCCCACCCGCTCGGCGTTCTCACAGGGGACGTTCACGGTCATGTCGTTGTGGAGGATCTGGATCGTCAGGTACTCCCGCGTCTCGCCCAGAACCTCGCGCTTCTCTTTCCGCACGACTGTCCCCGCGCCGTGGTGCGGATAGACGACCTTGTCGCCGATGTCGAACAAGAGGGCCTCCCCGATGTCGGTGTCCGTCGCCTTCACGAAAAAGAACCGGCAGCGTCCTCCTGCCGGCGTCCGGTTCACATCATAGCGCGTTCTTCACAGGCGATTAACGGAAGCGCAACGGGCGGGGAGCCTAGGCGGCGGCCTCCTCGGAAGTGGCTCGTGGCTCCAATCCTGCCTCGAGCGCCGCCCGTAGCGTCTCGGCAACCGCAAGCCGTGCGGGCGTGCGGGCCGTCGTCCCAGCGGGCACGACGACGGTTGCGATGCCGAGCTTGGCGCACTCCTCGAGACGCCGCTCAGCCTGCGACGCCGGACGCAGCCGGCCGGTCAGGCCGATCTCGCCGAATGCGGCGAGGCCCTCGTGCACGGGCACGCCGCGTGCCGCCGACGCGATCGCGAGCGCGACCGCGAGGTCGGCGCCCGGCTCCTCGATACGGACGCCGCCCGCGACGTTCACGAACACGTCGGAGCTCGCCAGCGCGACGCCCGCGTGCCTCCCGAGCACGGCGACGATCATCGCGAGGCGCTTCGGATCCACCCCGGTCCCGACGCGGCGCGGCATCGCCAGGTCGGTGGGAGCGACGAGCGCCTGGATCTCGAGCAGGATCGGACGCGTTCCCTCGAGCACGCACCCCACGGCCGCCCCGACCTCGCCGGCACGCGTCGTCCCGAAGAGCTCGGACGGGTCCGGCACGCCGACGAGCCCGGCCGCGGTCATCTCGAAGACGCCGAGCTCGTTCGTCGAGCCGAAGCGGTTCTTCGTCGCGCGGAGGACTCGATGCTCGTGGTAGCGGTCGCCCTCGAACTGGAGCACACAGTCGACGAGGTGCTCGAGGACCCGCGGCCCCGCCACGGCTCCGTCTTTCGTGACGTGGCCGACGAGCACCGTCGCGACTCCCGCCTCCTTCGCGACGCGGAGGAGGCGGCCGGCCGCCTCGCGCACCTGGGCGACCGAGCCGGGGGCGGAGCCGAGCGCAGACGCGTGGAGCGTCTGCACGGAGTCGATGACGCACACGTCGGGCCGCTCGGCCTCGAGCGTCGCGCACACCGTCTCCAGCTCGGTCTCGGCGAGAATCTCGACCGACTCGGTCCCTCCGAGCCGGGACGCGCGGAGCGACACCTGCGCTGCGGATTCCTCCCCGGTGACGAGCAGCCCGCGGCGTCCGCCGCGGGCGATCGCGCCGAGCGCGGTCAGAAGGAGGGTCGACTTCCCGACGCCCGGTTCGCCGCCTACGAGGACGAGCGAGCCCGGCACCAGCCCTCCGCCGAGCACGCGGTCGAGCTCGGCAACCCCCGTGGAGATGCGCGCCGCCTCCTCCGCGCGCACACTGCTGATGGGCACGGGCTTCCGAGCGGCGGCGACCTCAGCTCGCTCGGTCGCGGACCCGTGCAACTCCTCGACGAGGCTCCCGAACGCTCCGCAGCCAGGGCATTTCCCGAGCCACCGGCCCGATGTCGTGCCGCACTCGGAGCACGTGAACTGCACGGTTACCTTCGCCATCGGCCCGGCCAGTCTAGGAGCGGCTTCCGACGCCGCCGGTCACGAAAGTCTCCCGAATCGCTTGAAAGTCGGCGACGGGTCGTTAAGAGTGCCGAGGACCGCCGCAGACGTCGACGAAAGGACAAGGACGGATGGACAGATTGAAAGCCCTCGGGCGCGGGACACAGCTCATGTTCATCGCGAGCGTCCTGCTCCTCATCATCAGCTTCTTCAACTGGCAAGAGGTGGACTTCGACCTCGGGCCACTGGGCTCGGGGAGTGCCGGCGTCAGCATGTGGGACGATCTCGGCGGCATCATCATCGGGATCCTCACGATCGTGCTCATCGCGCGCATCGTCGCGCGCATGGCGGCAGTCGACGTTCCGATCCCGCTCTCGTTCGCGACCACGAGCTTCGTGCTCGGCGTCCTCATCGCAGTACTGGCCGTCGTCAAGAACCTCACCGACGACTACTCGACGTGGGCGAGCTACGTCGGGGTGGTTCTGGCGATCCTCGTCGCCGTGGGCGCGTGGCTCGAGGTGCAGGATGCGGGCGGAGTCGAGCACCTGAAGAGTGAGGCGTCGAGCCTCGGCGGCTCGGGCGGCGGCGCCGCGACCGCAGCGCCGGCAGCGGCAGCACCGGCCGCACCCCCGGCGCCCGCAGCGGAGACGCCCGCGCCGGCTGCGGCGGCAGAGGATGCAGCCTCGGAAGGGGCATCCGAAGTCGCCCAGGACACGCCCGAGACCGCGTCCGAGGGCCCGAGCGACGAGCCGTCGAACGAGCAGCGGGCGTAGCTCCAGCTGATAACGACACCATCGCGGCGCGACGCTCGCGCCGCGATGGTGTCGCCTGCGGGAACTCCCCCGCAAAGCTCGCGTTTTTCCACGAGGTGAGTACCCTGTGATGGGTCTGGATCGGACTGCGGCCGTCCGACGCCCCCACCACGGCCCGAAAGGACTCAGATGGCGAAGTTCAAGGCACTGTCGCGAGGCGCGCAGATCGTCCTCGTCGCCGGTCCGCTGCTCTTCCTCAGCCTCTTCTTCACATGGCAGTACGTCGAGGTCGACTACGGGCGGGCGGGCATTGCCACCATCTCACTCGACGGCTGGGACGCGTGGGGACTTCTGCTTGCGCTCCTCGTGCTCGCGACGATCAGCGTCGTGGCACTCCAGAACTTCACCGAGGGCGAGCTCTCCGAGGATGTCCCGTGGTCGAAGATCACCCTCGGGCTCGGCGTAGCCGTCTTCGCGGTGGCGGCCGTGAAGAACCTGACGGACGCGGGCTCGTCGTGGCTGAGCTACGGCTTCGTTGGGCTGGCCGGCGCCGTGCTGGTCGGGGCGTACCTCGAGTTGGCCGCGGAGCGCAAGGGCGAGCAGCCGGCTCTCGCACCGCGCAAGCGGCGCGGGCTCAGGTCAACTGCTTGACGAGGAGGACGCGGTCCTCGCCTGGACCGTCGTAGTCCTCGACCACGCGCTCGACCTCGAAACCCAGCGCCTCGTGGAACGCGAGCGATCCCTGGTTCACGGGTGAGGTGACACAGCGGACGACCGTCCGTCCGTTCGCGCGAGCCTCGTCGAAGAAGCGCTCGTAGAGGGTCCTGCCGAGACCCTCGCCGCGATCCTCGGGCGTGACGCCGACGAAATGGATGTACGCCTCGTCGTCGTTCGCCTGCGAGAAGAACCCGCAGACGAACCCGAGAAGCTCCCCGCCCGCGTCCTCGGCGATGAAGCTGGTCCCTTCGAAGTGGATGAAGAACAGTTTCGGGAGCATCGGCGCCATGTCGCGTCCGCCCCACCAGACGTTGATACGGCCGATGACCCGCCCGTAGTCGGACGCCTTCGCATGTCGAACTGTGACTCGCGCAAGCTCGGAATCCGCGATCACGGATTCCGAGCGCGCGGCGATCCCTGAAGCCGGCCGCTCCGCGGCCGGATGCTCGTCACTCACGAACGCGAACGTTAATTGTCGG
>Ga0207674_10011006_pt1 | contig 10174 bp, 9 predicted proteins | sample KBSCornC72_FD_184303 | JGI IMG/M metagenome (GOLD analysis project Ga0207674, IMG submission 184303) | Corn rhizosphere microbial communities from Kellogg Biological Station, Michigan, USA - KBS Corn C7-2 (SPAdes) (version 2) | ecosystem: Host-associated > Plants > Roots > Rhizosphere > Soil ...
GGACGCTGATGCGCTACGCGCCGCGCAAATATGATCCGGCGCTGATCGAGGCGCTGGCGATCAATGGCGCTCTGAAGCCCGGCATCGACAAGGACGCAAAGGTCAAAGCCGTCGCGAAAGTCGCCGAATGGCTGAACGCCGGCGACACGGAGGCGAGCTGGACCGGCGAGGTCGCGGCCGAGGGCGGCTATCTGCTGAAGCGGTTGTGGCGCGGCGTGACCGACGCGCACATCATCGAGCCGAGCTTCCTCGTCTCGGCCGAGGCGCGCAAGCTCGACGTGCTGGCGAAGGAGCAGGCCAGCGATTACGCAAAGTCCCTGACGCTCCGTACGCTCAAGAAGGGCGCCGCGGTCGAGCAGGAACCGGTGCTCGGCGAAGGCGAGGGCGAGGACGCCGCCGAGGAGGTCGCCGCCGACACCAAGGGTAAGCCCGTGCCCGTCACCCGCCCGTCCGAACTGCTTGAGGCGGTGCTCGCCGCCGGCCGCAAGGGGCTCAGCATCCAGCGCTACAAGGGTCTTGGCGAAATGAACGCCGAGCAATTGTGGGAGACGACGCTTGACCCGGCCAACCGCTCGCTTCTCCGCGTCGAAGTCGCGCAGGCGGACGTCGCGGACGAGATCTTCACGCGCCTGATGGGCGACGTGGTCGAGCCGCGCCGCGAGTTCATCCAGGACAATGCGCTGAGCGTCGCGAACCTCGACGTCTAGGAACCATTCAGCCGCGCGCGCTATTGGCGGTCACGTGAACAACGGCCGGCCGATCACGCTCGCATCCTACAACATGCACAAGGCGGTCGGGCTCGACGGCAAGCGCGACCCGCACCGCGTGCTCAAGGTGCTGCAGGAAATCGACGCCGACGTCGTTGCGCTGCAGGAGGCCGACAAGCGCGTCGGCGGGCGCGGTTCGACCGTGCCGCACGAGCTGATCGACAGCCACGGCATGTACAAGCCGGTGCATCTCGGGGTGCGTCACAAGCGCGTGTTCGACAAAGCTCGGAAGCACACCGACCGGTTGCTCAAGATCAACACGCGCAACATCGGCTGGCACGGCAATGCGATCCTGGTGAAGCAGCATGTCGGCGTGCTCGACTGCGCGGCGCTCGATTTGCCGACGCTCGAGCCGCGCGGCGCCGTCATCGCTGAGCTGCTGATCGGCGACAAGCCGCTGCGCGTGGTCGGCATGCACCTCGACCTGTCGGGGCTGTGGCGCCGTCGCCAAGTGCGCGCGATCCTCGACGCCATTGCGCGCCGGCCGCTCAAGATGCCGACCGTGCTGATGGGCGACACCAACGAATGGCGGACCGTCGCCGGCTGCCTCAACGACCTCGAGCCGGAGTTCCATATCGCGCCGACGGGCCCGAGCTTCCATGCGCGCCACCCGGTCGCGCAACTCGACCGGATCATCGTCCACAAGGATCTTCGGGTGGAGGCGGCGGGAGTCCACATGAGCCCGGCGGCGCGGCGCGCGTCGGACCATCTGCCGATCTGGGCGCGGGTGAGCGCCTAACCGGCGATCTTGCGCAGCCGCCGCCGCTGGATCGATGAGCCGATCCCCATCGCCTCGCGATACTTGACCACCGTGCGGCGCGCGCAATCGAAGCCGCGCTGCTTCAGCAGTGCGGCGATCGCGTCGTCGCTGAGGATCTCCGTCTCGGCTTCGATCACTTCCCTGATGGCAGCTTTGACCGCCTCGGCTGCGGCGCCTTCGCCCTCCGCCGACTGGACGCCCGAGCCGAAGAAATATTTGAGTTCGTAGAGGCCGCGATCGCACAGCAGATATTTGTTCGAGGTGACGCGGCTCACGGTCGATTCGTGCATGCCGATCGCGTCGGCGACCTCGCGCAACGTCATCGGCTTCATTGCCGACACGCCGCGCTCGAAGAAGCCCTGCTGCCGCTTGACGATCTCGGAGACGACCTTGACGATCGTCCGCGCGCGCTGGTCGAGCGCTTTCACCAGCCAGTTGGCGCTCTGCAAGCATTCGCTGAGCCACGCCCGCGACTTCCTGTCCTGCGGCCCAGACCTGAGCTCCTGGTAGTAACGGCGGTTGACGAGGAGGCGCGGGAGCGTCGCCTGGTTGAGCTCGACGGCGAAGCCATTGCGAGTGCGGCGGACGAACACGTCGGGCGTCACGTCCTCGGCGCCCTGCCTCGAGAACTGGCAGCCGGGCTTGGGGTCATAGGCCCTGAGCTCGCGGATCATGTCGGCGAGGTCTTCGTCGTCGACGCCGCAGATGCGTTTCAAGTCGGCGGTGCGGCCCTTCGACAGCAAATCGAGATTGTCGATCAGCCGCGCCATGGCCGGATCGTAGCGATCGGCCGCCTTGGCCTGCAGAGCGAGGCATTCGGCCAGCGAGCGAGCGCCGACTCCCGGCGGCTCGAGGTCTTGGACCAACGCCAATGCTTGTTCGACCGCGGAGAGGGGCGCGCCACTCAGGTCCGCAATGTGCTGGAGCGGCACGGTCAAATAGCCGGTTTCCTCGAGCGTCTCGGCGATGATCCGCGCGAGGTCGCCGACAGGCCCGGAAGCGCCATGCAGCTGGTCGATCAAATGCTCAGCGAGCGATCCTGCGGAATATTGAACCCGGTCGAAATCAAAGGCTTCGTCGCCGCCGCCTGACGTCACGACGTCGGAAAAGCTGTCGGTCTCCAGCGCTTCCGACTGCCAGTCGACATCGAGCGGCCGGTCGTCAGCGGCCTGCCCCATGATCAGGTCGTCTGCGCCCGGCTCGTCAGGCGCCTCGTCGCTGTCGGTCTCGTCGCCCGCGAAATCGCCCGCGGGTTGCTCGTCGGGCTCGTCGCTACGCGCTTCGAGCAACGGATTCTTCGAAACCTCCTCGGCGATAAACGCATCGAGCTCGAGGTTGCTGAGCTGCAACAGCTGGATCGCCTGCCGGAGTTGGGGCGTGAGGACCAGCTGCTGCGATTGGCGGATGCTTAGGGAGGGGCCCAGGCCCATGGGACAGGCTCGTTACAGCGCGAAGCTTTCGCCGAGGTAGAGGCGCCGGACCTCCTGGTCGGCGACCAACGCTTCGGGAGTACCAGCGAACAGGACCTGGCCGTCGTAGATGATGCAGGCGCGATCGACGATGTCGAGCGTCTCGCGGACGTTGTGGTCCGTGATCAGCACCCCGATCTCGCGGCTCTTCAATTCTCGGACCAGCTCACGGATGTCGGAGATCGAGATCGGGTCGATGCCGGCGAACGGCTCGTCGAGCAGCATGATCGAGGGATGCGCCGCCAGCGCACGGGCGATCTCGCAGCGCCGCCGCTCGCCGCCCGACAGCGCCATCGCCGGCGAGTCGCGCAAGGCGGTGAGCCCGAATTCGCCGAGCAGCTGCTCGAGCCGCTCATCACGGACGTGCCTGTCCGGCTCCGACGCCTCGAGCACGGCGACGATATTCTCCTCGACCGTCATCCCGCGGAAGATCGAAGTCTCCTGAGGCAGATAGCCAAGGCCGAGGATCGCCCGGCGGTACATCGGCAGCTCGGTGATATCCTGGCCGTCGAGGAAGATGCGGCCGCTGTCCGGCTTCACCAGGCCCATGACCGAATAGAAGCAGGTCGTCTTGCCCGCGCCGTTCGGTCCGAGAAGGCCGACAACCTCGCCCCGATGCACCTCGAGGCTGACGTCATGGAGCACGGCGCGCTTGTCGTACGATTTCGCGATCGAGCGGACCTCGAGCCCGCCGTCGACCGCCCGCGGCTCGGCGGCGGGGCGTACCAGGGCGGAGGTCTCGTTCACTCTATTTCTGCTGTTGCTGCTGCCGCTGGGGAACAGTGAAGTGGCCGGTCACCCGGCCGCCGCTCGAATTGACGCCAGGAGGGCCGCCGTCGACCACGGCGCGCCCGGAATCGAGGTCGATCACCAGCCGCTGGCCATTAACCTGATTGTTCTCGCGATCGAGCTGCACGTTGCCGAGCAAAGTGATCAGCTTCCGGTCGAGGTCGTAGATGCCGATGTCGCCCTTGGCCGTTTCGGACGGGCTCTTGACCACCACGCCGCCGGCCGCGTCCAGGCGGTGGATCTGCACGTTGTTGCCGCCCGAACCGCCCGAATAAGCGACCGTCAGCCGCGGCGTGTCGAGACTCAGGTCCTGCTGTACCGCGTGGACATTGCCGACGAAGACGGCGCGGTCGGCGCGGTCCTGAACCTCGATGCGGTCGGCGCTGACATCGACCGGCGCGTTGCTGTTGTGCCCTTTGAGCGCGGAGATCGGCTGCTCCTGCTTCACCTGAGCGAAGGCGGCGGTCGCTACGGCGGCGGTCACTGCAAGGATGATGCCAATTCTGCTCACGCCCATCATCTGACCGCCCCTTGCACGATTTTCAAGCGAGCGCCGCCGTCGAGCACCACGACTTTGTCGTTGAGGTCGGCGGCAATATGGCCGGCCTGGAACTGCCCGAGCCGCATCGCCCCTTGGGCCGGTCCCTGGCTGGCGAGCCGGCGCCGCTTCAGATCGACGAGGACATTGCTCGTGCTGAGCTGGAATCCGTCCTGGCCGGCGACCTTCACCGGCCCGTCGACCGCAACCTTCTGCGTGTCGATATTGTAGCGGCCCTGGTTGGCGACGATCATCAGCGGCCCTTGGGGCTGCTGCAGCCTGGCGAACATGCCGCGGATGTCGACCAGCGGCGTCTCCGAGCTGCGCTGCACCGCCCGGTTCGCAATCATCACGAACTGCTGCCCCTTCTCATCGGTGCCGGTGTAGCGTGCCGCCTCCACACGCATCCGCTCGGGCGCGCTCTGCACCTTCTGCTTGTCGAGAATGAAGCTGACGTCGCCCTTCTTTTCGAGCGGGGCGACAGCGAGAATCGCGAGCAGGATTCCGACCGCGCTCGGCAGTACGATCTTGGCCAGGCGGACGATCCGGTCGTGACCGCTGCCCGGCTCGGCCCAGCGCTGCTTGACCACGCGCTCGCTCGCCGCTGCCTTAGCCATCAGCCGTCGTGCGCGAAAATGTCCTGCTCGGGCCAGCCGGCGATATCGAGCAGGGCCCGGGTGGGCAGGAAATCGAAGCAGGCCTGGGCGAGCGCCGTGCGGTCCTCGCGCGCGAGCCGCTCGTCGAGCTTCTCCTTGAGCTGGTGGAGGTAGCGCACGTCGCTCGCGGCATAGTCGCGCTGCGCGTCGGTCAGCTCGTCGGCGCCCCAGTCACTCGTCTGCTGCTGCTTCGACACGTCGATGTTGAGCAGCTCTTTAATGAGGTCCTTGAGGCCGTGGCGGTCGGTGTAGGTGCGGACCAGGCGCGAGGCCGTGCGCGTGCAATAGACCGGGGCCGCCATGATCCCGAGATACGCGCTCATGATGCCTAGGTCGAAGCGGCCGAAATGATAGAGCTTGAGCCGATTCGAATCGGCGAGCAGCGCTTTCAGATTGGGCGCCGAATAGTCGCTGCCGCGCCGGAAATGGACGAGATGTTCGTCGCCCTTTCCGTCCGACAACTGCACCACGCACAGCCGGTCGCGCCCGGGCACCAGCCCCATCGCCTCGGTGTCGACCGCGATCGGCCCGTCGGCGAATCTCACTTCGGCGGGGAGGTCATCGTGGTGCAAATGGACGGTCATTCCTACTCCCTTGGACAAGGTCTGAAGCGCTTTAGTCTGCTTGCGACCTCCCTTGCCAGCCCCGCCTCCAACTGAGTCACTAGAGCCGCCCCATTTTTTCCTGTAAGGGCCTGAACGGTGCGTGAGTGAATTACGCGCCATGACCGGTTGCGCCATTTGGCCCGAGCGCGTTGGTTTGTGGGGTAGGCGGGCTCAGATATTCGGACGGTGCATGGGTTTCGATAGAGGGCGCAAGGGGGACCGCGGCGGGCGCGGCCGCGACAAGCGCGAAGGCTTCGGCGGCGAAGACAGTTTCGCAGGTGAGTTCAGCTACCAGGATCGCGGCGGCTTCGCCGGCGGCGGCGGAGGCCGCGGCGGCGGAGGCGGCTATGGTGACCGCGGCGGCTTCGGCGGCGGCGGTGGCGGCGGCTACGGTGGTGGCGGCGGCGGAGGCGGTGGCTTCCGCGGCGGGGGTGCCGGTGGCGGCGGCGGCGGTTTTCGCGGCGGCGGCGGTGGCGGCATGCCTCCCCAGGTCGTTGGCGAAGGGAAGGGCGTCGTCAAATTCTTCAATCCGCAAAAGGGCTTCGGCTTCATCGTTCGCGATGACGGCGGAGAGGACGTGTTCGTCCACATCTCGGCGGTCGAGCAGGCGGGTCTCACCGACCTCGCCGACGGGCAGCCGCTCGAGTTCACTCTGGTCGATCGCGGCGGCCGGATCTCGGCGACGAACCTCCGCATCGAGGGCGAACCGATGGCGGTCGAACGCAGTGGCGGCGGCGGCGGCGGTGGTGGACCGCAGCGGCAGCTGACCGGCGAAAAGGCCAGTGGCACCGTCAAGTTCTTCAACGCCATGAAGGGCTTCGGCTTCATCCAGCGTGATGATGGTCAGCCCGACGCTTTCGTCCACATTTCGGCCGTCGAGCGCGCGGGAATCCCGACGCTCAACGAGGGCGATCGGCTCGAGTTCGAGCTCGAGGTCGACCGGCGCGGCAAATATGCCGCGGTGAACCTTCAGCCGATCAGCTGAGATTGAACCAGGACTAAGGGGGCGAAGGGCCGGAGGCGGAAGCTTCCGGCCCTTTTCTTTTGCCTACATTGCACTGGCGTAGAACGCCGCGAGATCGGCCTTGAGCTGCCGCGACGAGACCGGGTCGATGTACATCATGTGGCCCGCCGGATAGTAGGTATAGCGGATGTTCGCCTGCAGCTGCGGCTCCAGCGCCATATGCTCGAACTCATATTCCGCGCCGTGAAACGGCGTCGCCAGGTCGTAATAGCCGTTCACTGACAGGACCTTCATGCGCGGGTTCTGGCGCATCGCATCGGCGAGATCGACGCTGGTGTCGGCGATCTGCTGCCGGCCGTCGGCGCTCTTGTGCTGGAAGCTCCAGTTGCCCCCTTGCGTCTGCGCATAATTGTTGGGGCGATAGGTGAGCGGCGTCTTGTAGCCGAGATTGCCGAACAGATAGTCGTTGAGCGCGCCGACGAAGCCGCCAGTGATCGCGCTGCCCTGCGGATCGTAATCGGCCGATTCTCCGACATTGTCAGGCTCGGTGCCGACATAGCGCGAGTCGATCCGGCCGATGATCTGGTGGCGGTCGCGCAGCAATTCGCGCCGGAAGCGGCTAGGGTCCACCCGCAGGTTCGCGCGGACAATATAGTCGGCGGAGAGGCCCGTGAGCTGCGCCATCTGCTGCGCCACCTGCTGCTTTTCCTCGGCGCTGATCCGGTTGCCCTTCTGCAGAGCGAGTGCGTAAGGGCCGCTGGCGAAGGCGCGCGCCTGCTGCAGGAACGACTGGAGCGGCGGCTTTCCGGGAACCTTGCCGTGGTACCAGGCGTCGGCCGCGTAGGTCGGGAGAAAGTCGACCAGCGCCTGGTCACCCTGGAAGTCCGCAAAGTTGAAGACCGTGGAGACGAAGGCGATGCCGTTGAGCTGCACGCCCGCGTTCAGCAGCGAATCGGAGAGGCCCGCGGCGCGGGTCGTCCCGTAGCTTTCGCCGATGATGAACTTGGGGCTGTTCCAGCGCTGGTATTTGGTCAGGTAGCGCTGGATCGTGCGGGTGAAGACGTCGAGGTCGTTGTCGACTCCGAACAGGTCCTTGGGCTCGGCCTTGCCGAGCTCGCGCGACAGTCCGGTGGTCGGCGCGTCGATGAACACGAGATCGGTGAGGTCGAGGAGGGTGTCGGGGTTGGGCCCGTAGCGGAACGGGGGACCGGGAATAGTCTCCGGCGTCGAGGCGTCGACCTTCATCGGCCCGAACGAACCCATGTGCAGCCACATGGTCGAGGAGCCCGGCCCGCCGTTGAACAGGAAGGTGACCGGCCGCACCCGCCCCGGCGAAGGGATGGTGTAGGCGACGTAGAACATGCTCGCGATCGGCTCGCCCTTTTCGTTGCGAACCGTCAGGTGCCCCGGAGTGACGGTGTAGGCGAGCGTGCGGCCGCGGAACGGGATCGAGCGCTGGACCGGCTGGGCGTCTTCCTCAACGCTCGCCTTGACCACGTCCTTGTCCTCTTTGGCGGAGTCGGTCTTCACGTCCTTTGGCGGCACGTCGCCGGCCTGGTTGGCCTGGGCGAAGGCGGGTGCGCCGAGCGCGAGAGCGAGGGCGAGCAGAGACGAACGCATCATTGTCCTTTCATCGGGATTGGGCGGCCTTCGACCATGACATAGTCGACGCGCTGAACAGCCGTCGGATCGACCAACGGGTCCCCTTCGACTGCAATCAGGTCGGCGGACTTGCCGGGATCGAGTGTCCCGGTCTCAGCCGAAAGACTCATGAGATCGGGGCCGCCCTTGGTCGCGGCGATCAGCGCGTCGCGCGGGCTCATGCCGCCCTTGGTGACCATCAGCGCCAGTTCCTTGTTGGCGTCGGTGTGGGGGGCGACCGCGCTGTCCGTCCCGAGGGCGATGTGAACGCCGTTGCGATAGGCGAGGTTGAGTCCCTTGCCCCACGCAACGAAAGCCTGCCGGGCCTTGATCTCGGAGGCGGCAGGCAACTTGCCGGTGCCGATCAGGCTTGCGGCGCCGTTGAACGCGAGCAAGGTCGCGACATAATATGTGCCCCGCGCCTTCATATCCCTGGCGCCCTGCTCGTCGATGAAGGTCCCGTGCTCGATCGAATCGACGCCCGCCCGGACAGCGGCGTCGATGCCGTTCGTCCCGTGCGCGTGGGCGGCGACCTTGAGGCCCATGAAGTGGGCCATGTCGCAAATCGCCCGCATCTCCTCGTCGGTGAAGTGCTGCTCGAGCCCGCGCGTGCCGGGGTCGAGCACGCCGCCGGTCGCCATGATCTTGATCCAGTCGACGCCGGCCGCGGCGAGCTGCCGCACAACCTTCTGGCATTCCTGCGGGCCGGTGCAGACGCTGGGGTCGAGATGCGCTTCGTCGAGCGCTTCGGCGAGCTCGGGCGGAAGACCCGTCGCCGGGTCGGCGTGACCACCAATGATCGACAATGGCTGGCCCGCGACCTTGATTCGCGGACCGGGGAAGCGTCCCTCGGCGACGGCGTCGCGAACCGCGATGATGGCGCTGGTGTTGCCGCCGAGATCGCGCACGGTCGTGAAGCCACCGCGCGCCATTTCGAGCGCATGGGTGAGCCCGACCGTGGTCTCGTAGGGCACCGAATATTTCTTGGTGTAGCGGTTGTACCAGGGCTGGCCGCTGGTGCCGGTGAGATGCACATGCGCGTCGGTCATCCCGGGCATGACCGTGCGCGCGCGCTCGTCGATGACGATTGCGCCCGCAGGCGCGGTGAAACCCGGTTCGATTCGCGTCACGCGGCCATTGTCGACGATCACCGTCGAAGCGCCACGCTCGGCCTGCGCGGCGTCGACGATCAGGTGCCCGGCCTGGATCGCGTAGGTTTCGGCATTGGCGGTTGCAGCCATCGCCAGCGCGGCCGCGCCCGCGAGCAGAGTCTTGAGCATGTGGGTCCCCTCCGGAGAGGCGCACAGGCTTAGCGCCCTTTGCGGCGGCTTCAAGTTACCATCGATTGGAGGGTTGATAGCTGGTCAGCCTCGGCTGCAGGCTTGTCGGTGCGGATGCGGCTGATGCGGGGGAACCGCATCGCGAGGCCGGACTTGTGTCGCGTGCTCTTGTGGATCGAGTCGAACGCGACTTCGAGCACCAGGCTCTTCTCGACCTCGCGCACCGGGCCGAAGCGCTCGACGGTGTGCCCGCGGATCCAGCGGTCGAGCCATTTGAGCTCTTCGTCGGTGAAGCCGAAATAAGCCTTGCCGACCGGCAGCAGCTCGCCCTCCCCGGTCCAGCAGCCGAAGGTGTAATCGGAATAATAGCTCGAGCGCTTCCCCGAGCCGCGCTGGGCGTACATCAGCACGCAGTCGGCCGTCAGCGGGTCCCGCTTCCATTTATACCAGAGGCCGGTGCGGCGACCTGCGACATAGGAGCTGTCGCGGCGCTTGAGCATGATGCCCTCGATGGCGACGTCGCGCGCGTTGAGGCGCAGGTCTTCAAGCTCCTCGAAGTTGTTCGCGTCGATCAGCTGCGAGACGTCGAACCGCTCCGGGTCGAGCCGGGCGGCTAACGCTTCGAGCCGGACGCGGCGCTGCTCCCAGGGGAGACCGCGCAGATCTTCCTCGCCATCGAACAAAATGTCGTAGAGGCGCACGAAC
>Ga0207674_10011007_pt1 | contig 10173 bp, 10 predicted proteins | sample KBSCornC72_FD_184303 | JGI IMG/M metagenome (GOLD analysis project Ga0207674, IMG submission 184303) | Corn rhizosphere microbial communities from Kellogg Biological Station, Michigan, USA - KBS Corn C7-2 (SPAdes) (version 2) | ecosystem: Host-associated > Plants > Roots > Rhizosphere > Soil ...
GCGTTGACAGCGGTGATGGTGTCGCCATCCTGACTGACATGTTCGGCGGCACACCTTCCAACCTCGCGATTTCGTGTATGAGCCGTCCCAAGGTGGAAGTGCTCGCAGGTATAAATCTTCCCATGCTGGTCAAGCTGGCGAAGGTGCGCGAAGAGCGTTCGCTTCCAGACGCCATCGCCATGGCCCAGGAAGCCGGTCGCAAATACGTGACCATCGCCAGCCGCGTCCTCGCCGGCAAATGAGCGACGACGCCGCGCCCGAAAAGGAACTCGGGCCGAGCGTGCCTTCCGGCGCCATTTCACGGGAACTTCTCATCATCAACAAGCGCGGCCTGCATGCGCGGGCCTCGGCGAAGTTCGTGCAACTGGTCGAGAAGTTCAGCGCCGAGGTCTGGGTGACGCGCGGCAGCGAGACCGTCGGCGGCACCTCGATCATGGGGCTGATGATGCTGGCGGCGGGACCGGGAACCACGGTAACGGTCTCCGCGACCGGCCCGGAAGCGCAGGCCGCACTCGATGCCATCGCGGCGCTGATCGCCGACAAGTTCAACGAAGAAGGCGTGTGAGCGGCATCAAGCCGAATTCGTAGGGTGGGCAGAGCGCAGCGTGCCCACCATTCCATCGGCAGTTCGCGAGGTAGATTGGTGGGCACGGCGCAAGGGCGCCTTTGCCCACCCTACGAAAGCCTCCGTCAAAAATGCGAATGGCCGGGACGAGCCCGGCCACGATCACGACTAGCGATGTCGCAAAACCTCAGCGCTTCTTGCGCAGGCGCACGACCATGTCGACGCGCGCGATCTCGTAGCCGTCGGGCACGTCGGGCATCTTCGAGAGCACGAGATGCGGATCGGGAATGTCGACCAGCTCGTGGTTGTTCTCGAGATAGAAGTGATGGTGCGCGGTGACGTTGGTGTCGAAATAGGTCTTGGTGCCGTCGACGCTGACCTGGCGCAGCAAGCCCGCATCGGTCAGCTGATTGAGCGTGTTGTAGACGGTCGCGAGCGACACCGGAACCTTGGCCAAGGTGGCTTCCTCGTAAAGCATTTCCGCGGTGAGGTGGCGCGCGCCCTTGCCGAACAGCAGCCAGCCCAGCGCCATGCGTTGACGGGTCGGGCGAAGGCCTGCAGCCTGCAGCAATTCGTTGACATCGTGCCAGGGACAACCGGTCAACGCCGGTTGCCGTCCCGAATTGCGGGCCGCTGGATTGACGCTGTCATCATTCAAAATCGGAGCGTTGTCGCTGTTTTCCACTTCCGGCACCGCACTCGCTATTTCAGAGCTATCACAGCGGTATATAAGAAGGAAATTCGTTAGATGCAAGTTTTTCGCAACTAGAACAGATCCCCGGGAAAAAGGGGAACCAGCGGCGGGACCCGGCAATTTACCCTGTCGTGGTGCTTTGCCGCCCGCGGGGCCTATGATAGAGAGCGCGCGGACTTAGGCTTTGCGATTTCAGCAAAGGTGAGCGCCGGTTGCCGCAGGGGCATCCTGACCTGCGGTATTCGCGCCAATCCAAGATAATTGGCGTACTTCCCGCGCGAAAGGGTCCATTTCGCTCAAGAACGCACCATCGGGATTTTGAAAGAGGCTGGCACTATGCTGGATCGGCGTGGCGGTTACGAATACGAGGATTTGCTGGCCTGCGGCCGCGGCGAGATGTTTGGCTCGGGCAACGCGCAATTGCCGCTGCCTCCGATGCTGATGTTCGACCGCATCAGCGAAATTTCCGAAAGCGGGGGTGAATACGGCAAGGGCCTCATTCGCGCTGAACTCGACGTGAAGCCGGACCTTTGGTTCTTCGGCTGCCACTTCAAGGGCGATCCGGTGATGCCGGGGTGCCTCGGCCTCGATGCGCTCTGGCAGATGGTCGGTTTCTTTCTGGGCTGGTGCGGCGGCGAGGGTCGCGGCCGCGCGCTGGGTCTCGGCGAGCTGAAGCTTGCCGGACAGGTGATGCCGAACGTTCGCAAGATCGTGTACAACGTCGATATCAAGCGCGTGATGCGCCTAAGGCTCTGGCTGGGCATCGCCGACGGCTGGCTTTCGGCCGATGGCGAGATTATCTATCGCGCGAAGGATTTGCGGGTGGGGCTCTTGAAGCAGGGTGCCGCATTGCAGCCCGGAACGTAAGATATTGGCTCCGGCCGGCGAGGCGGCTTTCGGTTTCACGACGGCTATCACACAAAAACGCAACGACAGGGCGAGGCGATCATGAGGCGGGTTGTCATCACGGGGATGGGCATTGTCTCATCCATCGGAAACAACACCCAGGAAGTGCTTGCGAGCCTCCATGAGGCGAAGTCCGGAATCACGCGCGCGGACAAATATGCCGAACTCGGTTTCCGCTCCCAGGTACAGGGCGCGCCCACGCTTAATCCGGCCGATGTGATCGACCGGCGCGCGATGCGCTTCCTCGGCGAGGGCGCGGCATGGAATCACATCGCGATGGAACAGGCGATCCAGGATTCCGGTCTTGAGCCCGTGGAGGTTTCCAACGTTCGCACCGGCATCATCATGGGCTCCGGCGGTCCGTCGGCGCGCACCATCGTGGAAGCCGCCGATATCACCCGCGCCAAGGGGCCGAAGCGGGTCGGACCTTTTGCGGTGCCGAAAGCGATGTCGTCGACGGCGTCGGCGACACTCGCCACCTGGTTCAAGATCAAGGGCGTGAACTATTCGATCTCCTCGGCCTGCGCCACCTCGAACCATTGCATCGGCAACGCTTACGAGACCATCCAGATCGGCAAGCAGGATATTATCTTCGCGGGTGGCTGCGAAGAACTCGACTGGTCGCTGTCGGTGCTGTTCGACGCGATGGGCGCGATGTCGTCGAAATACAACGACACGCCCGCGACCGCGTCGCGGCCCTATGACGTCAGCCGCGACGGTTTTGTCATTGCCGGCGGTGCCGGCGTGGTGGTGCTGGAAGAGCTCGAACATGCGAAAGCGCGCGGCGCGCGTATCTACGGCGAAATCGTCGGCTATGGCGCCACCTCGGACGGCTACGACATGGTCGCGCCGTCGGGCGAGGGCGCCGAGCGCTGCATGAGAATGGCAATGGCGACGGTCGATACCAAAATCGATTACATCAATCCGCACGCGACCTCGACGCCCGCGGGCGATCCGCCGGAAATCGAGGCGATTCGCAAGGTGTTCGGGACCGGCGACAAGTGCCCGCCGATTTCCGCGACCAAGGCGCTCACCGGACACTCGCTCGGCGCCACCGGCGTGCAGGAGGCGATCTATTCGCTGTTGATGATGAACAACGGGTTCATCTGCGAAAGCGCCCATATCACCGAACTCGATCCTGTTTTCGCCGACATGCCGATCGTGCGCAAGCGCATCGATAACACCAAGCTCGGCACCGTGCTTTCGAATTCCTTCGGGTTCGGCGGCACCAACGCCACGCTGGTGTTCAAGCGGATGGATGCGTGAGATTCTTAACCTCGCCCCGCTTTTTGCGGGGAGAGGGAGCAGATCGGGCGTGTGATGAGATACGGGGCAGTATGCAGGACCTGATGAAGGGCAAACGCGGGTTGATCATGGGCGTCGCCAATGATCATTCGATTGCCTGGGGCATCGCCAAGGCGCTCGCGGCGCAGGGCGCCGAGCTTGCCTTCACCTATCAGGGCGAGGCGCTGGGCAAGCGCGTCAGGCCGCTGGCGCAATCGCTTGGTGTTCCCCTGGTGCTGCCCTGCGATGTCGATGACATCGCCAGCGTCGATGCGGTGTTCGAGACGTTACGCGAAAAGTGGGGGCATCTCGATTTTCTGGTTCACGCCATCGGCTTCACGGATAAAAATGAGCTTCGGGGACGCTACGCCGACACCACGCGCGAGAACTTTTCGCGCACGATGGTGATTTCATGCTTTTCCTTCACCGAAGTCGCCAAACGGGCCGCAGAATTGATGCCCGAGACCGGGGGCTCTATCATCACTTTGACATTCAGCGGTTCGACCCGCGTGATGCCAAACTATAATGTGATGGGGGTCGCGAAGGCGGCGCTGGAAGCTTCCGTACGTTATCTCGCGTTCGATTTCGGACGAAAGAGAATCCGGGTCAACGCGATTTCAGCGGGACCGGTTCGCACCCTCGCCGGCGCGGTGATCGGCGATTCCCGCACCATGTTCGCGTTTCAGCAGAAGCATTCGCCGCTGGGACGCGGTGTTTCCCTCGACGAACTCGGCGGCTCGGCGCTGTATCTTTTGTCCGACCTGTCGACCGGCGTGACAGGGGAAATTCATTATGTCGATTCCGGCTACAACATCATTTCGATGCCCCGGCCGGAGGATTTGAAGACGGCGGATTGAGTTACGTCATCCCCGCGTGAGCGCAACCGCGCTCATCGCTGGAGGCGCTCGCCGTCTTCGGCGGGCCTCGAAGGGTGACCGGCTCAGTACCTGCGGCCATCCTTCGAGACACGCAAGTCAGCGGCGCAATTGCGCCGCCGAGCGCGCCTCAGGATGACGGTGTGCCCGCCGCGATGGCGCTGGCGCGCTGGAAGGCCGGCCGCGCCGCGCAGCGATCGATGTAGCGGTCGAATGACGGGCGCGCCGGCACCATCTTGAACAGCCGCACCGCGAAATTCAGTCCCGAACCGATCGCGATATCAGCGGCCGAGAACGGTTCGCCGAGAATCCACGGCCCTTTCGCCAGCGCAGCGTCGAGCACGTCGAACACAAGCTGGGCATTGCCCCAGCCGGCGGCCACCGGATTCATCTCGATCTTGGTTGCGACCTGCACCATCGCGGGCTCGATGCAGCCTGGCGCGAAAAACAGCCAGTAAAGATATTTCGCGCGCAGGGGATCGCCGGGCGGCGGGGCAAGTTTGGCTTGCGGATAGCGCTCGGTGACGTAGGCGCAGATTGCGGCGGCTTCCGCGAGCGTCGCATCGCCGTCGCTTAGCGCCGGCACCTTGCCCATCGGGTTGATCGCCAGAAACTCGGGCGTCTTCTGCGCGCCGGTGGAAATGTCGGTCAGCACGCGCTCGTAAGGCTGGCCGGTTTCTTCCATCAGCCACAGCGAGGAGAACGAGCGCGAGCGTGGCGACCAATAGAGCTTCATCATCGGGTGGCTCCCTCTTTCTTCCATCGATAGTATTTCATGACAAATCCCGTCATCGGGTCGACCTCCTGCTTTTCGAACACAAAGCCCTCGCGCTCATACCAGCGCCACGCCTTCTCGTTTTCGCGCACGCAACGCAGGTAGATTTCATCCGGCAGCTGATTTCGCGTGAATGCGAGCAGCATGCGCCCGAGGTTCCGGCCCTGATATTCCGGCGCGACGAACAATTGGTCGAGATAGAGATCGGGCAGGTGCAGCGCCAGCATCGCCGCGAGCGCATCGCCGTCGTCGGCGACAAACAGGCTCCAGCCCTTCTCGACCTCGAGCGGGATGCGCGCGCGCAACTTCGCCAGCAGGAAATCGCTGGTCTGTTCGATCCCGGTTGAAGCCCAGCTGTTCATCCAGACCCGGGCGATCTCGTCATATTCGTCCGTACGGGCGGGACGGATCGTTGGCGGCATTGAAACAAGTCCTTCCGGTCCGGCAAGGAAAAAAGCCCCCGCGATACTCCGCGAGGGCTTCTTCAACATCCATCACAAGCGGGAAATCAGCCTCTTTCCGCCGCGATCAGGCGAGGTCGAAGCGATCGGCATTCATCACCTTGGTCCACGCCGCCACGAAGTCTTTCACGAACTTCTCCTTCGCGTCCACGCACGCATAGACTTCCGCGATGGCGCGGAGCTGGGAGTGCGACCCGAAGATCAGGTCCACGCGCGTGCCGGCCCACTTCACTGCCTTCGTCTTGCGATCACGCCCCTCGTACTCGTGACCGGAGCCGACCGGCTGCCATTCCGTGCTCATGTCGAGGAGGTTGACGAAGAAGTCATTCGTCAACGTTTCCGGCTTCTTGGTGAAGACGCCGTGCTTCAAGTTGCCGGCATTGGCGCCGAGCACTCGCAGGCCGCCCACAAGCACCGTCATCTCCGGCGCCGTCAGCGTCATCAGTTGCGCCCGATCTACCAGGGCTTCCTCCGGCATCATGAACTGCTTCTTGCCGCTGATATAGTTGCGGAAGCCGTCAGCGCGGGGTTCGAGCGGTGCGAAGGAGGCGGCGTCGGTCTGCTCCTGCGACGCGTCCATGCGGCCGGGCGCGAACGGGACCGCCACGGTCAGACCGGCATCCTTCGCCGCCTTTTCGATCGCGGCGCTGCCGCCGAGCACGATCAGGTCGGCGAGCGACACTTTCTTGCTGGACCCCTTCTGGATCGCTTCGAGCTTCTGCAGGACTTTCGCCAACTCAGGCGGATTGTTCACGTCCCAATCCTTCTGCGGGCTCAGGCGAATGCGCGCACCGTTGGCACCGCCTCGCTTGTCGGAACCGCGGAACGTCGAGGCCGATGCCCATGCGGTCGAGACGAGCTGCGGCACGGTGAGTCCAGAGGCGAGGATTTTCGCCTTCAGCGCGGCGACGTCCTTGTCGTCGATCAGTGGATGATCAACCGCGGGGATCGGGTCCTGCCAGATCAACTTTTCCTTCGGCACCAGCTTGCCGCGATAGCGTACGATCGGACCCATGTCGCGATGCGTGAGCTTGAACCAGGCCCGCGCGAACGCATCCGCGAACTGATCCGGATTCTCGTGGAAGCGCCGCGAGATCTTCTCGTAGGCCGGGTCGAAGCGCAGGGCGAGGTCCGTGGTCAGCATGGTCGGAACATGCTTCTTCGACGTGTCATGCGCGTCCGGGATCGTGGCCTCGGCGCCCTTCGCCTTCCACTGCTGTGCGCCGGCCGGGCTCTTCGTCAGCTCCCATTCGAAGTTGAACAGGTTATCGAAGAAGTGGTTGCTCCACTTCGTCGGCGTCTGCGACCATGTCACTTCCGGTCCGCCTGTGATGGTGTCGGCGCCGAAGCCGGTGCCATGCTTGCTCTTCCAGCCAAGGCCCTGATCCTCGATGGCGCCGCCTTCCGGATCCGGACCGATCAGCGACGGATCACCGGCGCCGTGCGTCTTGCCGAAGGTGTGGCCGCCGGCGATCAGCGCGACGGTCTCTTCGTCATTCATCGCCATGCGGAAGAACGTTTCGCGGATGTCACGCGCGGCCGCGACCGGATCCGGCTTGCCGTTCGGGCCTTGCGGATTGACGTAGATGAGACCCATCTGCACCGCGCCGAGCGGTTCGGCGAGCTGGCGTTCGCCGCTGTACCGTTCGTCGCCCAGCCACGTACCTTCGGGACCCCAATACAGCTCTTCAGGCTCCCACACATCGGCGCGGCCGCCGGCGAATCCGAACGTCTTGAAGCCCATCGATTCGAGGGCGACGTTACCGGAGAGAACAAACAGATCAGCCCAGGACAGCTTGCGGCCGTACTTCTGCTTGATCGGCCACAGCAGGCGGCGCGCCTTGTCCAGGTTCGCGTTGTCCGGCCAGCTGTTGAGCGGCGCGAAGCGCTGCTGACCTGCACCGGCGCCGCCACGGCCATCGGTGATGCGGTAGGTGCCGGCGCTGTGCCACGCTAAACGGATGAACAGTCCACCGTAGTGACCGAAGTCGGCCGGCCACCAGTCCTGCGAGTCCTTCATCAACGCATGCAGGTCCTTGATTACGGCGTCGAGGTCGAGGCTCTCGAATTCCTTGGCATAGTCGAACGCTTCGCCCATCGGATCGGCGGCGGGCGCGTTCGTATGGAGCACTCCGATATCGAGCTGCTCCGGCCACCAGTCGCGGTTCCTGTGTCCGCGTGTGCCGCCGGTGAACGGGCACTTGCCCGCGCTGTCGTCAGTTTTTGCGTCCATGGTTCTCTCCAATCGCGTTCGCGTTCTGTAATTTTCTTCGAGCTGTTCTGTGTGGAACGATTATGACGGAGACCCGCGCGATCATCGGGATTTGCCCGGATCCGCAGGTTACGCGGATGCCTCTCGTCAAATTTTCTGGCCCCCACCTTGGAAGATATCTAACATCAGGTCCAGTCGAATTGTCTTGAGCTCCCGATCAGTTTATCTGATGATGATGATCACGCTTCGACAGCTTCGTTATCTCTCGGCGCTCGCCAAGCACGGCCATTTCGGCCGCGCCGCCGAGGCCTGTTCCGTGACCCAGCCTGCGCTGTCGATGCAGATCCGTGATCTGGAGCGAACGCTTGGCGTTGCGGTGGTGGAGCGGCGGCCCGGGGAGGTGATGCTGACCGATGTCGGGCGCGAAATCGCGCGCCGGGCGGAGGATTTGCTGACCGCCTCGCGCGATCTGCTCGACTTCGCCCGCTATCGCGGCGGCTTGCTGACGGGGCGGCTGACGCTCGGGGTGATTCCCTCGTTGGCGCCCTATCTGCTGCCGCGGATTCTCCCTTTGCTGCAAAGCCGCTTTCCTGAATTGCGGCTGGAGTTGCGCGAAACCCAAACCCGCCAGCTGGTCGAGGACATCAAGAGCGGCGCGCTCGATGCCGCGATGCTGGCCTTGCCGGTCGGCGAGCCCGACATCGATACCATCGCGATGTTCGAGGATGTGTTCCTGCTCGCGGTGCCCGCGAGCGATCCGCGCAGCGAGGCCACACGGGTGGCCGCTATGGACATCGATCAAAGCCGGCTGATCCTGCTTGAGGACGGTCACTGCCTGCGCGATCAGGCGCTGGCGTTTTGCGCGACCGCGGCGATCGGCCGCACCGGGAGCGCCGGCGGCACCGTGTTCGGCGCCAGCAGTCTGAACACGGTGATGCAGATGGTCGCGGGCGGCTATGGCGTGACGCTGATTCCGCAGATCGCCGCCGACGTCGAGCGGCGCGACGATAGGGTGAAATTCCTGCGGCTGGAAAATCCGCAGCCCGGCCGCAGCATCGGCCTCGCGTTCCGCCGCACCTCACCGCGCAAGACCGATTTCGCCGCGCTCGGCGAGGTGGTGAAGGAGAGTGTTGAGATTCCGTCGCGAAGTGGGACTGATGACTAATGGGCCGTCATGCCCCGCGAAGGCGGGGCCACGACATTTGAGGAGGTGCCGTCCCCCGCGTTCAACACAGTTGGAGCCTAAACGCCCAGCATGCCTGCCTTGGCGGCGGCATAGCGCTCGGCGATCCTGTTCCAGTTCACCGTATTCCACCACGCCTTGAGGTAATCGGGGCGGCGGTTCTGGTAATGGAGATAATAGGCGTGCTCCCAGACGTCGTTGCCCATTAATGCGCGCTTGCCGTCCATGATCGGACTGTCCTGGTTCGGGCGGTTCTCGATCGCGAGCTTGCCGTCCTTCGTGACCGTCACGAACACCCAGCCCGAACCGAACTGGCGTCCGCCCGCGGCGTTGAAATCGGTCTGGAATTTCTCCATGCCGCCGAGATCGCGATCGATCGCGGCCAATACCTCGCCTTCGGGCTTGCCGCCGTTCGGTCCCATGATCTCCCAGAACATGGTGTGATTGGCGTGGCCGCCGAGATTGTTGCGCACCGCGAATTTGATGTCGTCGTTCAGCGCGTTCAAATTGCCGAGAATGTCCGGAACAGCACTGGTTCCGAGCTGCGGATTGGTCTTGGCGAGAGTATTGAGGTTGGCGACATAGGCGCCATGGTGCTTGTCGTGGTGGATTTCCATGGTCCTGGCATCGATGTGCGGCTCGAACGCATTGGTTGGATAGGTAAGGGGCGGCACCACGAATGGACCGGTCGCAGCGGGAGCCGCGGCCGGCGCGGTGGCGGGCGCTTGCGCAAACCCCGCGCGCGGCGTGGATGCGGCGGCGGCAAAGCCCGCAGCCGCACTGAAAAAATGACGGCGCGATAATCGCGATAATGAGGACATGAAATCCCTCCTTGAAGTAGCGAGCCTGCGTTGCTCGATGCGGACTAACGTAGCGAACAGGCCCGACGATTGAACTTAAATTCGAATTCAAATTCGCGTGGCTATTTCCGTTTCCTGGCCCCGCGGCGTAAGCGCGCACCGTCGCATGGCGGCAAACAAAAAGGGCGGCTGAAAAGCCGCCCTTCGTTGTTCTCAAGCTTTACGTTCTCAAGCTTTACGAAAATTACTCGCCGGCGGCTTCGCGCGGCGGCGCCTCGGTCTTCTGCTTGGCCTCGAGATCCTCGCCGGTCACCTGGTCGACCGCCTTCATCGACAGCCGCGTCTTGCCGCGATCATCGAAGCCGAGCAGCTTGACCTTGACCTTGTCGCCTTCCTTGACGACGTCGGAGGTTTTTTG
>Ga0207674_10011009_pt1 | contig 10173 bp, 7 predicted proteins | sample KBSCornC72_FD_184303 | JGI IMG/M metagenome (GOLD analysis project Ga0207674, IMG submission 184303) | Corn rhizosphere microbial communities from Kellogg Biological Station, Michigan, USA - KBS Corn C7-2 (SPAdes) (version 2) | ecosystem: Host-associated > Plants > Roots > Rhizosphere > Soil ...
CGCGGCGATCCTCTCCCGGTTCCGTCGGTGTCCATTCTCGGAGTCCTCCGATGAGTGGACAACATACAAGCGCTGCAGAGCCGCCTCAAAGCGCGAATTCCGCCCCCTCGAGGGGCAGCGAAGCGGCGAAGCCGCGCGCGTGGGGGGATCACACAAGCGCGCTCGCTACCGTCGCCGCGTTCGAATTCAGGACGCGCATCAGGCGCATCTCGACGTGGGTCTATTTCGCGATCTTCGCCGCGCTCGCGATGCTGTGGATCGCGGCGGCGGGCGGAGCGATCAGCGGGGCCATCGTCTCGTTCGGCAGCGGCAAGGTATGGATCGACTCGCCGTACGCGATTGCGCAGACGTTCGGGTTCCTCGGCATGGCGTCGCTCACGGTCCTCGCGGCCGTGATGGGACGGGCGATCCAGCAGGATTTCGAATATCGCACCGAGGCGTTCTTCTTCACCGCGCCGATCCCGAAGGCCGCCTACCTCGGCGGACGTTTCGTGGGCGCCGTCGCGGTGCTGGTCGTGATCCTGTCCAGCATCCCGATCGGCAGCGCGCTCGGGCTGCTGCTGCCCGGCATCGACCCCGATCGCGTCGGGCCGGCGCGCATTCTCGCCTATCTGATCCCGTATGCCACGACGCTGCTTCCGAACGTCATCGTGCTCGGCGGCTTCTTCTTTTGCCTCGCCGCGCTGACGCGCCGGATGCTGCCGGTGTACGTCGGCAGCGTCGTGCTGCTGATCGGCTATCTCGCCGCGCAGGGCTTGCTGCGCGACATGGACAACAAGCTGCTGGCCGTGATGCTCGATCCGTTCGGCGTGACCGCCACGTCGAAGTTGACCGAATACTGGTCGATCAGCGAGCGCAATACGCGGCTCGTGCCGCTCGCGGGTTTCCTGCTGTGGAATCGGCTGTTGTGGCTTGCACTCGGTGCGGTCGCGCTCGGGTTCACTGCGTGGCGCTTCCGCTTCACGCAGCCGTCGATCGCGCCCGCCAAACGGCGCCGACGCGAAATGGTCGCGGCGCTCGCGACATCGGATTCCACCGCCACGCTGCATCCGCCGCGCGTCACCCCGGCGCCGGTGCGCCCGTGGCGTCTGTTGCCCGGGATGGCATGGCTCAATTTTCGCGAAACGGTGAAGAACGTCTATTTCGCCGTCATCGCGCTGGCCGGTGTGCTGTTCTGCATCACGGTGAGTACGACGTCGGGCAGCATCTTCGGAACGGTCACCTGGCCGGTGACGTATCAAATGCTCGAGATCGTGTCGGGGACATTCGCGATATTCATGCTCGTGATCGTGACGTTCTACGCCGGGGAGCTTGCATGGCGCGAGCGCGAATCGCGCCTCGACCAGATCCATGATGCGCTGCCGATACCGACGTGGCTGCCGTTCGCGGCGAAGCTCCTCGCGTTGATGCTGGTGCCGGTCGTGCTGCAGGTGCTGCTGATGCTGACGGGCCTCGGCATCCAGACCGCCAAAGGCTATCACCATTACGAGCCCGCGCTGTACGTGCACTGGCTGTTCGGCATCGAGCTCGTCGACTACTGGCTCGTGTGCGTGCTCGCGCTCACCGTGCACTCGCTCGTGAACCAGAAGTACCTCGGTCATTTCGTGATGATCGTGTACTTCATCGCCGTCTCGTTCAGCAGCCTGCTCGGCTTCGAGCACAACCTGTACAAGTACGCGGCGAACGGCAGCTTCACGTACTCCGACATGAACGGCTTCGGGCCTTTCCTCGTGCGCGTGCGTTTTTTCCAGGCGTACTGGGCGGCCGGCGCAGTGCTCCTCGCCATCCTGGGCTACCTGTTCTGGCCGCGCGGCACCGCGGCCGATTGGCGCTCGCGCACGGCGTCCGCGCGGCGGCGCCTCACGCCGCGTGTCGCCGTGGTCAGCACCTTCGCTGCGTTCGCGATGGCAGGTCTCGGTGCCTACATTTTCTACAACACGAACGTGCTCAATCCGTACATCACCGCGCACGATCGCGAGGCGCGCCAGGCCAGCTACGAAAAGCGCTACAAGCCGCTCGAAACGGCGGCGCAGCCGAAGATCACCGACGTCAGCGTCGCCGTGGATCTCTATCCCCGCGAGCAGCGCGTACGGATGAAGGGCCGCTACCTCCTGGAGAACCGGACGTCGCAGCCGATCGATGCCATCCACCTGACGTTCCTGCGTGGCGACCAGCTCGTGATCCATACGCTCGAGTTCGCAACGCCGACGACGCTCGTCACCGATGACATGACCATCGGCCTGCGCAGCTACCGCCTTGCCTCGCCGTTGCAGCCGAACGCCAGGCTCGAGCTCGACTTCGATCTCGAGGTGCCGACGCACGGTTTTACGAACAGCGGCGCCACGACCGACGTCGTCGCCAACGGGTCGTTCGTCAACGGCCAGTCGGTGCTGCCATTCATCGGGTATCAGGAGCGCGGCGAGCTCGTCACCGACAGCGATCGCAAGAAGTTCGGCCTCAAGCCGAAGGAGCGGATGCGTGCCCGCGACGATCCGGTGGGCCTCGGGCAGAACGCACTGGCGACCGACGCCGACTTCATCAATTTCGACGCGACGGTCGGCACCGACGCCGACCAATGGGCGATCGCGCCCGGCTATCTGCAGCGCGAATGGACCGAGCGGGGACGCCACTATTTCGCGTACCGGATGGACGCGCCGATCCTCGACTTCTTTGCGGTGCAGTCAGCACGCTATGCCGTCGCGAAGGATCGCTGGCACGACGTTGCCATCGAGATCTACTACCAGCCGGGCCACGAGTACAACCTCGAGCGGATGATCGCGGCGACGAAGGCCGGCCTCGACTACTTCACCGCGAACTTCGGCCCGTACCAGTACCGGCAGTTCCGCATCATCGAGTTCCCGCGCTACGCGGCGTTCGCGCAATCGTTCCCGAATACCGTGCCCTATTCGGAAGGCATCGGCTTCATCGCCCGCGTGCGCGACGCCGATCCGGAGGACATCGACTACCCGTATTACGTCACGGCGCACGAGCTCGCGCACCAGTGGTGGGGGCATCAGGTGCCGGGCGCGAACGTGCAGGGCGACACGATGCTCGTCGAGACGCTCGCGCAGTATTCGGCGCTGATGGTCATGAAGAAGAAGTACGGCGACGCGAAGATGCAGCGCTTCCTGCGTTACGAGCTCGACCGTTACCTGATCGGGCGCAGCACCGAGCAGAAGAAGGAGCTGCCGCTCGCGCGAGTCGAGAACCAGGATTACATCCACTATCGCAAGGGCAGCCTCGTCATGTACGCGCTCGCCGACTACATCGGCGAGGAGAATCTCGATCGCGCCATTCGCGCCTATCGGGACAAGTGGGCGTTCAAGGGGCCGCCGTACTCGACGACGAACGACCTGCTGACCGAGATCCGCGCGGTGACGCCGCCCGCGCTCGCGTACGTGATCGACGATTTCTTCGACACGATCACGCTGTACGACAATCGCGCGCTGTCGGCGACGGCGAAGGCGCTTCCCGACGGGCGCTACCAGGTGACGCTCAAGGTCTTTGCGCGCAAGCTCAAGGCCGACGAGCTCGGCAAGGAAACCGAGGCGCCGCTTGCCGATTACATCGACATCGGTGTCGAGGACGAGCACAACGAGCCGCTCTTCCTCGAAAAGCGGCGGATCGCGGCCGAGGAGTCGACGATCAGCGTGGTCGTCGCGCGGAAGCCGGCCCGTGCCGGCATCGATCCCTACAACAAGCTGATCGATCGCCGGCCGAAGGACAATACGGTGCCGGTCACGTTCGAATAGCGAGCATCGCCGGCGCGACGCCGGCCGCGCCTACTTGCCCTGCTTTTCCTTGGCGAGCTTGTACTGCTTGTCGAACGCCTGCAGCACGAGGCTCACGTGCTTCGGATCCTCCGACGGGACCACCTCGGCGTCGGAGATGCCGGTGTTTTCGCATGCAACGATGGCGCCGGTCTTGCCGCGCCAGCGCTTGTTGACGACTTCCATGTTGATCCGGCAGCGAACCACTTTTTCGGGCTTGTCCCAGCCGTTGGCGGCATCGGGATTGCCTTTGAAGCCGAGCTTCTCGAGCCCGGCCATCACGTCGGATATGCGCCGCAGCGCGCGCGCATCGTAATTGGGATCGTTGCGCCAGATCTGGGTCTCGAGAAAGACCTTGTCACCCGCCGCATTGCGCATGTAGACGTACGGGTTGAGCTTGCGCGCCACCTGATCGGCGGCGTCGGTCGGCTGCGCAAGCACGCTCGAACCGGACATCGCCAGCACCAGGCCAATCAGAAAGGAGATCGTGTTCGACATTCGCGTCAGGCCTCGCTTGGATGAACGCTCATTTCTAGCACACTCGTGCGTCGACATGCGGGCAGCCGCGCTGTTCCAATCGGTGCAGCTCACGTCGCGTGCGACAGTGCGCCATCTTCGCCGGCCCGCGGGGCACGTCCGTCCAGCATGATCCGCCAGACCCCGGAAAAGAGCAGCCAGAAGCCGGTCAGCAGCCCGATGAACGCGATGGAGCTTGCGGGCCACCCCCAGGCGATGAGCGCGCCGATGACGATCGCGAGCAGGCCGTCGAAGAACACCCATCCCCACCCCTTGGCCGGCCGGACGCGGAACGCGAGGATCAGCCGCACGATGCCGCCGGCGAAGATGAACGCGCCGATCCACAGCGCGAGCGTCGCGATACCGGCAACCGGAAATGCGAACAGGCAGAACCCGACGATCACCGTGATGAGGCCGGCGGTGAGCCTCCACGCGAAACCGGGTCTTCGTCGGGTCTGGAACGCATGGATGAGCTCGACGACGCCGGCGAGAACCAGAAGCCAGCCGAGCGTGATTGCAGTCGCGAGCGCGGCCACGCCGGGCATCAGCAGTGCCAGGATGCCGATGACGATGAGCACGATCCCCCACGCGATCGACCAGCCGCGGTGGTGACCATGCCGGTTCGCACTCGAAGCCGATTGCGCCGTTGCCATCGTTGCCTCCTCTCGCGTTTCATCGCTCGCGCGGCGTCGGGCCGAAGCGGCGCATGGCAGCCACCGGTTGCGCCGGCACGCCATGCAGCTTCGACCCTGCGCTCGCATCCTTGATCACGACGCTGCCGCCGCCGACCATCACGTCGGCGCCGACACCGACGTTATCGACGACGACGCTGCCGATGCCGAGCAGCGCATTCGCGCCGATCGTCGCATGCCCTGCAATTGCCGTTCCGGCCGAGATCCAGGCCCGTGCCGCAATGACCACGCCGTGGCTTACATAGACGAGGCTCCCGAGCTTCGCGTCGGAGGCAATCGTCGTATGCGAAAGCATGCCACGGCAGATACAGGCGTGGGCGCCCACGTCGACGCGGTCGCCGATGCGCACGCCCGCAAGATGCGGAAAGAAACTGCGCTGCCCATCGGCACGATCGTGGTACGCGAGCCCCAGCCAGCCGATGATGGCGCCCGGGCCGATCACGCAGTCGCGGCCGATCTCGCTGTCGTCGTAGAGCACGGCACCGGGGCCGATGCGCGTGCCGGCGCCGACACGCACGCGCGGTCCGACGCACGCAAGTGGCGAGATCGCCGCGTCTTCGTCGATGAGCGCTTCCGCATCGATGCCGGGCGCGGGATCGACGGGGCGCCGGGAACCCGGGAGAAGCACTTCGACGATGTCGATGAAGGCAGCGCGGACGTCGTCGACCGCGACGAACGTCTGCCCGGCCCGCGGCATTGCCGCCAGCGTCCGCGGCACGATGACGACCGCGGCCGGCGTATGCGCCAGATGCTCGGCGGCACGCGCCGCGTCGCAGAATGCGAGCACGCCCGATTCGTGCGCCGACAATGCACCGATTGCATGAATCGGCCGGTCAGGATTGCCGATCAGCGTCGCCCGCGGCAGCTGACCGCATACGGCGCGCGCCGTCGTGGGCTGCGCAATGGGGCGGACAAAACCGGCGGAGGTCATGCGAGCTCGACGCGCGCGTCGTGCGCGGCGCATTGCTTCCACACCGCCTCGCCGGGGAGCGCATCCTGCGGCAGGTACCGGGCGAGATCGACGCCCGCGCACTTGAAGCGCCACAACAGGTACGGGTGCAGCCCCGCGAGCGGCGTGCGATAGAACACCGTATGCGCGTCGTTCGTGCCGTACGGGCGCCCGCGCAGCTTTTCCAGCACCTGCCTGTCGCCGCCGGTGCCGCCGGCGAAACGGGTCATCGCCCATTCCGGGAAAACGTCGTGGCAGGCGAGCTTGTCGATGAAAAAGCAGTTCGTGTCGACGAACCCGCCCTGGGCCTGCGCGTACACACCGCGCCCCGGACCCATCGATTCCCAGGTGTCGGGGCAAAGCGGTGTGTGCGTCCGGGCGTGAACGAAGTGGCGAAGCGAAAACGCCCATGCCTTGCCGGAGACGGCGGCCACCATCGAGGCGATATGTTCCGGCGCGTACCAGTTGTCGTCGTCGAGATACGTGACGTAGCGGCTGTTCGCGGCGTAGCTCAGGATCGTCTTCAGCGCGCCTCCGTAGTGGCTCGGGTACAGCCCGCCGTTGCGCTTCGACGTGGAATACCCGAGATCCAGCAACGTGACGCCGATGTGCGACGGGCTCTGCCGCACGAGCTCCTCGACGCCTGCGCGGTCGCCGATCCAGCGGTCGACGCCGACGAGCACCTGGATGCGCCCGGCGAACGTCTGCGCGAAAACCGAGCGCAGCGCCTGCGCAAAGGTATCGCGGACCACGGTGACCATGACGACGGCGGCGTCGAAGGGAGTCTGGAGGTCGGCGCTCATCGTCCGGGTGTCCGTTGAACCGCAGCGAATCATACCCAAGCCCGGGAACCGGGCGGCGCCGTCGCCTGCCTCAGCACTGTCCGGCCCCCATGCGACGAGCGGCAAATGCGCCCCGCGGCCACCCTCGGGAAATGCGTGGCAATGTTGACGTGAAGGGCGGGATGAGCCTATAATCGCGGTCTTTTCGCCTCCCGAACAAAAGGGCTGCATACGCCGCCTTCCGGGGGCTGAAGCGTCTCGGCACTGCAGTATCAGTACCAAGCCGCGACGCAAAAAAGTGGCCTAAGCCGGCGCTTCGCGACTGCCATCGCGGAGCGGGATGCTTGGGCCACTTTGATTTTCAAGCGACATGAGCCATGCGCTCCGCGAATAGCGGACCTTGCACACTCAGGAAAACCAGAGCGGATATTCGAGAAATGCCAACCATCAATCAGCTCGTGCGGAAGGGCCGCCAGGCTCCCGTGTCGAAAAGCAAGGTCCCGGCGCTGCAGCAAAGCCCGCAGAAGCGCGGTGTCTGCACGCGGGTCTACACCACGACGCCGAAGAAGCCCAACTCCGCTCTGCGAAAAGTCGCCAAGGTGCGGCTCACCAACGGCTTCGAAGTGATCAGCTACATCGGCGGCGAGGGCCACAACCTCCAGGAGCACTCGGTCGTGCTGCTTCGCGGCGGCCGGGTGAAGGACCTTCCCGGCGTTCGCTATCACATGGTGCGCGGCGCGCTCGACACCGCCGGCGTCAAGGATCGCAAGCAGGCGCGATCGAAGTACGGCGCAAAGAAACCCAAGTCCTGACGGAGTAATCGATGCCTCGTCGTAGAGAAATTCCGAAGCGCGAGATCCTGCCTGATCCGAAGCACCTCAACGTCGACGTCGCCAAGTTCATCAACGTGTTGATGGAAAGCGGCAAGAAGTCGGTGGCCGAGCGCATCGTGTACGGCGCGTTCGAGCAGATCTCGAAGAAGGGCGGCAAGGATGCGCTCGAAGTGTTCAACCAGGCGCTGCAGAATTCGCGTCCGATGGTCGAAGTGAAGAGCCGCCGCGTCGGCGGCGCCAACTTCCAGGTGCCGGTCGAGGTGCGTCCGGTGCGCCGGATGGCGCTTGCGATGCGCTGGCTCCGTGAGGCAGCGCGCAAGCGCGGCGAGAAGTCGATGGGACAGCGGCTTGCCGCGGAGCTCATGGACGCCTCGGAAGGCCGGGGCGGCGCGGTGAAGAAGCGCGAGGAAGTGCACCGCATGGCCGAGGCGAACAAGGCGTTCTCGCATTTTCGGTTTTAGGGCCTCCGGATAAAGCCCGGCCCTAAAACCTCATACGCAAAAAGCTCTAGAGGCGAATCTCACGAGCAGTGGAAAAAAGCTTCCACTGCTCGAACGACTGAAGTCTATGCCAAGAACCACTCCCATCGAACGGTATCGCAACATCGGCATCAGTGCGCACATTGATGCCGGCAAGACCACGACCACCGAACGCATCCTTTTCTACACCGGCGTCTCGCACAAGATGGGCGAGGTGCACGACGGCGCCGCGGTCATGGACTGGATGGAGCAGGAGCGCGAGCGCGGCATCACGATCACGTCGGCCGCAACCACGGCCTTCTGGAAGGGGATGGACGGCAGCTACCCCGAGCACCGGATCAACATCATCGACACGCCGGGGCACGTCGACTTCACGATCGAGGTCGAGCGCTCGATGCGCGTGCTCGACGGCGCGTGCATGGTCTACGACTCGGTGGGCGGCGTGCAGCCGCAGTCCGAAACCGTCTGGCGGCAGGCGAACAAGTACCACGTGCCGCGGCTTGCGTTCGTCAACAAGATGGACCGCGTCGGCGCCAACTTCTTCAAGGTCTACGACCAGATGAAGTCGCGCCTCAAGGCGAACCCGGTGCCCATCCAGGTGCCGATCGGCGCCGAGGACAAGTTCGAAGGCGTGGTCGACCTCGTCAAGATGAAGGCGATCTACTGGGACGATTCGACGCAGGGCATGAAGTACGACATGCGCGACATTCCGGCCGACCTCGTCGACGTCGCGAATGAATGGCGCGAGAAGATGGTCGAAAGCGCCGCCGAAGCGAACGAAGAGGTGATGAACAAGTACCTCGAGTCGGGCGAGCTGTCGGTCGACGAGATCAAGCGCGGCCTGCGCCAGCGCACGATCGCCGGTGAAATCGTGCCGATGCTCTGCGGCTCCGCATTCAAGAACAAGGGCGTGCAGGCGATGCTCGACGCGGTCATCGACTACATGCCCGCGCCAACCGACATCCCGCCGGTCACCGGCGAGCTCGAGAACGGCAAGGAAGGCGAGCGGAAGGCGTCCGACGACGAGCCGTTCGCGGGCCTCGCGTTCAAGATCATGACCGACCCGTTCGTCGGCCAGCTCGTGTTCTTCCGCGTGTATTCGGGCGTCGTCAATTCGGGCGACACCGTCTACAACCCGGTGAAAGGCAAGAAGGAGCGCCTCGGCCGCATCCTGCAGATGCACGCCAACGAGCGCAAGGACATCAAGGAAGTGCGCGCCGGCGATATCGCGGCGGCGGTCGGCCTGCGTGAGGCGACCACGGGCGACACGCTGTGCGATCCGCAGAAGATCATCACGCTCGAGAAAATGGTTTTCCCCGAGCCGGTGATCCACGTCGCCGTCGAGCCGAAGACGAAGGCCGACCAGGAGAAGATGGGCATCGCGCTCAATCGTCTCGCGCAGGAAGACCCGTCGTTTCGCGTGCGCACCGACGAGGAATCCGGCCAGACGATCATCTCCGGCATGGGCGAGCTGCACCTCGAGATTCTCGTCGACCGCATGAAGCGCGAGTTCGGCGTCGAGGCCAATGTCGGCGCACCGCAGGTTGCGTATCGCGAAGCGATCCGCAAGCCGGTCGAAGTCGAGGGGAAGTTCATCAAGCAATCGGGCGGCCGCGGCCAGTACGGCCACGTGTGGCTCAAGATGGAGCCGCAGGAGCCGGGCAAGGGATTCGAGTTCGTCGACGCCATCAAGGGCGGTACCGTCCCGCGCGAATACATTCCCGCGGTCAACAAGGGTCTCGTCGAAACGCTGCCGAACGGCGTGCTGGCGGGCTTTCCGGTCGTCGACGTCAAGGTGACGCTGTTCGATGGCAGCTACCACGACGTCGACTCGAACGAGAACGCGTTCAAGATGGCCGCGTCGATCGCCTTCAAGGACGGCATGCGCAAGGCCAATCCCGCGCTGCTCGAGCCGATGATGGCGGTGGAAGTCGAAACGCCCGAGGATTTCATGGGCAACGTCGTCGGCGATCTGTCGTCGCGGCGCGGCATGATCCAGGGCATGGAAGACAACCCGACCGGCAAGGTGATCAAGGCCGAAGTGCCACTCGCCGAGATGTTCGGTTATTCGACGACGCTGCGCTCGCTGTCGCAGGGACGCGCGACGTACACGATGGAATTCAAGCACTACACCGAGGCGCCGAAGAACGTC
>Ga0207674_10011010_pt1 | contig 10173 bp, 9 predicted proteins | sample KBSCornC72_FD_184303 | JGI IMG/M metagenome (GOLD analysis project Ga0207674, IMG submission 184303) | Corn rhizosphere microbial communities from Kellogg Biological Station, Michigan, USA - KBS Corn C7-2 (SPAdes) (version 2) | ecosystem: Host-associated > Plants > Roots > Rhizosphere > Soil ...
CGCGCGAAGGCATCGACATCGTGTTGAAGCATTCGTCTGGCACCCGCGATCCCCTGGCGACCAAATCGCCCTATTCGGTGCTGATTGAGCTTTCGTCGCAGCGCCGGGAAGGTCTGCGCGAGTCGATGGAACAGATTCTGGCGGCCGCTGGAGTTCAACCGAATCCCGCGCATGCGAGCGATTCGCCCTTCAAAATTTTGAACTCAGGTACCGCTTCGCAAGCACTGAAATCGGGCATGCATCCGGAAGAAGCTGGGCATACCCACGCGCGCCCCGAAGGCGATGCGCGAGAGCTGACCGGACGTTTCTCCCGAGACGAGTGGGACGGAGCGGTTCGAGATCTGCCGAATTATCTCTATGACGAGTCCACGCCGCGAGTACTGGCGACTCCGAAGCACATGGCGTACATCAAAATTGCGGAGGGCTGCGACCATCCCTGCACCTTCTGTATCATCCCGCAGCTGCGTGGGAAATTCAGGTCGCGACGCTTTGAATCCGTAATTGCGGAAGCTGAAAATCTGGCCAAGCGTGGCGTCAAAGAACTGGTGCTGATCGGACAGGACACCACCTGCTATGGCGAAGATCTAGGGTTGAAGGATGGGTTGGCTCTGCTGCTGGAACGGCTCGCGAAAATCGAGGATCTGCGCTGGGTGCGTTTCCTGTACGCGTATCCAAACAAGATCACGGGCAAGCTGCTAGACGTAATGGCCAACAACGAGAAGGTCTGCTCGTACATGGACGTCCCCCTGCAGCACGCGTCGGCAAATGTGCTGAAGAAGATGAAGCGCGGAGCTTCGTCAGAGATATTCCTCAAATCGATCGAGAAGATGCGGAAGTCCGTGCCGAATCTCACGCTCCGCACGTCGTTTATCGTCGGCTTCCCCGGAGAGTCTGCCGACGACTTCGATCAGCTCTGCGAATTTGTGCAGTCGGCGCAGTTTGACTGGCTGGGAGTTTTCACGTACTCCGATGAAGAAGGTGCGAAAGCATTTCACCTCGATGAGAAAGTTCCGGCTCGCGAGATCGAGAGACGTCGCCGGAAGCTGATGCAGATCCAGAAACAGATCAGCAAAAAGCGCCGCAAAGCACTCGTCGGCAAACAGTTTGACATCGTATTGGAAGGGCCGTCGCAGGAGACTGACCTGCTGTGGGAAGGGCGCACGGCGATGCACGCCCCCGAAATCGACGGCAAAGTCTTTGTGAATGACTTCGGGGAACATGAAGATGTTCAGGCCGGAGAGTTTTATCGCTGCGAAATCACGGAAGCACACGAGTATGATTTGGTAGCGAGATTGGTGTAAGTCGGAAGTCGCAAGTCGAAGTCAACAGATTCAGACGATAGGTTCACAACCCGTTTTTGTTTTATGGCCAAGAAGAAGCTGAAAAGTTTACGGTGTCCTACTTGCCGCAAGCTGGTTCTAAAGGACGAACCTGAGTTTCCGTTCTGCAGTGAGCGGTGCCGCACGATTGATCTTGGCAAGTGGGCGAGCGGTGGGTACGTGATCTCCACCCCATTGAACGATCCGGAATCGGGCGGAGAAGCCGAGTATACGGAACGACCAGCGTCGGCCAGCCGTCATACTGGTCCCTCCAATAGCGAGCGCGATGGAAACAAGCCAAACTGAAGCGTTGTCACAGCCCGCCCGGGGGCCACTTTGGGCGTGGATGGTTGGCACGTTTTTCGGAGTCGGAACACTCCATCCCGGGCCGGGCACCTGGGGATCGACAGCCACGGTTTTGGCCTGGTCTGCGTTAGCTTATTTTCTCCCCCCTGCGGTTCGCCCCCCGGTCATTGTGTTACTCGCGGCGCTCGCGGTCGCAATAGGAATTCCAGCGGCAACGCAGGTCGCGCGAGCCTCTGGCAGTAAGGATCCGCAGCACGTCGTGATCGATGAAGTTGCCGGCCAACTAGTAACGCTCATTGGAGCGCCCTTCGGGTGGAAAGCGCTACTTACTGGACTTATACTCTTTCGGATATTCGATATGTGGAAGCCAGCCCCGGTGCGAAACCTTGAGAAGCTGCCGGAAGGCATGGGGATCGTGCTGGACGATGTTGCCGCCGGACTTTACGGGTTAATAGTAATGCAGCTCTTGTTCCGCTTTGGCATCTTAGGTTAGTGAAGCTCTCCCAAGGAAGACGATGGCACTGGATTTAAGCAGCAGCAGGAACGGTAATCCGAGAATCGATTCCGTTGAGCCACGGTTCGCGCTGCCTGGCGGCGAGATTCGGATTTCAGGTGCACATCTCCGCCCCAATGAACTGCGCCAGCCCCATGTGCGGTTCGGTGACGCGGAAGCGCCCATCGTTATCAGCGCCGATCAGTTTGTCGTCACGCGGGTTCCGGAAGACGCATCCTCCGGGCCGGTTACGGTGGCGACCAATGGCTCTCCCAGCAACGCGGTAGATTTCCGTGTGGCTTCGCCGATGGCGGAAAATCTTCATCCGGTTGCGAATCCTGCGGTTGATCACGAGGGCAATGTCTTCGTAACGTTCTCCGGTTCGCGTGGACAAAAGGTTCCGGTTGCCATCTTCAAGATTGACCCGAGTCTCAACGTAAGGCCGTACGTCGTCGAGATGATGAACCCGACCGGCCTTGCGCTGGATGCTGACGGCTACCTTTATGTTTCGTCGCGCAATGATGGAACGGTTTACCGCGTCGCCCAGAACGGTGCCATCTCCACCTACGCTGAAGGGATGGGCGTTGCAACCGGCATAACCTTCGACCAAGACTTTAACCTTTTCGTCGGAGACCGCAGCGGGACAATCTTCAAGATTGCGCGCGATCGTCAAATTTACGTTTACGCGACGCTCGAACCGAGCGTCTCGGCCTATCACCTGGCGCTGGGACCGAATGGAAGCCTGTACGTCACCGGACCTACCACCTCAAGTTTTGACGCAGTCTATGAAGTCGATACGCACGGAACGGTCTCGACGTTCTATCGCGGGCTTGGGCGTCCACAGGGATTGGCGTTTGACGCGGCAGGAAATCTCTACGTGGCGGCATCGCTCAGCGGGAAGCGTGGGATCGTGAAGATTACGCCGGATAAAAAGGCATCGCTCGTGGTGGCGGGGCAGAATCTGGTCGGCTTGGCGTTCGCACCAGAGAATTCCGCCGTGCTGGCGACCACCAGCAGCGTTTATCATCTTGCGTGGGATATTGCCGGAAAGAACTTAATTCCAGAGTAGCCGTAATTCCTTCTCTAGCCTCACTTAGCTCTGCGCATTTAAACTAAAACTGTGATCGCTGAAATCATTGCCGTCGGCTCGGAAATGCTTACGCCGTTTCGGCAGGACACCAATTCCCTATTTTTGACAGCACGATTGAATGCCCTCGGAGTTGAGGTGGCTTTCAAGTCCGTGGTGGGTGATTCCCACGAGCACATCGTGAGCTCGGCGCGAACGGCCCTCGGACGTTCCAACATTCTTATTTTTACTGGCGGTCTCGGTCCCACAGAAGACGATCTGACCCGCGAGTGCGTGGCGGAAGCGCTCGGCATCGAGTTGAAGCGCGATCCAGACCTGGTGGCTGAACTCTACGCACGCTTCGCTCAACGCCGGATCAAGATGCCGGAAAACAATCTGAAACAGGCAGACGTGATCGACGGAGCGGACGTCATTCGGAATCCACGTGGGTCTGCGCCGGCGCAATGGCTGGAGGGCACCCATCTTGGACAGGACCGCGTGATCATTCTCTTGCCGGGACCTCCGTGGGAACTCGAGCCGCTGTTCAAAGAGGAATTTGAGCCGCGCTTGCGAGCCGTGCTGCCGGAAACGTACATCGGGACGAAGGAAGTGAAGGTCGCGATGCTGGGCGAGTCGGCGGCCGACCTGAAGGCCGCTCCGGTCTACAAGAAACACAAGGACGTGCAGACCACGATTCTGGCCGGAGCCGGCGAGGTGCAGTTTCACCTGAAGGCCTCAGGCACGACACAGGCCGAGGCGCAGGAGAAAGTCGATCGGCTGGCAAATGAGATCGAGGATGTCCTGGAGGATGCGGTCTTTTCCAGCACAGGCGAATCGCTCGAACAGATCGTCGGCTACTACCTGCAGATGCGCGGACAGACACTGGCGACGGCGGAGTCGTGTACGGGCGGCCTGCTCGCGGAGCGACTCACCTCGGTGAGCGGAAGTTCTCGCTACTATCTTGGCGGAGCGGTGGTTTATAACAACGACCTGAAAAAGGCCTTCGCCGATGTTCCGCCGCTGATGATTGCCGAGCACGGAGCGGTCAGCAAAGAGGTTGCGATCGCACTGGCTGAAGGGATCCGCAAGAAGTGCAAGTCGAGCCTGGGGATAGGAATAACAGGCGTCGCCGGGCCAACCGGTGGGACGGAAGCAAAGCCTGTAGGGCTGGTATATATCGCACTGGCGGACGGCACCAACAAGACAGAGGTCGTCGAGCGGAAATTCCTTGGTGACCGTGACCGCATCCGGCACTGGGCCAGCCAGCAGGCGTTGGATATGGTCAGGAGGAAGCTGATCTAAAAGGCAGTCGGAAGACTTAAGTCGTAAGGCAATTCTTACGACTTAAGTCTTGCGACTCGAGATTCCTCTATGCGCCTCTTCGTTGCACTCGATATCGACGCGGAAATCCGACACAAGCTGGAGAGGTTTGTCGACGGGGTGCGTGGGTTTGCGCCTGATGTACGGTTCGTCGGGCCAGAATCGTTTCACATTACGTTGAAGTTCCTGGGTGAAACCTCCAACGTTGAGGAGATCAAATCGTCGTTGCGAAACGTGTCGGCACATCCTTTCCCGATCGCGTTTCGAGGCTACGGCTTCTTCCCGGGCCAGAAGAATGCGCGAGTCTTCTGGGGCGGGATTGAGGCCGGTGCGGAATTGCAGGAATTGGCGGGTGCCGTGGATAAAGCGATGACTCCGCTTGGATTCGAGAGCGAGCGCGGACCATACAGACCGCACCTGACACTGGCACGTAGCGGATCGGGACGACCGGGCAAAATGCGTGGTGACCGAACAAATTCCAATTTCGCGGGACTGAACTACAAGCTTTCGCAGCTTCCACAACCCGAGTTCGGTACAATGACCGCTCGCGAATTCTTTTTATATGAAAGTAAGCTGTCGCCGCGAGGCGCGCAGTACACGAAGATTGAACGGTTCCCGTTCGCTGAATAAATGACATCGACCTACATAATCGTTGCAATCATTGCGTATTTTCTTGGCTCGATTCCTTTTGGATACATCCTGGTCCGCATTTCCACCGGCACCGATGTTCGCGCGCAGGGCAGCGGCAATATCGGCGCTACGAATGTCGCACGTACCGGCAGAAAAGGTTTGGCGATCGCAACCTTAATTCTGGACGCGCTGAAGGGAGTGCTTGCCGTGTTCCTGGCGCGCCTCTTCTCGTTGCAGGAATTCCTGACGCGAAGGCCGATCGACATCACCCGGCCTGACTACGCGCAAGCAGCGCGTGACATGTCATTGTCGACTCAGAATCATCTTTATGTGGCGATGGCCATCGCAGCGCTGTTTGCAATACTCGGCCACATGTATCCCGTCTGGCTGAAATTCAAAGGCGGAAAAGGCGTGGCAACCGGACTGGGAGTCTTCCTGGCGGTGGCACCTACGGCCGTTTTGATCGTGCTGGTGTGCTTCTTATTGGTGGTAGCCGCGTCACGATATATATCCCTTGGGTCGATCGTAGCGGCGGCTCTGTTCCCTATCGCCTTCTATTACACCAATCCACAGCATGGAACCCCCGCAATCCTGGGAATGATCTCCGCGGTTTCATTGCTGATCATCTGGAAGCATCGTGAAAACATCCGTCGCCTGGTTGCAGGGAACGAGAACAAGTTCGGAGCGAAGAAGGCTTAGGGAGGCTGCGTGAGCAATATTGCCGTAATCGGTGCGGGAGCGTGGGGCACAGCAATTGCAATCGCCCTTGGGCGCAAAGGTACTCACGATGTGCGGCTCTGGGCCTACGAAAAGGACGTCGTCGAGAGCGTCAATGCGCGACACACGAACGACCTGTTCCTCGCTGGTGAAAAGATTCCCGAAGCAATCAAGGCGACGAGTTCCCTTCCAGAGGTGTTGACCGGCGCGCAGTTCGTAGTCAGCGTGATGCCGTCGCATCATGCGCGGCGCGTCTTCCAGCAGATGAAGCCGCACCTGAAGCAGGACATGCTTTTCGTCTCCGCAACCAAAGGCATTGAGAACGACACGTTTCTGCGAATCACCGAGGTGATTCGAGAAGTTTTGGGCGAAGGGTCCAACGGATTCGTTCCACGACTGGGCGCCTTGAGCGGACCATCGTTCGCCAAAGAAGTAGCACAGTCGCATCCGACGGCGATCACAGTGGCATCAAGCGATTCGGAACTCGCGCAGACTGTGCAACGAGAATTCAGCGATCCTGTCTTTCGTGTCTATAGCAACGACGATCCCGTCGGGGTCGAGTTGGGCGGAGCGCTCAAGAACATCATTGCCATTGCAGCCGGAGTGGTCGATGGGCTCGGACTCGGGTACAACACGGCGGCGGCTCTCATCACGCGCGGCCTGGCCGAGATCACAAGGCTGACCGTCGCCTGCGGGGGCCGGCCAGAGACCATGGCTGGGCTGGCAGGATTGGGCGACCTGGTTCTGACCTGTACCGGTGGACTGTCGCGAAACCGAACCGTCGGAGTCGAGCTCGGCAAAGGACGCAATCTGGACGACATCATCAGCGGCATGCATGGCATGGTCGCGGAAGGCGTTCTGACGACCAACGCAGCCGTTGGACTTGCTAAGAAGATGGGCGTGGAAATGCCTATCACCGAGCAGATGCACGCCATCCTCCAGGAAGGCAAAGCACCGAAAGAAGCCATCCGAGAGCTGATGACCAGGCCGGCCACCAGCGAAGTGCGCCTGATTCGCGGCGTTTAAGGCCCTCCGGTCCACCCGCGATCCCGCAGGCATTCTTGGCTCGGGCAAGGAAACATGATGTTCCGCGGAAGTACACGTACCTTAAGCCGGTAGCACGATGGTAACGTCCGCGACCCCCTTTTGAGCTTCGGGAACTCTCCTCTTCCACCTTACAATCCAGCTACTCGGGAACCTCTGAACGCACGACTATGTCATTCCGTCCAAACCGAATACCGATTCTGTATCTGATTCTTGGCGTGCTGCTGCTGGTCAGCGTAGTGCCGATGTATTTCTACGCGAACCTGGTGGTGGACAAGAACAAGGAACGTCTCAAAACGAACGAGATGATCCTGCAGAATACGGTTACAAAATCGCTGTCGGATGACCTCGGCCATCGCCAGAAGACACTGCGGATGATGCTGGAGAACCTGGCATCGGCGGTGAGTGTTACGAGCGGCGGTAACCTGAATGGGGAACATGTTTCCTCCCCTGAGCTGCGCGCGTTACTCGAAAAGTTTGTTACCACTTACGGCGACCTCGCTTACGCGACATTGTTGAACGCAGATGCGAAGGGTATCGACGCCGGCAAGATCCAGCCTGACGCATTCCTGCAGAGAGAATTGGAACGGGCGTTCGCCGCTGCGCGCGAGGGAAGGCCCTACACCGGGAACCCGGTCAGTGTTGGCGGTGGCAAAGACAGCAAGACGCTTTTGCTCGTAAGCCAGCCCCTCGAGGGAGGCGGCCACTTCATCGGAATGATCGGCACCGTGATCGATCTGCAGTTCCTGGTGAATCGGTTGAGAGAAACCAGCCAGGGCGGACTGATGACTTATGTCGTCGATCGCCAGGGCCGACTGGTCGCAGAGGGCGACGGCGAATTCGCGACCGGCCAGGAGATGGCGCGCTTCGAGATCGTCAAGAAATTCGTTGACCAGGGCGGACAGGCACGCTTCGTAGAGACAAGTGAGTTCAACTACCAGCAGGACCATTCGTCTGTAAGCATGCTGGGAACTTACAGCCCAGTCCCGTCGCTGGAATGGGCAGTCATTGCGCAGAAGGATCAGCACCAGGCCTACGCGAGCGTATATGAGATGCAGCGTTATTCGCGCCTCCTCGCGCTGATGGCCGTTTTGTTATCGGTCGGTATCAGCTCCGTTGCAGCTCGAACTATTGCCAAGCCCCTGGAACAGTTAACTGTCTCCAGTCGAGCCATTGCTAATGGAGACTTCTCGCAGCGCGTGCACATCAACAGCCGCACAGAGATAGGCGAGCTGGCGCTCACGTTCAACCACATGACCGAAGACCTCGAACGCTTCGTGCAGGATCTGAAGCGAGCTGCCGAGGAAAATCGCGCGCTGTTCTTGAACTCTATCCAGATGCTCGCCGGAGCAGTCGACGAAAAGGATCCGTACACGCGAGGTCATTCCGACCGCGTGACGCGCTACTCCGTGCTGATCGCTACCGAGTACGGGCTCGACGAGCAGGAGATCGACAAGATTCGCATTGCGGCGCAGCTGCATGACGTCGGCAAGATCGGCATCGAAGATCGAATTTTGAAGAAGCCAGGCGCATTGACTCCGGACGAATTCGAAGTCATGAAGACGCACACGACCAAGGGTGCAAATATCCTGCGGTCGGTAGAACAGTTGAAAGACATGCTGCCGGGAATCGAGTTGCACCACGAGTCACTCGATGGTCGTGGATATCCTTATGGACTGAAGGGTGACCAGATTCCCCTGATGCCACGCATCATCACCGTCGCTGACACGTTTGACGCGATGACTACCAATCGCCCGTACCAGGCTGCAATGGATCCCGAATACGTCATTCGCATTATCAACTCGCTCGGTTCCACCAAGTTCGACCCGCAAGTGGTCGGCGCGCTGACCCGGGTCTTCCAATCCGGCAAGCTTCGCATTCGCAGGGCGGCAACCATGGGACCTGACGAAATGCTTCCGACCGAATCCACTGCTACCGCTCCGACCGCCTCAAACGCCAGCGCAGACTAGTCTTTCCGGCCTTCGCCGACCCGCTTCCCTCTCGCCCGATATAATTGTCAGGCAATGATCCAAACCTTATTTGGCAGCCTCGACCAGCCCGAGGAAAAATCATTTCTAGACCGAATGAAGCAGGCGGTCACAAAGACTCGCGAGAGCTTGGCTGAGCGCATCGACGAGGTCGTCAGCTTCAACAAGGAGATCGACCGGAATACCCTGGACGATCTCGAAGCAACCCTGCTTGCCGCAGACCTCGGCACGACGACCACCGGCGAAGTATTGGACCGCATGCGGGAGAAGGTGGACCGCAAGCAGATCGGCAACGTCGAAGAGTTAAAGCGAGTCTTGAAGGATGAGCTGCTGGGCATTCTAGCTGCGGCCACTAACAAGCCGTTGAACAGAGTCGACGGCGAGCCTGAAGTCATCCTGGTTGTCGGCGTAAACGGGACTGGGAAGACCACCAGCATTGGGAAGCTTTCGCACACGCTCCGAGCGCAAGGCAAGACGGTTCTGCTGTGTGCGGCCGACACGTTCCGAGCAGCGGCAATCGAGCAACTCGAAGTCTGGGGCGACCGCACCGGAACGGAAGTCATTAAGACGAAGCCGGGTGGAGATCCATCGGCTGTTCTGTTTGACTCCCTACAAGCGGCCAAGGCTCGCAACACCGACTACGTCATCGTAGATACCGCCGGACGCCTCCACACGAAATCGAACCTGATGCTCGAACTGGAAAAGATGCGACGCACGGCCGGAAGGATCATCCCTGGCGCTCCTCACGAAACACTGCTGGTGATGGACGCAACCACCGGGCAGAACGGCTTGCAGCAGGCACGCCAGTTCACCCAGGCCGCTGGCGTCACCGGCATCGTCCTGACAAAGCTGGATGGAACCGCGAAGGGCGGAGTGGTGATCGCAATTTCGCGCGAGCTGGGATTGCCGGTGAGATATGTGGGCGTCGGCGAAAAGCAGGGCGACCTGCTGCCGTTCAACGCTAATGACTTCGTGGAATCGATGTTTGCTTAAACAGGTGCGAGGATGAGGACTTGGCGCGACTACTGACGATGTATAAGCACGACGGGCTTCTCGAACCTGGCATCTCGTACCTATAACCTTCAATGGACGATCGTAAACAAGACGAAGTTTTCATGAGGCAGGCGCTCGAGTTGGCGAGTCAGGGCGCCGGCCTTGCTTCGCCGAACCCATGCGTCGGTGCGGTCATCGTCGACGAGTACGGCAATGTCGTGGGACGCGGATCGCATACTTACGATGGCCGCAAGCATGCCGAGGTGTTGGCCATCGGGGATGCTGGCGACCTTGCCC
>Ga0207674_10011012_pt1 | contig 10173 bp, 8 predicted proteins | sample KBSCornC72_FD_184303 | JGI IMG/M metagenome (GOLD analysis project Ga0207674, IMG submission 184303) | Corn rhizosphere microbial communities from Kellogg Biological Station, Michigan, USA - KBS Corn C7-2 (SPAdes) (version 2) | ecosystem: Host-associated > Plants > Roots > Rhizosphere > Soil ...
GTCAGTCAGGACAGATCATGCGCGCAGCCGGTTTGCTCAAGGAGACGCCGCGGCCTACCCGCGAGCAGATCGTCGACTACATGAGTCCGAATATCTGCCGCTGCGGTACCTACGTGCGCATCGTGCGCGCGATCGAGCGCGCGTCGCGGGAGGTGTGATCATGAGCTCACTGCCTTCGCAGTCCGAAACAACTTTTTTGCCGGGGCGCCGCCGGTTCATGACGGGCGCCGCGGGGCTCACGTTTGGCATCGCGTTCGGGTTTCCGGATTTCGCTGCGCACGTGGCCGCAGCGCAGGACGCGCGGCAGGTCGCGATGAATGCGTGGGTCACGCTATCGAGCGACGGCACGGTATTCATCATGTCGCCGGCAACCGAGATGGGGCAGGGCTCCTACACGTCCGTACCCGTGATCCTCGCAGACGCGATGGACGCCGATTGGAAACGCGTGAAGCTCATTGCCGCTCCGCCCAACGACAGGATCTACGGCAACCCGCGTTTCGCGAATGCGATGTACACGGCGGGAAGTGCGACCGTCACGGGTTACTTCACGGCAATGCGCGAGCTCGGGGCGCAGGTGAGATACGTGCTGATGGACAATGCAGCGCGCCGCTGGAGCGTTCCGCTTGCGGAAGTGATGACGGAGCCGGGTGTCGTCGTGCACGCGAAGTCAGGCCGCAAGCTCACGTACGGCGAAGTGGCGGCCTTTGCGGAGTTACCCGCGAAGGCGCCCGACGTTGCACTGGAGGCGCTCGACAGCGCGCGATTCCGACTCGTCGGTCATGATGTCGGGCGCGTCGAAGTGCCGAACAAGGTCAACGGCAGCGCGCAATACAGTATCGACGTCCAGGTGCCGGGCATGGTCTATGGTGCGATCCTGCGCGAACCCATGGAAGGTGCGGCGCCCGAGCGTATCGACGACGCGGCGGCACGTGCGCTCGAAGGTGTCATCGCGATCGTTCCGCTCAAGTACGGCGTTGGCGTCCTGGCGGACTCTCCATGGGTGGCTTTCAAGGCGAAGAACGCGCTCAAAGTGTCGTGGAGCCGCAAGGCGACGGGGTGGGGCCACTCGAGCGACAAAGCGTTCGAAAAGTTTGCGAAGGCGTACGTTGCACCGGCACCCGGCTGTGCCGCCGCCGTGTCACTCAACGGAGAAACGGTCTTCGAAAAGGCGTTCGGACTGGCCGATCTCGAACACAACGTTCCAAACACTGCTCAAACTATTTTCGAATCAGGGTCAGTTGCGAAGCAGTTCACGGCCGCAGCGCTCGTACTGCTGCAACAGGATGGAAAGCTCAGTCTCGACGATCCGGTAAAGAAGTACATTCCTGAACTGCCCGACTACGGTTCGCGGTTAACAATCCGCCATCTGTTGAATCACACTTCCGGTCTGCGCGACTGGGGCACCGTCATAAGTCTCACGGGCGCCGGCCGGGGCGATCGAGTCATATCTCAAGATCTCGCACTCGACGTTATCACTCATCAGAAGGCGCTCGACTTCACGCCCGGCTCGGAATACTCGTATTCAAACAGCGGCTACAATCTCGCGGCGATCATCGTCGAGCGCGTTTCGAAACAGAAGTTCTCCGCGTTTCTCGAGGAGCGACTTTTCAAACCAATCGGGATGAAAAACAGTTCGTTGAGGGACGACTACCAGCGCATAGTTCCAGGTCGCGCCCAGGCGTATTCGCGTCAAGGCACCGGGCCGTGGCGACTCAACATGCCTTTCATGAATGTCTATGGAAACGGCGGCATGCTGACGACGGTCGGCGATTGGATGAAATGGAACGCGATGCTTGATTCACAATCACTCGGTGCACCTCTCGTCAATGCATTGGAAACCCAGGGTGTGCTGAATGACGGCCGAAAGATTGCGTATGCGCTTGGTCTCACTGTCGATAAGTACAAAGGTCTGAAGGATGTCTCGCATGGCGGCGCGACTGCCGGGTATCAAACTTTTCTGGCTCGTTATCCGGACAACAAGGTATCACTCGGTGTCATGTGTAACGGCACGTCACCAAGTGCAGGCTTAATCGCCGCAAACATAACGGACGAGATCTTCGGACCATACCCTGAATCCCCGAAGACCGAACCAGCCAGGGTCTCAGAGGACGAGCTTAAGAGATTTGTCGGTATCTGGCGGAATGAAAAGACGCATGCTCCGGCACGATTCGTTATTGAAAACGGCGTTTCGCGATGGAGCGGCGCGCGCCTTGTTCCGATGGGAGGCGGACAGTTCACTGCGGGCGGCATCCAGTTAAAGTTTACATTTGATAAAGACGGCAAACCGGTGTCTGCTGAAACCGTCGATTCCGATGGTGAAGTCAGACGCTTCGCTCCCGAGACGGAGTGGAAGCCGACGCCTGCAGAACTTGCATCATTGAGTGGCGATTGGTTTAGCGAAGAGGCTGGAGCGTCTATCAGTTTCGTAGTAGAGGGTGACAAGATATTTCTCAAACAACGACCAGCAACCAGTCTGCCGGTGCAGCCGATCTATAAGGACCATTTCGACGTGCAGGGATATGTTGTCTGGTTAACACGCGACAAAAATGGAAAGGTCAACGGCCTGCACGTCGGAGCAAATCGCATGCGGGACATGCCGTTCGTTCGTGTCAAGTAAGCCACGGATAACACGGATTGATGACGAATCTTACCCCGTCATCAATCCGTGCGTTTCATTTTAGCTTGGCGGCACTGGACCACTAAACGCCGCGCCTCCAGCCTGATTGTTCCCATACGAAAGCACCGTTCCGCTAAACAGTGACGTGTTGTACATCGCCGTTGTGTTCGACACACGGATCGTGCTGTTCACCGTGGTCTGGAAACCGGTGGCGTTGTCTGTAACCACACAGTGATCGACCGCGACCTCGGTTTGCCCGCCCGCGTCGTTATCCTCGGCAAATATTCCCGCCCCGGTGTTCCCGCTGAACACCGAATCGTAAATGGTGACCTTGTTATTGGTTGAAAAAGCTCCGCCGCTTGCACAGTTAAATACCTGCACTTTGTTGATTACGATTTTTAGATTGCCGGAGCCGTTCGCGGGTGAGGTGCCGATGCCTGCGCCCGCCATGTTCCTGATGATTGTGTTCGATACGCTCAGCAGTCCACCTCCTGAACGAGCATCGCGAATGCCGTTTCCGGGGCTGCCAAAGTTGCCATCAATGCGGCAGTCTTCGATGAACACTTCAGTGCCGGTAACGGCTGCGCCACCAGTAATGCTGATCCCGCGTAATCCCGTATCGACGCCCGAGAAATTGAGGTTGCGCAGTCGCACCGACTTCCTTGTGTCGGTACCGGCGAAGCTGTCGAAAGCGATCGAGACTCCATTGGTCGCCGTGTTGGTAGTGCCGGCAAAGACCTCGTGGCAGTCAATCTGGATTGACTTGGTAATGGTAACTGTACCGAAAGATCCGGGATCGAGACAGTTGATTTCGCCATTCACGCTGGTCTTAGAAATTGCTCCGGCGAATGTTTTGCAGGGCGCAGTGCGGCTGCACGGAAACGTATCGTCTCCGACGCCTGACACCCACGTCCTGCTCTGCGCCTGAGCGCTTGAGATCGTCAATAAGGTGAAGACCATCAGTGCGAGTGGCGTTAAAGTTAATCGTAATTTAATCATTTTGGGAGTTCTCCTTTTAATAGATCTGAGGTTGGTAACAAGAAGGTGCGGAGGTCGTTTCTAAACAAACGAGCGCTAAGTCTTCAAGACGGATCCGCCGAACGCAGCTCCTCCGGTCTGATTGTTTCCGTATGACAGTACGGTTCCGACAAACAGCGCTGCGGTATTATTCATCGCAGTTGTGTTCGAAACGCGAATCGTGCTGTTGGTCGAACCGTTGAAGCCGGTGCCATTCTTCGAAACGACGCAGTGGTCCACAGCTACGTCAGTTGCAATGACGCCGCCGTCCAGGTCTTCGGAAAAAATTCCGGTCGTGTTACCGGAGATCACTGAATCAGAAATTGTCGCTTTGGTATTGGTCGACAGGGCCACACCAGTTGCGCAATTGAGGACCTGGACCCCTTTGAGCACCACCCTGGTAGTTCCCGAAAGAAAGCCGGCCGCGGTGGCAATGCCGGGCCCGAGCATGTTTCTGATGGTAGTGTTTGAAACGCTAAGCAGGCCTCCACCATTACGGCCGTCGCGGATGCCGTGGCCGGTGCTCTGGAAGTTACCGTCCATCATGCAGTCCTCGACAAAGACCTCGGAGTTAGTGGCCAGAGAACTGCCAGTGATGCTGATACCGCGTGTGCCGGTATCGAAACCACTAAAATTGATGTTCCGGAGGCGCACCGTTCTCCTGACGTCAGGAGTACCAACAAAGCTGTCGAAATCAATATTGACAGCGTTCGTGTTTGCGTTGACGACGCCGGCATAAACCTCATGACAATCAATACTGATTGACTTGGTGATAGTGACGGTGCCGAAGCCTCCTGGATCGAGGCAGTTGATTTCACCATTGGTGGCCGTTTTCGAAATGGCACCGGCGAAGGTTTTACATGGGGCAGTGCGGCTGCAGGGGAAGGTATCATCGCCTTCGCCGGATACCCAGGTCCGGGTGGCCTGAGCCTGGGAAGATGAAGCGAAAGCGACAACGAAACAAACCATTATCAACAGTTTGATAATGGGGTGACGTATGATCATTTTTACTTTCTCCTTGTGGTCCAATTGGACGGTTTTGACGAGAAGTTAAGGTTGAACCGGAAGCTTTGCCGTATCGGGAAAAGCGCAAGAGCCAGGCGTTTAGTCGTCTCAGAGGAAGTGCTGACGACTGTAAAAAACGGGGGAAGGCGACGTAACCTGCCTTGAAAGTGCCCGACCTTTTACGTCATTTTGGGTTCTGTGTCAACGAAGTTCCGACGAGTGTGGGTTTCCATATTCGATCGCGCCGTAGGAAAGAAGAGTTTCAAGAGTTTCGATCGAGTGGCCGTGGTCCAATAAGGTTCTGACGGGAGTTGGAGATTCGAGAGCCTTCCATAGATCAACTTCTTCTGGCGACGGTTCCTGCCAGAACTGCGGCAGGCCAGGGCTGAACATTACGATCTGACCTACGGAAAACAACTGCGCGAGTGGCCCATGCGAAGATTGATGCGGATCAGCGTCGAAACAAACCAGTGCTGCGTAGCGACCACGACGTAAGCAACTATCCGGTCTCTGCAAAGAGGCAGCGTCAGGCCGAACAAACACATTCGCTCCGTCAATTGCGCGCAGCGATGCGCGTTCGAACTGACAAACAGTGAATTCGCGCGGACGATCCGACAAATGCTCGCCAATAAAATCCAGAAACGATTCGGCTTCGACAAAGAAAAAACTCTGAGCGCCCGAACCTGAGTCGACCCACTCATCGAGCAGCCGCTCTCGTTCCTCCTTCGGCAGCAGAGAAAGGGTCAAATGCGCGGCTTTAGTCGCACGCGCAATACACCACGAACGCTGCACACTCCCATAGAAGCGAAACTCAGCGGTATCTCGAAGTTTTTCAAAGTACCGGCTCTCGCTTTCTTCAAGACACACGCCACGCAGATGATCATCGCGATTCTGCTCGCGTAACATCCGTCCAAGAACTGTTTGAAACTCAATTAGCCCCATGACTCAAATTCCATATCTGCCAGGCTCGCCGCAGCTCGTTTTCGATCGCCGGAACGCCGAGACGGATCGCATATTCTTCCAGTAACTCAAACACTACCCCGCCAACGTTGGGCGCAATTGGCAAGACATATTCCAACAACTCCCAAACCGGCTCCGGCACACGCCCGTCATGAGCGTCCATCCAGAAACCATCACGCCACGAGCCGCCGGCGACATGTATTTCGATCACGCGGTCCAATGGCAAGGTATCGATTACGTTGCGGGCGTCGAAATGATGATTGACTGCATTGCAGTAAAGGTTGTGCAGATCGAGCAGAAGATAACAACCGCTTTGCTGAGTGAATGCGGTGAGGAACCTGTACTCATTTCCGATCTCCGAATCAGCGGGAAGCTCGGAAAAATAGTGGGCTGGATTTTCAAGCAGAAAGGGCACGCTGTAACGCTGTTGGATGTTTGCGCTTCGCTCGGCGACAAGCTCAACAGCCTCGACCGTCGCGGGCATCGGCAAAGGCACACCAATCTCGAGTCGCGAACCGTTATCTCCCGCGATCGTCTGAAATCCCAAATGCTCGCTATGCCAGACAAACGGCCACTCCTTTTGAAAAGAGTCCAGCATTTTCAGGTAAGCCTGGTTGAGCCCGTGAGCAGAGCCAATCGACAGTTCTACACCGTGGATCACGACGGGCAAACCGTCGCACGTGTCTTGCGCCGTCGCGAGACGGTCAGGAACGATTTCAATCTGAATCGTCGATTCAGTTGCTCGCTGCCTGCAGAGTGTCTCGGGTGTAATCTCGACGAAAGAGACTAAATCACTCCGGTACAGATCTGCGGGCAGCGCAGCAAAGTATGGGAAGCCCACTCCCAAAGACTGAACAGGCTTCCCATTAACTGGACCTCTGGCCTTATCTCGCATTGATGTCTACTGAAATAGCGCCGAGTTTTTCCGCCTCCGGGTCGGGATCTCCAAGGAAATGGACATCGATAAAAGCAATTCGGCCGCAGCCATCACAGCCGGCTCGACCCACGGTTAGCGCAACGAGTCTGTTAATAATGTCGAGGTTCTGTTTCTTCGGACTGTTCGGGTTGAGTGACATACTGATACTGCGCACGCTTGCTCTTTTAGTTGTAGTGGCCATTTATGTTCTCCTTAAGGGCGCATGAAGCGCTTTCTTTGACTCGGCGGGGGAAAACGAAGCGGCTTCAATAGCGGTTGGAAAAAAGTTACCAGCGAGTCAGCTGGAACGGTTAGTACCGCGTTAAGCGCGCGGCATATTATCAGATGAGTCGTAAAGTGACTAGATCGATTTTAGGAGGTGGTCCATCGAGCGGGTCTACGACGTACCCACGCGCTACCGCGGGCGTACTGACTGTTTCCAACTTGGACAGGGTCAGTACCGTAACGCGGTAGCGTCGGGTGAGTCTTGATGCTGACTGGCTGTTACGTATGCCTCGCCTCTCTGGGTTGCGAGCGCTGAGGTGGTTTCATCGGCTTTCCAGTTTCAATACTCCCGAGCGAAAGCATTCTCTCTCGCGCCCAATGCCGATGCTGTCCGATCGCCTGGATAAACTCCGTCGCGAGACCCTTGAGATCGTTGTTGCTGCCCACCAACACACCGGCGTCACTCATTTGATCCTCACCGTTGCTGCCGTCTGAGGTTCCAACGCTTAACCCAGCGAGCCGCAGTATCTCAACGCCCGCGCCATTGGCCGCGACGGTCTTACAATGCTTGTAAGCTTCTGAGACAAACTCAAACACTTCCGGCACAGCTTTGAGCGCGTTCACACTCGTCTCTCCGCCCGGAACATAAACCGCATCAAATAATACCGAAGCTCCCGTTAGAAAACTGAAATCAGCGTTCACGATCTGTCCACCCTCGCTCAGTAAAGTCCCGAGATGAGGAGCCACCGTGCAGACTTTCGCCCCAGCCGTCATCAAGCTCTTTTGCATTTCCAGAACGTCAGCATCGTCAAAACCGTCAGCCACCAGGAACGCGACCTTCCTCGTTTTGATAGTTCGCTTCTGAAAATTAGGATTCGAAACCATACTGAGCGTGGGCGAAGCCGTGAACTCAGTCTTCACTCGCTTTGGTTGAAACTTTCTCGGATCCGCGTCGGCAGGAAAGCTCATGTTCAATGGCTTCTCGAGCTTCACAGGTACCGCAAGCCCCAAACCTTCAGCGACTCTATTCGCGAGAGTCTTATCGACTTGCGCCAGCAAAAACAGCATGCGTTCACGAATGGGCGGCGTCTCGACCTTTCCAAGCTCGAAGCGGAGCGCGCGCACAATGTGATCCTGTTCGACCTCCGTCTGGCTGTTATAGAAGAGCGTCGCCTGGCTGAAGTGATCAAAGAAACTCGGGCTACGCTCGCGAACCTTCGCGGCGCTGATCCTTTCTGCGTAGCTCGCAAAACCGCTCATGTCCATCCCGGCCTGGAACGGACAACCGCCGCGTAAGCTGTTTGGTTCATAACTTACCTGACCGCGGTTGATGGTTTGTCGCATATAACCATCGCGCTGATTGTTATGCACGGGAGCAATAGGACGGTTAATGGGAATTTCGTGAAAGTTCGGACCACCAAGACGAATTAGCTGTGTATCGAGATACGAAAACAAGCGACCCTGCAGTAGTGGATCGTTAGTGAAGTCGATGCCGGGAACAATATTGCCAATATGAAAGGCGACCTGTTCCGTTTCAGCAAAGAAGTTGTCAGGATTTCGATTGAGCGTCAGACGGCCGATGCGCCGTACGGGAACGATTTCCTCCGGAATGATCTTCGTCGGATCCAAAAGGTCAAAGTCAAAACTGTGCTCGTCTTTTTCTTCAACAATCTGAACGCCTAATTCCCACTCCGGATAGTTACCGCTTTCGATCGATTCCCACAAATCGCGACGATGAAAGTCCGGATCTTTTCCAGAGATCTTCTGCGCCTCATCCCATACGACGCCGTGCACACCGAGCAGTGGCTTCCAGTGAAACTTCACAAAGCGTGCCTTGCCTCTGGCGTTGATGAGTCGGAAAGTGTGAACACCAAAACCTTCCATCATCCGAAGGCTTCGGGGAATCGCGCGGTCGGACATCACCCACATGATCATGTGCATCGATTCGGGCATCAGTGAAATGAAATCCCAGAAAGTGTCGTGGGCTGAAGCCGCCTGAGGAATCTCGTTGTGTGGCTCCGGCTTCACCGCGTGAACAAGATCGGGAAACTTGATTGCGTCCTGAATGAAGAAAACCGGTATGTTGTTCCCGACGAGATCAAAGTTGCCTGTTTGGGTATAGAACTTTACGGCGAATCCGCGCACGTCTCTCGCCAGATCTGTTGAACCGCGCGAGCCTGCCACGGTGGAGAAACGCACGAACACGGGTGTTCGTGCTGATGGATCCTGGAGAAAGTCGGCCACCGTGTATTCAGCCATCGACTCATAGACCTGAAAATATCCGTGTGCCGCACTGCCGCGTGCGTGTACTACGCGTTCGGGTATTCGTTCGTGATCGAAGTGTGTGATTTTCTCGCGGAGGATGAAATCCTCCATCAAGGTCGGACCACGGTCGCCGGCTTTCAATGAATTCTGATTGTCGTTGACTCGTACGCCGTGATTCGTTGTCAGTAGTTCGCCGGCGGATTCTTCGAGATTGCCCGCAAGGTCATCTAGTTTTTGATTATTCGAGCCGTACCCTGCAGCGGTGCGTAGTTCAGTTTCCGGATCCGGCGATCCATTGTTATTCGCCGGTTTTGCAGTCTTTTTCCTTGTCGCCATTGTGATCCCCCTTGATCGTTGATGAAGCGTGTTACCTACCGAGCTGCAGCTTTACTCGTCTTCGGTTTGGTCTCTCTCGATTTCTTTGCGCGCGCCGCCTCGATCGCGTCCTTTACGTCCTGCGTTTCTTCTGGAGGCGGCAAGACGGCCGGCATTCCGAGCGCCTGGATCCAGAGTTCACGCGTCCAGCCCTGAGTGTGATACAGGTGTTCGTCTTCCTCTTCTTCCACTTGATCGTGCGCAGGTTGCAGAACAGCCGCGGCCTCGCCATTGCTGTTCTTAGCCAACTCCCCGATCAACTCCCAGTTGAGGTGATCTTTGGTCTCAGCCAGAGTCACGCACTCGGCCGCGACGATTTGCGCGGCTTGGGGATCGGTGGATCGCAGTGCCAGTTCCATCGCTTTCACGAGCGACGTTCCGATGTAACGAACCACGGCGCGTCCGGGAGTTTCAGTGTCCGGATCGAGTCCCAGATTTGTCAGAATCTCGGTGACGATCTGCACGTGGTTTTTTGTTTGTTCGAGATATTCAGTCCATTCCTGTCTGAGATCTTTATTCGAAGCACAACGAAGTGCGGTAGCGTACACTTGCACTCCACCTTTTTCAGTTTCCAAAGCCTGATACAGCAAATCGGTCGGAACGTTTGCAAGCGCGATTTTGGTTGGCATCTTCTTACCTTTCACAGATGTATGCTTGATACGATGTTCTGGTGTCGGGAACCAGAATGGCTATTGCAGAGCAATTGAAGTGCCGACGAGATTTGAGGACGTCAGGCTTGGACACCAGACGATTTTGATTTCGGATGGTTGACCCACCCGCTACCGCGGGCGGT
>Ga0207674_10011013_pt1 | contig 10172 bp, 11 predicted proteins | sample KBSCornC72_FD_184303 | JGI IMG/M metagenome (GOLD analysis project Ga0207674, IMG submission 184303) | Corn rhizosphere microbial communities from Kellogg Biological Station, Michigan, USA - KBS Corn C7-2 (SPAdes) (version 2) | ecosystem: Host-associated > Plants > Roots > Rhizosphere > Soil ...
CAGGCAGGATTCCTGTCCTACGTTCAAAACACCACCGGCGCCCCTTCATCCAAAATCTTCACGCACTTCGTCAGTTTTTCTTTCTCGGCGATTTCCAAAAGCCAGCGTGGGGGTTCGTCCATTTCTTCGAACGACAATTTGAACGTGCCGTAGTGCATGGGGACAAATTGTTTCGCCCGCAGGTCCTTGAACGCTTTCATGGCCTGGTCCGGGCCCATGTGGACTTTGCGAAAAGTGTCCGGGTGATAGGCACCGATGGGCAGCAGCGCGATTTCCGGCGAGACGCGGCGGCCGATTTCTTTGAAGCCGTGGAAGTAGGCGCTATCGCCGGCGTGATAGATGCAGCGGCCCTGGTGTTCCAAAATGAATCCGCCGTAGCCGCGATGCTGGTCGCGCAGCGTGCGCGCGCCCCAATGTTTGCTCGGCGTGAAAGTGACCTTCCAATTGTTGTTCGAAAAACTTTCCCACCAGTCGAGCTCAATGACGCGCTCGAAGCCGAGGTCCATCGCGAGATCGCCCACGCCCCAGGGCATGAGGTCTTCCCAGCGGGCAAAGCCGAAGTCGATGGCGATGTTGGAGACGTTGTGCTGGACGCCGTCGATCAGGCAGCGCGACCACTTGGGGTCAGTCGGGATGGTGTTGTCGGGTAGGATGAGCGGGGCCGTCGCGCCCAGCGCCACCGGCCGGACCAGCGGGTACGAGATGGACTCCCCCGCGGTGAACGCCAGCTTCCAGCGGACGATGTTCTCGCGGTCGATGGTCAGCGTGACCGCCGGCAGGCAGCCGAACAGCCGCTGCATGTGGTAGCCGCCGCGGTAGAGCGCGAAGGCCTGGTTTCGGAAATCGACCGTCTTCGGCTCGAACCAGCAGCTCGCGTGCATGACCGAGCCGGGGGTCACCGACCCGTGGGTGAGGGCTCCCGCCGTGTAGGCGGCCACGTCGATGACGCCCACGGCCCCGCCGTCGTCGGTCGCCAGCACCTGGACCACCTCGCCCGTGTTCAACAGTACGAACCCGCCCTGGGTGAGTGCCGAGCTTCCCGAGTTGATGATGGTGGCGTTGGCCGAGACCACCGTGCCGCCCGTGTCGGAGTGCCGGGTAAAGCAGCTCTCCAGCATCCCGGACACGTTCATGGGGCGGGTGGCCGCGACGCCGCTGGCCCCCGCCGTGGTGATCATCTTGGCGCCCATCTCCAGGGAGACGTGGCCGTCGACCGTGATCGGCACCGGGACGTCCGCCGCGATGCGGCCCGTTCCCATGAACGACCGCTCCAGCACCTTCTGGTCGACCGAGGCATCGACGTCGGCCTCCAGCTTGACCAGCTGCCAGATCTCGAACAGTTCGCCGACGCTGATAGCCACGAAGGTGTTCGCCGCGACCACGAACGTCCCGGTGGCAGCCGTAAACCCGGTAATGAGCGCCGCCCGGCCCGCATTGGCACCGGCCACGCCCACCATCAGATACTCCCCGGTGGCCCAGTAGCCGTCAGGCTCCGACGTGCCGACAACCGCAGACGAGTGGTCGGTGGAGATGACGTCGAAGGGGGCTGACCCGTCCGCCGTGGTCACCCGGACCGGGATGGTGGGGTCCTTCCAGGCCGACACGCTGGTCACGTTCGTGACTGAGGGCAGTGGGCGGTCGAGGGTGGCCGTGGTGCTAGCCACCGACATGATGCGGGCGAATAGGCCGCGAGCCGCCCCGTCGTCTGGCGCCACCAGCAGGCCCACGCAGGTCGCGTTGATGTTCGCGTCCGTGAGGGTCGCGTTGACGCCGACGGAGCCGGCGGTCATCGCGGAAGGCCGGAAGGACCGAACGGTGTGCTCGGCAGCGGAGCGCATGCTCGGCTGCGGACACGTGAGAACCAGATCGGCGGACTGAAGCCGCTCCCTATTGAGTGCCATGATGATCGTCCTTTCCTGTACCGGCTCCTCGCCGGCCTTAGTCGCCCTGCCACCTCACCCGCCCGAAGGGACGCCCGATGCGTATGTGCGTCGGGCCCTACGTGCGCCGCACCTCCACGTGCAGGCCGCCCAGCAGGTCGCCAGAGGCTTTCCCGATGGGCGTGGTGCGTCCGAACTTGCGCTGCTTCATCGCGGCGTACCGCGCGGTCAGCGGGCGGAACCCGCCGCCCCCGGGGTTCTTCTGCGCCTGGACGTTCTCGCCGATGCCCACCAGCAGCAGGGCCTTGATCGTCTCGACGGCGTTCCGCTTGGCGCCGGCGGCCGCGCCGAACAGGCCTCTGGCAGCCAGCGCGATCTGGCCCCTGGTCTTGGGGTTGACCCAGGTGAAGTTCCTGCCCGTGGCGGCTAGAACGTGGGTGATCATGGCGTTCTTGGCGCCGCCGCGCGCGCCGCCGGCCTTCACCTCAAACACCACCGGCTCTGGCAGCATGGCGGCGACCTTCTCGGCGAACCGCTGCTCGAGCTGGTCGAGGCCTTCGATCTCGATGGACATGTGCGGCATCAGGCAGCCACCGATCGCGGGTCCTCGACCTGCTCCCACTTGACGTCCATGAGGATTTCGCGGGTCTGCGTCCGCCGGTCCTCGGCCACGATTTCAGTCGACCGCCAGTTGCGGGTCTGGATGCCCGTGACCTGGCTGTCGTATCGCAACTGGCTCTCCAGTAGCGCGACCATGGCGTTCGTCTGGTCGAAGGCCCGGGCGTCCACGTGCTTGAGGTCGCCGCCGTGGGCCTGTCCGCCCATGTCGCCGCCGGCCACGAAGAACTCGACCCGCACGTGCAGCGTTGCCCGGCGGACGTTGCTGGAGATGCCGTGCTGTGCCAGCACCTCGGTCACCGGATCAACGAACACCTGGAAATGGGAATCGGTTCCGGTCTGCGCCAGCTTCTCGATGGGCATCCGGTTGTCGGCTTCGACGTAGCCGGCCGCCTTCAAGATGGCCACGGGGTTCGTGATGAGGTCGGCGAAGGCCATCAGCACCGCTCCAGCGAGATCACGGTGAACCCGCGATCGTCGGGCCCGTTGGTGGCTCCGTCCTGATCGGCGTCGACCGGCGCCTGGCTGATCAGCTTCTCGTTGCGGCGGTCGTACTCGACCTCCATCTTGTCGAAGATGGGCTGCCATTCCTCGCCGAACTCGTACCGGCGCAGCAGCCAGAACTTCAGCGCGCACGAGCGGCGGTGGTAGTCGACGCCGAGGACGGTGTTGGCGCGGTTCTTTCCCCCGAGGTCGATCAAGTACTCGTTGCGGGCCTCGAGCAGGCCCTGGCGGTAGTCGAACTCGACCGACAGCGCACCGGTGTCCTTGGGAAACACCAGGCGGACGTCGGTCTCGTCGATGAGCTGCACCGGAATGGGCCGGCGGGCGCAGTCCACGGACTCGGTCTGCTCCCGGCTGCCGTCGACCGGCTGGAACACCGCGTAGCCGTCCCAGAACAGCGACCCGACGTCGCCGGCGGTGGTGTCGTACCAAACCCGCAGTCCCTTGACCGCGGCTCCACTGGCGTGGCCGTAGACCAGGGGGGCCGCCAACACGGCGGACACCGAGGTCAGTTCCCGCACGGTGAAGGCCTCCGACGTCTCCGCCGTGCCCCCGATGAGGTACCGCCGGCCGACCACCATGTCGGAGACATCGGTGATGTCGAGGTCGGCGTCGCCCGCAAGCGCGGCGCTGGACAGCGTCGTGTCGGTCTCGTCCACCTCGCAGGCGACGTCCGAGACGACGGCCCCGCCGTTGCCGGTGTAGACGGTCACGGTGCAGGACGCCACATGGCGGTCAAGGAAGTAGGTCTCCACCTGACCGACCGCGTTCCGCATCAGTTGCTGGATCACAGGGCCACCTCGCTAACCGCAAAGGACGGGGCGGGGGTGGCGTTGGCGAATGGCTCCGGGCGCGCCTGAGGCAGGTCAACGGACGACGACAGCGGCTCGGAGGCCGCGGCAACATCAACCGGCGTCACGACCATGCTGGCCGCTGGGGCCGTCGCCGAGTTCCCGCGCCGCTCCCGCCAGGCCTTGGCGTCGAGCTTCCGCTGGTCCGTGTGGTCGAGGATGATCATGCCGTTCGGCAGCTTCTCGACCCGGAACGATTCCGGACAGGCGTCCTGAAGTTCCTTCAGGACCGGAGAGGCGGGGGTGATTGCCGCCCACTTCTGCTCCCAGGCGTCGTGCTCGTAGACCAGTGGCCCACGTTCCTTGTAGTGAGTGGTCTGCCAGCGCGGATCGGCGATGACCTTGAAGCCGGCCGCGCGCGCGCGGACACAGAAGTCGTAGTCCTCCCCGACCCCATGCAGGGTGCCCCATTCGCTGGCGACCACCGGGAACCGGAACATCGGCCCGCCGCCGGCGGCGTCGATCTGCTCGCCAAGCGCCTCAAATACCTCTCGCCGGATCATCATGAACCCGGTGGCGATGGCGCCCGCCTCGAACGGCTGCGCCGGAATCCCGTGGATGACGTGGCAGAGCTCGGACGGGTGCCGGGGATGGGGTACCGTCAGGTTCACCAGCAACGGTGACGTGCGCATGTAGAGCGCCCCGATGATTCCCACCGCGGGGTCGGCCTCGAAAATCGCCAACCACTCATCGAGCGGGTTGAACTCGCCCTGGGGGAATACCGCCAGGTCGTCGTCGTGCATGATGACGAAGTCGTAGCGATCGACCGTGCACCCGGCCTTGTCGGGCGGGCACTTGTGTTCGACGTGACACCGCCCGGAGATGGTCTGGCGGGCGATCTCGCTGCGGGCCATCTGGACCGGGCCCTTCGCGAACTGGAAGTCGCGCGCATGCCGCACGCCGAACGATCGGCATGCCAACTCCACAGCTCGCTGGGAGATGACGTAGCCGACCGTCGGGTGATTCCCCGTCGGAGTGGCGTAGAGCAGGCGGGGGGGCATGGCCGCGGGTGCCTATCTCCGGTGTTTGCTGTCGGGGGCGGCAGACTTCGCGTTGGTGGGCTCGTTGGTCACGTGCGTGACCGGCTCTGCCGCTACCGGGATCGGCGTCTCATCGACGTCCGGGCCGGTGTGCCTGGGCACGTGGACGACGGGGGCCGCCTTCTGCACGCCGGCGAGCGGCTTGTCCTCGGCCATCACCTCGGGCTCGTCAAGGCCAACCACTTGATTGCCCACCCGGTACTTCCGGAAGCGAGCGATCACCTTGGTGACCCCGCGAACGGTTTGCGTCTGCTCGACCAAACGCAGCGGCTCCGCCCCCGCCGCCTCGGCGGCGAGGTTCGGATACTTTGCCGCCAGCGCGGCCGCGATCGCAGCCGAGACGGCCACGGCCTACCGGCCTTCCATGTAGCAGAGGAAGGTGCCGTTGCTCAGGTTGGCCGTGGTGTTGTCCACGAACAGACCTGCGTTCGCCGTGGCGGACAGGCCGGCGTTGAAGAACTGCAGCACCGGGGCCAGTGCGGCGGTGGAGGCAACGCTGGACGCGTCCGCCCGGAACTTGCCAGTCGCGATGACACCGGCCAGTGCGATGGACGTGGACGGATGCACCGCCGTCACGACACCCCCGAGGAAATACTTCGGGAAGTAGGTGTTGGTGCCGACGGACTCACCGTTCGCGGTGTAGGGGTTCGTGAGCGAACCCGAGAACCACATGCGCTTGGTGTCGCCCTGGTTTGCCTGATACCGATCGTCGATTGCCGTGAGGGTCAGAGACATGGTGCACCTCGATCAAGGCTGCGTGGCAGCCTCCTTGGATTGGTTGGTCTTCTTGCTCTTGGCCGCCGCGGCGGCGGCCCTCTCCGCGGAAGCCGACGCACGGTCAGCCTCCCACGCGTCCATTCGCCCCCTGATGTCGTTGAATAGTTCCACGACCCCAGGACGCGCGGCCGATCCCATCTCGACCGCTTGCTGCAGCCATCCCCACTCGACGATGTCCCCGATGGAGTTGCCATTGGAGATCGTCTGCCGAACAGGCCAGCCCTTCGCGAAGAGCAACTGGCGGGCCTGACGGTTGTGGGGATGGTCGTAGATGTCGGCGATGTTCCCGACGTCCTCCCAGACACGCTCCGGCTTCGTCACCGATGAGCCAGGGACGTGGACGTTGCGCTCGACGGGCACCTTGATGCGCCCATCGGGTTTGACGTGGACCAGACGAAACGGCCGCCCGCCCCAGTCCACGACGCCCTGGCCGTTGTAGCTCGGTCGCGATCCCTGCACGGTGACCCCATCCAAGGCCTCGAGCGCCATAGTCCTCCAGGGCTCCGGGGCGGAGAGCAGCTCCGTGTACGTGAACGTACCGGCACTGATCGCGTCCAGGACGATCCTTTTGACCTCTTCGCGCTGCTTGGCTGCGGATGGGATTGCACCGAGACCGGGATGAAACATCGTCGCTCCTTGGGGTTTGGCTACGTCTGCGAGTAGCCGGTCATCTTCCAGTTCTTCCGGGGATCGGCGCAGCCGAGACCGACGGCGCGGGTCACCAGGAAGCGGGTGGAGTCGTCGTTCTTGGCGAGCTCGTCCACCGTCCAGTCGCGCATGTCGCCGACGAAGAACGTTCCCTTCGTCAGGCCAAGCCAGATGGTGTTGGTCAGGCCGCGCTTCGCCTTGATGGGCGTCTGACCCACCCAGCCGCCCTCGCGGACATCGCCGATGTTGCCGACGCCGATGGGCTGCGGCCCCGGGCCGACCGGGAACTGCACCGGCGCGTTGGCCACGCCCGCGTTGCCGACGGCCGCCTTGTACTTGCGCAGCTGCAGCCACGAGGTCCAAATCTCGGTGACGTTCCCCTCGTAGGGATCGTCGGCGCCCGAGGCCATGGCGTAGTCGATGTCGTTCACCGTGATAGCAGTGGACGACGTGAGGGACGACCCCTCGAACGCCTGGAACCAGGTGTAGGTGGTGCGCGACAGACCGGCGATGGTCCCGGCACTGTCGACGATCCCCTGGATGCCGACCGGCGCCGTGAGGCCCGTGCCGAGCATGTCAGTGGAGATCTTGTGGATCATGTCGGGGATGATCCGCTCCATCTCCTGGCCGATCTGGTCGTAGAACGCGGCCTGCGGATCACCGTTCCGCAGCTGGTCCTGCGCGTGACCGGTGAAGGAGATGACGCCCTTGTAGTACTGGGCGGGCCACGAGGCGGTCAGGTAGCTCTGGGAGCCAGCCTGGCCAACGGCATCACCCTCGTCGTACGTCGAGACGCTGGTGTTCCCGGCGTAGTGGTGGGTGATGTTGATGGTCGCCCCGCCGGTGAACGGACGGGACGGGAACTCCCCGAGGATTTCGTTGTTGCGGAACAGGGACTCGACGATCCCCTCGACACGCTGGTCGCGGAGAGCGTCCTGGATACTTGCAGCTGCGGATACGCCGGCCATGTGCCTGCCTTACTGAGCCGCCCCCTCGCTCTTCTCGCGAAGAACGCTGGCGAGCGTGGCTCCCAAACTGGGTTGCTGTTGCTGCCGCTGGGTGCCGTTGCCGTTCTGCGTTCCGTTTCCACCGCCATTGCCGCCGGCGCCATTGTTCTGGCCGCCGCCTGCATCAGGCTGCTTCGACTTCCCGCCGTTCGGTCCGGTGCCCGCCCCCGCTTTGGTCTCGGGAGCCTTGAAGGCCGGATTGGTCTTGAGGAACGTCTCGACGAACGCGTCCACCTCGATGCTGTCAGGCCCGACGACCTTGTCGCCGTCGACCTTCAAGTCCATCTCGATGAGCCGTCGCGCCGCTGGCCGGAGCTTTTCGTCGATCTTCACGAGCAGGGGATCGATTGCTCGCCCCTTCAGAACCTGGACCTTGAAGCCCTCTAGATCCTTGAATCGCTCGCCGACCTTCGTCAGCTCTTTGGTCAGCTTCGCGTTGTCCGCGCGAAGTTTCTCCACTTCCGTCAGCGTCCCCGCCGCCTCGGCAAGCTTCTGCTTGATGCCCTGTAGCTCCTCGGGATCGGTGACCCCAATGGCTTCGAGCATTTCGCTTTGGAGCTTGTCCCTCAGCTTCTTGGTCTCGGGCGCGAGTTTTTGATCGACGACCCGTTTGAAGTGGTCGTCGTTCTCGAAGAACAGCCCCTGCGTCAGAAACTCAGGGATTTCGCTCTCGCCCTTCTTGAAGGCTTCCAGTGCTGCGAGTTGTGCTTTGGAAAGTGCCATTCCGTGTCCTTCTCCGGGCTCTTAGGCGCCCGTTGCCCTCGCCACGGATAAAGCGCCGCGTTCGCTCTCCGGGGGTAAGGCGCCCCGTTCGCCGCACCCAGCTCGGCCCGGCTGGTTCGGGTTGGTCGTGGCGATGTGCCGCATCCAAGGCCACACCTGCCGACGTCAGGGCCAGCCGTCAAAAATGCGCACGCGGTGTTACACGGCGCACGGAGGGCGTCAGGCTGCGGCGCGATCGCGGGGCCCGCCATCGGCGGCATCGGTCTCGTTGTCGTCCGCGCCGACGCCGGCCCCCGTTACGGCCGTGCCGCCATTGGCATCTCCTGGCTGCGGCGGGCCGCCGGCGTTGAGCTTCGCCGCGGCGGCCACATCGGCTTCCTGTTGCACCTTGATGCTGTCGGTCAAGTCCTTGAGGCGCTGGGGGTCCATCCCAGCGAACTTCTTCCGCACCAAATCCTGGACCATCTCCAAATCGACCTCCGGGGACAGCTTGAACTTCTTGAGTTGAAGCGCGTCGTCAACATCGGCCTGAAACGACAGCAGGTCGAAGTCGGTGGCGTACCGGATCGATGTCGCCTTGGCCGTGCCGCTGGCGGCGCCGGTCGCGAACGCCTGGACCATCTCGGCCAGACGGATCTCGAAGTCCTGCGCCTCCGCCGCGATGTCTCCGAGGATGCTGCGCTTGTCCTCGTTCTGGACATTCATCGCGTCGCCGCTGGCCTGCTGCTGGGACTCCTCGCCGCGGCCGCGGCCAACGCCGATGGCCTGGCGGGCTTGGGTCACGGCGTCACGGATCATCTCCATCAGCACCCGCGCCTGCTCTGCGTCGGGGGAGATGTACTCCGGACGACCTCCGCTTGAGGCGTCATAGCCAAACGCGGTGTTGAGACCGGCCTGCAGCACGTCGATGTGCTTGTCCGGGATGGTCAGCCAGGAAAAGGTCTGTTTGTAGGCTATCTCCGACAGCAGGCTGCCGAGGTTGTAGACGTGGTTAGCGGCCTTGAAGAGGTCGCCGGCCAGAGCTGTCCCCTCGGGAAAGTCGTAGTCCTCGTCGCGGATCGAGTACAGCGGGACGAATGGGACCTTACCCACGGAATAGGCGCGGGTCTGGTCTACCACCGTCTGCGGGTTGCCGCCGCGGGCGTCGGTTTCGAAGGTCTGCACGCCGTCACGGCGCCAGATACGGAACCGGAACCGAGGCACGATCTTGTCGCGCCAGGTCTTCCGCTCCGCCTGAGCATAGACGAACTGCTTCAGCCAGACCAGTTCGCCTTCCCCGTCAACCTCCCAGTCGAGGATGTCGAGCGGATTGACCCAGTAGGAATAGGGCAGGCCGCCGGCTTCCTTCGGAGCGTCCACGCACGCCCACATGATCCCTTCCGCCTGCGCCCACCGAAGGCCGCTGCGCATGAACGTGCTCATGTTCAGCTTGCGGTGGTAGTCGACGCCGCCCCAGAACTTCTCCAGCATCGCGTCGCCGGCGCGCTGGACGTCCTTCTTCATTGCGTGCGAGACGAGCGCGTTGATGATGGTGCGCGGGAAATTGTTGTAATACGCGCGCTTCTGGCGGTTCCCGAACTCCCATGCCTTCTCCCGGTTGTGCCGGAAGAGCATGCTTCGATAGGGGATGGTGTTGGTGCCATCGACGATGGCCATCCCGGTCGTGCCGTCGAGCCGTGTGGACCCGTCGTCGTTCCTGGCAAACGACGGCTCCTGGAACTCGATGCGCAGTTGCGTCGGCTCATGGTATTCGCGCCCACCGAGGTAGGACACCCGCCCGAACTCCCGCCACCACCACCGACGCTTGTACTCGGGGTGCTGGAATAGCAGAGAGCCGGGCTCGCCTTTTGGTAGGCCGTCCGTTCCCAGGGAGGCGAGGTTGACGATCACGTCCCAGCGACACCTGCCGACATTGCGCGGCGGTGTCAAAGTTCGGCGGGGCGATCAGATCTTGCTGATCCGGTCCCAGTGCGTGGTGCCGATGGCGATGCCCTGAAGGGCGCGACGGAGGATCCCTGGAGGAATCGCGCACATACAGGATGCTCCGCCAAAGCCCCTCATGGTGACCATGTTGGAGACCTTCGCCACGAGCTCCGGCGGTAGTGGGGCCGGCAGAGCCGGAGG
>Ga0207674_10011015_pt1 | contig 10169 bp, 9 predicted proteins | sample KBSCornC72_FD_184303 | JGI IMG/M metagenome (GOLD analysis project Ga0207674, IMG submission 184303) | Corn rhizosphere microbial communities from Kellogg Biological Station, Michigan, USA - KBS Corn C7-2 (SPAdes) (version 2) | ecosystem: Host-associated > Plants > Roots > Rhizosphere > Soil ...
ATGCGCTCTCACCGCTCGGTTCGCTGTAGAAATACATGGCACACTCGATCAGATCCGGTACGCCGCCGCCAAGGGTCCTCGGATACAGCCAAATATGCAAGACCGCTGGAATTCGAAACATTGGCCACAGCCGCCGCCGCGCAAAATCGCTGATAGCGGAGGCTCTCAAGGGTTGTCGAATGAACCCCAAACTGCTCAGATTGGAAATATGAGCAGCTTTCGATGGAAACCGACAGCAATCCGCCGCTGGCGACCGAGCCGCCCGGCTTGTCCGGTTGCGCGACATACGAGACTTCGCGCGTGGGATGCAGGGCGACGGTGGCGCCGCGATCGATGGTCAGCGCGGCTCGGGGCAGACCATCGGCTTTAGACGCGGAACTGACGTCCTGTTTGCTGGTCCATCCTGCCAGGGCCGGGGGCGGCGCCACCAGTTCCGTACATTTCGGCGCGGCCTGCATCTCCTGCGCGCCGGCGGCGCCGGATGCCAAGAGGGCGGCCGCGAGAATCGCAGTGAATATGATGCGCATGACACTCCCCGGGCCGTGATATTCAACTGACTATAGCGGTGGAAATCGCAAAACGCCAAGCCGATGCGCTGCACCATGCGGGTGTTTGCGGTGGATGCCGGATTTCGGCGGCGCTTTCGGATAATCCTCTTGTGCGCTCCCTGGAGAATTCCCACTATCCGCCACGTGGTTTGATTGCGTCGTTGGGCCGGCGACGCCGAAGGGATATCTGGGGATGAGCGCCAACCAGCTTCTGGCCGCGATGGACGAGGTGCTCGAGCAGGGCGAGGCCCTGCTGATGGGGTTGAGCGACACCCAATATGCCGATGCGGACGGCTTCAGGGCCTCCGTCGGCGCCCATTACCGGCACAGCCTGGAACATTTCAAGCTGCTGCTGGAGGCGGTGAACGGGCCGCATGTCGATTACGACCGGCGCGAGCGCGATGCCGGGCTGGAGCAGGAGCGGCTTTTCGCGCTTCAGGTGACGCGTGATTTTCGCCACGCCGCCCGGTTTCTCACCACTCTCAATCCCGACCGGCCGATCGAGGCGCGTTACAAGATTTCCTATGCCGGGTCCGGCACCTGTTCGGCATCTTCCACCATCGGCCGCGAGATCATGTATGCGGTGTCCCACGCCATTCATCATTACGCCCTGATCGGGATGATCTGCGATTTGCGCAAATTGCCCATGCCGCAGGATTTCGGCATCGCGCCGTCCACCATCGATTATCAAAAGACGATTGCGCGCAGGTCTGCATGATGGATCTCACCTGGACCAAGGCGGCATCGCTGTTCTTCCTCACTTTCTTTTCCGAAGATGCGGCGACCTTGAGCGGCGCGGTGCTGGCGGTTGCGGGCCAGTTGGCCACGCCGTTCGGCCTTGCCGCCTGTTTTCTGGGGATCTGGTTGGGGGATCTGGGTCTCTATGCGCTGGCGCGCTATTTCGGCCGTCCTTTCCTGGGCCGGGCCTGGGTGAAGCGCCGGGTCAACGAGGACCGGCTGGCCAAGAGCGAAGCCTGGTGGAAGAAACGGGGGCTGCTGGTTCTGCTGGTGGCCCGTTTCATTCCGGGCCTGCGCCTTCCCACATATTTGATCGCCGGCACTTTGGCGGTGCCGTTCCTGTCCTTCGCGGCGGTGACGGCTTTGATGGGCCTGGTGTGGGTGCCGCTGGTGTTCACCCTGGTCTGGGCCGCGGGCACCCAGGCCGTCGCCTGGTATGCGGCGGCGAAGGGCACGCTCATCATCGTCGCGGTGTTGGCCCTGGCGCTGGTGGGGCTGCCGCTTCTTTTCCGCGAACGGGTCCGTGCCTGGCTTCATTCGCCGGCGATGCAGCGCTGGCTGCAATGGGAATTCTGGCCGGCCAATCTCTTCTATATTCCCATCGGGCTGAATTATGCGCGCCTGGCGATCAAGTATCGCGGCCTCAATCTGCCCACCATCGCCAACCCGGGAATGCTCACCGGCGGCATTGTGGGTGAATCGAAGGAGGAAATTCTCCGCGACCTGTTCCAGACTTCGCCTTCCTTCACCGCCCGCGCGGCGTTGATCGCGCGCGGACCGGTGGATGCGCGCATGGCGCAGTTCGAGCGGCTCTGCGCGGAACGGGGCCTGAGCCTGCCGGTGGTGCTGAAGCCCAATATCGCCCAGCGGGGCAGCGGCTTCAGGCTGGTGCGCGCGCCCGGCGATGCCCGCGATTATCTGGAGCAGGTGTCCGGCGAAGTGCTGTTGCAGGAATATGCGGCGGGGCCCTGCGAAGCGGGGATCTTCTATTACCGGTTTCCGCACGAGGAGCGGGGCCACATCTTCGCGATCACGGAAAAGATCTTTCCCTCACTCACGGGCGATGGCGTGCGCACGGTGGAACAGCTGATCCTGGATGACAGCCGCGCCGCGATCATGGCCCGCACCTATCTGCACCGGCATCGCGCCATCCGCGGCAAGGTGCTGGCGGAAGGCGAGCGCCTCAAGCTGGTGGAGGCGGGCAATCACTGCCAGGGCTGCATCTTCCGCGACGGAATGCATCTGTGGAGCGCGGCGCTGGAAGCGCGCATCGACCAGATCTCGCGCCAGGTGCCGGACTTTTTCATCGGCCGCTACGATGTCCGCTATGCCGAGGACGGCGACATCCTGGCGGGAGAGAATTTCAAGATCCTGGAGCTGAACGGAGCGGCGTCTGAAGCCACCAGCATCTATGACAGCCGCAATTCCATCTTTCAGGCCTATGCGACGCTTTTCAAGCAATGGGACCTGGTCTTCGCCATCGGCGCCGCCAACCGCAAGCTGGGGCATCGTCCCGCGACCGTGAGTCTTCTCAGGGACGAATGGAAAAAGTACCAGGCACTCAGCGCCTGCTATCCCATGGCCGATTAGAGCGGTTCCAGGAAAGTGTGTAGCGTTGGTACGCTGGCGCTACCAACTCCGTCCGGAACCGCGACAAAGTAAGCGATCCATCCGATGTGCACTGTTTCATTCCTGCCGACCCGCCAGGGATTCATGCTGGCCATGAACCGCGACGAGCAGGTTTCGCGCCCCCGCGCGCTGGCGCCGCGCCGCCACTGGACCGGAACGCGTGCCTCGCTCTATCCCAGCGAGGCGGGCGGCGGCACCTGGATCGGGGTCAGCGATGCGGGGCTCTGCCTCGCTCTTATCAACTGGTACGCCAAGCCCCAGCGCGACCGCGCCCTCTGCGTCAGCCGGGGGATCATCATTCCCCATCTGCTGGCGGCGGAAAGTCTGAAAGAGGTGGCGGCGATGTTCGCCGATCTGCCGCTGGCCAAGATCAATCCCTTCCGGCTGATCGCGGCATCCTCAAAAGAAAGGCAGCTGCGCGAATGGCGCTGGGACGGCAAGCGCCTGACCTGCAGCCGTTTCGGCTGGGCACGCCGGCACTGGTTCTCGTCCGGCTATGACGAAGCGCTGACGAACAAGAAGCGCGCGGCGGTGGTTCGCGCCATCGCCAGGCCGACACAGGCGGGCTTGCGCAAACTGCACCAATCCCATCTGCCGGCGGAAGGGCCGTTTTCCATCTGCATGCATCGCACGGATGCCAGGACCGTCAGCTACACGGAAATTGTCGCCGCCAAATCCGGCGCGGCGATGCGTTATGCCGCCGGATCGCCTTGCACCAAAAAGCCGGGCACGCCCCGCCTCTTGCCGGCGAGGCGTGCCAGAAAATAGAACGAAGTCAGCCGCGATAAAAGACGCGCCAGATTTTTCCGGTCTGGCTGTCGGTGATGTAGAGCGAGCCGTCGGGCGCAACCGCCACGCCGTCCGGACGCGCCGGATAATCATTCTGCGTCCTGACCGGTGCGGAGCCGGCGAATTTGTCCGCAAAGACTTCGAATTTGCCCGAAGCCTTTCCGTCATTGCCGATGGGCTGGAAGACCACTGCGCCCGGGCGCTGTTCGCCGGCGCGATTCCAGGAGCCGTGAAAGGCGATGAAGGCGCCGCCCCGATAGGCGGCGGGAAACTGCTTGCCGTCATAGAATTTCACGTCGACGGGCGCCCAATGAGCCGGAAAGCTGGCGGTGGGCAAGGTGAATTTGGCGCAGCGGGCCGCCTCCTTGCCGTCGCCGCCATATTCGGGGCTGAGCAAAAGCTTCTGGTGGCGATAGTCGAAATAGCAATAGGGCCAGCCGAAATCCGCGCCCTGATCGGCGCGGTACATCACTTCGGCGGGGCCGTCATTATTGTCTTCGGCGCTGTAATGCTCGGGATAGAGCACATCGATCTGGTCGCGATTGTTCATCACCGTGTAGATCGCGCCATGGCCCCAGGCGACATCCGGCTCTTGGCGAAGGCCCGTGACGATGCGCGTGCCGTCTTCCTGTTTCTGGCTCAGCCTGGCGGCGCTGAATTTCCAAATGCCGCCATGCTTTTCCAGCAGCGGGCAGGGATCCTGGCCGGGCGAGCCTTTCAGGCGGTCGCGCGCCTGGCAGGCGTTGGAAGGGCTTCCCACATTGACGTAGAAATTGCCTTTGTCGTCAAAAGCGATGCCTTTGTCGGCATGTTCACGGGCGCTGTCGAAGCCGGAGACAACCACTTCCGGCTGGCCCTGCGGCACCAGCTGGCCCGGCGTCATCTTGTAGCGGACCACCTGGGTCGGCTGGGCGACATAGAGGTAACCGTCATGCAGCGCGACGCCGGTGGCGCTGCCATTGTCGGCAAGCCCGGCGCCGAATTTCTCCTGCACATCGAATTGGCCGTCGCCCTTGGAATCATGCAGTGCCACCAGGCCGCCGGGCTTGCCGCCGCTGGCGCGCAAGGCGACATAAAGATCGCCATTGGGCGCCGCCACCGCGTGGCGCGCATAGCCCAGGCCTTCGGCGGCGACCATGGCGCAGAAACCCTTGGGCAAGGTGATGCCGCCATTGTCCGGCGCGCAGGCCGGCGCCGCCGAAGCGGGCGCCGCCGCCGCGAAGGACAGGGCAAAGATCGAGACCGTCAGTTTCAAGGCATGCATCATCGTCTCCTATCTCAACGGGATCGCGCCGCCGCGTCGTTGACGATCTTCGGAGGCGAAAGCCGGCAAGCCCCCGCGACCGGCAGCATGGCACCCCCATGTTTGAATGCCTATCAGCCCGAACTGGCTTTCGTTATATCATTCCGTATATCACGCATGTTGCCGCTTCGCCAGTCGCGGCGGCCGCGACATGGAGTGGCAACAGGGTGTCAGCGCGCCGCGCCGATCATTTCCAAATTCGGCCGGGGCTTCTTCTGTCTTATCGCAACGGCACCGCGTGGGCGGCGAACACGCCGGGGTCCTGGCCTTTCAAGGGCTCGCGCCGATAGTTGAATTTGGATTCCAGCTCCCAGGCGGTGTTGCCTACCACCGTCACCGCCACGGGCACATTCAGGCCCTGATTCAAGACCGTGATGGTGGCCTTGTCGCCGTCCAGGACGATACGGTCGAGACGGCCCTGGCCCTCGGCCAGAAGAATGTCGCCATTGGGCGCCAGTCGCATGCCGTCCGGATTCTTCAGCGGCTGGCTGGTGGCGATCTCCGTGACCTTTACATTTGCTCCGCTTCCCTCGACGCGGAGTAGCCGCGAACTGCTGTAAGTGTTCACATAGAGTTTGCCGTCACGGGTGAAGACCAGCCCGTCGATCGATTTTAGATCCGGTCCCGACGCGAATTCCGTCAACTCCCGGGCGCCCGGCGCCAGCCGCAGGATGCGGCTTCCGGATGTGTCGGCAATCATGGCCGCGCCGTCGGGCGCGATGGCGATATCGTTGCAGACGCCGCCGCCGGGGAACGGATACTTGGCCCGGAATTTCCCGCTGGGAAGGTCGAACGCCATGACCGAAGTGTCGACATGCGCCGGATCGTCGGTGGAACAGACCCAGAGCGTGCGGTCGGAGGCCAGGACGCCAAGGACCGAATGCATGCCTTCGGTGCCGGCGGGAATGAAGGCGGTGGCTTTGTCCTCACCAGCCCCGGCCTTGTAGACCCCGCCCTTGGCAAGGCTGCCGATATAGACATTGCCGGCGGCATCCGAGCTCAAGCTTTCGGGAAAGACGCCGGTGTCATCGATGACGATGCGGTCGGCGGCGAAAGCCGGCGTGGTAACCGCGGCCAGGGTCAAGACGAATAGCAGGACGGGCACGTTGCGAAAGGCGATCATGAAACCTCCGGCTCAAAATAATATGTATATACATATATGGCGGCTCCGGGCCAGTGCGCCGCGCAAACTTTGGGCAGGGGTTCCCGCAATTGCGCCGCTCCGCGGACGCTGCGAAGATGCCGGCTCCAAGACGCGGACGAATTGTCAATGACCCTGATCCTGTTGGCTTATCTGGGCGGCGTCCTCACCATCGTCAGCCCCTGCATTTTGCCGGTGCTGCCGTTCGTGTTCGCGCGGGGCGGGCGTCCTTTCCTCACCGGCACCTTGCCGCTGCTGGCGGGCATGATCGTGATGTTCGCGGCGGTGGCGAGCCTGGCGGCGGTGGGCGGCGGCTGGGCGGTGAGCGCCAATCAATATGGCCGCATCGCCGCCATGGTCTTGCTCACGCTGTTCGCCGTCACATTGTTGTCGCGCACATTGGCGGACTATCTCACCCGCCCGCTGGTGGCGCTGGGCAACCGGCTTTCGGGCGAGGCGGGCACCGGGTCCGGCGTCGGCGCCTCTTTTCTTCTGGGCATTGCCACCGGCTTGCTATGGGCGCCATGCGCTGGGCCGATCCTGGGGCTGGTGCTGACGGGCGCGGCGATCAGCGGCGCCAGCGTTCAAACCACATTGTTGTTGCTGGCCTATGCCGCGGGCGCGGCAACATCGCTGGCGTTGGCATTGCTGGTGGGCGGGCGGCTATTCGCGGCGATGAAGCAGTCCCTCGGTGCCGGCGAATGGGTCCGTCGTGCGCTGGGCGTGCTGGTGCTGGCAGGGGTGGCGGCCATCGCCTTCGGCCTGGATACCGGTTTCCTCACGCGCGTCTCGCTGGCAAGCACTTCGCGCTTCGAACAAGGGCTGGTGGACAAATTCCTTCCCGCCAAACCGATCAAGACCATCGCGGTGGCGGGCAGCAATCTTCCCATCGAAGGCACGATGCCGGAACTGGCCGGCGCCACCGGTTGGCTGAACACGCCGCCGCTGACGCGCGAGGCCTTGCGCGGCAAGGTGGTGGTGGTCGATTTCTGGACCTATTCCTGCATCAACTGCCTGCGCGCCTTGCCTTACATTCGCGCCTGGGCCGCGAAATACAAGGACCATGGCCTGGTGGTGCTGGGCGTGCATGCGCCCGAATTCGCGTTCGAACGAGATCCCGCCAATGTGAAAAAGGCGGTGGAGAATATGGGCATCACTTATCCCGTGGCGCTCGATTCCAATCTCGCCATCTGGCAGGCCTTCAACAACCAATATTGGCCGGCGCATTATTTCATCGATGCTGAGGGCCGCATCCGGGCTCATCATTTCGGCGAAGGCGAATATGACAAGTCCGAGCGCATCATTCAGACGTTGCTGGCGGAGGCCGGTTACAAGAATGTGCCCGGCGGCATCGTCGATCCGGATGCCGAAGGGGCGCTTGCCGCCGCCGACGAAAACAACATGCAATCGCCCGAGACCTATCTGGGTTATGGGCGCGGCACGGGGTTCGCCTCCAACACGCCGGAGCCGGACAGGATTGCAACTTACAAGACGCCTTATCCCTTGGGCCCCAACCAATGGGGGCTGACCGGCCGCTGGACCATCGGCGAAGAAAAATCCGTGGCCGCCGCCGCCGGAACCAGGATCACTTTCTATTTCCATGCCCGCGATCTGCATCTGGTGCTGGGACCCGGTGCCGGCAACAAGCCCGTGCGCTTCAAGGTGACATTGGATGGCCAGCCGCCGGGGGCCGCGCATGGTGTGGATACGGACGATGCGGGCAACGGCACCGTTACGGGCCAGCGTCTTTACCAACTGATCCGACAGCAGGGTGCGATCGGCAACCGTACATTCAGTATCGAATTCCTGGATCCCGGCGTGGAGGCTTACGCGTTCACATTCGGATGAGTTGGCGGATGACACACATTTGGCAACCGTTGCGCCGGGCTTTTGCCTAAAAGGGAAGGCTGGCGTAGGCTCAGGCATCGATCTATCGGCGGATACCGGTATGAAGCGAAAACCCCTTTACAGCCGCGCCTCCAGGCGGCGTTCCGGTTCGTCGGTCGGCACCGAGGGAACGCCTGCTGCCTGGTCCTTTGACGAGGATCAGGGTCCATCGCTCGCCGTTGAAATCTGGCGCAAAACCAAGGCGTTCGCGGTGCGCCATGATCGCAGCCTGCCGGCTGCTGCCGCAGTCTTGATCGCCGTCGGTCTTTTCGGAGCCTGGCAGTGGTTCCATCCGGGCCCCACCGCGCTCACCCAGTGGGATATCGACAACGCGGTCAAATACACATTGAGCAACACGCCGCCCGGTCCGGCCGAAACCACGGTGGCGGCCGCCACGGTGGGACCGTCGGTAGTGCGGGTGGACGGGTTCCTGTCGCCCGAACATGCGGCTGAGCAGGCCAAGCTGGAAGCGGCGGAGGCCAAGAAGAACCATCTCAAGATCCAGCCCATGCCGCCGCCCAAGTCCTCGGACGGCAAGGATGCGGATAAAGATAAAGCCAAGGATGAAAGCCCCGATTCCACCGGCACCGGCGTGGTGATCGACGACAAGGGCGATATTCTCACCAACCTGCATGTTATCCATTCCACCGACCGCTGGGTGGTGACCTTCTTCGACGGCAGCAAGTCCGAGGCGACGGTGGTGAATGTTCAGCCGGAAAATGATCTGGCGGTGATCCGCACCAAGACCCAGCCCGACGATCTGAAGCCAGCCACTTTGGCGTCGACCGCCAATCTCTTCCCCGGCGATACGGTGGTGGCGGTGGGCTTTCCCTTCGGCATCGGCCCCTCGGTTTCGTCCGGGGTCGTGGCGGGGCTGAAGCGCGAGTTCGACGATCCGTCCGAAAAAGACAAGCCCACCCTCACCAACCTGATCCAGTTCACTGCGCCGGTGAATCCCGGCAATTCGGGCGGGCCCCTGGTCAATCGCGACGGCGAAGTCGTGGGCATCGTAACGGCGATCTACAATCCCACCGGCCAGCGCGTGTTCGCGGGCATGGCATTCGCCGTGCCGATCGAGAATGCCGCCAAGGCGGTGGGCAACAATCCTCTCTGACAAAAGGGTTTCGAGGCATGGCCAGTGGCGCGCATGAAGGATTGGAACATCTTCTTTATGAAGTGAAGAAGATCGTGGTCGGCCAGGATCATTTCCTGGAACGGGTGCTGGTCGCGCTGCTGGCGGGCGGGCATCTCCTGGTGGAAGGCGTGCCGGGCCTGGCCAAGACCTTGACGGTCTCGACCCTGGCGCGGGCGATGCAGGGCAGTTTCAAGCGCATCCAGTTCACGCCCGACCTTGTTCCCGCCGATCTGGTCGGCACCCGCGTCTATAATCAGAAGAGCGGCGAATTCTCCACCGTGCTGGGCCCTGTGTTCGCCAATCTGGTGCTGGCCGACGAAATCAACCGCGCCCCTGCCAAGGTGCAGAGCGCGCTTCTGGAAGTGATGCAGGAACGCCAGGTCACCATCGCGGGCGAAAGCCATCCGGTGCCCAAGCCCTTCGTGGTGATGGCGACGCAAAATCCGATCGAGACCGAAGGCACCTATGCCTTGCCGGAAGCCCAGGTCGACCGCTTCATGATGAAAGTGCTGGTGGGTTATCCCAGCGAGGACGAGGAGTTCGTGATCGTCCAGCGTGTCACCGGCATGGCGGCGGCAATCGGCGCGGTCACCACCACTGACGAATTGCTGGCGATGCAGGCGCAGACCCGCAAGATCTATATCGATCCCGCCCTGGTCACCTATGCGGTGCGCCTGGTGGCGGCGACGCGCGATCCCGGGCGGGCGGGCCTGCATGGCCATTCCCGCTTCATCCTTTACGGGGCGAGCCCCCGCGCCACCATCGGCCTGATCGAAGCGGGTCGGGCGCTGGCCTATCTGCGCGGCCGCGATTATGCGCTGCCCGCCGATGTGGTCGATGTGGCGGCCGATGTGCTGCGCCACCGAGTGGTGCCGTCTTATGAAGCGCTGGCCGAAGGCATCGGCGCCGACGATCTGGTGCGCGACATCATGCGGGCCGTGCCCGCGCCCGAAAAGGTTTTGGAGCGCCATGACCGCGCCGCGAACGCCTGACGCGGTT
>Ga0207674_10011016_pt1 | contig 10169 bp, 7 predicted proteins | sample KBSCornC72_FD_184303 | JGI IMG/M metagenome (GOLD analysis project Ga0207674, IMG submission 184303) | Corn rhizosphere microbial communities from Kellogg Biological Station, Michigan, USA - KBS Corn C7-2 (SPAdes) (version 2) | ecosystem: Host-associated > Plants > Roots > Rhizosphere > Soil ...
AGTCCTGCTCACCCGCCTGCCCTATGGCAAAGATCTCCCCATCGGCTCCTCGATGATGGACCCGGGCCAGGTCGCGCGCCGGGGCTATGTTGTGATTGTGCAGGATACACGCGGACGCTGGACCTCCGAGGGTGCGTGGATGCCTTTTGTCAACGAAGCTGAGGATGGCGTGGATACCCTCGCCTGGGCCGCGCAACTGCCGTACAGCAATGGCCAGGTCGGGATGTATGGTGGCTCCTATTTTGGTTTTACCCAGTGGTCAGCCGCCGTCCACCAGCCACCCTCGCTCAAGGCCATGATTCCTCTCCAGACCTGGAACGATCCCTTTAACGGCGTGACCTGGCGTGGTGGCGCGTTGGAATTAGGAACGGCTGGTAACTGGCAATTGAGCATGGCGATGGACGTACTTGCGCGCCGCCACCGGGGCAATCCCCAGGCGCTCGGCCAGGCCCTGTATCAACTGGTCAACGAGATAGATGCATTGACAAGCAACGGTTATGCCTCGCTGCCACTCAACGAGTTCGCGCCACTCAAACATCAGGAAGTTGCGCCCTCTTTCTTCGAGAGCTTCAAGCATCCTCTGGAGCGTGACCACTGGATCGCTAAATCGCAACACATCATTGGCCATCACCACAAGGTCACAGTGCCAACGCTGAATATCGGCGGCTGGTACGATATCTTTTTGCAGGACACGATTACCAACTTCAAGATCATGCGCGAAGAGGGCAGCACGCCGGAAGCGCGCCAGAGCAAACTGCTGGTCGGTCCCTGGTCACACGGCGGCATGGTCAACCCGATTGGTGAGCTGAATTTTGGTTTCGCGTCGAGCGCGGCCCTGATTGATCTCAAGATTGATTTTGTCAGCCTGCAATTGCGCTGGTTCGATCACTGGCTCAAGGGCATCGATACGGGGATGCTCAGCGAGGCTCCGATCAAGCTTTTCGTCATGGGCGCGAACGTCTGGCGCGACGAGCACGAGTGGCCACTTGCCCGCGCCGTTGAGACGCGCTACTACCTGCACAGCGACGGACACGCCAACAGCCTGCATGGAGGCGGCACGCTCACCATCAACCTCCCAGGCAATGATGAGTCAAACGCCGACCAGTATATCTATGATCCGGCCAATCCCGTCCCGACACGCGGAGGCGCGCTGCTGATGACGCCGGAGTATCGCCCCGGTCCATTCGATCAGCATCCAGTGGAGGAGCGCGAGGATGTGCTGGTCTACAGCAGCGACGTGCTGACAGGTGATGTGGAAGTTACCGGCCCAATCAGCGTTCATTTGTGGGCGGTGTCGAGCGCGCCGGACACCGACTTTGTCGCTCGCCTGGTCGATGTTCACCCCGACGGCTACGCGCAAAACCTCACTGACGGGATTATTCGCGCGCGTTACCGCAACTTCGCGCGTGGTGAAAAGGCCAGCCTGATTGAGCCTGGGCAAGCTTACGAGTATGAGATCGACCTGTGGTCTACCAGTAATCTCTTCAAGGCAGGCCATCGCATCCGCCTGGATATTACCAGCAGCTCGTTCCCGCGCTGGGACCGCAATCTCAACACCGGACACGCCTTCGGAGCCGATGCCGAGCTGGCGGCGGCTCACCAGACGATCCTGCACGATAGCGAACATCCATCGTATGTTGTGTTGCCGATTGTGCCGGCACGGTAAGCATTCGTGGGTGAGTTCCAGGGTACACTCAAGGGATACCCACCCGGCGTCAAGATACCGAGTGTGTCATGAGAACCATGTGCGCGTGGGCAGCAGGACGCGGATAAACAGCGTCCCTACTATGGTACGGGCTTGGGTGATAATTCAAACATTATCGTGTAAAACAAACGGAGTATCCCGTTCTATCTATTTCGTTTTACGCGAGAATCTCTGAATTGCTAGAATGCCCGTACCATAGTAGGGACACCCCTTGTGTGCGTCCTGCGCGCCGCTGCACCCATCTTCGAGGTACGCGATGCATTACACCAGCCAGCGTTGGACCACGAAAGGCTCAAACGGAAGACCGCCGATGTTCGCGTGGGCATGGCCGAGCAGCATGAGCCAGCCGACCAGCGTAAGCAGCACAAAAAGCATAGCGAGCAGAACGATCAGCAACAGGCGACGCCTGGAGGTCCGGCGCGTTGCGTTGAGCCAGGCGAAATCCAGGGCGAGCAACTGCTGACGCAACGCCGGGAATTTGTGCGTAGGCAGCGTTGGAAATGGCTGCTGTTCTGGTTCTTCGGCGAGCGGCTCCGGGCCGGGCGTTTGTGGGCGCGGCGGGGCTGCCTCTAACATGGCGACAGGTGCGCGTGTTGAGGAGAGCGCGACCAGTTGCGGAGTACGGCGTGGCACAACGGCTTTCGGCAATCCACCTCCCATGCCGCCCACGCCCGGCGCTTTAGCCACGGTCGCCAGGGGCAACGTGGCGATCTGCTCGCCCTGTGGAACCGCCACGGGTACAGGGACCTTCTCCTTGACCTCCGGCTGATCTGGGATCACTTTTTTGCGCGCGGCACGCTGCTGGGCCACCTGTTTATGCAAAACCGTCTGCAACGTGGCCTCATAGGCATGAGCAAAGCCGATAATGTTAGGGTAACGCTGCTCAGGCCTTTTGGCCAGGGCTTTGAGAAAAACGGCGTCCAGTTCTGGCGGCAGCGAGGGATTAAGCGCGCTCGGAGGGGTAGGTGGCGTATGGTGGTGATGGTGCAATAGCTGGGCAGCGGTGCCTTCAAAGACCGCGCGCCCGGTGACAAGCTGATAGATCATCACCGCCAGCGCGTACTGATCGGCAGCGGGACCAACGTGGACCGAGGTAGCCAGCGCGGGATCATCGAACTGCTCCGGGGCCATATAGAGCGGCGTGCCAACCGAGCGATGTAACGAGCGCCCGTTGCGATAGAAAGCCGCCAGCCCGAAATCCGCCAGCAAAAGGTGGGGCCGCCCCTGCGGAAAGATCTTGGCCAGGTTTGAATGCTGACTCGGCCTGGGCGTGTTGCGCTCCACGCGAATGAGAAAATTCGTGGGTTTAATATCACGATGAATAATGCCATGATCGTGAGCGGACTGTAAACCAGCCGCCGCCTGAAGCAAATAATATCCAGCCTCTTCCGCGCAAATAGGCCAGGGAAACCCCTGAAACTGAGTACGCCGTTGCAACCAGTTCCAGAGCGAGCCTTCGGGAATATACGGCATCACCAGGTACGTCACCGGGAGACTCTCAGCATCAAGCACCTCATCGCCAAAATGGTAGAGAGGTAAAATATGGTCGTGTTCAAGTTCGGCCACGGCGCGCGCCTCCCGTTCAAAACGCGCGGCAGCTTGCTTTCCTTCAGGGGTTTCTGGTACCGCTCGAAGATCGCTGCAGATCACTTTGATCGCCACTCTGCGAGCAATGCGTGTGTGCTGAGCCAGATAAATATCACCCATGCCACCACTTTCGATGAGCTTTTGCAAGCGATACCCACCGAGGGTTTTCCCCACCAGCATATTCATCTTATCGGTCCCTTATCAAATAGATCGTTGTTTTAGGAAGCAGCCAGCGTTTGAGTATGCAAGCCGAAATACCTTCCTCTTTATAGTATACAAATCCTCCGAAAAGCTCTTTGCCATTCGATAAAAGGAAATGATATATACTTATGCTCAAAAGAGTAAGAGCGTGTTTGATTCTCAACGTTATCGCCCTCTCATTCCTTGAATTCGCGCGGCTTCGCCGCGCGAAGAAGAAAGCAATCGCTGCTCGTTTGTTGGTGAAGAGCTTATACTGAAAAGAGAAGTATCGCTGGATTGCGCACGAGGAGGGTTTTATGGACATAGAGGAATATATGCAGAGTGTCGTTGAGCAATTGCGGCAACTGCTCGCCTGCCACGCTATCTCTTTTGAGCCAGCATGTTTCGATACAGGATTACGTCATCCCTTACTGCAACTGATGCCGCGCTGCTGTTCCTCCGGGAAGCGCATTGAGCAGGCTCGCGTGACTGCTCTCTGGCAAACGGAAGAGGTGCAGGAACTGGCTGACCTGGCGCAACAGCGTGGACGTCTCCAAATCCTCGATGTTGATGAATCCTTTACAACACGCTGGGGCTTCAGGAGCCTCGCGGCCTTTCCACTGGAACTGGTCCAGGGAACACTTGGTGTCTTTTTGTTGCTGGATGAGCGCGTGGAACAATTTGGACCGGGCGAGCTGCGGCTGTTGTATGCTTGTGTGCCGATACATGTACCCGAGCTGGAGCAAGCGCTCTGGGAACAGGCGTGTACGGCTATACAGGCAGGCCTGGACCAGAAAAACCAGGCGAGCAGCGGCCAGGTTGAGCCAGAGCAGTTTATCAGAAGTGAATTTGTCTCGATGGTCGGACACGAGCTGCGCGCGCCCTTGAGCGTAATTAAGGGCTACGCCGGCCTGTTGCAAGCGTATGGCGGTAGCGATGAGCAGGGTGGTCTGCTGGCGCAAGAGCACCTATTGAAGCCTGCACAGCAGCGGCACTATCTGGATGTGATTATGCAACAAACCAGCATCCTGGAGTTGCTCGTCGCCGATCTGCTCGATATTTCGCGTCTGCAACGTGGACAGCTCGCACTGCAGCCGCACGCGCTCGATATCGGCGAACTCTGCCAACAGGCCGTCGTGCTTGGACAAATGCGCGCGGAACAGGTCGGGCGCGGTAAGTATCACCTGGAGTGCAAGCTCGCCAAAAACCTGCCTGCCGTCCGGGCCGATGCCACACGCCTGCAACAAGTCTTACTGAACCTGCTGGAAAATGCCATTAAATATTCACCGCAAGGAGGACAGATCATCTTAGAGGCTGTTGCATCCGCCAGGGGAGCCAATCGCCAGCCTCTTGTAGATGAGCAAGATACGGGAACGCAGGTTGCTATCACTATCCGCGATCAGGGGATCGGGATGCCGCAGCAACAGATAGGCCGCCTGTTCCAGCCATTTGAGCGCGCCGAGCTGCCTGCGACCGCGCGGATTCCAGGGATGGGCCTGGGTCTGTATATCGCGCGCAAACTGGTGGAAGCAATGGATGGGACTATTGACTTACAAAGTTGTGAGGGACGTGGTACGAATGTTACAATATGCTTGCCTACAGTTCATCAGAGCATCAGAAGTGCTTCTGGCGAAGGTGTACAGGCATCCTCACTACGGATTGGCTAACAATAAATGCAAAAGGTAGGGACGGATAGTTGCGCATTGGTCTGCTTGAAGATGACCTGGCGATCCAGGAAATGGTGCGCCTTCTGCTCCAAAGTGAAGGGCACGAGGTCACAATCTACGCCTCTGCTCATGATTGCCTGGCAGATGTGCGCGTTGATGACCCGTACGCGGGACCAATACCACTCAACTTGCTCCTGGTTGATTTGCGTCTCTCGAAATCAGCTTCCGGGATGAGTGTCATCGAGCAATTGCGTGCCAACCCACGCCTGGCAGCGCTACCGATTATTCTGATGACCGCTTCTGCGGCGGTGGATAAGCGAGAACTGGAGCGTCTACAGGTCGCGCTGGTCATGAAGCCGTTTGATATCGACGAGATCTTGCGGCTGGTGAATGAGGCAGAAGACCGCACCTTACCCTAGGTCTCGATGTAAGATAAGGCGCGTGAAAAACGTCGTGGAGGACTTCTCTTTTGTCGTAACAATGTTGCCTGGAGAAAAAAAGCAAAAATTTTTAAGCAATTTTTTCTTCCCATGCTTTTTGGCGTCGCAAAAGAGAGGGAAGCACACATAATTAAGTCTCTCGATCGGCTCTAGAAGCCGATCGAGAGCAAATTGAGATAGTCTAGAAGACCGATGATTAAAAGAAGCTGAGTTTTTATTGTTGACTTGAACTTTTATGGCTCAGGCTGTTATCCTTTAGGTAGAGGAAAAGATACATGATTTTGTGGAAAAGGACAATGTTTGGCCTGTTCCACAATGTAGACGTCACGTATCTTAAGAGACCAACCAGTTCTACAAAACAAGAGAAAGAGAGTGGAAAGTATGCAGACAAACAAGGGTCGTGGGCGCGGATTCGCCTCGATGAGTCCAGAGAAAAAGCGCGAGATTGCCAGCAAGGGTGGAAAGGCTGCACATGCTATGGGTACAGCTCACAAATGGACGAGTGAAGAGGCCCAGGCAGCCGGACGTAAGGGGGGCTCGATTAGCCGTCGTCGTCCGAAAAATGCCACTCAGGCTCAGGCATAAAACAGGACACAACAAAGGAGAAGGCTGGCACGCGCTGCCAGCCTTCTTTTTATACAATGGAATCCTCTGTTACGGCAATTGGACATAGTCCTGGGGATTGACCCAGACATTGTTAATCAGCACCATGAAGTGGACGTGCGGGCCGGTTGACGCGCCGGTACTGCCCTCGTAGCCGATCGTCTGCCCTTTGGTCACATACTGACCGACTTTGACGATATAACGGGCCATGTGGCCGTAGATCGTGGCGATAAAATCGCCGTGGCTGATCTTGACGGCCCACCCCAGCCCCGACCAATCCCACCCGGTCCAAATCACTTCTCCGGTGTCAGCAGCCATAATCGGCGAACCGTAGGCCCCGGCCAGGTCGATACCGGAGTGGGGTTTGATGCAACTGCACCACGTCTGATACTCCGGGTTAGCGAACGGCTGACTAATCACTGCTCCCAGGATTGGGCGTTGCATCTGCCCGGTGCCGAGCGTCCCATTATCCAGAAATGCTTTAGCACAGGTTCCCCAAATATCGGTACCGCCGCACTTCGTCGAAATATTTGTCGGCAAGTTGCTATGCGGGGCTACACCACCACCTTCAAATTGCCCATTGGCGATCAAATTGCTGATGCCTTGTGCCAGGGTGAAGGTTTTTTGCTGACCGCCACTCAACGGGACCGCGAACACCAGCGCCAGCGTTAGAGCCAGCGCGCCAACAATGAAGGCAGCCGGCCAGATGATCCGTTTACGGGGCCGATGTCTGGCTGAGCGTGCTTGTTGACGTTTGACTTCCGCTGGAATAACCGTGGGCATCCTGGCACTTGTCTGGAAAATGAGTAGTGGTTGAGATTTGAGGGTGCCAGGTGTGTCAGGAACCTGGTTAGACCAGGATGGAAGAGGTACTGGCGGTACTGGCAATTCTCGCGTCACTCTGGGACCTTCGGGGAAATCTGACATAGAGAGTCCTCGCTTTAGAAGGACGAAATAGGTATTTGCAAATGTCCTTACACCAACCAACTGTACTGAAAAATCAGGCAGGTTGCTATCTTCCTTCGTTGAAATAGCGCAAAAGGGCTAATTCCGCGCGGAAAATCTTAACCTCGTATGCCAAAACACAGAGGATGTACACGTTTATAGGTAGCGATATCTTAATCCAATCGAGGTTGAGGAAAAATGGTCTGGTAGATCATGTGTGGTACTTTTTAGTGCAAAACTGGCTACTTTTACCACTGGCTGCTATAATCCCGAAGGTGTTGCGCTTCCATGCTTGCTTACCCATTGATTGGCGTTTACCAGCGAAAAACGCTGCTCAGTGGCACTAAAATGCTCGCCTGGTCGCTCACGGAAGAAGGCGTGGAAGTTCTTGGAAAGGAAAAGGGCAAACATTTTTAACCAGAGCGAGTATCCCCAGGATCAGGGAACGACGGCAACCACACTTGAACGCCAGGTGAAGCCGGAAGCTCCCACGAGCGAGTCTGCGCCCGCGCGACCGGCGAAACACAAGCTCCAGCAAGCGTTTCGTTTCAATCTGCGCAATTTTCTACCCGGTCGTGGCTCACTCTCCCTGCGCCGTTTCAGCATCACTGAGGCAGCGTTCTTACTGATGGTGGCTCTGCTGGCCTCGCGCGGCCTGGGTGTCCTGCGCCAGTTGCTCTTCAATGTCCTCTTCGGCACCGGTTCGGCAGCAACGGCCTATTACGCGGCAGCCTATTTCCCGGAAACACTCTTTGACCTGGTTGCGGGCGGCGCGCTGGTTCATGCCTTCCTGCCGGTCTTTCTCTCCTACGAAAAAGAGCATGGCCAGCGCGAGGCGTGGCGTCTGAGCAGTCTGGTGTTTAATGTGATGCTGCTGACGCTGACAGTGGTGCTGATATTGGGAGAATTCCTGACTCCGGCGTTCGTTAATCACTGGCTGGTCCCTGGTTACGCACCTGCCGAACAGGCGCTGACGGTCAATCTAACCCGCATCATGCTCCTCCAACCATTGCTGCTCGGCCTGGGGACGGTGATTACCGCCGCGTTGAATAGCAAACGCCAATTTCTTCTCCCCGCGTTCTCGGTGGCCATTTATAACATCGGCCTGATTGGCGGTTTGGGCGTCACGGTGCTTTTTCCCAGCACCGGCATCTATGGACCAACCGTTGGCATGCTGGTCGCGGCAGCCTTGCAGGCGCTTGTAATGATCCCCGCGCTGGTCAAGCAGGGTGCGCGCTATAGCTTCGTCTGGAACCTGAAGCATCCAGGGCTCCATGAGATTCTGCGTTTGCTGCTGCCAAACGTGTTCTCAGTGGCCATCGGCTCGATTATGCCCATTCTCGATACTGCGTTTATCTCCTATATGTCCGATACGGCCAGCCTGGCGGCGACGCGCAACGCCTATATGCTCTTCGGCCTGCCTCTGACGCTCATCGCGCAAGCAGTGGGACAGGCAGCCATGCCCCAACTGGCGGCATACGCGACGGCGCGCAAGTACGTACGTCTGCGCCAGACGCTTTCGCGGATCGTCGCCATTTCAGCCGTCTTGAGCGTGCTGGAGGCGCTGGCACTCTGGCTTCTTGGTTATCCCGTCATCCACCTGCTTTTCCAGCATGGTGCGTTTACCGCGCACTCGACCTCGCTCACCTACCTGGCGCTGATTGGCTACGCGATCGCGCTCCCTGGCCAGGCTCTGACCTCTCTCCTGCTGATGACCTTCTACTCGATCAAAAATGCGCTCATTCCCATGTGTTGCAGCGTGCTGGCGCTAGGGGCGCACCTGGCCGGCCTGTTCTTCTTCCTGGATCTCTTTTCTGGTTCTTCTCAGGTGCTGGCCATTCCGCTCGCACTGGCCGCCGATGGTATAACGACCACGCTCGTTCTCGGTGTGCTGCTCCTGGTAAAGTTGCACAGAGAAGCACAACGCGACAGAGGGATGCAACGTCTGCGACAACGACGGAAATATGCACGCACACGGAGCGCGGTTAACAGTGTTGAGCGGATTTAGTTCGCATCGAGTACGTCAATCATCCCTAGCAGCTTTGAGAACTGGAAAGGCTTTTGAAAAATCGCCGTATCGGACAGCCCTTGCAACATCGTTTGCGGCAGAGCGTCTGCCGAAATAAGAATAGCAGGCAAAGAGGGACGATCTATCTTCACCTGGCGAATGATTTCCGCCCCTGAGCTTGTGCCCGGTAGACGAAAATCCACAATAATGCAGTTAAAATAATCGGTTCTGTCCGGGTAGACGGACAAAAAATCTTGCGGGTCGGTGTAGGTATAGACCTTGTGTCCCGCCAGTTCCAGGGCAGTCGCCAGGAAGCGGCAAATAGTTGGGTCGTCATCGAGCACACCTATGGTCATTTTCCTCTCCTTCGTGGTACCTACCTATGCCGTGATTCATCCAGTTTAAAAGAAGTATAACCTATCTGCAATCAGTATTTCCACGCAATTCGGTTAGAAGTGGCTGAGAGATTGCTTGGAATTGCTTGAGAATGAGCTATATGAAAAAAGAAGGACGCTGGCCGCGTCATGCGACCAGCGTCCTCACTGGCACCGAAGGAGCAAGAAGCAGTCTAATAGCTCCAATTCAGGCCGCATTGCGCGCAATGGCGGGCGGGATGCTCACTCTCGAATGCGCGGCGGAAGGCTTGATAGCGCTCACCATGCCAGATTTCCGCGATCGACTGCTCGAAAACATTGCCAATCACTCGCTCCTCTTTGTATTCGCGCGCGCTTCTGTGGCCGAAAGGCGCGAAACAGCAAGAGAGCACATTGCCGCTGGACGTGATATACGTCAGCGTGTAGGGGCGCCGACAGCCTGACCAGGGACGCGCGCCGAAATCATGAACCAGGCTCTCAAGCGGCGTCGCGGAGCCAGCAGCGGTAAAAGCAATGCCACGCTCCTGACACATCTGCTCGCATTGGCGTACCAGTTCCAATTCTTCCTGTGTCGAGCGGCGAAAGAGCGATTGAGTCGATTGTGCCATGCCCTCTTCAAAGTAGACCAGGCGTTGCAGGTGAATCTCTGGCACGCCATTG
>Ga0207674_10011017_pt1 | contig 10169 bp, 7 predicted proteins | sample KBSCornC72_FD_184303 | JGI IMG/M metagenome (GOLD analysis project Ga0207674, IMG submission 184303) | Corn rhizosphere microbial communities from Kellogg Biological Station, Michigan, USA - KBS Corn C7-2 (SPAdes) (version 2) | ecosystem: Host-associated > Plants > Roots > Rhizosphere > Soil ...
CCTCCCAGCGCACGCCGTCCGCCGCTCGCTCGACCGCGAAGCGAGCCTCCGCCATCTGCCGCGCCACTCTTTCGCGTACTCATCGGCGCCGAGCAGGTACAGCGAGACATGGCGCGTCTCGCCGACCACCCAGCTGTCGTGCGGCACCGGCGGGATGAAGCTCGTTTAGAGAATGTACGGAACGATCATCCTGGTTCGCTGTCGGTACACCTCGTAGCGCTCGCCGAATGTACGGCTGAGCAGTTGCTCCTCCGCGCGGGCGCGCCAGGCGAAGGTCGGGACTATCCCGGACAGCACAACAAGAAGTGCCGGCCAGCTGCCGAACGCGAGCGCCTGGCCGACTGCAAGCAATGCGAGGCCGGCGTAGATGGGGTGACGTACGAGGCGATAGGGACCGGCTGTGACGAGGCCCGTGCCTTGATCTGCCTTGGGCACCAAGCTCCACGCTGGACCAAGCCGGGCGCGGGCACTGAGCACGAGGGACGCGCCCGCCAGCGCGAGAGCGCACCCTGTCAGCGCCAGCGCTGTGGGAGCTTCAGAGCTGCCAGAGAAGATCAGCAGCGAAAGGATGAACAAGCCGAAGGCTGAGAGGTTTGCCACCACGGGTGCTCGGCTGCCGCTTGCCTGCCTGGCTCGCGTCCTCGGCTCTCCATGACGCCTTCTGACCAGCAGCATGGGGCCGGCAAAGGCCAGGAGGGAGACCGTGCGGAGTGCGATGACCAGTGTCGACATTGCTTACCGTCTTCGCCGCCGCATGAGATGGAGCGCGATGGGTAGCAGGAGAATGGGGAGTACATAGCTCACCGTGAGGGCCATCACCGGCTGGTCCGCCCAGGCAGCGCCGATGGCGGCGAAAGCGAAAGCCGTTGGCACGCTGCCGATGGTCAGCGCCGCGGTGAATTCTCTGATCGGCATGCTCGCCAGTCCGGCGAGAAAGACCACAGCCTCCGGGACGCTGTAGGGAAGGCTGCGGGTGAGGATGATCGCCCAGGCACCGCCCCGGTCGAACAAACTCTCCATCTGGTGAAACGACCGCGGCCCAGCGAAGCGTTGCGCGAAGCGCCGCGCCGAGGTGAGCATCAGGCCATAGCCGAAAAGGCCGCCCGTAATCAGGCCGACGCTGCCCAGCAATCCGCCAAGCACTGTCCCGTAGATCATACCGAGCGCGGCGATCACGGCAGTCTGCGGGACTGGCAACACCACATCGGCCCAGATGAGGGCAATACCCATGGCCCACGCCCAGCTTCCGTACTTGCGGAGCACAAGCACGGCATCGTTGGCCTCCTGGGGTGTCGGGATCCTCGCGCAGGAGCCAAGCACGAGCGATAGAAGGCCGATCACGATCAGGCCAGCTCTCACTCTCGGACTCCAAAGACGGAAGGCCGGCATCTCGCCCGACGGCTACACCCAGCGACGCACGCGGGCTTTGTAACCGCGGTAGTCGTCGCCAAAGCATCGTTCCAGGTACGCCTCCTCGCGTGCGACGACGCCATAGCGGATGGCGACGGCAATGGGCAGCGTAAGAGCGAGGATCCACGCGCTGTGCACGGCGATGCCGATGCCGACGTACATCAGAAAGAAGCCCAGATAGATGGGATTGCGGGTCCGGCCGTAAATGCCGGTCGTAACGAGCACGCGGGCGGGCTGGTTCGTGGGTAGCGGCGTCGCAGCGCGGGAGAAGTTCCTCACTCCTGCTGCGAACAGCGCCATGCCGAGGAGGATCAGGGCGGCGGCGATGACGGCGCTGATCAGGTGGACGAGGCCAACCCTCGGAATCGCGAATGGCAAAGGCAGGAGGCGATCCAGGATGAAGCCAAGCAGAAGAGCGGCTGGAAACAAGCGAATCGGGCGCGCGATGACGCTTGCCGTTCCGCTGCCGTTCACACGTTGCCCAGACGAGTCCGTGCCCATGGCTCCCTCCGGCCGAATACCTTGGGCTACGCAGCCACGATTCGCGCAGAAATGACAACTACGGTGTCATTGTACAAATTGACAACCAAGGTGTCAACTGCCCAACACTGGTCCAGCCAAACGCAACGGAGGTGACGGTGTCGGCACGACAAGGGAGCAGGGTGCGCCGAAGGAATGGGGGCGGCGCAGTCGTCGACAGCAAAGCCGAGGCGATCGCGGAGCTGATGCTCGAAGTGGCCCAGTGCTTCTTCAGGATACGGGCGGTGGGCCAGAAAACAGGGCTCATCACCAGCTGGGGTGGCGGCTCCTTCGGCTTCATGCGAAGCCTCGCGCTGCTTGGTCCGCTCACAGTGCCGCAGATCGCCGAGATGCGGCCCACCAGCCGTCAGCGCATGCAGCGGCTGGCGGATGAGCTCGAGGCCGACGGACTCGTGGAGTTCATCGATAATCCGAAGCACCGACGCTCGAAGCTCGTGCGACTGACGCGGAAAGGCGACGCGCGCTACCGCGAGCTCGACGCCCGATTCCTTTCGATCGCATCAACCACGGGCGTCGCTCTCCGCGAAGCAGATATTCGCAAGACGATCGAGATCGTGCGGCAGCTGAGTAATGATGTGAAGGCGCGTTCTGACCGGCCGTCGTAGGTCGCGTCAGCCTTCCGCCCTCAAGGCCTCCGTCGGATCGATCCTGAGCGCGCGTCTCAGTGGCACCGCGCACGCAACGAGTCCCGCGACCAACATCACGCCGTCCGCGGCAAGGAGCAGAAGTACCTCGCGCATCGACCCGAGGCCCATCAGTGCTGCCAGCCCGCTGCCAACGAGCACGCCCGCACTGATCTGCAGCACCGCGCGCGAGAAGATGCCGGCCACGATGCGTCCCTGGCTGGCACCTAACGCGGCGCGAATGCCGATCTCGCGCGTCCGTCGCGCCACGGTGAACGACATCAGCGAATGGATGCCGGTCGCCGAGAGCAGCAGGACGACGAACGAGATCAGCCAGGCGACCGCAGTCAACGTCCAGTTCGCCTGTGCCTCACCGCCCCCGGCCTGTGCGAGTGGCTTGACATCGGTCAGACGGATGGTGGGATCGACGCCGGCGGCAACCGTCCGCAGGCGCGTGGCAATCGTCTGCGCATCGCGCGCGCGCACGGCGAGGCTCAGGCCCGCGAACGCCGTGGGCAGGCGCGGCTGATACATCGCCGACTGCTCCTCCGGCCGGGGCAGCTGCCAGCCGAAGTCCTTGACCATGCCGACGATCTCGTACCACTGCTCGCCGGCATACCGGTCGATCTCTCCGCTCACGATGCGGATGCGTTGACCGATCGGGTTGCGCCCGCCTAACACGTTGCGCGCGAACGACTGGTTCACGATCATCACGCGGCCGGTTTCGAAATCGAGCGGCGCGAAGTCACGACCGGCGACCACCGACGAACCGAAGGCGCTAAAGAAGCCGCGAGAGACCTGAACGAGCGTGCTCCGGCGCAGGCCGGTCGAGGGGACACCGGTCGTCGTATCGACCTCGATCTGATACTTGAACTGGTCTTCTACGGGGAGCCGGTCGGCAAACGTGACGCGCTCGATACCGGGCTCCACGCTGAGCCGTCGTTCCAATTCATCGTAGCTGGCACGCGCGCGGGCGGCAAACGCGGCCGAGTCCGTCGCATACCCCTCGCGGTCCATCGCCACGCTTGCGATGATGTATTTCTCCGCATCGATGCCTTCTGCTCTCTGCCGGAACCGGTTGGACTCGAACACACCACCGGCGGCCAGCGGGAGGAATGCCACGGTGATCGCGACCTGCACGACGATCACCGTCGTCCAGAAACCACCGAACTTGAGTCCGGAGCGCGCCGCACTCTCGTTCCGAAGTGCATCCTGCACATTGATCCTCGTGACGCGCAGCGCCGGCAGAATACCGACGATCGCGGCGCCGAACAGCGTGAGCAGCGCCGTGTACAGCACGGTGCTCCATGACAAACTGTCGTCGATCCAGAACGGCAGCCCCTCACTGCCGTCGAGCAGACTCAACCCATAGCCTAACGCGATTCTCGCGACGAACAGCCCGACTACCGCGGCGACGCCGGCCAGCACCAGGGCCTCGATGAACAACTGCGAAATGATGCGGCCACGGCTGGCTCCGAGCGCGGTTCGAACCGTGATCTCCCAACCGCGCGTGGCCGTCCGGGCGAAAACCAGCGTGGCGACGTTCGTGCTGACGATGGCCAACAGCATCAGGAAAATGCCGTTCACGACGTACAGGATGTTCCGGAGCATGAGCATCTCGCCGCCTTCGGCGAGCGGCTTGGCGTAGGTGGTGACTCGCGGTCGCAGATGCTTGTGCGTCTCGGGATTGCTTGCCGACATCCGTGCTCCGATCACGCCCAGCTCGGCCCGCACATCGGCGATCGACGCGTTAGGTGCCAGGCGCCCGAAGACCGAGACGGTTGGCCCCGTGCGCGGCGGAAGCACAGATCCATCCACGCGTAGCGGGGTCCAGATGCGCTCGCTCACGGGGAAGCCGAAGCCTTCCGGCATCACGCCAACGATCGTCGCGGTGGCAGTGCCCAGCTTCACCACTCGACCCACCACCTTCGGATCACTCTCGAAGCGCGTTTTCCACAGCGTGTGACCGATGACGACCACCGGCGGCTCAGCCAGCCGCTCGTCCTGCTCCGTGAGCGCACGACCAAAGAGCGGTGCCGCCTCCAGCATCGTGAATGCGCTGGCGCTGATCTCCGCTCCGCGCACGGGCTGCACGAGTCCGTCCTCGGTGGCGAGGTTGCGCTCGAACGTGACCGCCGCACCAAGGTGATCGACGGTCTTGACCTGCTCGCGCCAGATCGCGACGTCGTGCAGCATTCGCCGTTCGTCCGCGAACGCGTTCACGTCCCAGTTGTGAATGGAAATCACACGGTCCGCATCTCGAATCGGCAACCGCGGGTTCTGCCACTTGTTGATCGCCTCGAAGTACAGCGTGCCTAACGCGATCCCAACCGCGATCGCCAGCGTGCCGACCACGGTGAGCCCCGGATACCGCACGAGCATGCGGAACCCGATCTTGAAGTCGAGCCAGGAGAAACGGAGCGACCGAACGCGAGCAACGGGTCTGTTCATCATGGCTGCTTCACCTCTATCGGTTCGATATTGTCGCCTTCCTCCCAGTCGAGCAGGCTGTACGGGTCGATGCCGCCGCGTGCTGGCTTGTCAGGCACGATCACCGTGATCGTCTGCGTGCCTGACCGGACACGGTGCTTCTGGACGTACAGCGGCTTGCCCAGCATCTCGCCCGGGCCGGCGGGGGCAAAGATGCCGATTTCCACCCACTCAGTGATCGGCATCTCCGTTTCGCGCCCAGCGCTGTCGGCAACGACCTTGTGGGCCTCTACCTCCAGGGTCACCTGCCACGCGCCGGTTTCGGTCTGCATCGCCGTGGCCTGCTTCGTGTCGAACGTCCACAAGGTGTTCACCTCGAAGAGGTCGTGCAGCAGCGGCTTGAGTGAGTCCGGCGTGACCGCCTGGAGCTCCCGGTACATGTCGATCGTCGTGGCGAGGGACGACACCTTCTTCTCCACCAGCGTGCGCAGCGCCCGGTTCACACGCGCCTCGCCCACATACTCGCTGAGTGCGTGCATCGCATACGGGCCTTTCCGGTAGTTGGCCCACGGATCCATCGCCCGGAGCAGCGGAAGTCCCGTGCGGATCGGCGGCCACGGGTTCGGCTCGCGCATGAAGCTCATGAACCGCCGCAGCGCTTCCCGGCCCTTCACGTTCTTCACGAGCTGCATCGCGGAGTACCAGGCGAGGCTCTCGGAGATGACGCCTCCTCCCTCGGCAAATGCGGGCTTGAGCTGTATGCCCCACCACTGGTGCCCGATCTCGTGTGCCACGATCTCGAACATCGCGTCGAAACCATCGCCCCGCGGATCGAGCATGAAGAAGCCCTCCCCTCCGGTCACCACGCCGCTTCCGTCGACGCCCATGCCGAGAAAGTTGCCGGGCTGCTCGACGATCTGCAGGAAGCGATACGGATAGGGACCGAACTGCGCCGAGTAGTACTCGAGCGACGCTCGTACGCCGCGGAGCAGGCGCTCGAGGTGCTTCGTGTGTCCGGGGTGAAGGAAGACCTGGACGTCGACCCCTCGCTGCGCTCGGGGCAGGCCCTCCTGCCATGTCTCGCGATGCACCGCATAGTTGGCGGAGAAGAACACGTCCATGCCGTTGATCGGAATGTCGCTGACATACTGGAAGTAGCGGCGCCCCCCTTCGCTCCACGTGCGACGCAGCTCGCCCGGCGCAACCGCCACCTGATTCGAGTCGGTGCCGACAATCGCTTCGAATGTCGCCGGAGCGCCCGCGGCCACGCCGGGATCGATATCGCCGGGCGCGGGCAACGTGACCTGCCGGGGCAGGCCGTGCTTGCGCCGATCTTCTGCACTCCACAGCTCGCGAAGCGGCTGGTAGCCGATGACCGGCAGTGCACCGCCCGTGAGGTAGGTGCCGTTCTCGACGATCCCCATGCCCGCGCCGCTGCTGCGGAAACCACCGTTGCGGAAACCACGTGGCTCGAACTGCAGGTCGAAGTTGAGCGTCATCGAGTCGCCGGGCTGGAGCGGCTCGTCCAGCGCGTAGATCGAGTGACCGAGCTTCTCATCGGCCACGACCACGCTGGCCGGGCGATCGAACGACACGCGTGTCTTCACGTAAAACGCCGGCTCCAGATGAATGGAGTCGATCGGCACGGCGTCGCGGTTTACCAGGCGGTAGCTGCCGCGCATCGTCGCGGATCTCCGGGCGGGATGAAGCTCGATGCGCAGATTCGTCGCAGTCCGCTGCGGTTGTGGCTTGCCCTCGTATTGCCCGTACCGTCGCTCGTACTCGGCGCGGCGTTCCACCAACTCATCGTCGGTGATGTACGCGTTGAGCACATTCGTGTTGTAGAAGATGAAGCCGCCGAGGGTGAGGATGAACGCGACCGCCATCGCAGCGATCGCGGCCGTTGAGCGATTGAAGCGATGCCGCGCCATGCGCAGCCGCACCCCGAAACCGGACTCCCGGCCACGCACCCACAGCAGTCGCGCCGTAATCGCGAGCAGTAGGGCCCACGCTGCCCAGTAGAGCTTGAACCACAGCCACGGCCCGAGCGTCGAGCCGAACCCCCGCATGTCCGTGAACGACCAGGCGGGGCTCGCACCATACACCAGCAGGTTGTGCTCGACGCCTAACGTGCCGGCAAACATCAGCAGCACATACGCGATGAGCGCCAGCAGCTGGCCGAGATACTTCTGGTTCACCGCCGCCACCACCGTGAAGGCGAGCGCAGCGAAGAGCAGGAACTCGAGCAGTTGAATCCCGAACAGGATCTGCAGGTATTGGCCGATCTGGAAGTCATGATAGCCGCCGATCACCTGGCGCAGCAGGCCGACCAGCGTCACGACCGCCATCAACGCCACGAGCACCAGAGTGAGGCCGAGGAATTTGCCGAGGAACAGCACCCAATCCGGCACCGGCGTCGCATCTACGTTTTCGGCGAGCCGCGCATCGCGCTCCCGCCAGACCAGCTCCCCGGAAAAGAAGATGATGAGAAGGGGCACCATCACCCAGAAGTTGAGTGGATTCGTGATGGTCGCCGTGAGGTATTTCGTCATGAGGAACGACGTGCGGGGCATCAGCGGCACGCCCCAGTGCTGCAGGTCGATCAGAAGGACCAGACTCAGCATCGTCGGGAAGGCGACCAGCAGGAAGAGCCCGGGCATGCTCGTCGCGATCATCCGGAACGACGACGAGGCAATCGAGAGCGTCTGACGCAGGTGCGTCGGGAAGTCGAACCACCGAGGCACGTGCGGGACCGCGATCGCGATCCGCGCGGGCGCCGTATCCGGCGTTAGGCTCTTCCCCCCCGCGAATAACCGTGCTCTGACCGAGCGAAGCCAGTCGACCGGGTCGATAGCCGCGCGATGCGCGAACCGGAAGCGCAGATAAACGAACGCGAGCGTCGTCACCGAGATGCCGAGCCAGAGCAGCCGATTCAACAGCATCGGGCCCTCGAGCGTGAACATGCGGACGTTCTTCTCGACGATCGTCCAGTTCGACATCATCTCGTTCATGATGGCGAAGACGCCGATCGGGTCCGTCAGCAGTGCGATCTCCGGCCGCGCGATCCGCGAGAAATACAGGAAGACCGTCACCGGATAGGAAAGGAAGAAGAGGCCCATGCTGCCGACGTAGGCAACCATGGGGCGACCACTCAGCAGCGCTGCCGAGAATTGCATCGACGTGGCGATGAGCGCGTTCGTCAGCCCGATGGACACGTAGGCGGAGAGATACGCGGCAGGCCGGAACGGACCGATGATGTCGGGATTCACACCGGGCGCATAGGCGGCGAGCAGGCTGCCGACCTGCACGGCCAGCAGGATCAACGCATTGAGCACGAGCGCGGCGAGGAATCGGCCACCCAGGTACTCGGTCTTGCTGACGGGGCTCGCGTACACGAGCGGATGCAACCCGGTGTGCACGTCTCGCGCAGCCGCCTCACCGGCCACGGCCGGTGCCACCAGCAGCCAGATCTGGCAGCTGAACACAGAGACGGTCGTGATGATGAATGGCGAGTTGAGAATGAAATCCTGGGGAAGCGTGACGGGGACGATGGCGACTCTCGTAGACACGAGCGCGAATACGAGGAGGACCGCCATGGAGAGCCACGGCCATGGTCGGCGCAGCTGGTAGCGGAGCTCGAAGCGGAAAATCCCCCAGAACTTCATCGCGCCACCGCGGGCTCTGACTGCTCGCGGCGCCGGCCGATGTGGCCGGCCATCGTGCTGAAGTAGACATCCTCGAGGTCTGGCTCGGTGGGCTCGAAGCCGGGGCCGGGCTCCGTGTCGCTGTAAATGCGCACGACCGTGCGTCCGGCGAGCAGCTTCGTCGAGATCACCGCGTGCTGCCGCTGCATCTCGGCGAGCTCCTGCTTCGAGATCACCCGGCGCCAGATCCGGCCACGCAGATCGTCGACCGCGCGCAGCGGCTCGGCTTCGACGAGAATCTCGCCTTTGTCGATGATCGCCATGCGTGTGCACAGCTCACTGACGTCGTCGACGATGTGCGTCGACAGGAGCACGACGCTGTTCTCGCCCAGCTCGGCGAGCAGATTCAGGAAGCGCACGCGCTCGGCCGGGTCGAGGCCCGCCGTGGGCTCGTCCACGATCATGAGCTTCGGATTGCCTAACAACGCCACGGCGACGCCAAAGCGCTGCCGCATCCCGCCCGAGTAGCCGCCCAGCTTCTGCTTGCGTACGTCCCACAGGTTCACCTGCCGGAGGAGTGCCTCGACGACCTCCCTGCGGGCGGGGCGCTGGGCAATGCCCTTGAGCAGCGCGAAGTGATCGAGCAGCTCCTCCGCGCTCACCTTCGGATACACGCCGAACTCCTGCGGCAGGTAGCCGAGTGTCCTGCGCACTTCGTCCTTCTGGCCCAGCACATCGATCCGCTGCCCTGCGCTTGCCGAAGGAGCCTGCCCCGAGTCTTGCGAGGGGTCACCCAGCGTAACGCTGCCCGAGTCCGCCTCCTGGAGCGTGGCGAGAATGCGCATCAGCGTCGACTTGCCGGCGCCGTTGGGGCCGAGCAGCCCGTACATGCCGGCAGGAATGGTGAGCGTCACGTCCTTCAGCGCCTGCACGCCGTTGGAGTACGCCTTGGAGACGCCGCGAATGTGCAGTTCCATCGATTCGGGTGTGAGGAAGGAGCAGGTGGTTATGGCGGTGAAGGACTTTAAGGTACAAAGTTTGTAGAGTCAAGCGTGGTTCCGCCGCGCCCTCGTTCGCGGGGCGGACGATCCGGAGGCACGGAGAGGGTATCGCCGTTAGGCATCGAGCTCGCCAGGCACGCGCTGAGGGCGGGGCTTGTCGACGAGCTTCAACTGAGCGGGTCGAACGGCGCCCGCTTCTTCCGAACCCGCGCGTAGATGCTATATCCACTATCCGCTTCACCCTCGGAAATGCTCCCTACCCTACGCCTGATCCCGGCCGCGCTCGCCTACGCCGTTCTCGTCGCCACCGGCTGTGCCTCCGCTGGCCAACCGGAAAGCACGACCCGGCCGGCACCGGCTCCGCCCACGAAAGTCGGAATCGCCGCGATAAAGCACACCGCCGCTGACGCGAACTTCATGCGCGGGATGATTCACCATCACGCCCAGGCCGTGCTCATGGCCAAGTGGGCGCCCACGCACGGGGCCGGCGCCGACCTTCAGCGGCTGACCGAGCGGATCGT
>Ga0207674_10011021_pt1 | contig 10166 bp, 10 predicted proteins | sample KBSCornC72_FD_184303 | JGI IMG/M metagenome (GOLD analysis project Ga0207674, IMG submission 184303) | Corn rhizosphere microbial communities from Kellogg Biological Station, Michigan, USA - KBS Corn C7-2 (SPAdes) (version 2) | ecosystem: Host-associated > Plants > Roots > Rhizosphere > Soil ...
GGCAGAGGGCTCACGTCATTGTGGGTGTCGGTGCCGATCATCGCCACCCCGCGCTCGCGGAGCCACGGGCAGCACGCCACGTGCAGGGCCGGATTGCCGGCCTGCGTCGGATTCACCGGTCCCTCGCGAAGCCGCCGCCCGTAGTAGCCCGTCCGCACCAGGAGGAGATCCCCCGGCTCCACACGCACGCCCTGCGCCCGCTCGGCCGCCTCGAGGTCCGCGGGCATGACGCCCTCACCCGGCCCCATCCACGGCACGCCCTTCTGCCGAGCCACGTCGAGCAGCACCCCGCGGCTCACCACACCGTCGCGCAGCACCTCGATGGAGTTGACGGTGGCGCCCTCGCGCGAGGTGACGAGGTTGCAGGAGCGCCCGTTGTAGAGCTGGCCCTCCCAGAAGTAGTGGGCGGGGCTGTCCACGTGGGTGATCGAGTAGCCGTGGAACACCATCCCGATGAACTCCGAGGCGCCGCGGCGCTGGAGGGCGCGCTCCGGCGTCACCGTGTCGCGGCCCTCGCCCGAGTCCACCATGAAGCGCAATGGCTGGAAGGTGGTATCCGCGCTGATGTCGGTACTGATGGGGCGGGCGCAGGTGACGCTCACCCCGTCCTTCACCAGCCGGGCCGCCGCCTGCCGCTTGGCGGGCGTGATCAGGTTGATGGTGCCGAGCTCGTCCTCGGCGCCCCACCGCCCCCAGTTCGACAGCGACTTCAGATACCCGCGGACCTCAGCCTCGCTGGGGGCGGCCGCGGACCCGGCCGCCGGCACCTACTTCAGCTCGCCCGCGTAGATCTTCATCACGGTGTCGAGGAACTTCAGCGCGCGGTCGCGCGGCCGCTGGAAGGAGTTGCGGCCGATGATGGAGCCGAACCCGCCGCCGTCCCGGATGCCGCGATACTCCGTGAAGAGCGCGTCATCGTCTTCCTTGGTGGCGCCGCCGGAGAAGATCACGATGCGCCGGCCGTCGAAGGCCGACTGCACGACGTGGCGGATCCGCTCGGCCATGGTGCCCATCGGCACCTGCGCCTTCTCGTAGGCCTTCTTGGCCTCGGCCTGCTCGATATGCTCCGTGGGCGGCTTCACCTTGATCACGTGCGCGCCGAGCTGGGCGGCGATCTGCGCCGCATAGGCCACCACGTCCAGCGCGGTCTCGCCCGCCTTGGAGATATCGCTGCCGCGCGGGTAGGACCACACCACCGCGGCGAGGCCGTGAGACTTGGCCTCGAGGATCATCTCGCGGCACTGCTGGTACATGATCTGGGCCGCGGTGGAGCCGGGATAGATGGTGAAGCCGACCGCGACCGCCCCCAGCCGGAGCGCGTCCTTCACCGAGGCGGTCACCGCGGAGAGCGGATCCTTCTCGTCGTGCAGCACGTCGTGGTTGTTCATCTTGAGGATGAGCGGGATCTCTCCGGCGAACTCCGCCGCGCCCGCCTCGAGGAAGCCCAGCGGCGCCGCATAGGCATTGCAGCCGGCGTCGATGGCCAGCTGGAAGTGATAGGAGGGGTCATAGCCGGCCGGGTTCACCGCGAAGGAGCGCGCGGGGCCGTGCTCGAAGCCCTGGTCCACGGGCAGGATGACGAGCCGGCCGGTGCCGGCGAGGCGCCCGTGATTGAGCAGCCGGGCCAGGTTGGTGCGGGTTCCGGGGCTGTCGCTCGAGTACCAGCTCAGGATCTCCTTCACACGCTTCGACATGGGGCCCGTCCTTTCCGGTTGAGGTCGCTTACTTGCGATAGAAGGATTCGGCGAGCGCGACGTCTTCCGCGCTGCCGATCAAGATGGCCGCTCGCTGGTGGTATTCCTTCGCGCTGAGATCCAGCACTCGTTCCGTGCCCGTGCTCGCGCGCCCGCCCGCCTGCTCGGCGAGGAACGCCATGGGCGCCACTTCATACAGGAGCCGGAGCTTGGGCTTGGGCCTGGCCGGATCGGTCATGTCCGCGGGGTACATGAAGATGCCGCCGTCGAGGAGGGTGCGGTGCACGTCGGCCACCATGGCCCCCGAGTAGCGGAGCCCGTAGGGACGCCCGGTGCCCTTGTCGGGGGTGCGGAGATGCTCGACGAACGCGCGCTGTCCCGGATGCCAGGAGGCGATATTCCCCTCGTTGATGCCGTAGGTCTTGCCCTTCTTGGGCACGTGAATGTCGGGATGCGTGAGGAGGAACTCGCCCTGCTCGCGATCGAGGGTGAAGCCGTGCGTGCCCGCGCCGACGGAGTAGACGAGCACGGTGGCGGGGCCGTAGAGCACGTAGCCCGCGCCCACCTGATTGCCCACCGGCCCCAGCGCGGCCGGGCCCGCCGGCGCCCGGCGCCCACCGGGGCGGAGCGAGAAGATGGTCCCCACCGCGCCGCCGACGTCCAGATTGGAGGATCCGTCCACCGGATCGCAGCAGACGACGAGACCGTGCGGACCCGCGCCCTCCATCATCTCGATGGGCTCGGCCGCCTCCTCGGACACGTAGGCCGCGCAGGCGTGCGAGCCGCGGAGCGCGCCCGCCATCACCTCGTGCGACCAGAGGTCGAGCGGCTTCTGCTCGTCGCCGGTGGTGTTCTTCAAGCCGGCCTTGCCGGTGTCGCCGCGGATGGCCGCATAGGCCAGGGCGCGCGCGATGTCCCGCGCCACCCACCCGATGGCCTGAATGATGGCCGCCGCACCGTCCGCGTACTCGGGAACGGCGCTCCGTTGCGCGGCGAGATGTTCGGCGAGGGTCACGGCGTCTCCAGTCCGATGCTATGCGATGGGTGCGGGACCCGTCAACGGCCTTGACGCTCGGGGCCCGAAGCAGGGGCTTGATACGGGGGTCCGAGGCGGCGCGGGGTCACTGATGGGGGCGCCTGGGTCACCGCCCGCAAAGTGTGCGCACGCGGTCTCACCCCTTGATCACGGCCGCCGGGGCGGCTAACATGGTCGAGATCCCGCGGCGCCCTCACGAGGCCGCACCTTATCGTCCCATGCATGGGAGGCCCCGGTCATGATGATCCCGACCGCCGACCTGCTCTACCCCATCTTCCAGGACGCCCTCGAGATGCTGACCCTGACCCATGCCGCCTTCATCCGTCATGACGCGGGCAGCCTGGACTCCGCCGAGGTGCTGGGCCGCAGCATCCACAAGCGCGAGACCGAGCTGACCGAGGGCCTGCTCTGGGGCCCACCCGAGACCGCCCCCCTGCGGTTCATCCCCTCCCACGTGGAGCGGATCGGCGATGCCCTGGAGGGCGTCATCCGGAGCCTCCGGGAGATGGAGGCCGAGGCCACCCCCTTCACCGAGGGCGGCATCCAGGAGGTGCGGAACCTCTTTGACCGGGCCCATGGGTTGCTCGAGTGCGCACGCGACCTGACGCGCACCGGCAATCAGGTGCTGGCTCGCCACGTGGAGATCGAGTGCATGCGCTTCCAGGAGGTGGCCAGCAGCTATGCCGAGGCTCACGAGACCCGGCTGATCGACGGGGTGTGCCAGCCCCAGGCCTCCAGCGCCTACCTGGCCATCCTCGACTCGCTCCGGGAGGTGGCCCGGCACAGCCGGCAGATCGCCCACCGGGTGGCCGCCACCCGGCTCGCCGCCACCCCGCCCTCCTAGGCCCGCCGACCTGCTCTGCCCCGCCCAGCCGGCGGACCGACGGGTTCAGTCGACGGGGGGCGTCCCTGGAATTGCTGCACCGGGGAACGCCCGTGCCTTCCCGAACGTCTTATGTTTGCACGGGGTGTGTGTGCGTCCCCCGAAGGGAGCCATCATGACGCGCTATCTGGCCGGATTTGGGTTGTTCCTGGCGCTGGGGCTGGCCACGGGCATCGGCCCCGCCCCCGCCGCAGAGCGGTGGGCCACCGATCAGTTCTTCCGGGTCGAGGCCGAGCCTGTCGCCAAGGGCAACCGGACGGTGATCAGCGGCTATGTCTATAACCTCCACTACAGCACCGCGCGGGTTCGCCTCGAGACGGACACCCTCGACGCCAATGGCCAGGTGATCGGGACGACCACCGGGTTTGTGGACAGCCTGGTGCCCGTGCGCGGCCGGACCTACTTTGCCTATCCCGTGCGCACCACCGGGGCGTCCTACCGGACCTACGTGATCTGGTACGACTGGATCGACGAGAACCGCGGCAACCTGATCCGGTGGAACGGCCGGTGAGCGGCTATCGAGGGGCGCTGGGGCTGACCCTGGCGATGGCGCTGGGCATCGCGCTCGGTGGCACTCCCGCGCCGGCCGCCGAGCGCTGGGCCACCGAGCAGTTCTTCCGGGTCGAGGCCCTCGAGCCGGTGGTCCGGGGCAACCGGACCGTGGTGAGCGGCTATGTCTATAACCTCCACTACAGCAATGGCAAGGTGCGGCTCGAGACGGACACGCTCGACGCCAGCGGCAAGGTGATCGGCACCACCACGGGCTACGTGGACAGCGTGGTCCCGCTGCGGGGCCGAACCTATTTCGCCTATCCCGTGCGCACCGTGGGCGCGTCCTACCGCACGGTCGTGATCTGGTACGACTGGATCGACCTGAACCCCGGCGACTTCGTCCGGATGCAGAGCCGATGAACCGCCGCGCGCTGCTGGGCCTCGCCCTGACGCCGCTGCTCCCCCTCCTGCCCGGCCTCCCTCGCCCGGCGGGAGCGCAGACCATCACCGCCGAGACCGCCCCCCAGTACTTCCGGCTGGAGTCGCACACGGACAAGGACATGAAGGGGCGCGACATCGTCTGGGGCTATATCTACAACACGCGCGGCAAGGGCAATGCGCGGCTGCGCCTGCTGATCGAGACGCTGGACGCCTCCGGCAAGACCGTCGCCACCCAGATCGCGTATGTGGACGAGGACGTCCCGCTCTTCAACCGCGTCTACTTCTTGAACCGCGTGAACACCCCGGGCCCCAGCTACCGCGTCAGCATCCACTCCGGCGACTGGACCCGCCTCGGCGGGCTCTAGGCCTCCCATGCGCGCCGCCCCTCTCACCCGCCGCACCCTGCTCGGCCTGCTGCCGGGCCTGGGCCTCGCCTGCTGGGCCGGCCGCGCCGAGGCCCAGAGCATCACGCCGCAGAACGCGCCGCGGTACTTCCGGATCGACTCCCAGAGCGGCCTGGACCGCAAGGGGCGCGCGAACGTCTGGGGCTACGTGAACCTGAACTCGAGCGGCCTCGGCAGCGCGCGCGTGCGCCTGCTGGTGGAGACGCTCGATGCCGCGGGGCAGCCCATCGCCAGCGAGATCGTCTATCTGGACACCGAGGTGGCCTTCTCCGGGCGGACTTTTTTCGAGGTGCGGCCGATGACGCCGGGCGCGAGCTACCGCGTGAGCATCCACTCCGGCGACTGGACCCGAACCGGCGGCGGCGGGATCTAGCCTCGTGAGCCGCCGCGCGCTCCTCGGCTGCCTGGCGGCCCTGCTCGTGCTGGTGTGGCCGCGCCGGACGCAGGCCCAGGCGGGCGCCATGACCGCCACCACGGACCAGTACTTCCGCGTGGAGGCCACGCCCGGCACCGACCGCAAGGGCCGGTCCACCGTGTGGGGCTATGTCTATAGCCTCAGCGGCCGGGGTGGCGGCCGCCCGCGCCTCCTGCTGGAGACGCTCGACGCCGCGGGCAAGCCCGTCGCCCAGCAGCTCGTCTACGTGGATTCCGACTTCGCCGGCGGCCGGGTCTACTGGGAGGCGCGCCCCAATACGCCGGGGCCGGCCTATCGCGCCACGGTGCAGTCGGTGGTGTCGACCTTCAACGGGGCGCCGTAACGTCTCGTCTTCGCGTCACCGCTCGCGCAGCGCCTCGTAGCTCCGGCGCAGCAGCGGACTCAGGAAATACTCGAGGATCCGGCGCCGGCCGATCTGGATCTCCGCCGCGACGCTCATCCCCGCCGCGAGCGCGATCGGCGCGCCATCCACGTCCACCGCATCCCGCTCCAGCGCGATACGCGCGAGGTAAACGAGGCCCACGCGCTCCACGGTGACCGCGTCCGCCGATATTGCCGATACCCTCCCGGGGACCGTGCCGTATCGAGTGAAAAGAAACGTCTCGATCTTGAGCGCAACGGGCTGCCCGGCCCGAACGAACCCCGCGTCCTTGTTGTCGACCCACGCCTCCACCTCCAGGCCCCCCGCGGTCGGCACGATCACCATGAGCTGCTGGCCGGCGGTTACCACGCCCCCGACCGTGTGCACGGCGAGCTGCTCCACGATCCCGTCGGCGGGCGCCGACAGTCTTTGTGTGGAGCGCCGGCGGACCGCCTTGACCAGCTCCTGGACGAGCGAGCCCGCACGCGCCTCCCAGCCGGCGAGCTCGGCAAGTCGGGCGCTGCGAAACTCGGCGTCGATCACCTCGTGCCGGGCCGCTGCTTCGGCAAGCGCGGCGTGCTCCTGCTCGAGCCGGCGCCGCTCGATCGCAAGCTCTTGAACCTTGTCCACCCGCCGCTCCTCGACTTCGAGAAACTGAAGCGTGGCGACGAACTGCTGCTCGAGCAGGGTACGGAAGGCTTCGGCCCGCTGCGTCTGGATCGCCACCACGCTCTGCAGCCGCTCCACATTCGCCACCGTGGCCGCCACCGCGGCCGCCCGCTGCTCGGTCGCCAGCCCCGCGGCCATGAGCCGGCGCTGATGCTCGGACCGCTGGTCCTCGAGCAGTCGGCGCTGGAGCGTCACCGCCTCGGAGGAGGCGGCGGGCGGCGGCAAGAGGACTGATCTTCCGTCCAGGAGCGCCTGCAGACGAGCGGCGTTCAGCCGCGCATCGAGGAGCTCATGCTCCAGACGGGCCTCCTCGGCATCACTGGCGGTGGGATCGAGCTCGACGAGCGCCTGCCCTTTCCGGACGGTGGCCCCTTCACGGACGTGAATTCGTCGAATCACCCCGGGATCGACCGCCTGCACGAGCTGCGTGCGGCTTCGGGGGATGATCCGCCCCCGGGCGACCGCGATCACGTCCACGGTTCCGATCCACGCCCAGATGATCGCGGCCACGAAGACGAGCACGATCACGAGCCCGAGGAACACACCCAGACGAGACGCGGACCGCTCCCGCGCCTCGGTGGCCGGGGGATAGTACTCCAGATCCTCGGGGTCGATGCGGCGGAGGCGGCTCATGGGGGGCCGCCGTGCTTGCGGAGGGGGAGCGTCTCCTCCTGCTCACGCTCGCGCCCGGCGAAGTACCCGCCCGAGGCCAGCAGCTCACCCGGGCTCCCCTGCTCGAGGATCCGGCCGCCGTCGAGCACGATGATGCGGTCGGCGCGTCGCACGAGGTTCAAGCGATGGGTGATGACGAGAACCGTGCGGTCCCGACAGATGGCGGCCAGGTTTCGCTCGACCGCGCGCTCGGCCTCGTGGTCGAGGGCGCTCGTGGCCTCGTCAAGGATGAGGACGGTGGGGCGCATGACGAGGGCGCGCGCGAGGCCGAGCCGCTGTCGCTGACCGCCCGACAGCAGAGCGCCGTGCTCGCCCACGGGCGCGTCGTAGCCGGCCGGCAGGCCCAGAATGAAATCATGCGCTCCCGCCAGCATTGCCGCCCCGATCACACTGTCCATGGGAAGCCCAGGATCCGCCCAGGCAATGTTCTCCCGTACCGATCCCGTGAAGAGCGTAGTCTCCTGGGGCACGACCGCGACGTGACGACGCAGCCAGGCGGGGTGGCAATGCGCCACGTCGAGACCATCGAGGAGGATCCGGCCTCGCTGCGGAACATAGAGTCGGGACAGGAGCTTGGCGAGCGTGCTCTTGCCCGAGCCCGACGGTCCCACGATACCCAGCACCTCGCCGGGTTCGATCGCAAAGGACAGATCGCGCAGCGCCTCCGGATAGCCGGCGCGGTAGGAAAACGAGACCCCTTCAAATCGGATCCGCCCTTGCACGCGGCCGGTGGACAGCGGGAAGCTGGACGCGGGCGACTCGGTCGGCGCCTCCAGAAGATCCGCCAGACGCTCCACCGCCACCCGCGCCTGCTGCAATTCCTGGCCGAGCTGGACGAGCCGAAGCACAGGGCCGGTGACGCGGGACGAAAGCATATTGAACGCGATGAGCTCACCGACGGTCATCCCGCCTTCCATCACGGCCCGCGCGCCCATCCACAGGATGGCCAGGGCGGTGAGCTTGCCGAGGCTCGACGCGATGTGTCCGGCGATCTGGCCGAGCTGTCCCGCTCGAAAGCTCGCGCGAAGGAGACCCGCGAGGTGCTCCTCCCATCGGCGCTCGAGGAGAGGCTCGGCGGCCATCGCCTTGACGGTCTCGATGCCCCGCACTGACTCCACCAGGAACGCGTGGGACTCGGCCCCACGCTGGGCTCGCTCTTCGACGGCGCGGCGCATGAGCGGCGTCACCACGAGAGACAGCACCGCATAGGCGGGGAGCGCGGCCAACGCCACCCCGGTGAGCGGCACGCTGTAGAGAAGCATGATGGCCACGAAGACCCCGGCGAACACCGTGTCGACAATGGCGCTCAAGGGAGGTCCGGTGAGAAAGTGCCGAATGCCCTCGAGCTCTCGAATCCGGGCCACCGTGTCCCCGACTCGTCGCGCCTCGAAGTAGGCAAGCGGGAGCCGAAGGGTATGCCGGACCACCCACATCCCGAGATCGATGTCGATCCGGCTCGTGGTATGCGCAAGGAGGTATGCTCGCAATCCACCCAGCACGCCCTCGAACGCGATGAGGAGGACCATGCCGACGGCGACCACGTCGAGGGTGACCAGCCCATGGTGCACGAGCACCTTGTCGATGACGACCTGGGTGGTGAGCGGAGTGAGAAGGGCGAAGAGCTGCAAGACCAACGAGGCAACGACGACCTGTGAGAGCGGCCCACGGTACTTCGCGATGTAGGGGAGAAACCACGCCAGGCCGAGCCGTCCCTGGTTTGGACCGGCTGGTCGCGGCTTTGCCAGCAGGATGAAGCACCCGGCCCATTCCTCCTCGAATTGCCGCCGGGGCACCACGGCCGGGGCCGAGCCCCCGGGCATCTGGACGAGAGCGCGTGTGTGGTCTACCCGCAGCACGATGATGTAGCGCCCGTCCCGGCGGGCCCCGAGCACCGGAAAGGGGGCGCGCGCCAGCCGCTCCCAGCCCCCCGAGACTTCACGCGCCTTGAGACCGACCCGCCGCGCGGCGGCTACGAGCCCGCGCGGGGTCCCGTGGGGACCGGACTCTCCGAGTTCCCGCCGCAGTCGGTCGAGATCCAGGGGAACTCCATGGAATCGGGCGATGGTGACCAGGCCCAGCAGCCCGCTCTCGGGCGAGCTCGAATCGGCAGACACCGCGTCCATTCGAACCTGGATGGCCGGGCCACGTGACGTCCGCTACACCTGACCCGCCACCGGCTGCCAATGGGCGCTGAGGATGGCCTCCACTTCCGCGGGGCGCTGCTGAACCGCGTCAGTCCAGCTGAGGCCGGTGCCGCTGGTGAAGCTAGCCATCGCCTGGATCAGCTGCTCCACCTCGTTCGAGGCCAGCCGGCGGCCGTCTCCCGCTTCGATCGTCTCCACCCGGAAGCCGGATCCGCGATACCAGTCCTGAACGGTGAGCGTGTCCTGGCTTCCCCACAGCGCGAGCCGCAGGCTGTCGCCACTCCGGCTGAGGACGATGTCGATAGGGACAACCCCGGCCTCGAACAAGGCACGATCCGCATTCCCCTTGGTGGTGTCGTTCTCCACGATCCGGTCGGCGCCACCGCCGCGGCCGAACAGATAGGTGTCGCTGCCCTTTCCGCCGGTGAGAACATCCGCGCCCGCGCCTCCCGACAGCATGTTGGCGGCGGTTGTCCCCGAGATCGAGTTGTCGAGAACGTTCCCGGTGCCATTGATGGCGCCGGTCCCGGTGAGGACGAGATGCTCGACGTTCGGCGTGAGCGCGTAGGTGCGCGAGCTCCTCACGGTGTCGATCCCTTCACCGGCCAGTTCGAACACCGTGTCGTCGGCATTGTCGATCAGGTAGGTATCGTCGCCGACCCCCCCAGACATGCTGTCCGCTCCGGCGCCGCCGTTGAGCGTGTTGTCGGCGCTGTTTCCCACCAGGACATTGGCGAGCGCGTTTCCAGTCGCATCGAGCGCGCTTGGGCCCGTGAGCGTCAGGTTCTCGACGTTTGACGGCAGGGTGAAGGTCACGGTGGAGATCACGTGGTCCACACCCTGTCCCGACGACTCCACGACCCTGTCGGCCGGATCGTCGATCAGATAGGTATCGTTCCCCTTGCCGCCATTCAAGGTATCGGCGCCTGATCCG
>Ga0207674_10011022_pt1 | contig 10166 bp, 7 predicted proteins | sample KBSCornC72_FD_184303 | JGI IMG/M metagenome (GOLD analysis project Ga0207674, IMG submission 184303) | Corn rhizosphere microbial communities from Kellogg Biological Station, Michigan, USA - KBS Corn C7-2 (SPAdes) (version 2) | ecosystem: Host-associated > Plants > Roots > Rhizosphere > Soil ...
ATGCCGACGGAAGAGACCGTCAAATAGAATTTGAAGTAGATCAATCCGGAAAAGTCACAAAGGCCTGGTTCATTAATTCCGGGCAAAAAGGTGAATTGAAAAAATTGGAATAGAATCTACTCCATTTGTTTTTGAACAAATTGATTTGCAAAAAGCCGCACCCTGAGGATGCGGCTTTGGTCTTTGCATTGCTCTGGTTTAAGGTGCTCGTTTAATCAATCTTGTTTTACAAACTGCTTGACAAAACTTTTATCTCCATTTAATCTTAAGAAGTATGTACCGGCTGGCAGTGTCTGAACTGACAACGGAATCAACTGATTGCCTGCTGTACCTTCTATATGTTTATTGAGCAATGTCCTGCCATCAACGTCGGTAACTGTTATGGAAATCCTACCTGCATTTTGTTGATAGTAGTTTATGTTCAAAACGTTTTTAGCCGGAGAGGGGTAAATTTTAAATGCCTGTTGTATCTGCTCGGGAAGATCCTGCCTGTTAACTGACTGAACGTTTAACGATGATGAAGCGGCATTACCGACGAATAATTCGAAACCATACTGGTAGGTATAGGCAGAAAAGAATAGTTTGTTGTTGGTGCCAATCAAATTTGTAACTGAATTTAGCCCGCTTAAAAGCGGATCGTCGACAGGCTGAGTGCCGGCATCTGTTCCGTCAGAAGACCACAACACATCGTTTAATGTGAAGTATAATTTGCTTCCTGCGCTTGTCAGGTATTGGGGCGAATAGTAATTCAGGTTTTTCACAACCTTTGTAGTCGCCGCCTGTCCATTAGTTTTCCAAAGCTCTTCTCCATTCTGATCATATGCAACAAAAAACAAAGTGCCTTTTACATCGGTCAAATTAGTCGGATACGAAGCGTCCGTGCTCACCTGTTGTGTCCCGTTTACCGTGCCATCTGTTTTCCATAAAAATCCCTGGTAGTTATTTGGCAAGGCGGCATTCATATAAAGTGTGTTGCCAGATACGGCCTCAAACACACTGAGTCCACCATTATTGTACGTGAACGGCACTATGAGGTCTGACAACTTCACGGTACCAGCTTCGGTGCCATTACTCTTCCATAACCCAGGATTATAGTTCTCATCGGATGCTCCAAAATAGACATTGCCGCCGTAAGAAAATAGACTGTACGGGTAAGAGCCCACAAAACCAGCAGCGATGTCTTTCACCATTTTTGTTCCTGCTATCGTACCATCACTCTTCCACAATTCGTACCCATAGGTAATGTCACCAGCCACAAAGAATGCCTGGTTGCCGCTTGTAACCATGCTGTGGCTCCAATAAAGATTGGAAGCGAGCATAAGGCTGCCAGCAGTTGTACCGTCACTACGCCAGAGATCATAATTACCAGTATTCGAATTATAGATGACAGTAAAAACAATTCCATTGTCTGCCACACTATAATAGCCGTCCGAATAAGGATAGCTGTTGTATGAAAAGATCTTTTTCAACCCATTTGCCTCGCCATTGGTTCTGTAAATGCTTGCAGTCATTCCGTCAGCTGTAGGGAATCCTATAAAATAAGCATAATTGTTTTTTGATAAAAAGTCTCTGGGACGAGAAGTATTTTCACCCGGAAGAATGTCATTGATCAGTTTAGTCCCCGATTGGGTACCGTTAGAAGCATACAATTCATCTCCATGCTGCTTTTCGTAGGCAACGAACACAATGCCATCATTCACCGCAGCACCTTTATAAGAGAAATTGGCCCAGGAGCCTTGTGTTGCCCTTGTGTTTATATCCTTTACCAGTATTGTGCCGGAGGCACTTCCATTCGTGGACCATAACTCTGCCCCAGTCTTTGTCTCATGTAAACTGAAGATCACTTTTCCATTGAGCTCTGTCATGTACCACGGCTGCGAATTTGTTGGGCCAGGATTAACATCTCTCACAATTGTTGTACCGTTAGTTGTGCCATCACTTTTCCATAATTCGGATCCGAAGATTGCATCAGTTTTGACAAAGTAAAGGGTTCCATAACCGCTCTTTAGGCTGCCCATGTCGGATCCCGTTTCAAATGATCTTAACAGTTGAGTGGTTGCGGCATCCCCATTGGTTTTCCAGAGTTCATAATGACTACCTCCAATTTCCGAGATGACTTTCATGTAAAGAGTGTTGCCAGTGATCCGGGTTTCGCCAGGAATAATAACATTGTACTCAAAATTGGATGTTATCTGTTTTACCAACACCAGTCCATCATTGTTGGACGCGTCATATTTATATAGGCCATTATTAAAGGAATAGCCGTTCCCACCGGTGTAATCGTTGCCTGAGAGATATAAAACATTATTCAATACAGGGAATGGCTGACTGAACTGAGGATAGAGATTATCAAGTGGCAATATGATGTCATGGTTCCCGGGAGCTGGAATTGTTCCAACAGGCGTACCATCCGATACCCACAATTTGTGACCGCCGGTGCCATCATCAAAAGAAAAGAACAACTCATTGTTATAAGGCGTTAACTGCAACGGGCCCCAATAATAGTCATTGAAAAGTAGAGGACTAACGGAAAACGTACCGATTTCGGTGCCGTCACTTCGCCACAATTGTTTTCCATAACTGTAGTTGTATAAAGAAAAAAAGAGAAGACCGTTTGCTACAGTAGCTTGTTCAATATCATATCCCTGGAAGGTTGAGGCAAGGTCTGTAACGAATGAGGTGACGGGAGGAGTACCGTCAATTCTCCAGATAGCTGAACGATAAGAGTATCCATCGGTAATAAAATAAATGGTGGTGCCAACCTGGATGAATTGTTGTGGTGAGGAACTGTAATTCACAACGTCGATGATCTGGGTACCTGCTTCTGTCCCATCAGTGACCCAGGGATGATAGGAATACCCATCAGTAGAAGCAGAGAAATAAACCTTTCCATTAATAGCAATCATATTCCTGATGAGAGTAGACGTTTCACCGGGATTAATATCTTTTACAAGATAAGTGCCGGCTGCGGTTCCATCGCTTCTCATGAGTTCCCTTCCGTGAACACCATCGTCAGCTTCAAAATAGGCGACGTTATTTGCTACCGGGTAAACCCAGTCAAGCCAAATGATATAACTACCGATATTTCCGGGATCACTCTCGGCCAGTAGATTTATGTCGCTGGATATGTGAAAATTCGAGGCAAGCCCCTGCGGTCCTTTTTTGACCTGAGCTACACTTGAGGTTCTATTGGCAAGTTGTTGCGTCAGAGGTAAACTGGATTTAAAAAGATACCGAGCAGATTTCCCCATGCCTTCGAAAAATGCGTCTGAATTAGGCAGCTTATCAGCGCCGGGATAAAGCGTCTTTAATAAGTTTTTTTGATCGTAGCTTAATAAAGAAGGGGCAGGTTGTTTTTGCCCAAAAGAAATGTTTTTACTCTTGTCCGGTTTGGGGAATGAGGGTCGCTGCGCTTGACTGGCAAAAGCAAAAAGTGCCATGGTCATGCTTAGCAATGTAAATCTCACGTTCATGGTGGTTAATTTTAAGTTTTTTAATGGTGGCGACTCTTATTGTTTCGTTATCGCTAATGTAAATATTAGGCACAAAGGCTCATTACGGAATTTTGCAGGTGACCTCCTTCGTTTGGCATTTTTTGCCAATTACCTGTCCGGATCTGTGTGACTCAGAAATAATTCCTTCTAAATTGAAAATAGACTGGTGGAGTTGCATTTTTTGCGAAAAACATTCTCTTCGACAGCAATTTCCAATTTGAACGGCATGCGTTGACACAAATTACTCGGGCTAATACCAGGGGCGTGATTTCGTAGTTGCAGCAAATCCTAAAGGGCGGTCTCCAAATTAATATTATGATAGGAATGGCAAGACGTTAAGGGAGCAGACTTACTATAAAGGGTTAATTTAGAGAGTTGATCAACGGTTTCAAAATTGAATTTTGCAAATCCTGTTTTATTTGACAAAAGTCAACTTAGGTCATTAATCAGATCGCAAGCCGCGACGATTTAAGGTAATAAAAATAGCGACGAGGAAGGTAGCACAGCTAACTTTATTTTCTATATTTATCCATTCTCCGCCTCCCTTCAAAACCACCTTCCTTTAAAACAACTGCAATGAAAAAAGTATTTTTTCTGCTCTTTCTATTTGCCCGGCTTCTGAGTGATGCACAACCGTTTCTATACAAAAAAGATACAGCAAGGATCCGTATGAGAGATGGAGTACATCTATTCACTGTGATCTACTCTCCCGTTAGTTTGCACGGAAAATTTCCATTTATGATCGAGCGTACTCCTTATGGTGCACTCAATAGTGATCGTGATACCATTGACGTCTCACCATATCCCGGTTTTGCAGAGATGGGGAAGGACGGATACATTTTTGTTTTCCAGGATATCCGCGGCAAGTTTAAAAGCGAGGGAACAATGGAAATGAACAAGCCGATGTACCACGCAACTGATCCGTCTGCAATTGATGAAAGTACTGACACCTATGATACAGTTGACTGGCTGGTAAAAAATGTTTCGAACAATAATGGAAAAGCCGGAATTCGGGGTGTTTCCTATGACGGGTGGCTTGCCATGGTAGCATCAGTCGACCCCCATCCTGCATTGAAAGCAGCCTCCGAACAAGCAACTCCTGCTGATATGTTTTTGGGTGATGACTTTCACCACAACGGCGCATTTCGGTTAAGTTATGGATTTGAATACTCGTATTTGTTCGAACATGAAAAGGAAACCAGTAGCTTTCCTTTCCCGCAATTTGATCTTTATGACTGGTACTTGAAATTAGGTTCACTGCATAACGTAAACGAAAAATATTTTCACAAACAATTGCCGACCTGGAATGATTTTACGGAGCATCCCAACTATGATAGTTTCTGGACAAAAAGATCGGCGTTGGGATATGTTTCTTATCCACAAACTGCTATGCTTCACGTTGGCGGATATTTTGACCAGGAAGATATGAATGGCCCTCAATTAATGTATCGGCACATGGAAGCAAAAGATTCGTTCAAGCGCAATTATATTATTCTGGGTCCCTGGAATCATGGTGGCTGGTTTAGCGGAAAAGGAGATAGTCTTGGAAAAATTTCATTTGAAGTAAAAACAGGTGATTATTTCCGTGATCTGCAAAAGAAATGGTTTGACTACTGGCTAAAAGGGATTGGCGACGGAAAATTTGACAATGCCAATTGTTTCCAGACTGGCAGCAACGTTTGGAAGAGTTATAGTGCCTGGCCGCCGAAAGAAACGGAGGTAAAAAAATTATACGCTGGCCCCAATAATAAATGCTCATTTGAAAAATCAAACCCTGCCGGATTTACTTCTTACATAAGCGATCCCTCTCATCCTGTTCCCTACCGAACACCACCTATAGAGGCCACTTATGGCGAAGGAAGTCGCTGGTATACCTGGCAGGTAGAAGACCAGCGATTTGTTTCGTCCCGACCTGATGTGATAAGTTTCACGTCTGATTCACTAGCAGCCGATCTTGAAGTGACCGGAAAGATCATCGCCCATCTGTTTGCAAGCACCTCGGGAACAGATGCAGATTGGGTGGTAAAGCTGATCGATGTATATCCCAACCGTGATCCAAAAGATCTTTTGATGAGTCAATACCAGTTCCCGGTAGCCATGGAAGTGTTCAGAGGGAGATTCCGGAAAAGTTTTTCAAATCCTGTTCCATTAACACCCAATAAAGCGGAGGAGTTTGTGATCGATCTGCACGACGTTAATCATGTTTTTAAGAAAGGACACAGGTTAATGATACAGGTACAAAGCACATGGTTTCCTCTCATTGATCGCAATCCGCAAAAATATGTACCCAATATTTTCGAAGCAAAGGATAGAGATTTTCAAAAAGCGGAACAGAGGGTGTATTACAATACTTATATTGAATTGCCGGTGGCGAGAGAATAAAGAATACAGAATGCAGAAGATAGAATATAGAATTTAGAAGTAGGGAATTACCTGGGAGAAACGGAACCAATAAGCGTAATCCTCAACCTCAAATCTCAAATCTCAAATTTCAAACCATCGACATGGAAGTACACACCCACCATTCGAATAAAGCACCAGGAAAAAAATGGGCGCATTATCTCTGGGAGTTTTTCATGCTCTTTCTTGCAGTAACACTTGGTTTTTTTGTAGAGAATCAGCGGGAACACTATGTTGAACACGCCCGGGAAAAACAATTCATGACATTGATGATTGCAGATCTGCAAACGGATATTGCCGAAATGAACACTATTTTGCAGGAAGTTGAAGTAAGGGCATTGAATGTTGATTCGATGTTACAATTGCTGACAAGCGATCCGACCAGCAATCAAGCGGTTGTTAAGTCCTATCGATATACCTATCCCGCACTCAATAATATAACCTTTTCGTTTAATGACAGGACGATTACCCAATTGAAGAATTCGGGAAATATGAGAATCATAAGAAATCAAAAAGTTAACGACGGCATTATCGACTACTGGAACCATATTGAGAATGTGAAACAAGCGTTGAGCAGGCATATGTCTTATAGAACAACCGGTCGCGAATTGGAAACAAAAATCTATAATGTTGCTGAAATGTATCTTCGGAATAACAGGCGGGTTGACGTTTCTTCGGATATAAGCCTTATTCCGCATTCCGCCGGGCTGGTTAAAGAGTATGCAAATATTGTTGCTTCCAGCGGCATCATGTTGAGTTCTCTCCGGGCTCAAATTACAGCACAACACAAGCTTGCAGTACAATTATTAGAACTAATCAAAAAGGAATATCACTTGTCCGAAAGGACTCCTTTGGAGAAATAATTTTATGGAAGTACCCCACCACCCACACACGGAAAGAAAAAAATGGACCCATTATCTCTGGGAGTTTCTGATGTTGTTCCTCGCTGTGTTTTGCGGCTTCCTTGCAGAGAACCAGAGAGAGCATATGATCGAACATGAACGAGAAAGACAGTATTCAAAGCAATTATTGGCTGACCTTAGGAAAGATTCCGCATTTTTTAAAAGAAGAATGACAATAATTGACTCGACATTTGAAAAAAGTTGGATCAAGGAGTTATTTGCACAGCAAAAGCATCCTGCCGATTCGGAGATAATTGCGGGCTTTCTAAAAGAATTCTGGAGCTTTGATGTAAGCCTCACCAACAGCACTTTTATTCAAATGAAAACCTCAGGGTCTCTGCGCTATGTCCGGAGTTCCCAGCTTACTTCCGAATTACAAAAGTATTACGATGTGCTTTCAGAAAGGGTAATTACCCAATCGGGCGTGGCAGAAAGTTTTTTCAATGACTATATGTTGCCCTGGTATCTCAGGCATATAAAGGCGCAAGACCTGGATGCATTTGAAGGTACTATTCTCAAAAGTAATACTGCAATTATAGATAGAACCGAAAAAACTGACCAGGAAGTATTGAATATAACGGATGCATACCGGGTATTCATTCTCTCCGTTCATGAAAAAATGTATAGACCGGCAGCATTGCAGGCGGATTCACTGATCACAATGATCAAAAAGGAATACGATTTGAAATAAAATTTTTATGGAAACACACGCTCCCCATTTGCATAAGGCTCAATCACATGGATGGAAACACTATTTGTACGAATTCTTTATGCTGTTTCTTGCGGTGACCCTTGGTTTTTTTGTGGAGAATCAAAGGGAGCATTATGTTGATCGAAAAAAGGAAATAGTTTATGTCAACGGAATGTTCAAGGACCTGGTAACAGATACTATTAATTTTTCCCAGTTTATCAGCAAAACCATGGAAAATGAGTCCCGAATCGATTCCCTGATAAGCTTACTTAAAACATACAGACCTTCAGGCCCCACTGAAGAACTCTACTACCTGGCCAGAACACTCTTTGGCAGGATTGAAAGATTACAGTATAACAAACGAACTTATGATCAGCTTAAAAGTTCGGGCAGCTTACGACTTATCCATCACCAGGCAGTTCTGGATTCCGTGTCGAAGTATTTTGAGTCGTTGCAATGGATAGATCTCCAAAATCAGTTGCAAATAGAACGACAAACACTTTATGGAGCCGGACTCGGAGAGGTCTTTGATGCATGGACTATTGATTCGGTATTTAACACCAACTTCTCAAAACCAAACGCTTCACCCTCCCTTGTAACCTCTGACAAACGTGAATTGAACCGGTTTGTCATGCGCTTACATATTCTCAAAGGAGTAGCGCTTTACAATCTGAGAAGAGTGGTTAATGATTTCTTACCAAACGCAAAAAAATTGATCGCCCTTATCAAAGAAGAATACAGGATCGACGAATAAGAACTAGCGAGATGGAACTTAAAACCAAAAACAGGAAACCACCGACTGAAACAAACCAACGCTAACCACAGACATCTCAACTATCAAATAACAAACAACCCACATGGAAACACATGCCCCCCACCTACACAAAGCCCCCGGTAAAAAATGGAGCCATTATTTATTTGATTTCTTTATGCTGTTCCTGGCCGTATTCTGCGGATTTTTGGCAGAATACCAACTGGAGCATATTATGGAGAAGGATCGTGAGAAGCAGTACATGAGATCTATGACCGAAGACCTAAAATCTGACATAAGCATGCTAGAGAATAATATCCCTTTAAGAATGGAGCGCATAGCAATGATCGATTCATTGGTCTATTTGCTGAACTCTCCGCAACGAAAGGATATGGGAAACGAAATCTACCTCCTGGGTCGCAGGATCTCACCCCCGATTAACATTTTCCCGAATGACGGCACCATCCAGCAATTAAAGAGTGCCGGCAATCTTCGCCTTGTCCGCAAGCAACACATTTCCCGAAGCATTATGGCCTATGACCAAAAGATGCGGCAGTCCCTTTATGAAATGGGTGACGAAGTGCAGATAAGAGCAGAATACAGGATACTGGCGGTTAAAGTTTTTAATACATCTGTTTTTAATGAAATGATACGACTTGATAGCACGATCAAGCCGGTTAATAATCCAAAATTATTTTCTGACGATGCAATGCTGATCAATCAACTGATCGGCGCTGCACAATACATAAAAAGAGTGAACCAGGCACAGATAAACACATCAAACCAGTTGTTGGCACAGGCAAAACAATTGTCAATGGACATCCAAAAAGCATATCACCTGGAATGAGTTGGAAAGAAAACAGGAGCAGAAGACAGAACGTAGAATATAGAATTAAGAATTAAAAGGTAATCAAGAATATCAAATCTTAAACGACCTGCATGGAAGTACACAAACATCCTCACCACATAACCCACAAAAAGAAATGGGGCGAATATTTTCTTGAGTTCTTTATGCTCTTTTTGGCTGTATTTCTGGGCTTTATAGCTGAAAATATCCGGGAACATTATGTCGAGAAACAAAGAGCAAAAGAATATATGGAATCCTTTTACGAGGATCTGAAAACTGATACGGCAAGAATCGTTTCATTTATTGATTTCGATGAAGACAAGATCAAAGGCCTTGGTCATCTTGAGGGTTGTTACGAAACTATTGTAAATAACAGCAGTGATGATGCCTGCATGCTGGATATTGCAAAAAACACAGCCATCAACAGGCCCTTCATACGAACCGAAAGAACATTAAAACAGCTTGCGAATGCAGGAGGGTTCCGCCTTCTAAAAAAGGAAGATGCCGATAGTATTAATTCATATGAAGATGCTTTTAATAATTTTCAGGACTTTCAGACCACCGTCTACCAGGAGGCACAAAATAATGTCAGGAATACACTCAACACCCTTGAAAATTTTAAGGCGAACGCGCAAATGTTCAAGGCTCTTGAAGGGAAGTTGATCACCGTGGCAAGTTTTACTAAAGAGAACGTAACCGCTCCCTTGTTGTTCTCCACTGAGAAATCCACGCTAAACAAATACTTTAACGAGCTGCAATTATATTACCGCGTCAACTATAACCATAAAAGAATGTTACTGGAACTAAAAGGGCAACAAATGCGCCTGATTGAGTATTTTAACAAGAAATATCATTTTGAATAGCGCTGGATATAGAGCCTGGAAGATAGAAATTGGAGAATAAACCCTGCCCAAGGAATATCAAACATCAAATCTAAAATATCAAACTTGCTTATGAAAACCTATATTTTTTTAGTTCTTATTTTCTGTTCGCGTTTTGGTTTTGCCCAAACCAACCCCAATAAAACCTCGGTCATTGCATCAGTTGAAAAACATCAGCAGGAGTTGATCAACCTCAGCGA
>Ga0207674_10011023_pt1 | contig 10166 bp, 8 predicted proteins | sample KBSCornC72_FD_184303 | JGI IMG/M metagenome (GOLD analysis project Ga0207674, IMG submission 184303) | Corn rhizosphere microbial communities from Kellogg Biological Station, Michigan, USA - KBS Corn C7-2 (SPAdes) (version 2) | ecosystem: Host-associated > Plants > Roots > Rhizosphere > Soil ...
CACGGCCTGTTGCTGGCCTTGCAGAGTCAGAATGAAGAGCAGCCACGCCGGTCTCGCGACCAAGGGGTCAGAAGTCGCGCGTCTGGAACTGGTTTGCAAAGGCATGGTCTTTACGTTAGTGTAGTAGTCATTACTGTAGCGTAATACTCAGTACGACACCATGAAATGGCTCTTCTACTGCGTCACTGCCGCGCTCATTCTCATTGCAGCCCCCGCCCTCGCAGACACCGTCGATTTTGACCGGGACACTGCTGGGGCGCCACCGGCTGGATGGAAGTGCGGCGCCACCGGACGCGGCGCTCCGCGCTGGGCTGTGGAAGTGGATGCTTCGGCACCCAGCAAGCCGAATGTGCTCAAGCAATCCGGCAATGCTACGTTTCCCTGGTGCGCGAAGACGGAACTCGCGATCGCGGACGGCTTCGTGGAAGTCAAATTCAAGCCCATCCAGGGCCGCGCAGATCAAGCGGGCGGTGTCGTGTGGCGCTGGAAGGACGGCGACAACTACTACGTGGCGCGCGCCAACGCGCTCGAGAACAACGTTTCGCTCTACCACACGACACGTGGCAGCCGTCACACCATCAAATACGTCGATGCACCAGTCGCCTCCAACCAATGGCATACCTTGCGTGTTGACTTCGCCGGCAAGCAGATCACTGTCTCTCTGGACGGGAAGCGATACATCGACGCCCAGGACGAGCACATTGTCGGGGCCGGCGCTGTCGGCGTGTGGACCAAAGCGGACAGCATGACGGTCTTCGATGACTTCTCCTGGGGCGGACGCTGATCCGATGAGATGGATCACGCGCGAACGGCCGAAGATCGATCGCGTCGCCTGCCCATGGCTGGTGGCGCGATTCATCGACCGGTCGCCGGAGTTCGTGTTTGTGCCTTCGAAGGACGTGTTACGGGTCGCGGCAGAAACCGATGCCATCCCTTACGACATCCCGGGCGTAGAACTTTCGCACGTCGGAGACCGCTGCAGCTTCGACGCTTTCATCGAGAAGTACGCGCTCTCAGATCCTACATTGGAACGTCTTGCGGTGATCGTGCGAGGCGCCGACACCTCGCGACTCGACCTGGCCCCGGAGGCGGCAGGCTTGTTTGCGATTTCCCACGGACTGTCGCAGAACTTCAGCGACGATCACGAACTGCTGCGTCACGGAATGGTGATGTACGACGCGCTCTACGCCTGGTGCGCCGGTCATCGCTCCGCCGGAACCGGCAGCGCGTAAGTAAATGGGTGCATGAGTTGCATGCGCGAACGCTCGTCTCGCGGAGCTCGACTGGGCTCATCTTGGGGCGGCTGCTTTGCGCTGTTGGTCCTGTATCTAGGTGCCGTTCCAGCGTCGTTTGCCCAAGGCGGCCCGCCGATGCTCACGGACGATCCCGGCACGCCGGGCAGCGGTGTATGGGAGATCAACACGGCGTACCTCGAGCAGCGCACAACCGAAGAGCGCGTGCGCAGCTTTCCGCACGTCGACTTCAACTACGGCCTCGGCGAGCATGTCCAGCTCAAGCTCGAAACCGGTTGGCTGTTCGTCGATGCACCTGAAGGCGTGAAGAGCGGGCTGGACAATTCGCTGCTGGGAGTGAAATGGCGCTTCGCAGACCAGGAGCGTAACGGCGTCGATGCGTCCGTCTATCCGCAGTTGCAGACGGAAAATTCGACGGGCTCGACTACGCGCGGTCTCGCGAGTCCGGGTCCGAATCTATTCCTGCCCGTCGAGATTGGCCGCGAGTTCGGGAAGGCGAAGCTGATCGGTGAGGTCGGCTATCAGTATTTTCGAACGCAGGAGAACGAGTGGGTGGTTGGACTGCTCGGCGCGCTGGAGGTGTCGGACAAGCTCGAGCTGCTGGCGGAAGTGCGCAGCTTCAGCGAGAAGTTTCTGAACCGAGGCGACGTGGTGCTGAACGTGGGCGTCCGGCAGACGTTGGGCTCCCGAGTGAGGTTGCTCGCCTCGGTGGGCACCGGGCTTACCAACGCCCCGGATGCGACGAGCTTTATCGCTTATCTCGGAATTCAGGTGATATTGGGAGAGAAGTAGTGCGGGACCGGTGCAGCGCGAGGCAAACCGGCAATAAACAGAGGAGCCGACCATGAATCGCAAAAACGCCTTGAAGATCGCCCTGGTGAGCGTTGCAGTAGTCGCCGTACTACTTGGCGGTGCGTACGCTTTCGTCATGTGGGAGGGCTCGAGCGCACGCGAAGACGCGCCCGCACTGGAGGCGAACATCGCACAGTGGCTTCTGCATTACACCGTGCCTGCGAAATTCAGAGCGATGAAGAATCCTCTGAGCACCACGGCGGGCAGTCCGGATGTAACAGCCGGGCACGAGGTGTACCGCGCGAAGTGCGAGCTGTGCCACGCGTACGACGGCGGCGGCAAGAGCGAGATCGGCAGCGGTCAGTATCCGCGGCCTCCGGATTTGCGCGGCGCCGACGTTCAGCACATGAGCGACGGCGAGCTGTTCTATCACATCAAGAACGGCATCCGCCATACCGGCATGCCGGCGTGGGAGCTGCCCGATCAGAAGGTCTGGCAGGTGAGTGCGTATCTGCGCAATTTGCCCAAGGTGGCCGCTTTGTCTCCGCGGATGGCGAGTGCGCAACCGGTGGCAACGGTGGAGTCGGCACACTATGTCGGCTCGGCGGCGTGCAAGGACTGTCACACCGACATCTACGACCGCTGGAAGAAGACACGCATGGCCAACGTGATCCAGGACCCACGCGAGCATCCTGACGCAATCATTCCCGATCTCTCCAAGCCGGATCCACTGCTCACGTTCACCAAGGACGACGTCGCGTTCACCTACGGCAGCAAATGGAAGCAGCGCTACTTCAAGCAGATCGGGGATGACTACTTCGTGATTCCCGCCCAGTGGGATGTCACGCACAAGATGTGGCGGCCGTACTTCGTGAAGAACGGGACCGACTGGTGGGCGACGTTTTATCCGCCCGACAATTTCCAGCGGCCGACCGGACCGCTGTGCGACGGCTGCCACTCGGTGAACTACGATATCGCGACCAAGAAAGTGACCGAGTGGAACGTCGGCTGCGAACGCTGCCACGGACCCGGGAGCGAGCACGTGGCGCACCAAGGCCGTCCCAACATCATCAATCCGGCGAAGCTCGACTACGTGCAGGCCAACGACGTCTGTGTTCAATGCCATTCGCAGGGCCAGCCGCTGAAGAACCCGATCCAGGGCAAGTACTACGATTGGCCGGTCGGCTTTCACGTCGGCAAGAAACTGGTCGACTTCTGGAAGCTCGAAGAGCACAAGCTGGGCGAGACTTCGTTCACCCACTTTCCCGACGGTACCGCGCACAAGAACCGGATGCAGGGGAATGATTTCGTGCAGAGTCTGATGTATACGCGTGGTGTCACGTGCTTCAGCTGTCACGACGTGCACGGTACGCAGAACGACGCTGTCCTGTGGAAGCCAGCCAAGAACATCTGCTTCGACTGCCACGGACCGAACACGTCGAACGGGCCGCACGCGCCGACGATCGAAGCGCACACGCATCACAAGCCGGGCAGCACGGGCAACGAGTGCATAGCGTGTCACATGCCGAAGATCGAACAGACCATCGCCGACGTGAACGTGCGCGCGCACACGTTCCGCTTCATCACGCCGTCCGAGAGCGACGCGCTCAAGATTCCGAACCCGTGCACTCTGTGCCACACGGACAAGGACACGGCGTGGGCGACCGAGGCGCTCAAAACATGGCAGGACCGATCGCCCTGGCGCGTTGCCCAGTGAACCGCGTGGTCTGGTTGCCGCGCCGTGTCTAACCACGGGTGACGCGTGACTAGGCGCGACTTGGGATTACTGCTTCTCGTCGTGATCGTCGCGATCGCGGGCATGGTTTGGACCGCTTCCCGCCGCAACGGCAACGTTGTCGTGGTCTATGTCAGCGAGGATCAGGTGTTCTCGGAACCGATACTCAAGGACTTCGAGCGCGACTCGGGGATGCGCGTGCTGGCGGTCTACGACACAGAGGAGACCAAGAGCGCAGGGGTCGTGAATCGGTTGATCGCCGAGAAGGCGAATCCGCAAGCCGACGTCTACTGGGCCAATGAGCCGATCCGCGCCGAGGTTCTGCGCCAACAGGGTGTGTCGTCCGTGTATCGCTCTCCGAGCGCGGAAGGAATACCCGATCAGTTCCGCGAGCCGCACGGCTACTGGACCGGCTTCTCGGCCAGGGCGCGCATGCTGATCGTGGCTAACGGCAGCGTCGACAAGCCAGGATCCGTACTCGCTTATACCGACCCGCGCTTTCGGGGCAAGACGGTCATCGCGAATCCTCTGTTCGGGACCACGACGGCTCACATCGCAGCGCTGTTCACCGTGTGGGGAGACGAGCGCGCCAAAGCTTTTCTGGACGCAATGCGGAGAAACGATGTACATCTCGCTTCCAGCAACGGCGACAGTGCCGATCAGGTTGCTGCGGGAAATTTTGAATTTGCGCTCGTGGACAGCGACGACGTCTACAACCGCCGGAAGCAGGGCCGGCCGGTCGAAGGCATCTATCCCGACCAGGATGGGGGAGGGCTCGGTTGCTTCATCGTTCCCAATGCGGTCTTGTTGGTCAAAGACAGCCCGCATCCGCAGGCGGGGAAGAAGCTGATCGATTACTTGCTGTCGCCCGCGACAGAGAAGAAGCTGGCCAACTCGGATGCGGCGCAGATCCCTCTGCACCCTGGTGTGGAGACGCCGGTCGACATACGTCGGCTGGAGACTCTCAAGGTTATGAGTGTCGACTACGCGCAGGTGGCGGCCAAGATGCAGGCCATCCAGCCCCTGCTGAAAGACTGGGCAGGACGATAAATTGCAGCGTCGGCTGACCCTGCTGCTCGCGGTTCTCGCGTTAGCGGTCGTCGGCCTGTTGCCGCTGGTGGCGATGGTCGTAACGAGCGTCTTTGTCAGCGGAAAGCTGACGCTGGCGATCTATACAAAGCTGCTCTCCAATCCCCTGCAGTATTGGATCGCGCTCGGACACAGTCTCACGCTCGCCACGCTGTCCGCTGTGTGTGCGACCCCACTAGGCGTGGCCCTCGGTTTGTTGTTCGGCAAGACCGACCTACCCTTCCGTCGCACACTCACTGTATTGCTCGGGATCCCCCTGCTGTTGCCGCCCTACGTCCTCGCGATCTGCTGGTTCAATCTGCTTGCCAGCGGCGGGCTTCTTGCGCAGGGCGCCCCCGTGCAACTGACCGGACTGCTATCTCACGCCCTTTACGGTTTGCCTGGTTGCTGGTGGGTGATGGTCAGTGCGCTCGCGCCTGCGGTGATGATCCTGACGCTGGTCTCGTTGCATGCGATCGACCCGCGGCTGGAGGAGGCGGGCAGGCTGGTGGCCCGATGGCCGGTCGTCTTATACCGCATCACTCTGCCGCTGGTCCTTCCGGGAATTCTGTTCGGAGGACTGCTCGTGTTTCTGCTGACGCTGGGCGAGGTTGGTGTGCCGATGTTCTTGCGCTACCCCGTGTACGCGGTCGAGACGTTGACGCAGTTCTCTGCCTTCTACGACTTCGGCGCTGCTACAGCGGCGGCCATGCCGCTGCTGCTGGTCACACTGCTGATGCTGACCTTGGAACGCAGGTTCCTACGTGCGAAGGTCTACAATTTACGGCCGTCGACCCCCGGCCGGCGCATGCTCCGCGTCCCGCTTGGGCGCTGGCGCATTCCGGCCTTTCTCAGCGTGAGCTTGCTTGGCGCCGTTATGGTCGTGCTTCCGATTGCGGCTCTAGTTGTCGCCTCCCTGTCGCCTTTCGCGTATTGGGAGGCGTGGCGCCAAGCAGCCAGCAGCCTCGGACGCAGCCTCGTGCTCGCGGCCACGGGTGCGACTCTGCTTATGCTGCTCGGGTTCTTCTGCGGCTATCTCATACGTACTCGTACTATGCGTCTGTGGCGCGCGCTGGACACACTCACGCTCCTGCTCTTCACGCTGCCGGGGACTGTCATCGGGATGGGATTGATTGCCTTGTGGAATCGTCCGGGCACGGCATTCGTGTACGCCTCCGCCGCGATGGTGATCCTCGCCTATCTCGCCCAGTACATAGCTCTGACCAGTCGGATCACGGTGGCCACACTCTTCAACGTGCCGCAATCACTCGAGGAAGCGGCCCAGATCGCAGGCGCCCCGTGGCTCGCGCGGATCAGACATATCGTAGTCCCCGTGGGCTTACCCGGTCTGGTGGGAGGTTGGCTGATCGGCTTCATCTTCTGCATGCGAGATCTGGGCGCTTCGATGCTGGTCTATCCCCCGGGGCAAGAGACGTTGTCCGTGCGTATCCTCACCCTGATGGCCAATGGCACCCCCAGCCTCATCTCGGCATTGTGTGTCATGCTGGTCGCCGTGGCGCTGAGTGCGCTAGGCCTGCTGGGCTTGTTCTTCCGAACTGCCGCACCGCGCCGATGAACGCCATCGAGTTGCGAGCCGTGACGAAGGCATACGACGGTCGCACTGCAGTCGCTGACATCACGCTGTCCATCGAACGTGGTGAGCGTGTTGCGCTGGCGGGGCCTTCCGGTTGCGGCAAGACCACGTTACTTCGCCTCGTGGCTGGCCTCGAGGTACCCGACTCCGGGACGATCAGGATCAATGGGACGCTGGTCGCCGAGCACGGCCGCAACCTGGTTGAACCCGAGCAGCGTCATATCGGCATGGTGTTCCAGGACCTTGCGCTCTGGCCGCACATGACCGTGCATGGGCATCTCGACTTCGTACTGCGCTATGACAAACGGAGTCAACCGGCTGACCGGCCCTCGCGCATTCGGGAAATTCTGGAGATGGTGCGGCTGAGCGATCGCGGGCGCGCCAAACCTGGAGAATTGTCCGGCGGCGAGCAGCAGAGAGTTGCGCTGGCGCGCGCGCTGATTGCCAAGCCCACGATCGTCCTCATGGATGAGCCGCTGTCCAGCCTGGATCCGGAACTGAGCCTGCATCTGCGTGGCGAGATATTGAGGTTACATGCCGAACTCAGCTTTGCGCTGGTCTACGTAACGCACAGTCGAGAGGAAGCTGCGGATCTGGGTTCTCGGGTCATCCACATGCTATGAAATCGCACAGCCCGCGGCCAATGAACTTCTGCTATTGACTCGCTGCCCAGGCCCTCCGGGTAGCGGTGGAGGATGTGTGCCAGAGTCAACGGAGATAACAGGTCGCGCAGCGCGCGCAGATCCGACGGCTTGCCCTCGCGCCGGGACAGCTCCGCGACATAGCTGCGCAGCCGCGCGTGTCAGGTGCACTTCGCGGTGCGCTGGTGGCTCTGTCGGTGCCTGCGACAAGCGGGAATTGCACGCGGGAATACGATCAGCGTAGCATCTCCCGTAATTGGTTTATGCGATTCGGGCGGTATTGCAGTACAGCATCTTTTCAATCCGAGCAGGCTTGAGGAAATGCAAATGACTACAGCCGAAATTGCCGTAAACGAGTTGCCCGATGTGGATCACCGCAAGCAGTTGCGGCGCGCGGTTGTGGCGAGCGCCGTCGGCACCACGATCGAGTGGTACGACTTCTTTATTTACGGCATTGTCACCGGCTTGGTCTTCGCCAAGCTCTACTTTCCCACGTCCGACCAACTGGTCGGTACGCTGCAAGCGTACGCGGTCTTCTTCGTCGGCTTTGTCGCCCGTCCGATCGGTGCCGCCATCTTCGGTCACTACGGGGATCGTATCGGCCGCAAGTCGGCCTTGATCGCGACGCTACTGCTGACGGGACTGGCGACCTTTGCCGTGGGCCTGGTGCCCACATACGAGCAGATCGGAGTCTGGGGCCCGGTGCTGCTGATCGTGCTGCGTTTCATCCAGGGTGTGGGTGTGGGCGGCGAGTGGAGCGGGTCGGTGCTGCTGTCGATGGAGTGGGCGAAGACCAACGCGCATCGCGGGTTCATCGCCTCGTGTCCGCAACTTGGCGCGCCCTGCGGCCTGGCTTTGGCAAACCTCGCGGTGTTGGCCTTCAGCCAGCTATCCGGCGATCAGTTCTTGATCTGGGGGTGGCGCATCCCGTTCTTGTTGAGCATCGTCATGGTGGTGATCGGACTGTATATCCGGCTCGGCATCATGGAGACACCGGTTTTCACACGCCTCGTCAAGGAAGAGCGGATCGAACGTGCGCCTTCGCTCGAGGTGATCAAGCGCCAGCCGAAGCAGGTGATTCTGGCCGCATTCGCCAGAATGGGAGAGCAAGCGCCCGGCTACATCTACATCGCCTACATCTTCACCTATGGCACCACGGTGCTGGGGACTTCGCGCGATTTCCTGCTGATCGGGGTATTGACTACAGCAATCGTGGGAATGCTTTGGGGTCCGATCGCCGGGCATCTCTCGGATCGCATCGGCCGCAAGCGCATGTACCTCATCGCGGCGACGATCAGCGGAGCATTCGGCTTCGTTTATTTCGCGCTGCTCGATACGCGAGTGCCCGTGTTGATGTTTGTCGCCATCGCGCTGTCGTTTCTGCCGGTCATGAACCTGTACGGTCCGCAGGCGGCGCTGATCGCGGAGTCGTTCGCGCCGCGCCTGCGCTATAGCGGTGCCGGGCTCGGCTATCAGCTGGCCTCCATTGTCGCCGGTGGCCCGGCCCCGTTCATTGCCACGGCATTGTTCGCGACTTTCCATTCGGGCTACGCGATTGCTTTCTACATCCTCGGCTGCTGTGTCATCAGCATGATCGCCACCTCGTTGCTGACGGATCACACCAACAAGGACATCTCTTAACGACCACATCGGGGACGATACCTCGAGACAAAGGAGGGCACGCTGACTCTCGCCTGGCATGGATTGACGCAACTGAAGGAGCTGCTCGACGGCGGCGAAGTGTCGTCGCTGGAGCTCACCGAAGCGCTGCTGGATCGAATCGGCCGTGCCGATGGCAAGCTGCACGCGTTCGTCGAGGTCTACGCCGACGAAGCAAGCACGCTGGCGCGCGCTGCCGACCAGGTTCGAGCCGCGCGCTTGCCGCGCAGTCCGCTGCACGGCCTGCCCATTGTGCTCAAGGATCTGCTCGACATCGAAGGCCGCGTTTGCACGCTCGGCTCGAAGCACTATGTCGGGCGCATCGCGGCCGAAACGAGCGCTACGGTCGAGCGCCTACTGGCCGCCGGCATGGTGCCGCTGGGCAAGGTCCACATGACCGAGTTCGCCTTCGGCGGCTGGGGCACCAATCCGCTGATGGGCACGCCGCAGAACCCCTGGGATCTCGCGGTGCACAGGGTGCCGGGGGGCTCGTCGAGCGGCACCGCCGTGGCCGTCGCCGCCGGGCTTGCACCGATCGGTATCGGCAGCGACACGGGCGGCTCGGTGCGCATCCCGTCGGCGTTCAACGGCCTCACCGGCTTGAAGGTGACTTTTGGCCGCATCAGCCTGCACGCAACCGGGCTTCTCAGCTGGACGCTCGACTCGATCGGGCCGCTGGGCCGGTGCGTGCGCGACTGCACGCTGGTGCTCGACGCGCTCGTTGCGCCCGATCCGCGCGATCCCGCCACGCTGTCGCAGCCCCTCGAGCAATTCTCGCGCGAGCCGCAGGCGGTGCGGGGCCTGCGCCTCGCGCTTCCTGACTCGCAGCAGCTACCTGCTTTCATGGACCTCGCGGTCACCGCGGCCTGGCAGTCCGCTGCGCGCGTATTTGAATCGCTCGGAGCTCAGGTGATCGCCACGCGGCTGCCTTCGTGGTACTTCGAGCTGGCCGTACCCACCGGCCGCATCATCGCCTCGGAAGCGTATTCCCTGCATCGCGAATACGTGAACGACGATTCTGCGCCGCTGGGTCCGGCGGTGCGGAACCGCATCCTCGCCGCGAACCAGTTCGGTCCGGGCGAGTACGCGGAGGATCTGCGCACGATGGCGCAGCGTCGGCGTGAATTTTCCGAATGGTTCCAGGACTACGACGCGATCCTGCTGCCCACAACAGCGATACCCGCGATTGCCCTCGAGGACGTGGACGAGGCGTCGCCAATCCCGGGTTACCTGACGCGCCCGGTGAATTATCTCGGGCTCTGTGCGCTGTCGCAGCCAGCTGGGCTTGTCGGCGATGGTCGCGGAACGCTGTCGCATCGACTTCAGCGAAGGCAGCGCGGATTATTTTCAGGCCTGCAACAGCGTCGACGTCGCGGCGACCGAACGCGCGCAGAACGTGCTGGGAGAAATCATCGCCGTGGCGG
>Ga0207674_10011026_pt1 | contig 10165 bp, 11 predicted proteins | sample KBSCornC72_FD_184303 | JGI IMG/M metagenome (GOLD analysis project Ga0207674, IMG submission 184303) | Corn rhizosphere microbial communities from Kellogg Biological Station, Michigan, USA - KBS Corn C7-2 (SPAdes) (version 2) | ecosystem: Host-associated > Plants > Roots > Rhizosphere > Soil ...
GTAACTGGCTCACTCGCGAACGAGTGAGCGCCGTCGCGCTGATCAGCGCGATCGTGGGCATGGCAATGCTCGCCGTCCTGTTCGTCGACCGTCATGGGACTGTCGACCCATTTGGCCAGCCGGTCGGCTCCGATTTCACCGCCTTTTGGAATGCCGGGCGAATTGCAAACTTGGGCCACGCGGCAAGCGCCTATGATCCACGGATCCTCAATGCCGCCGTAAAAGCCACTCATCGCGTCGATTACGCAATGGCGTGGATCTATCCTCCAACGTTCCTGTTTGTGGCGAGCCCCTTGGCGCGCCTCCCATATCTGGCTGCGCTGTTGCTTTGGCAGATGCTCAGCCTGGCAGCCGTCGCTGCCGTTTTGCATGCGATTCTAGGAGACCGGCGCGCCCTTTTCGTCGCCCTCGCTTCTCCGATAACGCCAATGGTCCTCGCTGGCGGTCAGAATTCGTTCTTGTCCGCCGCATTGCTTGGCTCCGGCCTGATCCTGCTGGATCGCCGGCCATCGACCGGGGGGAGCGTCTTTGGCGCTTTGACATACAAGCCGCAGCTGGGGCTGGCGATTGCGCCATTACTCCTCTGTCGGCGCAATTGGCGGGCGATCACGGCCGCCATCGTCGTGGCGGGAGTACTCGCGATCACCTCAGCGATGCTCTGGGGAAAAGAGAGTTGGGCGGCGTTCCCTAACGGACTGGCGAACGGCCGCGCCTGGATGGAGCAGGGAGGCGCCGGATTTCACAAAAGTGCCAGTCTGTTCTCGCTCGCACGCCTGTGGGGGGTAGCCATCCCGGCGGCTTACGGGGTTCAGTTGCTAGGCCTGCTATTCGCTCTGTTCGTCATCTGGCGAACTGCACGCGCAACGCCGGGGATGCTGAACGCCGGCGCCTGTGCGGCGGTCGCGCTCGCAACACCGTATTTCATGGATTATGACACTGCGACGGTGGGGCTCGGCGCCTCCTTTTTCTTTGCCGAGGGGCGCCAGAGCGGCTTTCTTCCTTACGAGCGTAGCGGTCTCGCGTTCATCTGGGTAGCGCTCTGGTTCAGCCGGCCGGCAGCGGAATTCCTGAGGCTGCCGCTCGGCCCCTTCGCGACCCTCCTGCTTGCCTGCCTTGTGCTAATCCGGACGGCTCGAACGGCGTCTCAACCGTCCGGCCTTTCATCCTGATCGTGCTCGGGAAGGTCTCAGCAATCCTTCATGGAAAGACACCGCCGGGCGTGGAGAGCGACAATTGCGCGGCGAGAACGGCGCGGGCATCTCGACTCACCACATTGACGATTTACCTGGGCCTGGGCGTTGCTGGCCTGTTCCTTCTGGCTGCCGCCCTTAACGGCGTCCAGCTCAGCATTCGACCTGGTCCGGTGATCCTGACGCTCGTTTGGGTTGCGGCGCTTGTGATCGTACGCCGACGCTACCGGGGACCTCGCAGGGAAGACCGGTTGGCGACCGGGGCCGGCGCCGTGCTCGCCTTATTTGCAGGGGGCCTTGCGGGCGGCTTGGTTTGCCTTGTCGGTCAGACCTTTGCGTTACCATTCATTGATCCCCTCCTGAACCGGGCGGACGCGCTGCTTGGCTTTAATGCGATGTCATTCCTCCAAGGAATCATCAGCTTGCCAGGCCTCCCCGCATTATTGGTCGTCGCTTACAATTCGTCCTTTCCGTTAATCTTCCTCTCGGTGCTCTTTTTCGCCTGGACCGGCCGGGCGCAGCGCGTGTGGGAGATATGCTTCGCGTTCAATCTTTGTCTCGGCATAGTGGTAATCAGCTCGGCACTGTTCCCTGCAACCGGGCCGTTTCTTTATCAGCCCATCCCGCTCACTCTGCAGAGAGCGCTCCCGCCGGGTGCCGGAACCTATTATCTCGGCGACCTCTTCGCACTTCGCGGCGCAAAGCAGTTCGTCATCGATCCGACACGGCTGCAGGGGGTCGCTGTTTTCCCGTCGTTCCACACAATGTTGGCGTTGATCACCGCATCCGGCTGGCGAGACGTTCGGAGAGTGCGCGTGCCGATGGCCATCTGGCAGGGGCTAGTGATCTTGTCCGCGCTTCCAATAGGCGGCCACTATCTTACCGACCTGCTCGCAGGAGCTGCTTGCTGGGCAATGGTGCACTTCGTTTGGGAGAAAGCCGTCCTCATGAGGGACCCTCTTTCACGATAATCGCTCAGAGCATCGCCATCCCGCCGTTCACGTGCAGCGTTTGCCCCGTGACGTATCCCGCCTCTTTGGAGGCCAGGTAGACGCAGGCCGCTCCGATATCGTCGCCGCTGCCCATTGCGCCGAGCGGGATGCGGGAGAGGATGCCGTCGCGCTGCTGATCGTTCAACGCGTCGGTCATCGCGGACGCCATGAAGCCGGGCGCGATCGCGTTGACGGTTATCCCGCGGCTCGCCAGCTCCTGCGCCACCGACTTGGTCATTCCTATCAAGCCGGCCTTCGAGGCAACGTAATTCGCCTGGCCCGGATTGCCGGTGACACCGACCACCGAAGTAATCGAGATGATCCGGCCGAAGCGCGCCTTCATCATCGGTTTCGCGGCGGCGCGCATCAAGCGGAACGCAGCTTCGAGGTTGATACGGATCACCTCCTCGAATTCCTCGTCCTTCATGCGCATCAGGAGGTTGTCGCGCGTGACTCCGGCGTTGTTGATGAGGACGTCGAGCTTTCCGAGCGCTTCGACTGCCTGCGGAACAAGTTGGTCGACCGCCGCGCCATCAGAGAGATTGCACGGCAACGCCACGTGATCGCCGCCGAGATCGGCACGGAAGGCTTCGAGCTTCCCGACATTGCTGCCGGACACAGCGAGCCGGGCGCCTTGGCTTGCCAGCGCCTTTGCGATCGCGCTTCCGAGCCCGCCCGAAGCGCCTGTCACCAGCGCCGTCATTCCCGTGAGATCAAACATTCGGTCGTTCTCCCAATTGATTCACGCGATCTCCTTCGCCAGCGCTTCGATGTCCTCGATCGTCACCAGGCTCGTCACCTTGGCGTCAGGGGAGATGCGCTTCACCATCGATCCGAGCACCTTGCCGCCGATCTCGACGAATTCCTCGACACCCGCCGCAGTCATGTTCGCGATGCTTTCGCGCCAGCGCACCATGCCGGTGACCTGCTCCACGAGCTGGTTGCGGATAGTATCGGGGTCAGTCTCCGGTTGCGCAGTCACGTTCGCGTAGAGCGGCACGATGGGCGTTTCGACGACCACGTAGGACAGCGCATCCCGCATGGCCTCGGCCGCGGGCTGCATCAGAGGACAGTGGAATGGCGCCGACACGGGCAAAGGTACGGCTCGCTTGGCCCCCATTTCTTTCGCGATTTCGATTGCCCGATCGATGGCCGTCTTGTGTCCGGAAATAACGACCTGGCTGGGGTCATTGTCGTTGGCGACCGCGCAAACATCGCCTTGCGCCGCTGCATCAGCGATCTTCCGTGCAAGCTCGAGGTCCGCTCCGAGCAGAGCCGCCATTGCGCCTACTCCCACCGGTACCGCCTGCTGCATCGCTTGGCCGCGCAACTTCAACAGCTTTGCCGTGGTCGCAAGATCGAAGGATCCAGCCGCGCACAAAGCAGAATATTCGCCAAGGCTGTGGCCGGCGACGAAGTTTGCCACCTCGGGAAGGCGAACACCCCAGGCGCGGAGAACGGCAATGGAGTGCGCCATGATCGCGGGCTGCGCATTTTCGGTGAGTTTGAGGACGTCTTCGGGCCCTTCGCGCATGATCCGGAAGAGGTTTTGGCCGAGCGCCTCGTCAACCTCCTCGAAAACGTGCCGGGCCGTCTCGCTCGCTTCCGCAAGCGCAGTACCCATGCCGACCGACTGGCTGCCCTGTCCCGGGAAAATGAATGCGCGCATCTCGGTTCCTGCTTGTTCCCGCTGGGTGCGGGGAACGGCGCGCGGATTGCACAGCGCATCATAAGCTGCAACACCCGCGGTTCAGTGAACGAGACCGTTTCTCAAACCGGATCGCCGCCGCGCCAGCTCGGCTTCTCCATCGCGCTCGCACTCGTCGTGGGCAACATGATCGGGTCGGGCATCTTCCTCCTGCCCGCGAACCTCGCGCCCTACGGCATCAATTCGGTCATCGCCTGGGTCGTGACGATTGCTGGATCGCTCTGCCTGGCCGGCGTGTTCGCGATCCTCGCCAAAGCGCTTCCGCAAGCGGCAGGGCCTTACGACTATGTCCGGACCGCGCTCGGCGAGCCGCCGGCCTTCTTCGTGATGTGGAGCTATTGGATCGCGACCTGGGTGACCAACGCGGCCATATCGATCGCCGCCGTCAGTTACTTGAGTTCGCTCGCTCCAGCGGCATTCGCGCACACAGGCGTTGCTGCCCTCGCGGCGATCGGCTTCGTCATCCTGTTCACTGTTGTGGTTCTCGGCGGAGCGCGCTCGGCCGGAAGCGTTCAGGTGATCACCAGCATGCTCAAGGTACTTCCGCTCATCGCGGCGGTGGTTATCGCGCTCCTGGTATTCGGCGGCGGCGGCAAGGCCGCGGCGGCAGCACCGACTCCGGTCAGCTTGAACGGCATTGCGGGGGCGGCGGCGCTGACACTGTGGGCGATGCTCGGATTCGAATGCGCGGCGGTTCCAGCCCAGCGCGTGCGCGATCCCGAACGGAATATCCCGCGCGCGACGATCCTCGGCACATTGCTCGTCGGCCTCATTTATTTCACGGCATTCGTCGCGATCTATCTTCTGCTTCCTGCTGACGTGACCGCGAAAAGCAGTGCGCCGTTCGCCGATCTCGCGACGCGCTATTGGGGTTCGGTCGCCGGCACCCTGGTCGTCCTGTTCGCTGCGATTTCCTGCCTCGGGGCGCTTAACGGCTGGGTGCTGATCGTCGGAGACATTCCGCTGGCGCTCGCCGAGCGCGGCGTGTTCCCGCGCTGGTTCGCCCGGCTCAACAAGAAGGGCATGCCGGTCGCGGCATTGGTCCTCGGCGCCTTCCTGTCATGCGCGCTGATCGCAGCGAACTACACGCGCGGACTCACCGAGCTGTACGGCTTCATGGCGTTGCTTGCGACCGTCGCAACGCTTGTGTTGTATCTGGTGGCGGCACTCGCCGCGCTGCGGCTCACCCAGCTCGGCACGCTTAAGCGGGGCACCATGACCGGGGTCACGATCCTTGGCGTGATCTACGGCTTCTGGACGCTGTACGGCTCGGGCTTTGAAGCCACGGCCTGGGGCGCGGTTCTGTTGGCGACGGGAATCCCGGTCTATCTGATCATGCGTTCGCGAGGCGGCTCCAGCCGTCCGGCGGAGGCGAGCCCAGTCGCGCTTCCGGAATGAAACGCCGCAACTTGCGCGAAAAGCTGCGCAGGCACACTTCGCTCGTGCCGAGTGGTCCCGCGACATAGGCCGGTGATTGCATGCCGAGCTGGACTCGGGTGATCAGCTCGGTGTCTTCCGCGTTGACTCGGCGATTGATCCGCCAGTTGAGATATCGCACCGCCCTCATCTCACGACGATCGTCGGGCAGCGCATAGCTGATCTCGCGCAGCAGCGATTCCGTCGAGCTCACCGGAATGAACTGCATGAAATCGACCTGGTCCGGGTAAATGTCGAAGGCGACGTTGGGGAACAGCTTGAAGTAAAGCCACTTGCGCTGGTGGCTCTCCGGCAGGTGATCGACCTTCGGCATGTAGCGCTGATACGTCCGCTCTGACGGGTTCGCGGACTCCTTCTCGACCAGGTCGCCTTCCATCTTGTCGACCCAGTCCTGCGCCTCGATTCTATAGCTCCGGCCGAAAAGCCGCGTCAGGCCGGGATGGCCGACCGGAATGTGCAGGTGGTCCGAATAATTGTCGGCAATCGTCTTCCAGTTGAGGTGCCGGGGGCGGATGGTGATGCGGCCGAGCACGCGCAGATCCTCGAACCTGTAGGGCGCGATTTCCTCCTCATAAGGCGCCATGATTTCGGCGACCGATGGAATGCCGGGCTCAAGCGTCACGAACAGGAAGCCGCGCCAGTTTTCGAGCGCGACCGGAAACAGGCCATGGTCTTCGATCCGGAGGCCGGGATATTCCTGGCGATGCGGAACTCCGACTAGCCGTCCGTCCCGCGCGTAGCTCCAGGCGTGATAGGGGCAAGTGAGTACCTTTGCGCAGCCGCCGGTCCCGTCGACCAAGCGTGACCCGCGATGCCGGCACACGTTGGAGAAAGCGCGCACAGCGCCATCGTCGCCACGGATGACGATCACGCTTTCGCCAAGATATTCCAGGCTGCGCCATTCGCCCGGATCGGCGATCTCGCTTTCATGACAAACGATCTGCGGCGCGGCTCGAAGGAAGGCTTTCCTCTCCGCTTCGAAGAATTCCGGATCATGGTAGAGCCAGCCCGGCAGGCTCATGTCGTCCAGTGGATCGGCGGTCGGTTGGACCGATTTGAGGTGCGTCGCCATGTCCAACCCTTGCCATTTCGCGGCTTTTGCGGCAATGGGCGCGGCTCTGGCGCGAAGGCATGTCCCTCGCGCTGGTTTTGTTTTGAACGACAGCCGGAGGGGCGTGCCATTGGGGTACGTCAGCGATCGGCCAAAAGAGAGACGTAAGCATGCCGCTTTACGAGCATGTTTTCCTCGCGCGTCAGGACCTGGCCCAGGCCCAGGTGGATGCGCTCGCGGAAAACGCCACCAAGATCATTGAAGACAATGGCGGGAAGGTCGCCAAGACCGAGACCTGGGGCCTGCGCTCCCTCGCCTATCGCATCGCGAAGAACCGCAAGGCTCATTATGTGATGCTCGACCTCGACGCTCCGGCCCCTGCGATCGCCGAGCTCGAGCGTCAGTCCAACATCAACGAGGACATCATCCGCTTCCTCACCATCCGCGTTGATGAGCTCGAGAAGGGCCCGTCCGCGATGATGCGTCGTGGCGACAAGGATCGTTCGCGTTCCGACCGCGAGGATCGCCCGAATTTCCGCGCTCGCGAAGAGGAGGTCGAATAATGGCCCGCGCTTTCTTCCGCCGCCGCAAGTCCTGCCCCTTCTCGGGCAAGGACGCCCCGAAGATCGATTATAAGGACGTTCGCCTGCTCCAGGGTTTTGTCTCGGAGCGTGGCAAGATCGTCCCGTCGCGGATCACCGCGGTATCATCCAAGAAGCAGCGTGAGCTGGCGCAGGCGATCAAGCGCGCCCGGCACATCGGCCTGCTTCCCTACATCGTGAAATAAGGAGCTCAGGACATGGAAGTCATCCTGCTTGAGCGCGTCGAAAAGCTCGGAACCATCGGCGATGTGGTGAAGGTGAAGAACGGCTTCGCCCGCAACTACCTCCTGCCGAACAAGAAGGCGCTGCGCGCCAACGACGCCAACAAGAAGCTGTTCGAGGCGAACCGCGCCCGTATCGAGGAAGAAAATGCTTCGAAGCGCTCGGACGCCGAGAAGGCATCCAAGGGCGTGGACGGCAAGACCGTCCAGCTGATCCGTCAGGCGTCGAACACCGGCCAGCTCTACGGATCGGTTTCGGCACGCGACATCGTTGAGGCCCTCGACAGTGTCGGCGCGAAGGTCACCAAGAGCCAGGTCGTTCTCGACCGTCCGATCAAGGCGATCGGCATGCACGAGGTGAAGATCGCTCTTCACCCCGAGGTTTCGGTCACGGTGAAGGTCAACGTCGCGCGTTCGCCGGAGGAAGCTGATCTACAGGCGCAGGGCATCGACGTCCTGCAGCAGATGTTCGAGGAAGAAGCCGCTCCGATCGCGGCCGAGAACCTCGCTCCTGCCGGCGAGACGGCCGAAGACGCGGCCGATGTCCGGCCCGAGGAATCCGCCGAGGCTCCGGCCGAAGCTGCTTCGGAAGAAACCGCGGACGTCGCCGAGGCGGGCGAGGCCGAACAGGCCTGAGCATTTTCTCAGCAATCATAGAAGGGCCGCTGGTCGCATGACCGGCGGCCTTTTTTTCGTTTTGCGACAAGCGGTTCGTCGCATCGCCGATCCGGTGGCGGAACGGTCGCCGCTGGCCCTTGTTATTCGCGTCAGAGCCAAGCGGGGGCGATGTAAGGAGTAGCGCCATGGCTGAAGAACGGGACGAAGAACAATTCGGTGAAACGGAAGGCAAGGCGGGCCAGCAACCCACTGGTCAGCAGAACCAACAGAATCAATCCGGTCAACCGCAGGGCCAGCAGCCCATGGGCAGCCAAAGCGGCCAACCGCTGGGCGGCAATGACAGCCGGACCGGGTCGGGAACGACAATGGGCGAAGGCACGGACACTGGCGGTCAAAGCTCGAGCGGCCAGACGCAATCGAGCAGCGACACACTAACCAGCGAACGTACAGGCCAGGACAACAGTGACCAAAGCGGTTCGCAAGGTGAAGGCTTCATTGGATCGCAAGCCGGCGGTTCATCCGGCACCGGGGCCGGCGACGGCTCGGACTTCGCTAAACAGGGCCGCGGTGCGCTTGAAGAGGACGAGGACGAGGAGTCTCGCGGCTCCGGCGGCGAAGGCTTCAGCGGCGGCGGTTCCGGCGGTTCCGGAAGCTCCGGCGGCGGCTTCTAAGACCGCATTCGTCAAAAAATTGCGCCGCGCTTCCTGAAAGGGGCGCGGCGTTTCTTTATGCCGCCTGCCTGGCGAGGAACGCCGCTTCTTTCTCGATCCACGGCCTGAAGCTGGGCCGTGCGAGGATGCGCTCGACATAAGCGAGCGTTCGCGGATGGCGGCCGGGGTCGATCTTCACGTTCAGGTGCGCAAGGTTGGCGAACGGGCTTGCGACCGCGATGTCGGCTAATGTGATGCCGTCACCGACAAGATATCCATCGTCATTCGGTACGACCTTCTCGACATAATCGAGGATTGGCGGGAGCTCGTCGCGCTCGGCAACTTCGGCAACGTCGAGATCGCCCGCCCGCCCGATGAGCGGCGCGACCACCCGGTTGAAAAACATCTTGGCGCCGCACGACGTCAGAACGGTGTCCGAGAATTCCTCGAACCAGATCACCTTGCCGCGCAATTCAGCATCCGCGGGGATCATCACAGGCTGCGGATGCTTGGCCTCCAGATAGTGGATGATCGCGGTGGAATCGGCGAGCGTGTAATCCCCGTCCCGAAATGCCGGCATCTTCCTGAAGGGGCTGGCATCCAGGAACTCGGCGGTCGGATTCGGAAAACCGGTGGGCTGAAGCTCCAGCTCGATGCCCTTTTCGCCCGCATATGCGAGCACCTTCCGCACGTAAGGCGACAGTGACGAGCCGTAGAGAATCATGGCAAAGCCCCTCTTCTTGACCTTACGGCATTATCGGATTCGGTAGAAATCCGCGACACGATCGAGCGCAAAAATGAGGACGAGCTTGCCCGCGCGCGCAGGCCAGCCGAGCGCGGTCTCGGCCTCCCTCATTCCCTCACCCGCACAGACGATCCGCCAGAGGATGTCGGCTAGGCCAGGGCCGGCAGCGGCGACCGCGCGATCGAACCTGTGTTTGGCGTCGAGTTGAGCTCCGCACGGATCCGCATCGGGAGCAGATCCACCGCGTCCGCTCGCCACCGGAGCTGCATCCCAGGACATTGTTACTCTCGGCGCGAGCTGCGCGCGCTCCCAATCCGACCGCAGGCGCTCTCCGGCGTCGAACTGCCTTTGCGTCACCAATCCGCGTGAAAACAACCAACCCAATGGGGATTCGGCGAGGTTCACCTTGATCGAACGATATAAGCCTCTGTTCGATTGCGCTTCACCTCGAATAACAATTCCATCCTCGATTGCGCGCTCCTGAAGAAGGCGTCCGCCAGATTCCATCGTCATTTTCTCCCGCTTGATTCGGGCGCGCCTTGGCAATTATATACTTGACTTAGCAGCGGGCGTTGGTAGGTTGGCTCCAAGAGGAAGCCATGAACATCAACATCACAAATCCGATCTTCCATGACGAAGCCAAGGCGCTGGCGCACTTGGAAGCCTCGCGTTGGAACGGCAACATCACTTGCCCGCACTGTGGTTCGGACAACGTGCATCGCATGGGCGGCAAGACCCAGGCCGGTATGCTCCTCTGCAATGACTGCCGCGACAAGTTCACCGTTCGCACCGGCACCGTCATGGAGCGCTCGCACGTTCCGCTGCACAAGTGGCTTCTCGCCACACACATCATGGCCGCGTCCAAGAAGGGCATGAGCGCCAAGCAAATGGAGCGCATGCTCGGCGTCACTTACAAAACCGCTTGGTTCCTTTGCCATCGCATCCGCGAAG